>Ga0196978_1000213_pt1 | contig 30796 bp, 24 predicted proteins | sample S3v_2013CmetaG_FD_155491 | JGI IMG/M metagenome (GOLD analysis project Ga0196978, IMG submission 155491) | Soil microbial communities from Anza Borrego desert, Southern California, United States - S3+v_20-13C | ecosystem: Environmental > Terrestrial > Soil > Desert | place: USA: California... | reverse complement strand
AACCTCGGCGCGACGATCGACTCCGGCGGGGTCGACCATGAAATGATCGTAGCCCTCATATTCGCGGTAGACGAAATCGGTTTTACCGCTGGCGACGACCAGGTCCCGCGCCGCCCGCGCGCTGGCGATCACGGCCGAGTCGTCCCGCGTGCCGTGGATCAGGAGCACCGGCGCCGGCGTCTGCGCCAGGCTGCGCGCCGGCACCAGATCGATCGCATCGGCCCACCACCGGTAGCTTGCGCCGGCCCACTGGCGCTCCCCGGTCGGGTTCGCTCGGGCTTCGGCGAAGATCCGCTCGGCCTCGGCCTGCATCGGCGGCGGCAAGGCCTGGCGGATCATGTCGCCGATCGGCAGGCCGATGCCGGAGGACCAGATTATGACGGCCCGAGTCTCCGGCACGAGCGGCCCGAGCATCGCCGCCACCGCGCCGCCTTCGGAACCCCCGAACAGGATCAGCTCGCCGTCCCACCACCGCTCCCGCCGAAGCGCGGCGACGACCTGGAGGGCGTCGAGCACGCGCTGGCGAAGCGTGTTGCCGCGCCGGAATTCGGGGGAGCAATGCTCGCCTTCGTCGCCGGGGGCAACGCCATATTTGTCGATCGTGAGCACGGCGGAGCGCGGCGCGAGCAGGCCGGCCGTCCACCCCAGCCGCGCATTGCGGGTGACCGAATCGCAGCCCGAGCCCTGCAGCATGAGGAGCAGCGGCTGGCGCCCGCGCGGCCGCCGCTCGAGATAATAGTGGATGGTGCTGCCGTCGGTGCGCTCGACCGCGAGGGGCGCGGGACCCTGCTCCTGGGCGGCCGACGGCGCGGCGCACCCGAGCGCCAGGGCGGCGAGCATCATCCGGATCGGCATCGTCATGTGGACCCTTCCACGCCCCAGCCTGCGCGGGGGCCGGCGGCCTGTCCAGCGGATTCACGCTGACAGCGGCGGCCCGCCGGTCTAGCGAGGACAGGGATGGGATTGCTGACGTTCCTGCTGTTCGGCGCGCTGATCGTGGCGCTGTTCGTCGCCAACCGCGACCTCAAGCAGCGCTTGGCCAGGCTCGAGCGGCGGCTGGCGGCGCTGGAGGAGGGCGAGCGCCGGCCGGCGGTGCTGGAGGCGGGTGGCCCGCGGCGGGTCGACGCGCAACCAATGGCCGAACGGCCCGCTGCGCCGCCGCTCGAGACGCCGAAGGCCGCCCCTGCCGGACCCTTGGCGGTCGCTCAAAGCAGCGAGCCCCCGGTCGGGGACGAGGTGCGGGTCGAGGCGCCACCCCGTCCCAAGGAGACGATCGGCGCGCTGTTCGAGCGGCTGGTCGGCGGCAACATGCTGATCTGGATCGGCGGCATCGCCCTCGCCGTCGCCGGCATCCTGATCATCCGGTTCTCCATCGGCCTGATCACGCCCGGCGTGCGCATGGCCGCGGCCGCCATTCTCGGCCTGCTGTTCGTGGCGGGTGGGGAATATGCGCGCGCCGGACGCCTCGCCGACGATCCCCGGATCGCCCAGGCGCTGGTCGGCGCCGGCCTCGCCGTCCTCTACGCCACCGCCTACGGCACCCACATCCTCTACGGGCTGATCGGTCCCGCCACCGCCTCGGCGGCGATGCTGGCGATCACCGCCGCCGCCCTGGGCCTCTCGCTCAGGCACGGCTCGCCCACCGCGGTGATGGGCCTGACCGGCGGCTTCCTGACGCCCCTTCTGGTCGGCGATCCGGACGCCGGGGCGGTTCCGCTGCTCGCCTATCTGGCGCTTCTCAACGTCGCCATCTTCCTGGTGGCCTGGCGCCGGGGCTGGACCTGGCTCGCCGCTGCCGCGGTCGGGCTGAGCTTCGTCTGGAGCGGCTACCTGCTCTATCAGCCCGCCGACGACGCCCTCGCCGCGGGCGCGTTCATCGTCCTTCTCGCCGTCGGGGCCGCGATGGTGCGGCCGGGCCGCGGCCGCGAGCTCGGGCTGATCCAGCCGCTGGCGATCGGGATCGTGCAGCTGGCGGTGCTGGTCGCTCGCACCGATCTCGGAATCGCCGCCTGGGCGCTGTTCGGCGCGCTCGCCCTGGCGAGCATGGCGCTTGCCCTGATTCGCCGCGACTATTGGCTGGCGCCTCCGCTCGCCGCCTTGCTCGCGCTCCTCCTGCTCCTCGCCAAGGCGACCACCGGCCAGGATCCGCTGGTGCCGGGCGCCGCGGCGGGAATCGCCGCGCTCTTCGGCCTCGGCGGGCTCGCCTTGAGCGCATGGCGGCCACGCCTGCTGTGGACGGCCATCGCCTGCGCCGGGCTCGCCGGACCGGCGCTGATCGTCCGCGCCGCGCGGCCGGAACTGCTCGACCGCCCCGCCTGGGGCGGGCTGATGCTCGCGCTCGCGCTCGGGCCGGCGGCGCTGGCGTGGCTCAACCGACGCCGAGCGTCCGCGAAGGCGCCCGCGGACCTTGCCTTGCTGATCGCCGGAGCGGACGCGGCCATGCTCCTCGGCGCGTCGGTCTGGGACCTGCTCCCGCCCGACCTGATCGCCGCCGGCTGGCTGGTCGTGGCGCTGGCGGTCGGCCTCGCCGCCCGGCGGCTCGGGGATGTGGCGCTGACCACCGTCGCCGCCGCGACGGCGGCGATCGCGGTGGCGCGCTCGGTCTGGATGGTGCCCGAGCTGTCCGCCGCCTCCTTCACCGCGCTGGTCGGCGATCCCGTGCTCGCCCCGGACCTGCCGCCGACACTCACCGCGCTCTACGCGCTCGCCTTGCCGGCACTGCTGCTCGTCGGCCTGCGCCTGGCGCTGCCGCCGCTCCCCCTCGGCGCTCGCCGCGCCCTTCCGGTCGTCGCCGGGCTGTTCGGAGTCGCCGCGCTCTATGTCTGGTTCAAGCAGGCGTTCGGCCTCGCCGGCACCGAGGATTTCGTCGCCCGCGGCCTGCTCGAGCGGACCCTGATCACCCAGGCGCTGTTCGCGCTCGGCTGGCTGCTCGGCTCCGGCCGGGTCCGCTCGATCGCGCTCGAGCCGGACCTCGTCCGTCTCGGCGGCACCCTGCTCACCGCCTTCGCCGCGGCCCGGCTGATCTGGTTCGACCTGTTCGTCCATAATCCGGCCTGGGCCGAACAGTCGGTGGGCACGGTTCCGGTGGCGAACCTCATCGTGCCGGAATATCTGCTGAGCGCGGTGTGGCTCTATCTCGCGCGGAGGCGCGCCGACCACGCCCCCCGCTCCGGCTTCTGGCTGGTCGCCTTCCTGGCGAGCCTCGTCGCCGGCGCGATGCTGCTGGTGCGCCAAGCCTTCCAGGGGCCGATCCTCACCGGCCCCGACATGCCGATCGCGGAATTTTACGGTTACTCGCTGGCTGGGCTGATCCTGGCGATCGCCTTGCTGGTCGCGGGGATGAGGCTGCCCGACAAGGCGCTGCGCCTGGCCGGCCTGCTCCTGCTCACGGCGACGATCCTGAAGGTTTTCCTGGTCGACGCCTCGGAGCTCGAGGGGATATGGCGGATCCTCTCCTTCCTCGGGCTGGGCGTCGCTCTGATCGGGATCGGCCGGCTCTACGGCCCGGTGCTCCGGGCGGAAAGGGCGAGCGAATGAACGACGAAACCGACCGCGAGGCGATCGCCGCGGCGGTCGCGGAAATGTACGCGACCATCTCGGGGCCGAAGGGGCCGCGCGACTGGTCCCGGCAGGCCAACAGCTTCCACCCCGACGCCCGCCAGATCCGGACCTGGATCGATGCCGACGGCAAGCCGGCGATGAAGATGATGAGCCTCGACGACTATGCCCGCGATACCGCGCCTTATTTCGCGGCCAACGATTTTCATGAGATCGAGATCGCCCGGCGGATCGACCTGTTCGGCAACATCGCCCACGTCTGGAGCGCCTACGAGGCGCGCGCCGCCCTCGGCGACGCCGAGCCCGAGCGGCGCGGAATCAACTCGATCCAGCTGTTCCGCGACCCCGAGCGCGGCTGGCGGATCGTCGCGATGATCTGGGACAATGAGCGCGAGGGCGTGGAGCTGCCCGGCTTCTGATCGGGCGCGAATGGTCGGGGCGACTGGATTCGAACCAGCGACCCCCACACCCCCAGTGTGATGCGCTACCAGGCTGCGCTACGCCCCGACCAAGGCGGGCGATGTAGGCTGGGGCGCCGCCCGAGGCAAGGCGGTTGACTCGGCGCCGACGCCCGTTAGTTGCATTTCGAAACCGAAGGAGAGCCGCTTGTGGACTACGGCCTCAGCACCCCCGAGCAGAGGCGCGATCGAAGCGGCCTCGAATTCCTTCGCGCGATGATCGACGGCGAGGTGCCGGCGCCGCCGATCGCCGAGCCGCTCGGCTTCCGCCTCGTCGAGGTCGAGGCCGGGCGGGCCGTGTTCGAAGGCGCGGCTCGGCCGCAGCTGCTCAATCCGCTCGGCTGGGTCCATGGCGGCTGGGCGCTGACCCTGATCGACAGCGCGACCGGCTGCGCCCTCCATAGCGAGCTCGACCCGGGCCTCGGCTACACGACGGTCGAGACCAAGGTGAACTTCGTCCGCCCGATCGCCGCCGACATCGGCCTCGTTCGCTGCGAGGGCCGGGTGGTGAGCCGCGGCCGGCAGCTCGCCACCGCCGAGGCCCAGCTTCGCGCCGGCGACGGCAAGCTGCTCGCCCACGGCACCTCGACCCTGATGATCCTCGCCCCGCAATGATTGGGGACCGTTACTTTCCCCACGGACGTGCCTATTGAGAGCGGCCGCGCGTGAAAGTAACTGTCCCCTTCGCTATTCGCCGATGACGTTCTTGAGATAGCGCGCCTCGTAGGCGGTGACGCTGATCCCGTCCATCTTCGCGTCGCCAAGGGCCGCCATCAGCTCGGGCAGCTTTTTGTTGTGGGCGTCCATCGACTCCTCATCGCGCCAGATTTCGGCGATCCGAAGCAGGTTGGGCTCGGTCAGGTCGACCGAATAGCTGTAGGCCTCGCAGCCGGCATCCTTGCGCGACGCCTCGATATTGCCGACCAGAGCGCTGCGCAGACGCTCGATCTCGCCGTTGCCGAAGCGGACGGCGCCGGTGACGATGATCATTCCAAGCCTCCCTGACCTGCCGCCGCCTTGCCTTGGCAACGGTGCGTCACCATGATAGTCGCCTCGCGCTTTCCGGACGAGCGTCTTTCGCGCCGGGCCCCAACCCAGAGGGAAGAATGTTCGCATCCCCAGCCTATGCCGCGGCCGGCGGCGCCGCACCGGGAGGAGCCGCCTCCTTCATGGTGCAGGTCTTCCCGCTCGTCCTCATCTTCATCATCTTCTACTTCCTCCTCATCCGCCCTCAGCAGCGGCGGGTGAAGCAGCACCAGCAGATGGTCGCCGCGGTCAAGCCGCGCGACACCGCGGTCACCAATGGCGGCCTGATCGGCAAGGTGACCAAGGTCGACGAGAGCGAAATCGAGCTCGAGGTGGCGCAGGGGGTTCGCGTTCGCGTGGTCAAGACGATGCTGAGCGACATCCGGCCCCACGGAACCAAGCCGGCGAACGACTGACCTCATGCTGGATTTCCCGCGCTGGAAGATCTGGGCCGTCACCCTGACTCTGATCGTCGGGGTCTGGTACGCGATTCCAAGCCTCCTTCCCGAGCGCATGGCCCAGCAGCTGCCGCCCTGGCTTGGGCCGCAGATCAGCCTCGGCCTCGACCTTGCCGGGGGAAGCCACCTGCTGCTCGAGGCGGAGACCGGCGGAGTCGCCCGCCAGCGGCTCGAGAATATGGAGGACATCGTCCGCCGCGAGATGCGCAGCGCCCGCATCGAGATCGGCGAGCTTTCGACCAGCGACAACCGGCTCAGCTTCCTCGTCCGCAACCCCGCCCAGGTCCAGGAAGCGCTGACCCTGGTGCGCGCCCAGAGCCAGCCGGCCGGCCTCACCGGCCAGCCGGACTGGGACGTCAGGGTCGCCGACGGCAACCGGATCTCGATGACCCAGACCGGCGCCGGCCTCAGCGCCGCCGTCGACCAGGCGATGGACGTGGCGCGCGACGTGATCGACCGCCGGATCAACGCGCTTGGGACGCTCGAGCCGACCATCATCCGCCAGGGATCGAGCCGGATCGTCGTCCAGGTCCCGGGCCTCCAGGACCCGGAGGCGCTCAAGGCGCTGATCGGGCGAACCGCCCGGCTCGAGTTCAAGCTGGTCGACCTCACCGCCACGCCCGAGCAATTGCAGTCGGGCCGGGCCCCGGTCGGAAGCCAGATCCTGCCCTATCCCGAGGGCGGCGCGACCGGCCGGATCGCGGTCCAGCGCCGGGCGATCATCACCGGCGACCAGATCGCCGACGCCCAGCAGGGCTTCGATCAGACCAGCGGCGCTCCGGTCGTGACGATCCGCTTCGACGGCACCGGCAGCCGGCGCTTCGCTCGGGTGACCCAGGAGAATGTCGGCCGGCCCTTCGCCATCATCCTCGACAACATCGTCCTCTCGGCGCCCAACATCCGCGAGCCGATCCTCGGCGGCGCGGCCGAGATCGAAGGCAGCTTCACCGTCGAGACCGCCAACGCGCTGGCCATCTCGCTTCGCTCGGGCCGGCTTCCGGTCGACCTCACCGTCGTCGAGGAACGCACGGTCGGTCCCGATCTCGGCAAGGAATCGATCCAGAAGGGCGCGATCGCCATGGCGATCGGAAGCCTTCTCGTCCTGATCTTCATGATCGCGACCTACGGCCGGTTCGGAATCTATGCCGACATCGCCATCCTGCTCAACGTCGCCCTGATCCTCGGCATCATGGCGATCATGAACGCGACCCTGACGCTGCCCGGCCTCGCCGGCTTCATCCTGACGGTCGGCGCCGCCGTCGACGCCAACGTCATCATCAACGAGCGCATCCGCGAGGAGCAGAGGCGCGGCCGCAACGTCATGCAGGCAGTCGAGCACGGCTACAAGGAAGCTCAGTCGGCGATCTTCGACGCCAACGTCACCAACGTCATCGCCGGGGCCCTGCTCTTCTATTTCGGCTCGGGTCCGGTGCGCGGCTTCGCGGTCGTTCTGATGATCGGCATCGTCACCTCGGTGTTCACCGCCGTGACCGTGACCCGGATGTTCGTGTCGATCTGGCTTCGCAAGCGCCCCAAGGAGCTCGTGATATGACGTCCTCCACCCTTCCCGAGCGAGGGACCTGTTCGGCCGGAGCGACCGCGAAAGGCCCGCCATGCGCCTGCTGAAGCTCGTCCCCGACAATACCAACATCGATTTCCTGCGCTGGCGGACGATCGCCTTCGCCATCTCGACGCTGCTCATCGCCGCGTCGATCGCCGTGCTCGCGGTCAAGGGGCTCAATTACGGGGTCGACTTCGCCGGCGGCCAGATGGTCCGGGTCACTTTCCAGCAGCCGCCGCAGCTCGAGGATCTGCGCCAGCGGATCAGCGGCCTGGGCCACGGCGAGGCCTCGGTCCAGGAGTTCGGCTCGCCTCGGGAAATCTCGATCCGGATGCCGCTTCCGGAAGGCGGCGAGGAGGGTGCGAACCGGGCGGCGAGCGATATGCGCCGCGCCCTTACCCAAGCCTATCCGGGCGTTCGGGTCGATGCCGTGGAGACGGTGTCGGGCAAGGTGTCGGAGGAGCTGGTCTGGGCCGGGGGACTGGCCCTGCTCCTCGCGATGGTGGGAGTGACCATCTACATCTGGTTCCGGTTCGAATGGCAATTCGGAGTCGGCGCGCTCTTCTCGCTGTTCCACGACGTCACCATCACGCTGGGCTTCTTCGCCCTCACCCAGATGGAGTTCGACCTCAACGTCGTCGCCGCGCTGCTGACCCTGATCGGCTATTCGCTCAACGACACGATCGTCATCTACGACCGAATCCGAGAGAATCTGCGCAAATACCGCAAGATGGAAATCGGCTCGCTGATCAACCTGTCGGTCAACGAGACGCTGTCGCGCACCATCGCCACCAACTTCGCGATGCTGCTGGCGCTGGGATCGCTCTTCTTCCTGGGCCCGGACGTGATTTTCAGCTTCACCGCGGCCCTTCTGATCAGCGTCATCATCGGCACCTATTCGACGGCCTATATCGCCGCGCCCTGGCTGATCTGGCTCAAGGTGACCTCGGACAGCTTCCTCCCCAAGGATCCGGTGAGCCGCGCCGAGCGGGGCCCGCGCAACGAAAATTATGACGGCGCCAAGGTTTGATCGAGACCGCCCCGCATCGGGGCCGGTCGTCCAGGGTTTCTCCGAGCGCGGTTTCGTCGTCGACGGCGAGAGCCATGCCGCAGTGCTGCTGACGCCGGAGCGGGGGACTCGGTGGCAGGCGCCGCGGCTCGCCGACCTGACCCCCGAGGACCTCGCGGAGATCGTCGCTCTCGATCCGCCGCCCGAATTCCTGATCCTCGGCACCGGCGCCGCCATGGCCTTCGCTCCGCGCTCTCTGGTTCAGGCGCTCGAGGCGCGCTCGATCGGAGTCGAGGCGATGGACAGCCGCGCCGCCGCCCGCACCTGGGGCGTGCTCCGCGCCGAGGGACGCTGGATCGCCGCCGCGCTCATGCCGCTCTAGCCGCGACCCCGGCGAGATGGTCGAACAGCTCGGCGCTGTTGCGGCCCCAGTCGAAGCTCTCCGCCGCCTTGCGCACCGCGCCGGGATCGGGCGGCGCGGCGAGCAGATCGCGAACCGCCGCGGCAATGGCGGCGGCATCGCGCGGCACGAGCCGCCCCGCTTCGGGCCGGTCGATCACTTCGCGGGCGCCGCCGACGTCGCAGGTCACGACCGGGGTCCCACAGGCGAGCGATTCGACCCAAACGTTGGCGAGTCCTTCGCTGGCGCTCGGCTGGACGGTGACGTCGGCGGCGGCGAACCAGGCGGCGAGCTCGGCATGGGGACGGCTGCCGAGCAGGCGAACGCGCCGCTCGAGGCCAAGCCGCCGCACCAGCCTTTCCAGCGCCGGCCGGTCAGGACCCTCGCCGACCAGCGCCAGCGTCGCCCCGGGGATCCGGCCGAGCGCCTCGATCGCGAAGCGCTGGCCCTTGCCGGGGACGAGGCCGCCGACGGTGAGGAGCAGCGGCCCGGACACGCCGAGCGCGGCCCTGGCGGCGGAGCGGCCGCCCGGGCGGAAGAGGTCGAGATCCACCCCGGTGCGGTGGATCCGGATCCGGTCGGCCGGAATGCCCAGGCCCGTCATCGCCTGCTTGAGCGGCTCGCTGACCGCGAGCAGCCCGCGAGCGCCGCGGCCGGCGGCGACGATCTGCCCCTTTATCCCCTCGCGGCCGCCCCAGAAGTGGATGTCGCTGCCGCGCGCCTTGACCGAATAGGGGACGCCGAGCGCGGCGCCGAGGCGCATCGCCGCCGGCCCGTCCGGCCAGAAGAATTCGGCGTCGATCACGTCGAACGGGAAGCGGCTGCGAAGGTCGCGGAGCATCGGCAGCAGAGCGTCGGCCATGGCGCGCGCCGTGTGCCGGGCGCCGATCAGCGGCCAGACCCGGTAGCGCGGCCGATGGACCTCGAGGCCTTTCCAGGACTCCTCCATCGGCAATCGCCGGAGCGGCGCATAATGCGGATGGAGCGACAGCGGCCAGGCCGGAAGGCCGACCGGAGCGACCACCTGGACGGCGACATCGCCGCGCTCGGCGAGGCCGAGCGTCTGGCGCTCCACGAACACGCCCAGCGTCGGACGTGCCGAGTTGGGGAACAAGGTCGCCAAGGTGAGCACCCGAAGCATCGCGGCGCCCTAGCAGAAAAGCGCTGTCGGCGGGTTAAGGCCGCGCTCCGCATTAAAGGCCGGTTCATCGGCCGGACGGCGATATCAAGTCCGCTTGGCCTCGCCCGAACCCTCAGCTAAGAAGCCCGCCATGTCCAAGATTTCGCGCCCGCTGCTGATCGTCGCCGCCGCTTCCGCCCTCGTCCCGCTCGCCGCCTGCGGCACCTTCGGCGGCGGGCGCACCAAGGCCGACACGCGCTACGTCGCCCGCGACGTCAACACGCTCTACAACGCCGCCTGGGAGCGCATGCAAAGCGGGCAATATGACGTCGCCGCGGCTTTGTTCGACGAGGTCGAGCGCCAGCATCCTTATTCGGTGTGGGCGCGCCGGGCTCAGCTGATGAGCGCCTTCTCGAATTATGCGGCGAGGGATCATACCAAGTCGATCGAATCGGCGCGGCGATTCCTGTCGATCCACCCGGGCAACCGCGACGCGCCTTACGCCCTCTACCTGATCGGCCTCAATTATTACGAGCAGATCACTGACGTCACCCGCGACCAGGCGGTGACCCGGCAGGCGCTCGATTCGCTCGGCGAGCTCGTCCGGCGCTACCCGACGACGACCTATGCCGAGGACGCTCGGCTCAAGATCGATCTGGTTCGCGACCATCTCGCCGGCAAGGAAATGGAGGTCGGCCGCTTCTATCAGCGCCGCAACCAGTGGCTCGCCTCGGTCATGCGCTTCCGGATGGTGGTCGACGAATATCAGACCACCAGCCATACGCCGGAAGCGCTGATGCGGCTCACCGAATCCTATCTCGCGCTCGGCATCCCGGACGAGGCGCGCCGCGCCGCGGCCGTGCTCGGCGCCAATTATCCGGGCACCCGCTGGTACGAACGCGCCTACAACCTGGTCCAGCGCCACGCCCCGCAGGCGGCGCCGGCGGCGGCGACGACCGGAACCAACTAGCCTTGAACCGCCATTCCCGCCTAATCGGGAATGCATGCTGACCAGCCTCTCGATCCGCGACGTCGTGCTGATCGAATCGCTCGACCTCGAATTCGGGCCCGGCCTCGGCGTGCTGACCGGCGAGACCGGGGCCGGCAAGTCGATCCTGCTCGACGCGCTTGGCCTGGCGCTCGGAGCGCGCGCCGACAGCGCCCTGGTCAGGGCCGGCCAGGCGCAGGCGACGGTCAGCGTCGGTTTCGACCTGCCCGGCGGCCACGGCGCCCTCGCCCTGATCGAGGAGAACGGCCTTGCCGGCGAGGCCGGCGAGCCGCTCGTCATCCGCCGAATCGTCAAGGCCGACGGCGGCAGCCGCGCCTTCGTCAACGACCAGTCGGTCTCCGCCGGCCTGCTGCGCGAGCTCGGCGCCCGGCTCGTCGAGGTGCATGGCCAGCACGACGATCGCGGCCTGCTCAACCCGCGCGGCCATCGCGCGCTGCTCGACGCCTACGGACGGATCGACCCGGCGCCGGCCGCGGCGGCGTGGCATCGGCTGCGCTCGGCGGATGAGCGCCTCGCCGAGGCCCGGCGGATCGTCGAGGAGGTCGGCCGCGACCGCGAGTGGCTCGACCATGCCGTCGACGAGCTCGCCCGGCTTCGCCCGGAACCGGGCGAGGAGGAAGCGCTCGCCACCCTCCGCTCGACGATGCAGGCCGGCGCCCGGCTCGGCGAGGAGCTGGGCGCGGTCGAGGCGCTGCTTCAGGGCTCCGAAGGCGGACTCGCCCGGTTGCGCCAGGCGGCGCGGCGGCTCGACCGCATAGCCGGCGAGCACGAACTGCTGGGCTCGACCCTGGCCGCGCTCGACCGGGCGGTGATCGAGGCGGCCGAGGCCGAGGATATGCTCGAGCGCGCGCGCGAGGCGCTCGCCTTCGATCCGGACCGGCTCGAGGAGGCGGAACGGCGGCTGTTCGAGATCCGGGCTCTCGCCCGCAAGCACAAGGTCGAGCCGGACGCCTTGCCCGGCCTCAGGGACGAGCTCGCCGCCCGCCTCGACGCGATCGGAGCCGGCGTGGCGCAACTGACCGAGCTCGAGGAGGCGCGCGCCGCGGCCGGCCGCGATTACGACCGGGCGGCCGAGTCGCTCGCAGCGGCGCGCCGGGCGGCGGCCGAGCGGCTCGACCGGGCCGTCGCCGCCGAGCTCGCGCCGCTCAGGCTCGACCAGGCGCGCTTCCGGACCGTCGTCGCCGCGGCCGAGCCGTCGGCGGCGGGGCGCGACCGGGTCGAGTTCGAGGTGTCGACCAACCCCGGCGCGCCGTTCGGACCGCTCGTCCGGATCGCCTCGGGCGGCGAGCTGTCGCGGTTCATCCTCGCCCTCAAGGTCGCCCTTCACGAGGAGGGCGGCGCGCGGACCATCGTCTTCGACGAGATCGACCGCGGCGTCGGCGGCGCCGTCGCAAGCGCGGTCGGCGAGCGGCTTCACCGGCTCGCCGAGGCCGGGCAGGTGCTGGTCGTCACCCACTCGCCGCAGGTCGCCGCGCGCGGCTCCGCGCACCTGCTGATCGAGAAGAGCCACGACGGTCTGGTCACCCGAACCAGCGTCCACGCCCTCGACCCGGCCCGCCGCCGCGAGGAGATCGCCCGAATGCTGTCCGGAGCCCAGGTCACCGACGAGGCCCGGGCCCAGGCGACCCGCCTGCTGGAGGCGGCGTGACCGAGGCCAAGGCCGAAGCCGAGCTCGAGCGCCTGGCGCGGGAGATCGCTCGCCACAACCGGCTCTATCATGGCGAGGACGCACCGGAGATTTCCGACGCGGACTATGATGCGCTGGTTCGGCGCAACGCCGAGCTCGAGGCGCAATTCCCGCATCTGGTCCGGGACGACAGCCCGTCGCGCCAGGTCGGCGCAGCGCCCGCCGCCCATCTGTCCAAGGTTCGCCACGCGCTCCCGATGCTGAGCCTCGAAAACGCCTTCTCCGAGGACGAGGTCGGCGATTTCGTCGGGCGGGTTCGGCGCTTTCTCAGCCTGGCCGAGGGCGAGGAGGTCGCGCTCACCGCCGAGCCCAAGATCGACGGCCTGTCCTGCTCGCTGCGCTACGAGGCGGGGGTGCTCGTCCTCGCCGCGACCCGAGGCGACGGCACCACCGGCGAGGTCGTCACCGACAACGTCCGGACCATCGCCGACGTGCCGCAGACTCTGCTCCCCGGCGCAGGCCGGGGTCCAGCTGCGCCGGACTCTGGGCCCCGGCCTTCGCCGGGGAGCGTTCCGGAGGTCTTTGAAATCCGCGGCGAGGTCTACATGTCCAAGGCCGACTTCGCCGCGCTCAACGCCCGCCTGCTCGCCGAGGCCGACGATCCGGCCAAGGCGCGCCAGTTCGCCAACCCGCGCAATGCGGCGGCGGGCTCGCTTCGGCAGAAGGAGGCGGCGGTGACCGCCTCGCGGCCGCTCAGATTCTATGCCCATGGCTGGGGCGAGGTCTCCGCTCTGCCGGCCGACTCCCAGCTCGGGGTGATGCGGGCGATCGCCGCCTGGGGGCTGCCGATCGCCGACCATCTCGATCGCTTCAGCGGCCTCGAGGCGCTGCTCGCCCATTACCGGGCGATCGAGGCTCGGCGGGCCGACCTTCCGTTCGACATTGACGGGGTCGTCTACAAGGTCGACCGGCTCGACTGGCAGCGCCGCCTGGGCCAGGTGGCGCGGGCGCCCCGCTGGGCGCTGGCCCACAAATTCCCCGCCGAGAAGGCGGAGACGGTGCTCGAGGCGATCGACATCCAGGTCGGGCGGACCGGCAAGCTCACCCCGGTGGCTCGGTTGAGGCCGGTCAGCGTCGGCGGAGTCACCGTCACCAACGCCACGCTCCACAACAAGGACGAGATCGAGCGTCTCGGAGTCCGGGTCGGCGACCGGGTGCGCATCCAGCGCGCCGGCGACGTCATTCCCCAGGTGCTCGAGAACCTCACGCCGCACGAGGAGCGCCCCGCCTACGTCTTCCCGAGCAAATGCCCGCAATGCGGTTCCGACGCCGTGCGCGAGGAAGGCGAGGTCGACGTTCGCTGCACCGGCGGCCTGGTCTGCCCGGTTCAGCGGGTCGAGCGGCTGCGCCATTTCGTCTCGCGCCACGCGCTCGACATCGAGGGGCTCGGAATCACCCATATCGAAAGCTTCTTCCGCGACGGCCTGCTCCAGTCCCCGGCCGACATCTTCAGGCTGACCAAGGCGCAGCTGCTCGCCCGGGAGCGCTGGGCGGAGGTCTCGGCGGCGAACCTGATCGCCGCGATCGACGCCAAGCGGCGGCCGCCGCTCGACCGTTTCCTCTACGCGCTCGGCATCCGCCATGTCGGCGAGGTCACCGCCCGCGACCTCGCCCGCCGCTATCGCAGCTGGGAGCGCTTCCGGGCGATGATCGAGACGGCGCTTCGGGCGAGGCGCGAGATGGCGCCGCTCGAAGGCGAGGAGGAGCGCCGCTTCCTGCAGCGCCGCGACAAGGCCGTGGTCGAGGCCGTCGAGACTCCCAATATCGGGCCCGAAGTCGCCAATGCCCTGCTCGATTTCTTCGAGGAGGGCCATAACCGCGAGGTGCTGGACGATCTCTTCGCCGCCGGAGTCGCTCCCGAGGACGTGGTCTGGGAGACGAAGGCGTCGCCGGTGACCGGCAAGACCCTCGTCTTCACCGGCAGCCTCGAAGCCGTGTCGAGGGACGAAGCCAAGGCGCAGGCCGAAAGGCTCGGCGCCAAGGTGGCCGGCTCGGTCTCGGCGAAGACCGACCTCATCGTCGCCGGCCCGGGCGCCGGCTCGAAGCTCAAGAAGGCGCAGGAGCTCGGCATCGAGGTGATCGACGAGGCCGCCTGGCTGGCCCTGGTCGCCGCCGCCGCGGGGTAGTTCCCCGACGGCACGAAAAAATCGCTGTCCTACAGCTTGGGCGAGGGATTATTCGATTCGCTCCTTTCGAAGCAGGAGCGAATCATGCGCAGCCACGGCGACATCCTTCGCGGTTCTGGCGTTCGCGCCAGCGACCGTTCCGGCTCGTTTCGAAGGGTGCCTTTTTTGCGCCTTGGAAGCTGAAACTTATGAAACTTCCGCCGAACCTTCCGCCCCGGCACCCGCCGGTCTTCCGCGCCCTGCTGGCGCTCGTGGCCCTCGTCGGCGGCCTGCTGGGACTGGCCGGTCTCTATTTCGTGCCGATCCCGGAGGGCAATCGCGAGCCGCTGCTGCTCGCGCTCGGGCTCGTCCTCGGCTGGGGCTCGACGGTGATCGGCTACGAGTTCGGCTCGTCGCCCGCCGGCCGGCAGGCGGCTGAGGCGGGGCTGAGGCCGGCATTGCAGCGGGACGAGACCAACCCCAGATGAATCGCCCAAGCCAAGAGCGGGAGCGACATATGGAAGCCTGGCACGGAACGACGATCCTCGGCGTGCGCAAGAACGGCAAGGCCGTGATCGCCGGCGACGGCCAGGTGTCGCTCCAGTCGACGGTGATCAAGCCCAATGCGCGCAAGGTCCGCCGATTGGGCGGCGACAAGGTGATCGGCGGCTTCGCCGGAGCCACCGCCGATGCCTTCACCCTGTTCGAGCGGCTGGAGCGCAAGCTCGAGCAATATCACGGCGCGCTGATGCGCTCGGCGGTCGAGCTCGCCAAGGACTGGCGCACCGACAAGTATCTCAGGAACCTGGAGGCGATGATGATCGTCGCCGACAAGGACATCAGCCTGATCCTCACCGGCAATGGCGACGTTCTCGAGCCCGCCTCCGGAGTCGCCGCGATCGGCTCGGGCGGCAATTTCGCTCTGGCCGCGGCGACCGCCCTCTACGATTACGAGGAGGACGCCGAGGCGATCGCCCGCAAGGCGATGAAGATCGCGTCCGACATCTGCGTCTACACCAACGACCAGCTCACCGTGGAGACGATCGAGGAGGCGAGCTGAGTCGCGCCGACCAAGCCACGGGAGACAGAAGATGCCGGCCGACCCCGCCCCGCGATGGACCGCCCGGCGCCTCGCTTGGGAGGACGAGGAACTGGGCGAGATCGCTCTGCCGAGGCGGCCGATGAGGATCCGTTCCGGCTTCGGCTCGGGCCTGGCGACCCGCCGCGGCGATCCCCCCGGCACGGTCTGGGCGGTCGGCGACCGCGGCCCGAACCTCAAGGTCGAGACGGCGGTCGACCGCTACGGGCTCGACCGGCTCGAGGCGCATGCCGGCGAAGCGGGCGCCAAGATCATGCCGCGCCCCGACCTCGGCCCGGCCATTGCTCGGCTGCACGTCTCCAGCGGCAGGGTCGACCTCGTCCGCAGCTTCCCGATCGTCGATTCGAAGGGCCGGCCGGTATCGGGCCTGCCGGTTCCGGAGGGCGGCCACGCCCGCTGCGAGCCGGCGCTCGACCTCGACGGCAACGCTCTCGCCTCCGACCCTTCCGGTCTCGACACCGAGGGCATCGCCGCCCTCGCCGACGGCGGCTTCTGGGTCGGCGACGAGTTCGGCCCGTCGCTCGTCCGCCTCGACGCCGGCGGACGGGTGCTCCGCCGACTCGTCCCGGAAGGGGTGGAACTGGACGGGGCCGCCTACCCGGTGGAGCCGCGGCTGCCGGCGCTGGCGGCTCGGCGCCAGCTCAACCGCGGCTTCGAGGCGCTGGCCCTGTCGCCCGACGAGAAATGGCTGTTCCTCGCCTTCCAGAGCCCGCTCGCCCATCCCGACGAGGCCGCGCACCGGGCCGGCCGCCACGTCCGCCTCTGGCGCCTCGATGCCGTCACCGGCGAGACCGTCGCTCAATATGCCTATCCGCTCGACCCGCCGGGCTCCTTCCGGCGCGACGGCGAAGCGGGGCCCGTCAAATGGCACGACCTCAAGGTGAGCGAGCTGGTCGCGCTCGGCTCCGAGCGCCTGCTCGTGCTCGAGCGGGCCTCGGCGACGACCAAGATCTACGAGGTCATCGCCGACCCGGGCTCGGTCCTTCCCGGCGGGCATCTGGAGATCGGCACCCGGCCGACGCTGGAAGAGCTTAGCGCGGAGCCGGAAGGCCTGCCGCTGCCGGTGCTGGCCAAGCGCCTGATCCTGAGCACCGACGACTCGCCGCAGATCCCCGCCGACCTCGAAGGGATGGCTGTCCTCGGCCCGTCCGCGCTGCTGCTCGTCAACGACAATGATTTCGGAGTCGAGGGCGCCGAGACGAGCTTCTGGAGGATCGACTTCGACCGGCCGCTCTTCGACTGAAGCAGGGCTCAGCCGACGCGCCCCGCCATGGCCGCGTCGAGCACTTGCCGCGCCTCCGCGGCGCCGAAGGGCAGCGGATTGCCGCCGGCCGAAGGGTCCTCCTCGGCCATTTGCGCGATCCGGTCGAGGCTCCCGGGCGCGACGTCGAGCCCGGCCAGGCTGTGGGGGATGCCGAGCTGGCGGCGAAGCTCGACGATCCAGTCGAGGAAGCCGGCGAAGGAAGCGCGCTCGAGGCCGATATAGCCGGCAAGGCGGACGATCCGGGGTTCGATCCGTTCGCGGTTGAAGGCGAGAATATAGGGCATCAGAACGGCGTTGGTGAGGCCGTGATGGCTTCCGCACAGGGCGCCGATCGGGTGCGAGAGGGCGTGCATGCCGCCCAGCCCCTTCTGGAAGGCGGTTGCGCCCATCGACGCCGCGACCAGCATGTGCCCCCGCGCCTCGAGGTCGTTTCCTTGCGCGAAGGCGCGCGGCAGCCACTCGCGGCTCAGCCTGACCCCCTCGGCGGCGATGCCGTCGGCCATCGGGTGGAAGCCCGGCGCGCAATAGGCTTCGAGGCAGTGGGACAGGGCGTCCATCCCGGTCGCGGCGGTGACGTGGGCGGGCAGGCCGACGGTGAGCTCCGGATCGAGGATGACGATCGCGGGAAGCATCGCGGGGTGGAAGATGATCTTCTTCACGCCGGCGGCCTCGTCGAGGATGACTCCGGCCCGGCCGACCTCGGAGCCGGTTCCGGCGGTGGTCGGAACCGCGACCACGGGCGCGATTCCGGCCGGGTCGGCGCGAGTCCACCAATCCGCCTTGTCCTCGAAGTCCCATAGCGGCCGCGTCTGGCCGGCCATGAAGGCGACGACCTTGCCGACGTCGAGCGCGCTGCCGCCGCCGAACGCGATCACCCCGTCATGGCCGCCCGCCGCGAAGGCGGCGACCCCCTGCTCGACATCCGCGCCGACCGGGTTGGGATGGATGTCCGAGAAGGTTCCCGCCGCCGCCACGCTCCTGACCATCGCCATTTCGGCCAAGGCGGGATCGGTGACGAGCAGCGGGCGCTCGATGCCCAGCGCTCGGCACGCCGCGGGCAGCTCCGCCACGCGTCCGGCGCCGAAGCGGATCGCGGTCGGGTAGTTCCAGTCGGCATGGGCAAGCGCCATCGCGGCATCCTCGGCGAAGGTGGGCGTCCTCTCCCGCTTAGTCGCCCCCGACGCCCCCGCGCAACGCGGGCGGCCCCGGGTAAGTCAGGGAAGCGTCACCGTCCCTTCCATCAGCCGGACGCAGGCGCCTTCGACGCTTGCCCTGATCCCGTCCGCCACCCGGTGGGCGGAGACGGCGAGGAAGCTCGGCCGGCCCATTTCCTCGCCCTGGGTGACGTCGGCCGCGAAGTCCTCGCCATCGCCGTGGGAGAGGAGCAAAGCGGCGAGCGCGGCATTGGCGCTGCCGGTCGCCGGATCCTCGACGATGTTGGCCAGCGGCGAGAACATCCGGGTCGCGATCCGGTCGGCGAGCCGGGCATAGAGGTGGATCGACAGCCGGCCTTCGAGCTCGGGCACGGCCTCCGCGAGCGCCCTGAAAGCCGACGTGTCGGGCGCCGCCCGGCGCAGCGAGTCATGGCTCACTTCGGCGAAGACGAAGGGGTGGCCGACCGAGGCGAGGACCGGCGCGTGAGTGCCGACGATCACCTCGTGGGCCGCGAGTCCGGCGCAGGCGGCGACGCCGGCGGCGGGAAGCTCGAAGCGGACGGACAGGGGCTCGGGGGCCGCGATCCGCGCGCGCGCTGCTCCCGACGGCGGGCGGGCGATCCCGATCTCGACGAGCCCGGCTTGCTCCTCGAACACCATCCGGTCGCCGGTCGCCCGGCCGAGCGAGTCGAGGACGAGGGCGGTGCCGACATTGGGATGGCCGGCGAACGGCATCTCGTAGGCCGGATTGAAGATTCGCACCCGGGCGGTGTTGGCGGGGTCCTCGGGCGGAAGGACGAAGGTGATCTCGCTCCAGTTGAATTCGGCGGCGAGGCGTTGCATCTCCTCGCCGGCAATGCCCTCCGCCTCGGGGAACACCGCGAGCGGGTTCCCCCCGAACGGCGTCTCGGTGAATACGTCCACCGCAACGAACTCGAACCTGCGCATGCTGCTCCTCCCGGCTAGGCTGACGGGTTCCGCCTGAGGTGAAAGGATTTGGGCCTGGTCACGCTCTCATAGCCATATTTTCCGAGCGAAGCGCCCCGTCCGCTGTCCTTCACCCCCGTCCAGGCGAGCTCAGGGTCGAGATAGTCGCAGCGGTTGGCGAACACCGTCCCCGCCTCGACCTGCGCGGCCAGCCGCTGCGCCGCTTCCAGGTCGGCGGTCCAGATCGAAGCGGTAAGCCCGAGCGCGGAATCGTTCATCAGCCGGACCGCCTCGCCATCGTCCGGCACTCGCATCAGCCCGACGACCGGGCCGAAGCTCTCCTCGCGCATCACCGCCATGCCGTGGTCGACCGCGGTCAGCACCTGCGGCATCAGATAGGCGGTGCCCTCCTCGTCGGCGGGAAATAGCTGCCGCTCGACATGGGTCCGCGCGCCCGCCGTGACGGCCTCGGCGACCTGCCGGCGAACCTGACCGGCAAGCCTGGCGCTCGCCATCGGGCCGAGGCTCGTTTCCGGCTCGAGCGGATCGCCGAGCCGGTAATCCTGGACGGCCGCGACGAAGCCGTCGAGAAAGGGCTCCCACACCGCCTCATGGACGTAGATTCGCTCCACCGCGCAGCATGACTGGCCGCTATTGTAGAAGGCGCCGTCGGCCAGCCCGGCCACCGCCGCCGCCAGATCGGCGTCGGGGCGGACATAGGCCGGGTCCTTGCCGCCGAGCTCGAGAGTCAGCGTCGTCAACGAGCCCGCCGCCGCCCGCTCGATCTCGCGCCCGGCGGCGACCGAGCCGGTGAAGGTCGAGTGGTCGACGGCGCCCGAGGCCAGCAGCCGCGCGGTCTGTTCGTGGCTGAGGAACAGGTTGTGGAACAGGCCCTCGGGCAGTCCGGCGGCGGCCAAGGCCTGGGCGAAACGCTCGCCGGCGAGCAAGGTCTGGCCGGCAGGCTTCAGCAGAACGGCGTTGCCCGCGATCAGCGCCGGCACGATCGTGTTGGCGGCGGTCAGGAAGGGGTAGTTCCAGGGCGCGATCACGAGCACCAGGCCGGCGGGGATCCGGGCCACCCGGCGGCCGTCGCCGACCACCACGTCGGCGAGCGCGTCGGCCGCCGTCGCCGCCATCGCGCGCACGCGCTCGGCGAGCGAGCGAAGCTCGCCGCCATGGCGAACCGGTCGCCCCATCTGCCAGGCCAGCTCGGGCACGATCTCGCCGTTCAGAGCCTCCATCGCCGCGAGGAAGCGCAAGGCCAGCGCACATCGTTCCGGCAACGGCACCAGCGCCCATTGCCGCTGCGCCTGCCGGGCGCGGCTCAACGCCGCCTCGATCTCGGCCTCGGCCGCCAGCGGGCGCCGCGCATATTCGCGGCCGTCGACGGGGGAGAGGCAGACGAGGTTGCTCACGAAGCTCAGATGATCTCGAAATAGCGGGCGAGCTGCCAGTCCGTCACCGCCTTGCGCGACTCGCGCTCCTCCCATTCGCGGGTGGCGGCATAATGGTCGACGAAGGCGGGTCCGAACAGCTCGCGCGCCGCTTCCGACCGCTTCAGCCGCTGCGCGGCCTCCCACAAGGTCGAGGGCAGGCGGCGCTCCGGCCGCGCCTCGTGCGCATAGGCATTGCCGGCGATCGGCTCGTCGGGCTCGATCCGACGCTCGATCCCCCACAGGCCGGAGCCGATCGCCGCGGCGAGCGCGACGTAGGGATTGATGTCGGCGGCGGCGATCCGATACTCGACTCGCTGCGAGCCGGCGGCGCCGCCGATCGCCCGCAAAGCGCAGGTCCGGTTCTCGAAGCCCCAGGTCGCCGCGGTCGGCGCCCAATAGCCGGGGACGAGCCGGGTGTAGCTGTTCACCGTCGGCGCCACCATCGCCAGAAGCTCGGGCATCAGCGCCTGCTGCCCGCCGACGAACCAGCGCATCCGCTCCGACATCGAATGAGCGGCGCCGTCCTCGAAGAAGATCGATTCGCCCGAAGCCGAGTCGAGCAGGGACATGTGGAGATGCCCGGATTGCCCCGGCCAGTCGCCCGACCATTTCGCCATGAACGTCGCCATCCAGCCGCGGCGCTGGCACAATATCTTGACGATCGTCTTGAACAGGGCCGCCTTGTCGGCCGCCTCGAGCGCATCGTCGACCCTGATCGCCGCTTCGATGACGCCCGGGCCGGTCTCGGTATGGAGGCCTTCCAGCTCGAGGCGCATCGCCTGGCAGGTCGACCAAAGCTCCTCATAGAAATCCGAGTGCACGCCCGAACGAAGCATCGAATAGCCGAAATTGCCCGGCGTGATCGGCCTGAGGTCGCGATAGCCCTTGGCCCGGACCGAATGCGGCGTCTCCTCGAAGACGAAGAATTCGAACTCCGCCGCGGCCCTCACCTTCCAGCCCATCGCCGCCGCCCGGTCGAGCACCCGTCGGAGCAGGCCGCGCGGGCAGATCGCCTCCGCCGGGCCGTCGAACTCGCCGAGGATGAGCGGCATGTCCTGCTCGAACGGGATCGTCCGCAGGGTCGCGGGAAGAAGCCGCGCCTGCGCGTCCGGATAGGCGGTGTGCCAGCCGGTGAAGCTCAGATTGTCGATGAGCTGGTCGCTGGAATCCCAGCCGAGGACGACGTCGCAAAAGCCGAAGCCCTTGGCCAGCGCCGAGGCGAGCTTGTCGGCATCGAGATACTTGCCGCGGAAGATGCCGTCGATGTCGAACAGCCCGACCTTGGCGCAGGAGGGCCGGCGTCCGCGCACGCTCGCCACCAACTCGTCAATCGCGGCCATGCCTGGGCTCCCTGGCTGAAGGCGCGATGTTAGTGGGCCGAGCGCCGGTGCGGAAGACGCCGCGAACGGGCGCTGGACCGGTCGTGCCGCTTCGAGCTAGCAGCGGGCGATGCGCCGATCCCCGCTCGCCGTCGACCGCCGCCGCTTCATCGGCTCCACCGCGCTCGGCCTCGCCGGCCTCGCCCTGCCCGGCTGCGCGACGACCGGCGCGCGCTCGCCGGCGCTTGGCGGCTGCCTTCCGCGGGTCGAGGTCGCGCCCGAACGGGTCATCCGCACCGTCGCCGGGCTTCGTCCCTACCGGTCCGCCGGCTTCGTCGTCCGCGCCGAAGCGCTCGGCGACAAGCGGCTGGTCCACAATTACGGCCATGGCGGCGCCGGCATCACCTTGAGCTGGGGAAGCTCGAGGCTGGCGACCGAGCTCGGCCTCCAGGGCCATAGCGGCCCGGTCGCGGTCATCGGCGCCGGCGTGATGGGCCTCACCACCGCGCGCCTGGCGCAGGAGGCGGGCTTTCCAGTCACCCTCTACACCAAGGCGCTGACTCCCGACACGACCTCGAACATTGCGGGCGGCCAGATCTCGCCTTTCGGCCATTATCGCGACGACCGGGTGACTCCGGCCTGGCGCGCCCAGTTCGCCGCCGCGATCGACTATAGCTGGCGGCGCTTCCAGATCATGGTCGGCCACGATTACGGGATCAGGTGGCTGCCGACCTACGAGGAGACGGGCGGTGGCGGCGGCGGCGCCTCGCCGCTCGACCTCTACCGGCCCGACGAGCGCCGCCTGCGCGAGAGCGAGCATCCCTTCCCGGTGGCGGCGATCGTCCGCTTCAACACCATGTATGTCGAGACCGGGCGGTTCCTTCGCCAGCTTACCCGCGACGTCCAGATCGCCGGCGGGGCCGTCCGGGTGCGCAACTTCGCGACTCAGGCGGACATCGCCGCCCTGCCCGAGCGGCTGGTCTTCAATTGCACCGGCCTCGGCGCCCGCGAGCTGTTCGGCGACGTCGAGCTGCAGCCCGTGCGGGGCCAGCTCGCCATCCTCCTGCCCCAGCCCGAAATCGCTTACGCCTTCGCCGGCCAGGCCGGCTACATGTTCCCGCGAGCGGACGGAATCCTGCTCGGCGGGACGTTCGAGCCGGACCAGTGGGATGCGACCCCGCAGCCCGAGTCGATCGCCCGAATCCTCGCCTCCCACCAGAGGCTGTTCGCCGGTTTGCGCTGCACGGCTTGAACTGAATCGCGCCGCGCCACATCTAGCGGGTGACATGGACGATCAAAGCTCGTTCCCCGGCTCGGGCCGGGGCCCAGACCAGGCGCCGGACCCGAGTCCGGCCTCCCCCGGAACCCCAGGCCGAATGAAGGACAGCCTCACCCCCAAGGCGGTGGTCGCCGCGCTCGACGCCCACATCATCGGCCAGGACCAGGCCAAGCGCGCCGTCGCCGTGGCGCTCAGGAACCGCTGGCGGCGCCAGCAGCTGTCCGACGAGCTGCGCGACGAGGTGACGCCGAAGAACATCCTGATGATCGGCCCGACCGGCTGCGGCAAGACCGAGATCAGCCGGCGGCTGGCGAGGCTCGCCGATGCGCCGTTCGTCAAGGTCGAGGCGACCAAGTTCACCGAGGTCGGCTATGTCGGCCGCGACGTCGAGCAGATCGCCCGCGACCTCGTCGAGGAGGCGGTTCGGCTCGAGCGCGAGCGCCGCCGCGAGTCGGTCAAGGGAGCGGCGGAGGCCGCGGCGGTCGAGCGCCTGCTCGACGCCCTCACCGGCAAGGATTCGAGCACCGCCACCCGCGAGAGCTTCCGGCGCATGCTCGGCCAGGGTCACCTCAACGACCGCGAGGTGGAGATCGACGTCGTCGACCAGCCGAGCACGCCGTTCGAAATACCCGGGATGGGCGGCCAGGTCGGGATGATCAACCTGTCCGACCTGATGGGCAAGGCAATGGGCCAGCAGCCCAAGAAGCGGCGCAAGATGGCGGTCCGCGAGGCGCTCGAGAAGCTGCTCGAGGAGGAGCAGGATCGCCGGCTCGATCCCGACGACGTCAACCGCACCGCGCTTCGCGACGCCGAGGCGAACGGGATCGTCTTCCTCGACGAGATCGACAAGATCGCGGTTTCGGACGTCCGCGGCGGGTCGGTCAGCCGCGAAGGCGTCCAGCGCGACCTTCTGCCGCTGATCGAAGGCACGACGGTGGCGACCAAATACGGGCCGATGAAGACCGACCACATCCTGTTCATCGCCTCGGGGGCCTTCCACACCTCCAAGCCCAGCGATCTCCTTCCCGAGCTTCAGGGCCGCCTTCCGATCAGGGTCGAGCTCAAGGCGCTGACCGAGGCGGATTTCGTCCGCATCCTCTCCGACACCCAGGCCAGCCTCACCGAGCAATATCGGGCGCTGCTCGCCACCGAAGGGGTCGAGGTCGACTTCACCGAGGAGGGAATCCGCGCCCTCGCCCGGATCGCGGCCGAGGTGAATGCGGAAGTCGAGAATATCGGCGCGCGCAGGCTCCAGACGGTGATGGAGAAGCTGCTCGAGGACGTGAGCTTCGAAGCCGAGCAGCGCAAGGGCGAGACGGTGACCGTCGACGGCGCCTATGTCGAGCGGCAGCTCGCCGACATCGCCCGCGACACCGACCTCAGCAAGTACGTGCTCTGACCCCTGCGGAGCGTCGCGCGGGGCGAACTTTTTGTCCGTTTCGCTGAACCCGATCGACGCCCCCGCCGTTGAACCTCCACACGTTTCCGGAGGTTACAATGTCGTTCAAGTTCAAGTTGCTCATCGCCGCCTCGTTCGGCCTGTCCGCCGTCCCCGCCGCCGCTCAGGAGGCCGCCGTCGAAGCGGGCGCCAAGGCCGAGGCTCCGGCTGAGGCGGCCGCCGAAGCTCCCGCCCCGAGCGCCGAAGCTCCCGCCCCGAGCGCCGAAGCTCCCGCCCCGAGCGCCGAAGCTTCGGTCCCGGGCGCCGAAGCTCCGGCCGCGAGCGCCGACCAGGCGAACCCGGCGGCCGAGGCCGACAGCGCCGCGACCGCCGACACCGGCACCGGGGCCGACGCCGCCGGCCAGGGCGGTCCCGACGCCGGCGAGATCGTCGCCGCGACGGCGGCCGACGTGCGCGCCGGCGTTTCGGTGCTCGATCCGCAGGGCGGAGTCGTCGGCACCGTCGAGTCGGTCGATGCGGAAGGCGCCGTCGTCAGCACGGGCAGCGTCCGGGCCAGGATGCCGATCAGCAGCTTCGGCCGGAACGACCGCGGCCTCGTCATTTCGATGACTCGCTCCGAGCTCGAGGCGGCGGCGGCGGCGCGCAATCCGTCCTGACCCGGCGCTTCGGCCAGGCTCAAGCCGCGCCGGGCCTCGCCGGCGCGGCTTTTTGCTGTAAGCGGAGGCGGTGATCCGACGCTGCGCCCTCTTCCTGTTCGCCGCGGCCGCGCCCGCCTTCGGCCAGGCGCCCGACCAAGGCGGGGAGCCGGTCATCGTCGTCACCGGCCGCGGCCTCGACCTCGGCCGCGGCGAAGAGGTCTACGACACGGTCGAGATCGGGCGCGATCGGCTCGCCAATTCGCCCTCCAACCGGCTCGAGGACGTTCTTCGCGACGTGCCCGGCTTCCAGCAGTTCCGGCGCTCCGATGCGCGCTCCGCCAATCCGACCAGCCAGGGCGCGACCCTTCGGGCGCTGGGCGGCAATGCCTCGAGCCGGGCCCTGATGATCCTCGACGGCGTGCCGCAGACCGATCCGTTCGGCGGCTGGATCAGCTGGCCGGCCTACGATCCGCGCCGGCTCGGCCGGATCAGGGTCGTGCGCGGCGGCGGCACGGGCGCCAACGGCCCGGGAGCGCTCGCCGGGACGATCGAGCTGACCAGCGCCGCGCCCGACGAGCTGGCCGGCGCCTCGGCGAGGCTTGCCTATGGAAGCCGCGACGGAGTCGACGGCTTTGCCGGGATCGGCCTCCCGCTCGGCCGGGGCTTCGCCACTTTCTCCGCCGCCTGGGCGAGCGGCGACGGCTTCGTCCCGATCGTCGCCAGCCAGCTCGGGCCGGCCGACCGCCCGTCCCCCTATCGCCAGGGGAGCGTCGCCGTGCGCGCGGTGACCCCGATCGCCGCAGGCCTCGAGCTCCAGGGCAATGTCGGAGCCTTCGCCGATTCCCGCGAGCGCGGCACCGCGCTCAGCGAGATCGAGACGAGCGGCGCCGACGCCTCGGTCCGCCTGGTCGGCCGCGGCGGCCTCCCCTTTTCGGCCTCCGCCTATGTGCAGGTGCGCGACTTCGCCAACCGCTTCGCCGCCTTGGGTGCCGACCGCGCCGTGGCGACCCAGACGCTCGACCAATATTCGGTGCCGTCGACCGGCCTCGGCGCCCGCCTCGAGGCACGGCCGGTCACCGGCCCGCTCGAGCTGCGCATCGGCGCCGACTGGCGCGAGACCGAAGGGCGCACGCAGGAGCTGTTCGCCTATAGCGCCGGGGCGCCTACCCGCGGCCGGGTCGCCGGCGGCCGGACCCGAACCGTCGGCGGCTTCGCCGAGATCGGCTGGGAAAGGCGCGCCCTGACGCTCAGCGCCGGCGCCCGGATCGACCGCTGGCGGATCGAAGAGGGGATATTGCGCGAGCGCGTCCTCGCCACCGGCGCCTCGCTCACCGACACGCGCTTTCCTGGCCGCGGCGGCTGGGAGGCGACGGGGCGGGCCGGCGTCGGCTGGCGCGCCTCGTCGGCGATGGCGCTGCGCGCCGCCGCCTATCGCGGCTGGCGGCTGCCGACTCTGAACGAGCTCTATCGTCCCTTCCGGGTCGGCGTCGACGCCACCGCCGCGAACGCGGCGCTGGCGCCCGAGCGGCTCGACGGGGTCGAAGCGGGCCTCGACCTTAGACCCGCGCCGGCGCTTCGCCTCGGAGTGACCTTGTTCGCCAACCGGCTCGAGCAGGCGATCGCTAACGTGACCCTGGGCGAGGGGCCGGGAGCCTTCCCCGGCGTCGGCTTCGTCGCGGCGGGAGGGCAGTTCCGGCAGCGCCGCAACGTCGATGCCATCGTCAGCCGCGGAGTCGAGGTGGATTCGAGCCTCGCGCTCGGGCGCTGGCGGCTCGCCGCCGGCTACAGCTTCGCCGATGCCGAGGTTCGGGCGAGCGGCGCCGCCGTCGCCCTCGACCGCCTGCGCCCGGCTCAGGCGCCGCGCCACAGCGCGTCGGCGACTTTGTCGTGGCAGGGGCGGCGAGGCGCCTTCGCCTCGCTCAGCGGACGATATGCGGGCAGCCAATATGAGGATGATCTCAACCGCCAGCGGATCGGCGACGCCCTCACCTTCGATGCGGTCGCCGTGGCGCCGGTGACCCGGACGCTGGCGATCGAGGTGCGCGCCGAAAATCTGACCGGAGCGCGCATCGTCGCCGGCATTTCGGGCACCGGCATCGTCGAGCGGGCGACCCCGCGCACGCTGTGGATAGGCATCCGGATCGGCGACCGCCGCGGGCCATTCTCATGACGGGAAAATAATGAAGGCGTTTCTGAGGCTTATCGCATGACCTTAGGAAGACCGCGCGGCGGGATACCGACGACTTCCCAGTAGACTTCAAATAATGCTTTTTCCGTCCCGAATCTTCGCATAGGTTCGCGGTCTCGGTCGGGGGCGACTCGGGGAAAACTGCATCGTTTTGCCGCCTCCGCCGAAGCGAAAGAGGGGGGATTTCCGATGCAGATCATGCACATGGTTGGATTCAGGCGTTCTTTGTTGGCGGCCGCATCCGTGGCCGGGCTCAGCGTCGGCGGGCAAGCCGCGGCGCAGGGCGTGCCGGATGGCTTTACGCCCACCTTCAATCTCCACATCGTCACCAATCACGACGTCATCCAGGGCCCCGCCAGCGTCCTCGCCGGCATCAATGCCCCGGGCAACGGCTCGACCTATTCGAATTCGACCCAGGTGCTCGATCCCGCCGGATCGATCAACGGCGTCGGCCAGCAGATCGCCTTCATCCAGACCAGCCCGACCGCCGCCGGCCTCAGCCTGTGCAGCGGCTCGCTGATCAACCCGCGAACGGTGATCACCGCCGCGCACTGCGTCTACAACAACCCGGCCCATCGCTACGGCAGCCAGACCGGAAGCGGCGGCGGCCTCACCGGGCCGCTGGCGACGCAGTTCGGCGCCACCGCCGGAATCCCGCTGAGCTTCGGCTTCGAATCGCTCAACCGCAATTGCTTCAACGGCAGCGGCCTGCCCAGCGCCTGCCCGGCCGGGCAGAAGGGCCCCTACGAGACCTGGCGCGACGGCAACTTCCAAACCAATGAGGGCCGCCACATCTACAACGCCAACCAGGTCTGGTACGGGACCGGTTCGCAGCCGGTGGCGCTGGGAGGCGGCGGCGAGTTCGCCAACCAGGACATCGCGCTGGTGACTCTCGACACCCACGCTCAGGACATTCCGACCTGGACCATGCTGTTCTCGCCGCTGACCGGCGCGACCCACGTCACCGTCACCGGCTATGGCGGCGCCGGCGTCGGCCTCTCCGGCCTCGGCAACCTTGCCGGCATCGATTATCGCCGCCGTTCGGCGGAGAACATGATCGACGCGCTGATGACCAACAACGACTGGGTCGACAGCCCCGCCATCAATCCCGGCAACACCGCTTTCGCCTCCAACCAGCATTCGATCTACTGGCTCGATTTCGACGATCCCGACCACGATCCCGACAATCTGCCGGCCAACTTCTTCACCAACACGGCTCCTCCGGGCGGGCGCAACAACGGCTATTACGACTTCAACGGCCTCGGCGGCACGACCCTGCAGTTCGAGGGCGCGACCGCGGGCGGCGATTCGGGCGGACCGCTGATCGTCGACCAGCGCTGGGCGAAGAGCGTGATCGCCGGCGTGCTCACCGGAAGCTGGTCGTTCAACGGCGGCATCAGCACCTACGGCCAGTTCAACGTCTATCCGCCGCTCTTCCAGTTCTGGGAGGACCTCGTCCAGAACAACCCCTACGTCTACGCCTCGGCGCTGGCCGGCGACGGCAACTGGTTCGATCCGACTCACTGGGTCCAGGACATGGATCCCAATTATGCGATCATCGGCCCGAACGGCGAGCTTCTGAACAGCCTCCCCGACACCCCCCAGGGCGGCGCCGACGGAGCGGTCGCCAAGTTCGGAACGCTTTGCTTCCTGGGGGCCGATTGCTCGACGATGACCGGTCCGGGCAACCCGACCGGCAACGGCACGCCCGTCTACACCAATGGCGGCCCCGGCACGCTCAACTTCGTCCCGAACAACGTCGAGCCGGTCAACAGCGCCACTCCGGGGCTCAGCGTCAGGGCCCGCTATTATGACGTGACCCTCCGCCAGGCCGGGACCACGACGCTCGGCCAGACCGCGACGATCGACGTCATGACCCTCGATCACGACCGCGCCAGGCTCGACATCACCCCGGCCGGCATCCTCAACACCTGGGCGGACTTCACCCAGTATCAGGGCTGGACCAACGTCGACGGCGTGCTCAACACCGACGAGATGCTGGTCGCGACCGGCCTGCTCTCGGGCAACGGCACGATCAATCCCGAATTCCTGACCGTCGTCGGCGGCATCGTCGCCCCGGGCGGCGCCGACCAGATCGGGACCCTGACGGTGAACAGCGACGTCATCCTGGCTTCGGCCTCGGCGCTGTTCGTCGATGCCGGCCGCTCGGGAGCGGACAAGCTGGCGGTCGCCGGCGTGCTCGCGCTCAACGGCGGCTCGCTGGTGTTCAACAAGGCTCCCGGCGCGGCGCCCCGCCACGGCCAGAGCTGGACGATCGCCACCGGCGACCTGGGCGTCAACGGCACCTTCGGAACGGTCTATTCGTTCCAGGGAGTCCTTCGGCCCGAGCTGACCTACAATGCGAACAGCATCGTCGCCGAGCTGCGGGCGGGCAGCCTCACCCAGATGATCGGGCAATCCGGGCCGACCGAGGTGGCCTTCGCCCAGGCGCTCGATCAGCTGCGCGGCAATTATTACGACACCTTGTCCAACCTGTTCGGGATCATCGATCTGATGGACTCGAGGACGCTGTCCACCACCCTGCGCGGCCTTGCCCCGACGATCACCGGCGAAAGCCGGTCGCTGCAGGATCGCCAGAGCCGTCTGATGCTGAACAACATCACCGATCGCCTGTCGATGCTCGGCACCACCCCCGGCGGGACGCTGAGCATCAACAGCTCGCCGGCGATGACCCAGGCACTGGCCACCGGCACGACTCCGTCCTCGATGAGCTTCCACGGGCTCGTTCCGAACGGCCGTTCGGCGACGGCGCTGCCTCGCGGCATGACCGGCTTCGTCAGCTCGGGCTACGTCGCATCGGCTTCCACCACCGGCGCCAACCGGCTGGGAGCGAGCGGCGGACGGCATATCACTTATGCCAATATGGGCCTCGAGGTGGAGGCGACGTCCAACCTCACCGTCGGCACCGCGTTCGGCTATGCCTACGGCTTCAGCGCTCCGGGCCTCGACAGGAGCGAGGCGAGGACGACCCAGGCGGCGGCCTACGGCACCTATCGGGTCGGCGGCGGCTTCTACGTCTCCGGCCTCGCTTCGGCCGAGATCAGCAGGGCCCATATGGAGCGGCAGGTCGCCACCGGCGACCTCTCCGCCAACCTGTACGGGGCGACCGATACGAGCCGCTATGCCGCGATGGCGGAAGCGGGACGCAACGTCGACCTGGGCCGCGGCCTCACCGTGACTCCGAGGGCGGCGCTGGCTTACTCGATGTACCGTCTGAGCGGCTTCGAGGAGACCGGCGGCGAGACCGCGCTCCGGCTCGACGACGTCAACCTGCGGCGGCTGGAGTCGCGGGTCGGCGCCCGCCTGTCGGGCGAGATGCGGCTCGGCGGCTGGTCGATGCGCCCGCAGCTCCAGGCCGACCTGGTCCACATGCTGTCGGGGGCCGATGCGGGCATGACGGTTCGCTTCGCCAACATCCCCGACGTCGCCATCGCGCTTCCGTTCGCCGACGGCGACCGCAGCTGGGGCGAGGTGCGCGGCGGGCTGACCATGAGCAACGGCCGCCTCAGCTTCGGCGCGGGCGTCGAGACCAGCGTCGGCCGGGCCGGCATTCGCGACGACCGGGCGGTCGCCGACCTGACGGTCAGCTTCTGACGCCGTCGCCAGGCGGGAACGGGCCCGCGGCCGAACCCTCGGCCGCGGGCCTTCCCGACAGGTTCGCTTCCATCCATTCCGCTCCGA
>Ga0196978_1000211_pt1 | contig 30852 bp, 25 predicted proteins | sample S3v_2013CmetaG_FD_155491 | JGI IMG/M metagenome (GOLD analysis project Ga0196978, IMG submission 155491) | Soil microbial communities from Anza Borrego desert, Southern California, United States - S3+v_20-13C | ecosystem: Environmental > Terrestrial > Soil > Desert | place: USA: California... | reverse complement strand
TGACCAACGCCCATCTCGGCACGAATGGGAAGGTCGAGATCACGTTCGAGCTCGGCCAGCACACCGACCGCCCGCTCGCGGGGGATTGGGACGGCGACGGAATCGACACGGTGGGCATCTACCGGCCTGGCCGTTCGACGTTCATGCTCGTGAATGACTTCGGCGCCGGCGTGGCGATCGGATTCACCTTCGGTCTCCGCGGCGATCGCCCGTTCTCAGGCGACTGGGACGGCGACGGTGTCGATGGCGTGGGCGTCTACCGTCTCGACGAGATTCTGATGCAACTCACGAACGACTTCGGCAACACCGGCATCGAGTTTCTCTACCTGTCGCGAGGCGACGTGCCCGTTTCCGGAAATTGGGACGGATTCTAGAGCTGGGTCCCCTCATCCGGCCTGCGGCCACCTTCTCCCCGCTGCGGCGGGGAGAAGGCTACGCAGGCGTGGACGAAGTGTTACTTCGCGAAAACGTCGTCGACGTTGACGATGCGGATGTTCTCCGGCTTGATGCCGAGCTTGTAGCTGCCGATGATCTTGTCTTCTTCAGCCAGCTCCGGTTTTTCCGCGTCGTACTTGATCGACGACGGCTCGTCTTTCAGGAGCGTCTCGCGCAGGCCTTCCGCGTCTTTGGTGACGATCACGACGTGGAGGTTCTTCGCGGAGAAGTGTTTCTTGATCGCCTTGTTCACGTCGTCGCGCGTGAGCTTCGCATACGCGGCGCGCATGGTGTCCACGTAGTCGCCGATGCCGTACCACCACGAATCGAGCGCGTAGCCGAGGCGTTGGTTCTGATTGGCAGTGAGCAGGTAGACGTTCTTGAGCAGATAGTCGCGCGTGTTGTCGAAGTCCTGCTGCGACAGGCCCTCGTCGATCATCTTCTGGATTTCGTAAAGCGCGATGCGCATCGACATCTGTGCGTTCTCCGGAACGACCGGCCGGATCCAGATCTCGAAGAGCTGCGAGCGGCGCGCGATGCCCGGGCTGGGGAAGAACTGGAAGCCGGGGCGAGTGAAGAACTCGATGTACGCGTAGTCGCCGTAGTTGAGGCCGCGGACTTCGCGAATGCGGTCATACAGACGGCCGCCCGCGCGATGTTCGCCGAGCCACGCGCGCGCGAGATTCAGCGCGGCGAAATCGGCCGAGTTGCGCGTGACGGGAATCGGATGCCCCATCGAGATCGCGGTCGAGCGTGTCTCCTTCTTGATGATCTCGACTTCGAGACCGTTCGGCGCGTCGCCTTTGATCGCAGGCAACGCCGCCAGTGCGGTCTCTTCGGCACCCGGTCCGAGGGCGCGGAGCTCCGAGGTGAGACGTGCGACGAGCGTGGAGGGATAGTCGCCGGAAAGGCCGACCACCACGTTCGACGCGTTGTAATTCGCCTCGACGAACTTCTTCACGTCGTCGAGCGTGATCGATTCGAGACCGGCAATGGTTCCGAGCACCGTGTGGCCGTAGGGCGTGCCGTTGAAGACGACGTTCTGCAGCTCTTCTTTTCCGAGCTCTTCCTCGTTGTTGTTGCGAAGGTCCTGCTTGAGCGCGTTGAGCTGCTGGTCCTTGAGGCGCTGGAAATCTTCCTCGCGGAAGCCGGGCGTGAGGAGCTGCGGCATCACGATCGGCAGGAAGCGGTCGAGATGGTCCTTGTGCACGATGCCGGTGAACGTGGTCATCTCTTTGTCGACGAGGGCGAAGAACGCGCCGGCCAGCGGGTAGAGCGCCTTGTTGATCTCATCGATGCGCATGTCGCGCGAACCGGCCTCGGTGATCATCGACGCGGCCAGTTGCGCCAGACCTTCCTTCCCTTTCGGATCGCTGGCAGCGCCGTTGGTGAAGAGGAACTTCACCATCACATTCGGGAGCACCGACTTCTGCTCGACGAACTTGATGTTGACGGTCTGTTCCGCGGTCGCGGATGGCGCCGCCATGGCATCGATGGACGGAAGCTTCGCGATCGCATCGCCGAGGGGCTGTTGCGAGAGGGTGGTGACGACGAGATTCTTGTCGGTGAAGTATTTCTGCGCGGCGCGCTGGATGTCATCGGGACCGACGGTCGCGAGCGTGCGGTAATACTTGTTGATCGTGTCGAACGAGCGCTCGAAGTGCGCGAAGCTCGCCACGGTGGCGGCGATCGTGTCGGTGTTGTCGAGCGAGCGCACGAAGCCGTAGCGTGAGTTCGACTTCGCATCGGCAACGCGCTTCGCGTCCAGCTTCTCGGTGCGCAGATTCGCGAACGTCTGCAGCACCTGATCGCGGACGTACACGGCGTCCTTCGGATCCTTCACGCGCGCGAAGACGGTGAAGAGCGTCGGATCGACGTTCGGTCCGCCGAATGCGAAAAGCTGGTCGACCTTCTGCTCCTGCTCGACGACGCGCTTGTACAGGTCCGAGGTCTGGCCGAACGCGAGATCGAACATCGTGTCGAACGCGGCCTGATCGGCCATCTGCATGGCGGCCGGTCCGTGGAACGCGACCGTCACCCACGGCAGCGTCGGCGAAGTCCACGGCACGTGCGCGTAAACCGGACCCTTGTGCTCCGGCTCCTGCGGGATGTCGACGGTGAAGGTGCCGCGCTCCCAGTCGCCCCAGTACTTTTCGATCAGAGGAATGACGCGGGCGGGATCGACGTCGCCGGCCACGATGATGGTGGTCTTCTCGGGCCGGTACCAGCGGCTGAAGAACGTCTTCGAATACTCGAACTGGTTGGGCATGTCCTCGATGTCTTTGATGAAGCCCATCGTGGTGTGCTTGTAGGTGTGGGTGCTGAACGCGTTCTCGCGCTGCACCTCGAGGATCTTGCGGATCGGGTTCGCCGCGTTCTTGTTGTACTCACCGAGCACCGCCCGCGCCTCGGTCTTGAACGCCGCTTCGTCGTACAGCAGGTTCTTGAAGCGGTCGGCCTCGATCTCGAGGATCTTCTCGAGATCTTCCTTCGCGAACGTGATGTGGTAGTTCGTGAGGTCGTCGGATGTGTACGCGTTCTGGCGCGCTCCGGCCTTGGTGATGATGGCGCTGTACACGTCGGGCGGATACGCCTTCGTGCCGCGGAACATCATGTGCTCGAAAAAGTGTGCGAAGCCGGACTTGCCGGGCTCGACTTCGTTGCGCGAGCCGGTCTGCACCGGGATCTGCAGCGAGACGAGGTTCGGGAAGCCGGTCGGGACGACGATGATCTTCAGGCCGTTCGCGAGCGTCTTTTCGGTGGCTTTGAAGGGGAGGATGTCGCTGGGTGCGCTGGCGCTCTGAGCGAGAGCGGACATGGGAATCGCGCAGAGGGCGATCGTGAGAATGGTGGATCGGAACATGGTTCTCCTTTTTGATCAGTACCTCGGGTACCTCGGAGTACCTCGGAGTACCTCGGAGGGTTTTTGTCCACTCCGAGGAACTCCGAGGTACCCGAGGTACTCCGAGGTACTTTCTTAACGGGACACCGTCTCGGACGCTTCCTCGTCGGGAATGTCGATCGGGCCTTCTTTGAGGTCCTCGCGGATGATGAGATCGAGGAAGAGCTCGCGTACGCCGGTGCGGCCCCGCTCGCGATAAACGCGGCGCACATCGGAAGGTTTCAGGCTGATGCCGGTCATGGTCTGGAGGTACTGGCAGAACACCACGGCGCGCGAGCGGAACGAGATGATCAGGATGAGCAGGAGGACGCCGGCGAACACCAGTGGCATCGCGGAGGACATCGTGTCGAGCTGAAACAGGTTGGACATCGGACCGCGCGAATCGTACCAAAGTCTCAAACCATCTGGAGCGACGGGCTCTCAGCCCGTCGATGTGATTAGCCGGCGGGCTGAGAGCCCGTCGCTCCCGCGTCGGCACCAATCCTGAATCGACGGGCACCGGAGGAGACTGCATGTCTGAAGAACGTTACGAGCCGGTTTCGTGCGATTACCACGACCAGCTCGAAGCTGCCGCAATGCACAAGAACGTTGTGGAGCTGGAGTTCGATCTCGACGGCGTGACGCAGAAAGAGCGCGGACGCGTCGAGGACGTTTACACGGCGGACGGCGCGGAGTTCATCCGCTTCGCCGCCGACACCGGACCGCTCGAGATCCGTCTGGACCACATCATCTCGATGCGGGAGTGATTCTGGCGTTACCATTTCCCCGATGCCGAAGATCCTGTTCTATGCCGGTACCGTCCTTTGCCTGTTCCTCGCGTTGATGAGCGCGGGGGAGGCCGCGCACGAGCTGCGTGACGGCGAGCTGGCCTTCGTGGCGCTGCCGGAGTCGCCGCGCGCGGCGTTCGCGATCTTCTCCGCGTTGGCCGCGGGACTGGCGATCGCGGCGCTGTTCCTGCGCATGGCGGCGTTGCTGGCCGCGCGCAATCTGTTCGGCGCATTCGTAGCCGTGGTCGCGGTCAGCGGCGCAACGGCCACGCTCGTCGCGGTGCTGCTCGTGCAGTGGCGCGTCACGACGTTCGGCGGGACGCAACTGAACGAGGTGCACTTCACGGCGCTGATGGTGTTCGGCTTCTTCCTCTCGCTGAGCCTGCTCGCGCTGCGGCCGTACTTCAGCATTCAGGCCAGCCGCTTCCTGTCGGCGCTGGTGTTCTTCCCGCTGCCGCTGTTCGTGATGATACTGGCGCAGGAGATGTTCGTGGCCGCGTCACCGGCGCCGCTGCCGCTGGCGTCGCAGGCCTCGAGCGTCTTCTTCGCCGTTCTCTCTCTGCTCTTCTTCTCGATCGCGGTGCATTGCATTCGCCATCGCCATCTCTTCCTGGAGATGACGAACCTGCGCGAATTGCTCGATGCGCGCGTCGATCCGAACGCGCGCAATCATCGCGCGCGGCCGATCGGCGGCGTCGCATTCGACTCGTAGTGTTGCCGTGCCGCTTCCCGCGCTTCGGCGCGTGACACGTTCCACGTCCGCCATCCTTTCGGCCTGTGTTTCCGGACGTTGCGGCTGACGACGTCGGGGCCGGCGACGTCCGCGTTCGCGAGGATCGCCGGCGTGGCGTCGTCGCTGAGCGTCAACGCGTAGCGCTGATCGAACGCACGGCGTCCGGCGCGGGCGCGCTCGACGTTCGTTTCGACGATGACGCGATCGGGATTGATCGCGTGTAACGCCACGACGACGACCATGCCGCTCGCGAGTGCGCCAACGGCGAAGCGGTGCCGGCGGCCGGTGACCACGGTGCACACGAACCACACGAGCAGCACGGCCACCCAGATGATGAACGCGCTCGTGAAGAAGCGCAGGCGCGTGAGGCCGAACTCGTCGCGGTACAGCTTCATGCGATGAAACGCGGAACCAGCCATGACCAGCACCAGCGCGACCTGCAGGATCGCCAGCCCTCGAAAGATGGCCGCACCTTCATCTTTGCGGATCAGCCATTCGAGCAGCAGCAGCATCGGCACGACCAGCGCCACCACCCACGCAAGCTCGAAGAAGCCTCGGCGCGCGTATTGCGCGAAGTCGACCGGCGCGCTGCCGAAGAAGTAGCGGAACTGCACGCCCACGAAGAGCGCGAAGAGGAGGTTGACGAGGCCGAGCGCGAAGTTCGTCTCCGGCGCGGGAAGTGTCAGTGGCGGGCCGGCCTCGGCGCGACGCGGCATCGGACCGCTGAGCACCAGGCTGCGGAGAAATCCCGCGCACACCGCCGCCACGAATGCCGTCGCCAGCACATGCGCCAACACCTCGGTCGGATCGAACACGAGGATGTCCTGCAGGAGGCGGCCGAACGCAGGATCCGCGGACGCGAGCAGCGATCCGAAGACCACCAGCGCGGGCGCGGCGATGAGCGTGCCGCGTGCGGCGATGCCGAGGCGGCGCGAGCCGGTGCGCGGGAGCCGGCTCCAGGAGTAATCCCGCGTCACGAGCTGAAACAAGCCGGCGATCGACTGCGCAGCCGTCGTCAGCACCGCGAACGCGATCTCCGCCAGTCCCGCCGCGTGCACGCGCACGCCGCGCGCGCCGAGGGCGAGCATCGGCAGGAAGAGCAGAAGCAGGATGATGTCGAGCGCGACCAGCACATCCGAGTCGCGCCAGAACAGCCCGGCCGCGGCGAGCAGCGCGCACGCCACGATGAACACGCTCGGGTGCCGATCCGCGTCCGTCGCGGATGTGCAGACGCGCACCGCGATACAGAAGAGCGCCGTCCAGAGAAGCGCGTTCACGCCCCACGGAACCCAGCGGAGCAGGAGATCGCCCGCGATGCCGAGGAGGAGAGCGGCGGCGATGATGAGGGAGGCGGTGCGGTGGCGGTCCATAGGCTCGCTTTCGCTTTGCATTGTAAAGCAGTATACGGCGACCAAGCAGAAAGCGTTTCGTGCGCGTCTCAAGGCAAGCGAAGCGGTGGCACAGGAGAACGCCCCTCATCCGGCCTTCGGCCACCTTCTCCCCGCCGCGCGGGGAGAAGGCTACGTTGGGGGGTGCGTGCGACAATCGCCCGCCGCGCATGGTCGTCTTCAACCTCTTCTTCTTCACCATCCTCCTGCAGCTGATCACCATGGCCGTGCTGGCGCGGCATCCGCGAAAGCCGTTCGGCGCGTGGTTCACGACGCTGATCATGACCAGCGGCGTCACCGGCTTCAGCGTGCTCGCGGCGCCATGGGGGTGGTTCGGCGTGCCGTTGCGGTTCGTGATCGCGCTCCTGTTCGTCGTTGCGTTGCTCGTGTCGCTGAGACGTGGCGCGCCCGAAGGGGCGGCAGCGCAATCGAGTCCCATTCGCGCGCTGGTGAAGGTGGTGGTCGGTGTCTTCTTCGGTGGCGTGGCGATCGGAGTGCTGCGCGCGCATTCGGTGCCGCCGGGCGCGATCGATCTCGCGTTTCCGCTCACGCGCGGCGCGTATCTCGTCGGACAGGGTGGCAGCCACTCGGCCGCGAACTATCACGCGCAACATCCGGTGCAGCGTTATGCGGTCGACGTCGCGAAGCTGAACCGCGCCGGGATGCGCGCGCGCGGCTTGTATCCGAACGACGCACGCGCGTATGCGATCTTCGGCGACGCGGTGGTCAGTCCATGCGATGGCGTCGTGGTCGCGGCAGCCGATGCGTTCCCCGATGCCGCGCGCATTTCACTCGACGAGAAGAATCCCGCCGGCAATCACGTGATCGTGCGCTGCGGCGACGTGAACGTCACACTCGCGCATCTGCAGCGCGGCAGCGTCGCGGTTCGCGCGGGCACAACGATCGCGCGCAGCACGCCCATCGGCCGCGCGGGCAACTCCGGCAATTCCACTGAACCGCACCTGCACGTGCACGGAGAGCGCAACGGTGCGGGAGTGCCGCTGCGCTTCGACGGGCAGTGGCTCGTGCGCAACACGATCGTGCGCAAGTGACCCGCGTCAGTGTCTCGCCGCGCGCGTCTTGCCGGGAGGCGGCACGTACACTTCCACCGGAATCGACGCGGTCGTGCCGCCGAATTCCGCGGGTAGTGTGATCGAGATCGTGGTCGAGCCCACCGCGACGCCGTGGATGGCGATCGTGCCGCCGTTCGGCGCGAACGCTACCAGCGGCTCGACACCCGCGATCGCACGATCGTCCGAGGCCGCGCTGATGTGCACTGCTCCTTCCGTTGCCGCGGACAAGCCGACCGGCATCGAAACGCTCGTGCCGACCGGCACGCGCACGCGCTCGGGCAGGATCGGTGTGATGAGCGTGTAGATGAAAAGCGATCCCGGGATCTCGAGGTTCCCAAGGCGCTTTGACAGCTTCACGGCGATCGCGGCATCGCCCGCGCCGAGGGCGGAGACGTCGAAGGTTGCGGTCTTGTGGCCGCCGCGGATCATCACGCTGGCTGGCACGGAGATGAGATCGGGCGTGGTCGTCGAGATCACGAATGTCTCGTCCGCATCCGCCGCGAGGTTCAGCGTGAGCGTGACCGTCGCTGCCGATCCGCGTGCCGTACTCGGCGGCAGCGTCAGCCACGCGCCCGGAGTATCGTCGTCGCGCACGGTGCACATCGCCGAGCGGTGCACCGTGGCGAGGGCCGGGTTGACGTCGCGCAGGATGAGGCCGAACTCTTCAAGCCCTTCCCGCACGTTGTCGCCGACGACATGGAACGGGATCGTGACTTGTGTAACGCCCGCCGGAATCGTGAATCGATCGCCGGTACGGATGCCGGCCAGGTCATCGGTCGTCGACGCGCCGTAGCCGAATTCGCTGATCAGGAACCTCGTCTCGATCGCTTCTGATGACGCCGGCGTGATCTTCACCACGAACCCGACGCTCCGATCCTCGGCGCCCTCGGTCACTTCGACGTCTTCGAACGTAGAGGAAGGACGGACTTGCGCATTGGACCCGGCGGCGGCACCGTAGCAAACACGTCTCGGCCTGGCAATAACTTTGGCGTGCGATGATCGACGCATGAATCACGAAGCGTTCATGCAGGCCGCGATCGAAGAAGCGCGGCAGGGACTCGCCGAAGGCGGCATTCCGATCGGCTCCGTTCTCGTGCACGACAACAAGATCATCGGCCGCGGCCACAACCGCCGCATCCAGCGCGGCAGTCCGACACTGCACGGCGAGATGGACGCACTCGAAAACGCCGGCCGGCAGCCCGCGAGCGTGTATCGCGAGAGCGTGATCTACACGACGCTCTCGCCATGCGCGATGTGCTCCGGCGCGATCCTGCTCTATGGCATCCCCACCGTGATCGTCGGCGAGAATCAGACGTTCATGGGGGAAGAAGAGTTGCTGCGCTCGCGCGGCGTGAAGGTCGAGGTGCTGCAGGATGCGACTTGCATCTCGATGATGACCGAGTTCATCGCGACGCGGCCGCAGTTGTGGAACGAAGATATTGGGGTCTGACCGGAGGCCTCCGGAGGCCCCTCGTCGGTCCCGGTGCCTCCGCTACGGTTCGGGCAGTATCACGTCGAATGGCATGTGCACGACGGACGCTCCCAGTTCGTCGGGCACGGTGATCACGATCGTGCCGCGACCTGCGGAATTGCTGCGCACCCGCAGCTTGCCTGTACCGCCCGCAGGCACGCGCACCTCGGGGTGCGTCAGCAAAAAACGATTGTCGAGCGACTCGCTCGCGAGCCGCACCTCGTGATCGAGCGGCGGCGACATCGCCACGTCGATCTCCACGGTCTCACCGAGCCGGACGCTCTGCGTCAGCTCCGGACCACCGGCACTGCCAGGTCGTGAACGCTGATGTTTGCTTCGAGCTCGCCGCTGCCGAGGGTTTCGGGGAGCTGGATGCGCAGGAGGCCGATGCCGGCATGCAACCCGTGGACTTCGAACGTCTTCGTCTGTGCGCCGGGCGCGATCGGGAAGGCCGACGGGATGCCCAGGATCCCGGGTGTGGTCGTGGAGACGCGAATTAGGTCGAGGGTCGGCGCGGCGCGGTGACGGATCCAGGCGAGGACACGGATGCGGTAAAGGCGCGGCGATTTGTTACACGCGATGGAAAGTCGCTGCACCGCTGCCGCGCTCGTCGAAGGTCATGGACATAGGACGCGCGATTTTAGCGGACGTTAACGAGCCGGGAGGCCCCCGGTCGGTTCCGCTAAAATGACCGCGCCCCATGTCCTTCGTTCATCTCCACCTCCACACTGAATACTCATTACTCGACGGCGCCTCGCGGCCCGAAGACCTCGCGAAGCGCGTCGGCAAGCTTGGCATGCCTGCGTGCGCCATCACCGATCACGGCAACATGTTCGGTGCGGTCGAGTTCTACAACGCCATGAAGCAAGAGGGCGTGAAGCCGATCATCGGCTGCGAGATGTACGTCGCATACGGCTCGCGCCATGACAAGGCCGGCGTCGAAGACGGGCAGGCGGATGCGGGGGCGAACAATCACCTGATCGTCCTCGCGCAGAACGACACGGGCTACAAGAACCTGGTCAAGCTCGTGAGCGCGGGTTACACGGAAGGCTTCTATTACAAACCGCGCATCGACAAGGAGCTCCTGCGCGAACATCGCGAAGGCCTGATCGTCCTCTCGTCGTGCCTCAAAGGCGAGGTCTCGCAATCGCTCGCCGGCGGCAACTGGCAGAAAGCCAAAGACGCCGCGCTCGCGTATCGGGAGATCCTCGGACCCGAGAATTTCTTCCTCGAGATTCAGGACCACGGCATCCCGGACCAGCAGAAGATCGTGCCGATGATGGCGCGGCTGGGCGAGGAAGTCGGTCTACAACTCGTAGGAACGAACGACTCGCACTACCTCGATCAGAGCGACGCCTTCGCCCACGAAGTCCTCCTCTGCATCGGCACCGGCAAGACCCTCGGCGACGAGAAACGGATGAAGTTCTACTCTGACGACTTCTACGTCAAGGGTCCGGACGAGATGCGCCGCGTCTTCAGGGAGTATCCGGAAGCGGCCGACAACACCATGCGCATCGCCGAGCGCATCAACATGTCGCTCGATGTGAAGGGCCACCACCTCCCGAACTTTCCGGTGCCCGCGAAGTACGACACCGCGTCGTACTTTGCGGAGGTGTCGCGCAAGGGTCTCGAGAAGCGGCTCAATGCGCAGGCGGCGCTCTTCGCCGCGAAGCAGAAAAAGCACGACGTGCGCGAGTACTGGGATCGCCTCGAGCGCGAGATCGACATCATCCGGAACATGGGCTTCCCCGGCTACTTCCTGGTGGTCTGGGACTTCATCAAATACGCGAAGGACCATGGCATCCCTGTCGGTCCGGGCCGCGGTTCCGCCGCGGGCTCGGTAGTGGCGTGGGCGCTCGAGATCACCAACGTCGATCCGCTCGAATACGACCTCCTCTTCGAGCGCTTTCTCAATCCCGAGCGCATCTCGATGCCCGACATCGATCTCGATTTCTGCATGAACCGGCGCGGCGAAGTCATCGACTACGTGCGCAAGCAATACGGCGAGGAGAACGTCGCGCAGATCATCACGTTCGGAACGATGGCCGCGAAGTCGGTCGTCCGCGACGTCGGCCGCGTCCTCGGGCATCCGTACGCGTTCGTCGACAAGATCTCGAAGATGATCCCCGGCGGTCCCGGCGTCACGCTCACCGATGCGAAGAAGGATTCGCCGCTCCTTGCCGATGCCATCCGCAACGACGAGGAAGTGAAGAAGATCGTCGAGATCGGCGAGAAGCTCGAAGGCCTGTCGCGCCACGCCGGCATGCACGCGGCGGGCGTGGTCATCACGCCGGAGCCGGTCACGAACTACGTGCCGTTGTACCGCACGAACCGAGATGAAATCGTGACGCAGTTCGACATGCGCGTCGTCGAGAAGATGGGCCTCGTCAAGATGGACTTCCTCGGCCTGCGCACGCTGACGGTGATCGACGACGCGATCAAGTCGGCGAAGTCTGTGGACGGCATCGACATCGACATCGAAGCGATCCCGCTCGACGATCCGGAGGTCTACCGGCTCTTCCAGGAAGGGCGGACGAAGGGCGTGTTCCAGTTCGAGTCGGGCGGGATGGTCGACCTGCTGCGCAAATCGCGGCCGACGCAGTTCGAGGATCTCGCTGCACTCAACGCGCTCTATCGCCCCGGCGCGCTCGACGCCGGCATGGTCGACGAGTACGTGAAGCGCAAGAACGGCAAGACCGTGAAGTACCTCGTGCCGGCGATGAAAGAAGTGCTCGAAGAGACGTATGGCGTCATCGTCTACCAGGAGCAGGTCATGCAGATCGCGCAGCGCGTCGCGGCGTACACGCTCGGCCAGGCCGACCTGCTGCGCAAGGCGATGGGCAAGAAGGATGCGGCGGTCATGGCGGCGGAGCGCGGCAAGTTCGTGTCGGGCGCCGTCGGCAACGGCTATGACCAGAAAAAAGCGAACGAGATCTTCGACTATATCGAACCGTTCGCGCGCTACGGCTTCAACAAATCGCACTCGGTCGCATACGCGCTGGTCGCGTATCAGACCGCGTGGCTGAAGGTGCATCACGCGCGGCACTTCATGGCCGCGCTGCTGTCGTCGGAAATGGATCGCACCGATGCCGTGGTGAAGTTCATCGGTGAAGCGAAGCAGATGGGCATCGAAGTCCTGCCGCCGGACGTGAACGAGTCCAACATGTTCTTCACCGTCGTCGGCCGCAACATCCGCTTCGGCCTCGGCGCCGTGAAAGGCGTTGGCGAAAGCGCGGTGGAATCGGTGCTCGCCGCGCGGCAGAAGACCGGACGTTTCTCGTCGTTGCTGCAGTTCTGCGAGGAAGTGGATCTGCGCGCGTGCAACAAGAAAGTGCTCGAGGCGCTGATCAAGTCGGGGTCGTTCGATTTCGTGGGGACGTCGCGGCGGGCGTTGTTCGAGTCGCTCGACTCCACGGCGGATTCCGCGCAACGCGCGAAGGACGAAAAGGAGCGGGGACAGAACTCGCTCTTCGGCGGTCTCTCCTTCTCCCCGCCGGGCGGGGAGAAGGTAGCCGAAGGCCGGATGAGGGGCGTCGAGTGGCCTGAAGACGAACGCCTCCGCTACGAGAAAGAAACGCTCGGCTTCTACATCACCGGCCATCCGCTCAACAAATTCACCGACGAGCTGCGCCTCTTCGCGAATGCGACCACCGACACGCTCTGGAAGTTCATCGATCAGCAGGTCGAGATCGGCGGCATCGTCTCGCAGATCAAGAAGTCGAAGATCAAGAAGGGGAGGAACGAGGGTCAGATGATGGCCAAGTTCTTCCTCGACGATCAGGCCGGGTCGGTGGAGGTCGTGGTGTTCTCCGATCTCTACGCGAAGTACTCGCGCTGGCTCGAGAACGGCGTGGCCGTCCTGGTCACCGCCTCCGTCAAAGACACCGGCGGGCAGATCGCTGGTCGCTCCGCGTCGCTACAGTCCGCCGAACAGAATGCGCAGCACATCGACGATGAATACGGCGGACATCCCGAGGCGCGGATCTCGGCGTATGAGTTGCGGATCGAGGATGCGGAAGACGATCGCGATCCGAAAGAGATCGAGCGCGAAAAGTACGGCGATCGCGCCGACAACTTCTCGCTCTTCGGCGGCGCGCCTGTCGACGCGGATGCGTTCAACGACGCTGTCGATGCGATCGCGGACGAGCCGCCCGTCACATCGACGACGACCTTCGCCGCGCACGCCGCCGCATTTCACGAATCGCCCATTACGCCGGAGCTCTCCGCGCTCGAGATCACGCCGCTCGAAGGCATCCGCGACAAGAAGGTGAAAGAGATCGCGCTCGAGGTGCCGTACCCGCGTATGAGCGATGAGACCGTGCGCAAGATTCGCGAGATCGTCGAAGAACACGCCGGAGAGGTCCCCGTCAGCGTGACGATCGTCGATCTCCCCGCCGAGCTCGCCGAATCGAACGGCGGTCCGAAACTGCGCCTGAAGGTGAATCATCACTTCAAGGTGCAGCCGGGTACGGCGTTGACCGAGAAGCTGAACACGGTGCACGCCAGCGCGAGGTACGTGTTTTAGTTCCTCGGAGTACCTCGGAGTACCTCGGGGAGTCTGACATCCCCTCCGAGGAACTCCGAGGAACTCCGAGGAACTCCGAGGAACCCGAGGTACCGGTTCCTCGTTTATACTGCCTGCGGTCCGAAGTTATCTATAGATCCAAAGGAACTGGCGATGGGTGCGATTCGACTGGCGGCAGCGGCTGTTCTGATAACGACTGCCCTGGCTGCCTCGGCAGCAGACTGTGTGACCGCGTCGCGTCTCGTGTCGACGCGCGCGTCCGTTCCCAACCTCGTCGTCGGCCCGGCTGCGTGGAGCGGCAGCGTGCTCGCCGTGGCCAAGCGCGAAGAGGGGAATGATCGCGCCATCTGGCTGGCGATCTATGGCGAAACGCTGGAAACGCTGATCGCCGATCGGCGCGTGGTGAACGACGCGGCACCTGACGACAGCCTTATCGACCTCGTCTGGAACGGCACGGAGTTCGGACTCTTCTATCGCACCGAAGAGCGCATCCACCTGCAGCGCCTCTCGTTGTTCGGTGAATCGATCGGCGCGCCGGTGGTGATCAATCCGTCGCGGCGCCCGCGCACCGGCGATGACATCGACGTCCTCTGGAGCGATGCGCTCGATGCGTGGGTCGTGGCGCGCCACATCAGCAGCGGAGTGAACCGCGGCATCTGGCTCACGCTGCTCAACGAAGACGGTTCGGAACGTTCCGATCTCGAGATTCCTGCCGCACCGCAGGCGGAGCCGCACCTCGCGATCGAAGTCACCGAGACGGGCGTGATCGGCCTCTTCTACCTGAGCGAAGACGACAACATGCTCGTGTACACGCGCGTGTTGCCCGGCAAGTTTCCGGTGTCACAGAGCGTCGCCACTGCGGGTACGGACGTGCACGTTACGGCGGTGAACGACCTCTTCGTCGTCGCGCGGATGACCGGCACAGTTGCGACCGCCGCGATTCGCTGGTTCGTCATCGACAGCGACCTGCAGTTCGTCCGTCCCGATGGAGTGCTGATTGCGACCAACGGCGTCGTGCTGCAGCCGCTCGGACTCACCGCGACGGATGACGAGCTGGCGTTGAGCTACGCCACCGCGCCGCCCGGCACCGCCGGGATTCCGCAGTTGCATCTCCACCGCTTCACGCTCGCGGGTGCGCTGATCAGCGATGTCCCGTTCGCCGGAACCGACATCACCGCGGCGCGTGCGCTCGCGACCGACGCGCCGACCTGGACAGGCGAGGCTTACGTCACGCCGGCGGTGCGCGAGAGCTCCGCGCGTCTCGACTCGTACCTCGTGCGCTACTGCCCGCTGCAGGCGGAGATCGCTGCGCCGCGAGTGGTGCTGAAGAACACGCCGGTCACGATCACCGCCATCGCCGATGGCGGCTCACCGGAGTACGACTACGAGTGGAACGTCGCGCGCGATCCGGGTGGTTCGGACCAGGGTCCTTCGATCCAGCGCACATTCCCGCTCGCCGGCACGTTCCTCATCACGCTCGACGTCACCGACGAAACCGGAGCTTCGGTCACGACGACATTCACAATCGAGGTCGTGAATGAGATCGAAGTGCCGAAGCCGCCCAAACGCAGAGCGGTTCGCAAGTAGTGCGCTTCAACGCCGTCAATCGTAAGGTCCACTATTGGGCGACTGTCTTCGTCGCGCTGCCGATCCTGATCATCGCCGGCAGCGGACTGCTGCTGCAGGTCAAGAAGCAGTGGTCCTGGGTGCAGCCGACCGAGCAACGTGGTACCGGTACGTCCCCTGCCATCCGTCTCGAAGATCTTCTCCGGGCCGCTCAGAGCGTGAGGCAGCTCAACGTCACCGGTTGGAAAGACGTCAATCGCGTCGATGTACGACCGGGCCGCGGAATGGCGAAGGTGTGGTTGAACAACGGTTGGGAAGTCCAGGTCGACCTCGGCACCGGCCGCGTCCTGCAGACTGCATATCGCCGCTCGGATCTCATCGAGTCGATCCATGACGGTTCGTTTTTCGGCGGCGATGTCACCAAGACGGGCATCTTCCTCCCCGCCGGCATCGTGCTCGTGCTCATGTGGTTGACGGGACTCTGGATGTTCGTGGTGCCATTCGTGGCCCGTCGCAGGCGCAAGTCCGCCTGACTACCGCACGAACTGCAGGAACTCCGCGCTCGAGATCGGCGGCGTCATCAGGAACCCCTGCATCTGATCGCAGCCGTGATGGCGCAGGAAGTTCGCCTGCTCGGCGTACTCCACGCCTTCCGCGATCACGTTGAGGCGCAGGCTGTGCGCCATGGCCACGATTGCTGTGACAATCGCCGCCGTGTCGGGCTCCGAGGTGATGTCGTGCACGAACGATTGATCGATCTTCAACGTGTCGATCGGGAAGCGCTTGAGGTAACTCAGCGATGAATGGCCGGTGCCGAAGTCGTCGAGCGAGATGCGGATGCCGAGCTTCTTCAGCTCGTACAGCGTGCGGATGCTCGTCTCCGGACTCTGCATCGCGCTGCTCTCGGTGATCTCCAGCTCGAGCGATGACGCGGGGAAGCCGGTCTCATGGAGAATCGTGCGCACGCGATCGACGAGATCCACCTGCTGCAGTTGCGTCACTGACAGATTCACGGCGAGCGACAAGGAATTGTGTCCAGCGTCGTGCCACGCCTTGGCCTGTTCGCAGGCTTTACGCAGCGCCCATGAGCCGATCGGAATCATCATGCCCGTCGCTTCCGCCAGCGGGATGAACGTGTTCGGCGGAATGCTGCCCATCTGCGGATGCGTCCAGCGCAGCAGCGCCTCCATGCCAGTGGTCTGGCCGGTGCGCATGTCGTAGATCGGCTGGTAGTGCACGGTCATCTCGCCCGACGTCGTCGCTTTGCGCAGGCCATGCTCGAGCGCGATCCGCTGCAACGCCTTCGCATTCACCACCGCGTTGAAGAGCTGATAGTTGTCGCGGCCGACTTCCTTGGCCTGATACATGGCGGTGTCCGCGTTCTTGATCAGGCTCTCCGCATCCGTTCCATCCTCGGGGAAGAGGCTGATGCCGATGCTCGTGGTGATGAAGAACTCGCGCCCTTCGATGTGGAACGGATAGCGGATCGCCTCGATGATCTTCTCGGCAACCGGCGCCGCATCCTCGGAACGTTGCAGGCGTGGGAGGAGCACCGTGAACTCGTCGCCGCCGAGTCGCGCGACGGTGTCACTGTCGCGAACGCAGGATTGGACGCGCGCGGCCACGGCCTGCAGGAGCTGGTCGCCGATGTTGTGGCCGAGGGAGTCGTTGATGACCTTGAAGCGATCGAGGTCGAGGAACAGCACCGCCAGCCGCGCGTCTTCGCGTTGCGCGTGCGAGATGGCAACGGTGAGACGGTCCTTGAACAACAGCCGGTTCGGCAGGTTGGTCAACGCATCGTGATACGCCAGGTGCTTGATCTGCTCCTCGGCATACGTCCGCTCGGTGATGTCGCGTACGACGCACACCATGCTGCCGCCGCTGATGGAGGTGAGCGAGATCTCCTGCGGGAAATTCGTTCCGTCGCGGCGCAGTCCCGTGGCCTCGCCGCGCCACCGGCCGCGCTGTTCGACAAGCGGCACGATGCTGGTGATGAAGCGGACCTGTTCCTGCGGCTCATACAGATCGCACAGCGAGCGGCCGATGAGCAGATTGTGATCGGTGTAGCCGAACAGCCGCGCCAGTGAATCGTTGACGTACGTGAATTCGAGCCGCTCGTCGAGGATGCCGATGCCATCCATCGACGCGGTGATGGCCGCCGATTGCTTGCGCAGCAGCTCCTCGAACGACTTGCGCTCGGTGATGTCGTAGACGAACCCTTCGAAAAACAGCGAGCCGTGCGAAGAGCGGACGCCGTGTGCGTTGAGCTGTACCCAGATCGCGCTGCCGTCTTTGCGCCGCCACTGCAGCTCGACGTTGTTCGCGTACGCATAAGGCTCGAAGCGGCGGATCAACTCATCGCGCTGCTTGCCATCGAGATAGATGTCGCGCTCGAGGTTTTTGGTCAACAGCTCATCGACCGAGTCGTAACCGAGCATGCGCGCGAGCGTCGCGTTCGCGGTGACGAGCCGCCCGTCGCGCGTCGATTGATAGATGCCCACCGGTGCGTAGTCGAAGATGACGCGGTACTTTTCTTCCGACTGCTGCAGCGCCTTCTCGGCGCGTTTGCGCTCGGTGATGTCGTGCACGATCGAGAAGAGCAGCTTGCGGTTGCCGATCTCGATCGGCCCGGTGTGGATCTCGACGTCGCGGATCTCGCCGTTGGCGCGCATGTGGCGGAACTGGAAGTAGTTCCGCTCGTTGGTCGCGGCGCGGCCGATGTGCATCTTCATCTGCTCTTCGCCGCGTACGTTGATGTCCCACACGTGCAGCGCCAGCATCTCGTCGCGCGTGTAGCCGTAGTAATCGCACGCGGCCATGTTCACGTCGACGATCGCGCCGCTCTCCGGATCGATGAGCAGCTTCACGGCGCGGTTGTTCTCGAACATCTGCCGGTACAGCCGCTCGCTCGCGCGCAGCGCTTCCTCGCGGCGCTTGTGCTCGATGGCCGCGGCGACGTGCTGCGCGACGAACACCAGCACTTCCTGATCTTTCTCGGTATAGCGCGCGCCGACGTCGTAGGACTGCGTGACGATCGCGCCCCACGTGGTCTCACCGCTGCGCAGCGGCGCGCCGAGCCAGTCGATGCTCGGACTGCCAACCGGTTCCACTTCGCCGTCGCGCACGAGGCGCTCAAATACTTCCGGTGTCGCCAGCAGCGGCTGGCCGGTGCGCAGCACGTACGCGGTCAATCCATGGCCGGGGTTGAGCCACTCGACGCGCTGGTCGTATTCGTCGACGAAGTAGGGGAAGACCAGGCGATTCGCGTCGTGCTGATATTCGGCGATGTAGAAATTCTTCGCGTTCATCAGCTCGCCCACGATGCCGTGCACGGCGGCGTAGAACGCGTCGAGCGTCGGCGACTCGCGAGTGAGTTGCGCGATGCGGAAGAGGGCCGATTGCAGTTTCTCGGCTTTCAGAACATCGGTGCAGTCGCGGAAGTACCAGGAGCGGCCGCGAATCTGTCCGTCGACGATGATCGGCATCGACGCGCGCTCCAGCGTGCGTCCGTCCTTGAGCAGGATGCGGTCGTCGCTGCGCACTTCATCGGGATGCTCGTAGAGATGGTTTACGAGGTCGATGAAGGACTGCCAGTCGGCCACGGTGTTGCCCGCGTATCCGAGGAGCTCGTTGTCGTCGGCGGTGGCGGCGACGGAGTCCGGGATCTGCCAGATCTCGAGGAAGCGCTTGTTGTACGACAGGATCTTGCCGGCGAGGTCGACCACCAGGATGCCTTCCAGCGTCGCTTCCTGCTGCGCCTTGAGGATGGCGACGCTGGTGTGGATCTCGTCGGTGGAAAGCGCGGTGCCGCGCCGGAGCCGGCGGAAGAGCCGCACGAGCGCGCGGCGCGCCCGCAGGACACGCGAGAGCGTCGGCGGGACGGGTACGGCGAGATCCGACGGGATGGTCATTCAGGCTCGGGTGACCGCGATTTTAGTTCAGTCTCCCGGAATGCCGTGCTCCCTGAAGTATTGCCAGCGCTGCCAGGACATGTAGGAGAACCAGCCGATGTAGATCGTGAGGAAGAGCTGGCGGTTGATCAGGCCGAGGATCGTGACCGCGCCGCCGACGATGATCGCGATCCAGATGGCGATGATGAACGCCTTCCGCTCGTCCAGAAACATACGAAAGAAGTCGCGGGTGGCGTGTCCGCCGTCCAGCGGCGGGACGGGGATCAGGTTGAAGATGCCCCACCACGCGTTCGCCAGCGCAAACAGCGGGAGGAACACCGCGAAGAAGCGGTCGGTGCGCGCGATCGGCAGCCCCATCGCCATCGACGCAAGGAACCACAGTACGAAGCTAGACACCGGCCCCGCCACGCTGATCACGAACCCCTGCCACGGCCGCGCGTTGCGCATGTGCTCGTTCGCCGTGAGGCCGCCCATGCCGCCGAGGATGATCGAGCTCGCGCCGAATCCGAAGATGGCGATGGCCGCGGCGTGCGCGAGCTCGTGAATCAGCACGCTGAGAAAAAGGATGGGAATCCAGATCAGCGCGTACTCGATCCCCCGCGATTCGTCGTAGTTGAGGATGACGAACAACCCCAGCAGCATGAAGAAGCTGAAGTCGACGTCGATGGAGGTTTTGCCGATGGATCCGAGGTGGAGCATTTCGTGGCGAGTATGAGGGAGGAGGACGGAAGGAGGAAATTGAAAATTGAAAATTGAAAATTGAAAAAACGAGGGCCGCAAAGCGCGGTTCTTCACATTTCTCAATTTTCGATTTTCAATTCCGCTCCAACAAACTCCTCCCAGGGCGCCGGCCGCGCCAACAAGTACCCCTGCCCCTCCGTGATGCCGAGATCCCGGCACACGCGCAATTGCTCCTCGGTCTCGATCGCCTCAGCGATCGTGTGAGCGCCGATCGTGTCGGCGCAGCGGGCGACGAGCTCGACCAGGCGGCGGCGGATCGGGTCGTGCTCGACGCCGTGGAAGAGGGAATGGCCGACCTTCAGGTAATCGGGCTGCAGCTCGGCGACCGCTTCGAGCGTCGCGTAGCCGGAGCCGCAGTCGTCGATGGCGATCTTGAAGCCCATCTTCTTCAGCTCGTGCAGCGTGCGGCGGAACGTGCCGTAGTCGCGGATGGCGCTGCGCTCGGTCACCTCGATGACCACCTGCCGATGGCAGTGGAAGAACGGCTCGAAGATGTCCGTGCCGCGGTGCTGGAGTTGCTGGATGAAGTGCGACTCGAGGTTGAAGAAGAGCAGGCCGCGCGCACACACGTCGTGCAGGAACGGCATGATGTTCTCGATGCAAAGCGCCTCGAGGTCCCACACGAGATCGAAATCGCGCGCGAGCTCGAACAGGACCTCGGGATTCTCGAGCTCCGTTCCGGCCGGCCCGCGCGAGAGCGCCTCGTACCCGACCACGACGCGCGTCTCGAGGTTCACCACCGGCTGGAACACCGTCGTGATCAGGCGATCGTTGATGGTGCGGATCATCCGCTCGCGCATGGCGTGGTAGTAACGCGTCTCGCGCCGCTCCGCGCTGTCCTTGGCCTCGCGCACGGCGTTGTAGAGGATGCGCGGCGCGAAGATCGGTTGCGGCTGCGTCGAAGCGCCGCCCGAGAAGACCACCACTTCGTCTTTGAGTGATTGTTCGATCGGCAGCGCTTTGAGCGACGCACGTGCGACGCGCTCGAGATCGCGAGCGATCTGCGGCACGTTCGCCGCCGGACTCGCCGCGGCGAAGCAGTAGAAATCGTTCGCTCCGGAGTGACTTGTGCCGATGACGACGTCGTTGCCGAGGAGAGGACCGACCATGACGCGGAGGCCGCGGACGAAGTGACGGCGCAGCTCATCGAACGCGTCCCACAGATTGCGCTCGCCCATGCGGAACAGCGGCTCGATCTCGATGCAGAACACGAGCAGCGTCTCGCCATGCTCGACGAGGCGGCGGAGATCGTCGACGACGATGGCCAGCGTCGGAACGTCGGTGGTCGGATCGAAGAAAAGCTCGCGCAAGCGTGCCGCTTGTTCGGTGCGCAGCGTGAGCGTCCACCAGATGTCGTCGCGTACGGAAAGCATCTCGCCCGCGACGCGGCGCAGCGTTTCCGCGCTGACCGGCTTGATGAGATAGCGATCGGCGCCCATCCGCAGCGATCGCTCGCGGTTCAGCGTATCCGACGAGCCGGTCATCATCACGATCGGGATGCCGCGCGTGTCCGGACGCTCGCGCAACGCGCGCATGAGGTCCCAACCGTTCTCGGTGGCGCCGAGCTCGATGTCGATCAGCGCGAGGTCGGGGAGCTCCTCTTCCAGTCCCGCCACGGCATCGCCGAGATTACGATGCCAGATGGTGCGGTACTCGGGCTCGACGAGCGCGCCCTGCACGAATTTCCCGATCGATTCATCATCGTCGAGAACGAGAACGACCGCCTGCCTTCCACGCGCCATACCACTCACCCGGCGTGCAGTATAAAGTCGGGGAGTCATGAAGACGCGGACGATCTCTGCCATCGCCGTGTTCTGCATCGCCCTCACGGCCGATATGCATGCCTGCAGTTGCGCCGGTCCCGGACCGCCCGCGGTCTCGTTCAAAGGCGCAAGCGCTGTCTTTCGCGGGCGCGTGACGCACATCGAGAGGAAGGTGCGGCTCGACGTTTCGAGGAGCTGGAAGGGCGTGAAGACGAAGACAATCGAGGTCGACCGGTGGCGCGGCTGCGGCTTCGAGCGGTTCGCGATGGGAAAAGAATTCCTGGTCTACGCCGACGGCCCGCAGCTGTTCGCAAGCATGTGCGGGCGCACGAAGGAGGCGGATCACGTCGAGCTGGAGTCGGAACTGCTCGACATCCTCGCGAAGGGTGGAAAGGAAGAGCCGTTCCTGCGTCGACTGCCGGAAGTGCTCGCGAAGGATCCGCGCCCGTCGGCGCGTGCCGAGGCGGCGCGTTTGCTTGCGCGGGATGCGCCGCGGGATGTGGCCGCGGCTGCGAGGGCGGTGGTGTTGCGCGCGCTGGACGATCCGTCGCCGATCGTGCGCCGCGCGGTGATCGAGACGTTGTACGTGCCGTACTTCGACCTCACGACGCCGGCTGCCGACATCGCCACTGCGCTGCTGAAGCGTCTCGGCGATCGTGATGCCGCAGTCCGTCGCGAGGCCGCGCGGGTGCTGCAGCAATACGCGCCGGTCGCGCATACCGATGGTGCGTTGCGCGCGGCGTGGAAAGTCGAGCGCGATCCGGAGGTGATCTCCGCGCTCGCATCGGCGATTGCCATGCGTGGATCGCGCCAGTCGAAGCGCATCGTGCTGCCGCTGCTCCTGCGCGAGTTGAAGAGCGCCCAAGATCCGACGCGATGGAACGCCGCGGAAAAGCTCGGCGCGATCGGCGCGGACGCCACGTCCGCGATTGCGTCGCTCGCGGCCGCGTCGCGCGATCCGCAGAACCTCGTCCGCTTGTACGCGGCGAGGGCACTCGGTGAGATCGGTTCGCGCAATGCCGTCCCGGCGTTGATCGCGGCGTTGCGCGACGAGCGTGCAAACGTGCGTGCGCAGGCAGCGCTTGCCATCTACAAGATCGGCGACGACGCGAACGTGCGGAAGGCCGCCGTTCCGGTGCTCATCAAAGACCTCGAGGACGAGTCGGACCGCTTCTACGCGGTGCAAACGCTCGAAGAGCTGGGCCCGCGTGCGACATCGGCGGTTCCGGCATTGCAGGAACTGCTGCGCAAGACCACCGATCGCAGCACGCACGACTCGATCAACCGCGCGCTCGAAGAAATCACGATGGTGTACAAGCCGCTGCCGGTGCGCGAGGAGCCGCTCGAAAAGACATCCGTATTGATTGCGCGGCTGAACGATGCGAAAGCACGCCCGTGGGATCGATGCCGCGCCGCGGAATCATTGCGCAGGATCGGGACGCCGGAAGCTCGCGCGGCATTCGACAAATTTGCGGCGCGCGAGATCCCATTGCTCGTCGCGTGGCTGCGCGATCGCGCTCGGAAGGATCGCGGCGAAGCGGCGCGTTGTCTCGTGCACCTCGCGCCGCGCTCGCGCGACGCGCTCACGCCGCTCGCGCACGCGCTCGAAGACGACGACTGGCTCACCCGCACCAAATCCGCCGAAGCCCTCGGCGCACTCGGTCCCGCGGCGGCACCCGCGGTGCCGGCGCTGACCCGCTTGCTCGAAGACCGCAACCGCTACGCGCGCAGAGCGGCCGTGGAAGCGCTGGCGAAGATCCGGAAGGCGCCGCCGGTATAGAGTCGAACGCATGCACTTCGACACGAAAGCGATTCACGCCGGCGCGCAGGTCGATGAGGAAACGGGGGCGATCGCGCCGCCGCTGCACCTCTCGACGACGTTCGCGCGCACGGACGAAGGGGAGCCGTCGCGCGGCTACAGCTACATCCGCGATGCGAACCCGACGCAGTCGCGCCTCGAAGAAGCGCTGGCCGAGATCGACTCCGCGAGCGCGGCGCTCGCGTTCGGGTCGGGCATGGCCGCGGCGGCGGCGCTGCTGCAATCGCTGCCGCGCGGTGCCCATTTGCTGTTGCCCAATGACTGCTACTACGGGATTCGCGCGCTCGCGAACGAATCGTTCGATCGCTGGGGACTGACGTTCGATTTCCTGCAGATGGAAGACCTCGACGCGGTGAAAGCGGCAGTGCGCGCGGAGACGCAGCTGATCTGGGCGGAGACGCCGTCGAATCCGCTGATGAAGATCGTCGATCTCGCCGCGCTTGCCGAGATCGCGCATGCGAATGAGGCGCGATTGGTCGTCGACGGTACGTTTGCCACGCCTGCGTTACAGCGGCCGATCGAGCTCGGCGCCGACGTCGTCCTCCACGCCACCACCAAGTACCTCGGCGGCCATACCGACGTGCAGGGCGGCTCGCTCGCGTTTCGCACGCAGGACGAGTTGCACGACGCAACGCTGGTCGCTCGGACGCACATTGGCGGCGTTGCCTCGCCGTTCAACTCATGGCTCGTGCTGCGCGGCATCCGCACGCTGCCGGTGCGCATGCGCGTACACAGCGAGAACGCGATGGCCGTCGCGCGCTTTCTCGCGCAGCACAAACGCGTCGAGGCGGTGTACTACCCGGGACTCGAATCGCATCCGCGCCACGACATCGCCAAAAAGCAGATGAGCGCGTTCGGCGGCATGCTCAGCTTCCTCGTGCGCGGCACACGCGCCGATGCGCTCGCCGTCGCCGCGAAGACGCGCCTCTTCACCCGCGCGACTTCCCTCGGCGGCGTCGAAAGCCTGATCGAACACCGCAACTCGAGCGAAGGCACCGGCAGCCGCACCGCGCAGAACCTGCTGCGCGCGTCGGTGGGGCTGGAGCATGTCGGAGACTTGATCGAGGATTTGGCGGGGGCGCTGCGGTGAGGCCCGGAGACGACAGGCTTAGAGGCGTAGAGGTGTACTTTTAGCGATCCACACCGGTCGGGCCGTTCTGGCGTCCACGACCGCGGGCCGCGATAGAATCGCGGCGCCATGGCCAACTTCGAAATCCTCTGCCCCTGCTGCGAGGCCACGCTCGTCGTCGATCGGCTCAGCGGCGAGGTGCTGCTGCACAAGGCAAAGGAGCGGCGCGGGCCGGGCGGCTCGCTCGACGCGATGGTGGCGGGGCTCGAGGCGCAGAAGAGCGACGCGGCGAAGCGGTTCGAGAAGCAGCTCGAGAGCCAGAAAGATCGCAGCCGCATCCTCGAAGAGCGGTTCAAGGAAGCGCTCGAGCGCGCTGAGAAATCGGATGAGAAATACATCAATCCGATGGACATGGATTGATGGCCAAAGCGCGCAAGTCGATCCTGCCCACTGATTTCGATCCCGATGGTCCCGCGCCCGCGGAGAGCGGCATTTACGGTCTGCCGTTCGCCGTCGAAGACTCGAAAGTCATCGTCGTCCCGGTGCCGTTCGAAGCCACGACTTCGTACGGCGGTGGCACCTCCAACGGACCCGCGGCGGTGCTCGAAGCGTCGAAGCAGGTCGATCTCTTCGATCAGGAAACCGGCCGTCCGTACACGAGCGGCATCGCCATGCTCGACATTCCTGCCGAAGTGCTGCGCTGGAACAACGCGGCGAAAAAGATCGCCGCGCGGGTGATCGAGAAAGGCGGCGTCATCGATCGCGCCACGCAGGGCGCCGCGGACAAGGTCAACGAGTACGGCGACCGGATGAACGCCTGGGTGTACGAGCAATGCGTCGCACTGTTGCGCCAAGGAAAGATGGCAGTGATCCTCGGCGGCGATCACTCCGTCCCCTTCGGCGCCATCCGCGCCTACGCGCAGAAATATCCCGGCCTCGGCATCCTCCACCTCGATGCGCACGCCGATCTGCGCAACGCGTATGAAGGCTTCACCTGGTCACACGCGTCGATCTTCAACAACGTGATGCGCAAGATCTCCGGGGTCGGCAAGCTCGTGCAGGTCGGCGTGCGCGATCTCGGCCAGGCCGAGCGGCAGATGATCGACACCTCGAACGGCCGCATCGTCACGTTCTACGACGCGGACATCGCCGCGCGAAAAGAGAACGGAGTGCCGTTCGCGCGGATCGCGGACGAGATCGTGGGCGCGTTGCCGCAGGACATCTATCTATCGTGGGACATCGACGGACTCGATCCGACGCTGTGTCCCGGCACCGGCACTCCCGTCCCCGGCGGTCTGTCGTGGAACGAGGCGATCGGTTTACTGCGCGCGATCCGCCGCTCCGGCAAACGAATCGTAGGTCTCGATCTATGCGAGGTCTCGCCCGGCGACACCGAGTGGGATGCGAACGTCGGCGCGCGGCTGCTGTACAAGATGATCGGCTACGCGCTGCTGACTGGAGCCGTGCCATCTGGAGTGGCGGGCTCTTAGCCCGCCGAGCGATTGACAATCGACGGGCCGAGAGCCCGTCGCTCCAATTATCTTCCCAGTTCCCTGAGCACCGCCGACTTCGCGTCGATCATCACGTGATGTTCGAGGCCGAGGAGATCGGCGAGCTTGCGCACGAGATAGGCTTCGTGCTGCGAGAGTTGCCCGTCGCTGTACACGAGCCGCCACATCGTCTTCACGATGTCGATGCGCTCCGCGAGCGGCGAATTCTTGCGGATGTAGTTCGTCAGCGCGAAATGGTCGACCATTTCCTTCCGGATCTCATCGGCGGCTTCGAGCAGTTCGCGCGCGTCGTCCGGCGAAAGCTGAAAGCGCTCGGTGAGAAAGCCGACGACGTTGCCGTCCTCAGCGGGGGAGAACTGGCCGTCGGCGTACGCAATGTCGAGGAGGATGCCCGCCGTGGCGAGCCGGAGAGGGTCATGCTGCTGGCGCAGCTGCGCTTCGGAGGTCTTGCCGGTCAGCATGTCGAGGATTCTTGCGATGCTCACGCGCGCAGTTTATAAGCTGCACGCATGCGCGTGAATATCGATCAGCTCAGCAATGACGCACACGTCTGGATCTTCGGCATCTCCCCCTCGCTCGACGCGCAGAAAAGCGATGCGCTGCTGCGACAGGTAAACGCGTTCCTCGAGGACTGGGCCGCGCACGGCACGCCCATCCCAGGAGCCGCCGAGGTGCGCGACGGAAGTTTTCTGATCGTGGCGGCGGATGAGCATCGCGAGAAGTCCGGCTGCTCGATCGACCGGATGTTCGGCACGCTCAAACAGCTCGAGCGCGAGCTCGGCGTCGCCATCCTCGATTCGAATCGCGTGTTCTTCCGCGACCGCGACGCAGTACGCGCCGTCGGCCGCGCCGATTTTCGGAACGAGGCCACCCGCGAAACGCCCGTGTTCGATCTGCTGGTCGAGCGTCTCGGGGACATTCGCGAAGGCGCATGGGAGAAACCAGCCGCACAGTCGTGGCACGCGCAATTGTTGTAAATCTGGAGCGACGGGCTCTCAGCCCCGTCGTCATGGCCTCGACGGGCTGAGAGCGCGTCGCTCCAGGCGTCCTGTTGTTGCATTGACGACCATCGCCGCGTCCGGGATGTCGCCGATTCTGATTCCGCGCACCGTGTCATCCAGTGGCTTCCATGGGAAATGCACGGTCAGCGGTTTGGGTGATGTTCGCGCCGCGACGCGGTAGATCCGTTTGTACATCCGCTGGAACCGCGCGTGATCGCGCCACGTCGTGTAACCGCCGAACACGATCGGAAGACACAGCGCGGCGATCATCAGAGTGCGTCGCTCGAGCGCGAGCAGGAACAGCATCAGCGTCACCGGTACGAGATACAGCCGCCCCGTGAAGTTGATGTGGGTGATCAGCAGGCCGTTCTGATACGAGCCGAACATGCCCCAGTAAATGACGGCCGTGGCGCCGAGGAACGCGAGCGCGGCGGCGATGACGCGGGGCCGGCGCAGTGCGGCGATCGAGAGGATCAGGAACGCGAAACCGGCCACGCTTTGCTCCTTGAGCGTCTGACGCCAAAAACTCTCGAGGAGATTGAGCAGCGTCGGCATGAAGTCTTGCGAATGGAAGCCGTGGACGTCGCCCGGGCCGCCGAACATCACGATCTGCGAACGCAACGCGAAGTAGAGCGCACCGAGGAGCGTGGCCGGGATGGCGGTGCGGAGGAGTTGGCGGGACGTGATGCGTTCCGCGGCGAAGAGCATGACCAGGAACGGCAGCGCGAGCGCCGTGGTCTCTTTGCAGAAGAACGAGATGCCGAGGATCAGGCCGGCGGCGACGGGGCGATCGCGGAGGAGGAGCGTGATGGCGATGGCGATGAGTAGCAACGCGGCCGCATCGAACACGTTCGCGTACCAGCCGGCCACGATGATCGCCGAGCCGGAGAAGAGCATCGCCATCGTAGTCACGAACCGCTCGGCGCCTTTCAGTTGTGTCGCGTCGAGCAGCAGTTTCACCGCGGTGACGACGAACGCGATGTTGATCGCGCGCAGGATCCGCCAGGAGATGTCAAAGTCGGTGACGAAGTGGAGGATCGTCGCCACGAACAGCGTCGGCAGTGGCCGCCAGAATCCGAGCGATTGCGTGAGCACCAGGTGCAGCTTCTCGCCGAGGGACAGCGCGGCGCTGCTGAAGAGCAACATGCCGTTGGTCTCGTCCCAGACGTCCGCGATCATCAGGCGGACGGCGAAGAACAGCCACAACGCAATTGCCGCGTAGGTGGCACACCGCCAGCGCGTCTCGTTGGGCATCGCGGCGGAGTGTAGCTCCGCTCGGGAGACGACGAGAGGCCTCTCGTCGTCTCCGCGTATCATCCGCGCCAACGATGACCGCACTCCTGCGATCGCTCCGGCCGTTGCACTGGACGAAAAACGTCCTCCTCTTCGCGCCGGTGTTCCTCGCGCATCGCACCGGCGACGCTGCCGCGATGACGGCGACGGCGCTCGCGTTCCTGTCGTTTTCGTTCTGCGCGTCGGCGATGTACCTCGTAAACGACGTGCGCGACGCGGAGTTCGATCGCGCACATCCGACCAAGAAGAGCCGCATGATCGCGTCGGGTGCGCTCTCGCCGATGGTGGCGATGATCGCGGCGGCGTTGCTGCTGATCGCAGGGGTGGCGATCGCGTTCAGCGTGTCGCTCGAGCTGGTCGCGTATCTCGCGGGCTACTCGATCCTTTCGCTCATTTACTCGCTCGTGTTCAAGCGCCGCGCGTTTCTGGATGTGCTTGCGCTTTCCGCGCTCTGGACCATCCGCGTGCTGGCCGGTGGCGTCGCGGCGCGCGTGGAAGTCTCGGACTGGCTGCTCGCGCTTTCCGTCTTCTTCTTCGTCGGCCTCGCCCTGCTCAAGCGTTACGCCGATCTCGGATTACTGGCAGCGCAGTCGACCAACGCGGCACCGGGCCGCGGCTACGTGACCGGCGATCGCGACCTGTTGCGCAGCATGGGTGTGGCGAGCGGATTCATGGCCGTGCTCGTGCTCGCGTTGTATCTCACCAGCCCGCAGGTCACGCGGCTGTATCAGTCGCCGAGGCTGTTGTGGCTGGTGTGTCCGCTGTTCCTCTACTGGATTGCGCACATGTGGTTCCTCGCGCATCGCGGCACGATTCAGGACGACCCGATCGTCGTTGCCGCGCGCGATCCCGTCAGTTATGCGGTGGGCGCGCTGATCGCGGTGCTCGTGTTCGCGGCGATATGACGACGCACGAATCGTGGGGCCGGTACATTCCGTCGCGGCCGGCGCGCGTCGTCGATGTGACGTGGCCTCAGGACGCCTTACCCGATGACGATCTGCTGCTCGCGTACGGCCTCGGACGCAGCTACGGTGACGTGCCGTTGAACAACGACCACACCTTGCTGGACGTGTCGCGCCTCGATCGCTTTCGGCGCTTCGACTCCGAAACCGGCGTACTCGAATGTGAAGCAGGCGTGACGCTCGATGCGATCCTGCGATTGGCGGTGCCGCGCGGCTGGTTCCCGCCGGTCACTCCCGGAACGAAGTTCGTGACCGTGGGCGGCTGCATCGCGAACGATATTCACGGCAAGAATCACCATCACGCGGGGACGTTCGGACGACACGTGCTGTCGTTCGAGCTGCTGCGATCCGATGGCTCGCGCACGCGATGCACTCCAGGTGATCCACTGTTCGCGGCCACGATCGGCGGACTGGGACTCACGGGACTGATCGTGAGCGCGGAGATTCAACTGCGTCGCATCGAATCGGTGGAGATGATCGTGGAGCGCGTGCCGTTCCGCTCGCTCACGGAGTTCGACGAGCTCTCACGCGATTGCGACGCAACGCACGAATACACCGTGGCCTGGTTCGATTCATTCGCCGGCCGCAACTCACGCGGCATCTTCTTCAAAGGGAACCACTCTGGAGCGACGGGCTCTCAGCCCGTCGGCCCCGTCGACGGGCTGAGAGCCCGTCGCTCCAGATGGGTGCCGGTCGTGCCAGCTGCGCTGAACTCAGTGACGGTCCGCGCGTTCAATACCACGTACTTTCACGCGAACGCCAAGCCCCACCCGCAGCGCGAACATTACGACCCATTCTTCTACCCGCTCGATGCGGTAGCGAACTGGAACAGGATCTACGGACGCCACGGGTTCCTGCAGTATCAATGCGTGATTCCGGAGAACGCGGGGCTTGAGCCGGTCGCAGAGATCCTCGATCGCGCCGCGCGCTCGCGCCTCGCGTCGTTCCTCACCGTGATCAAGAAATTCGGCTCGCTGGCGTCGCCGGGGTTGCTCTCATTCCCGCGCGCCGGCACCACGGTCTGTCTCGATTTCGCGGCGCGCCGTACCGAGGTGCTGCTGCCGATGCTCGAAGCGTGCGACGACGTCGTCGAGGCCGCGGGCGGTTCGGTCTATCCCGCGAAAGACGCACGCATGTCCGCTGCTCGCTTCCGCCGTTTCTTTCCTCGGTGGGCAGAGCTGCGCGCGCTCGCCGATCCACGGTTCTCGTCGTCATTCTGGAGGAGGGTCACGGCATGAACGTGGTGATCATCGGCGCGACGTCCGCGATCGCGCAGGAAGTGGCGAAGTTGTATGCAAATGACGGCGCGTCGCTGCTGCTCGTCGGACGCAACGAAGCGAAGCTGATGGCCGTCGCGAGCGATCTGCGCGTGCGAGGTGCGGACGATGTCGACACGTTCGTCGCCGACCTTTCCGATCGTTCGCGCGATGCGGCGCTCGCCGCCGCCGCGGGTGCGGCCGACGTCGTCCTCATCGCACACGGATCGCTGCCGGATCAGCGCGCCATCGAACATGACGTCGCCGCACAGGTCGCAGCATTCGACCTCAACGCCACGTCGGTCATCGCAATCGCCGCTCATTTCGTCAATGTCATGGAGCAGGCCGGCCGAGGAACGCTCGCGGTGATCGGGTCCGTCGCGGGCGATCGTGGCCGGCGCAGCAACTACGTCTACGGCGCCGCCAAAGCGGCCATTCATGCTTTCTGTGAAGGCGCGCGCGGACGCGCGAACGTCGTGCTGATCAAGCCGGGTTGGGTGGAGACGCCGATGACGAGCGGGATCAAGAAGAACTTTCTGTTTGCGTCCGCCGCAACCGTAGGCGCGCAGATCCACCGTGCGATCGAAACGAAAAAGTCGACGGTGTACACGCCGGGATTCTGGCGCTGGATCTCACTGGTCGTGCGGGCGTTGCCCGCACGGTTCG
>Ga0196978_1000208_pt1 | contig 30992 bp, 26 predicted proteins | sample S3v_2013CmetaG_FD_155491 | JGI IMG/M metagenome (GOLD analysis project Ga0196978, IMG submission 155491) | Soil microbial communities from Anza Borrego desert, Southern California, United States - S3+v_20-13C | ecosystem: Environmental > Terrestrial > Soil > Desert | place: USA: California... | reverse complement strand
AGCGCCGCGTGACACGCGCGCCACCGTCGATCGGATGGATCGCGCCGGTGATCCAGGTCGACCGGTCGGACGCCAGAAAAAGTGCAAGCTCAGCGACCTCCTCAGGTGTGCCGAGCCGCGCCAGCGGGTGCCGCCTCGCATTCTCGGCGCGCGCTCGATCCGGATCGCCCTCGCGCTCGAAGGACTCGCGCAACAGCGGCGTGTCGATCGATGCTGGAGCGATCGCATTGACGCGGATGCTGTGGGACGCGAGCTCGAGCGCGGCGGTTTGGGTCAGGCTGTTGAGCGCGGCCTTGGAAGCCGCATAGGCGGCGAACTTCGGTGTCGCGAAGTCGGCGTTGATCGAGGACAGCAGCACGATCGCGCCCCTGCCGGCCTGGCGCATCGCCGGGACACAAAGGCGCAGCAGCCGCACCGCGCCGATCACGTTCACGTCATAGATGTCGGCGAATACGGCAGGGTCGGTGTCGAGGCAGCCGCCCTGGGTGTGGATCGCGGCAGCGTGGACGAGGATGTTCGGCGCACCGATCGTATTCACCGTCCGATCGAACGCCTCCGCCAGAGCAACCCCCGAACGCAGGTCAGCGACGAGAGCGAGATCGCTGCCGACAAGGGGCTTGACGTCGAGACCGGCAACGCGGGCGCCCTCGGTACGGAAGCGGGCCGCGATCGCTGCGCCGATCCCGCTCGCCGCGCCGGTGACGAGCGCAACCCGGCCCTCCAACTCACCCACTCGATATCTCCCTCGACGCCTGGTGGTGCCAGCGTCAGAACCTCATGCTCACGTTAGCTTTGAAGATACGCCCGAAAAAGACGTTCGTGCGCAAGGCCTCCGGCGTACCGTCATAAGTCCGTTGCCGTTCATTGAGGAGATTGCTCGCCTCGAGGGTGAGCGAGAGCCGGCCAGTGAAATCGTATCGGAACGTTGCCGATAGATCCTGGTAGGAATCGTTGTAGATGCCTGTCGCCGCCGCCGACAGACCGACGAGATACTGGTCGCGCCAGTTGTAGGCGACCCGCAGGCTGAGCGGCCCTCTCTCGTAATAGCCGACCAGGTTGACGTTGTTGCGGGAGAGGCCGGGGAAGGGCAGGACGCGGCCGGTCACGTCGCGGATCGGCGTGCTCGAATCGATATAGGAATAGGTCGCGACCACGCCGAGCCCGTCGAATGGCTCGGGCAGGAAGCTGAAGGGCAGCTGCACCAGCGCCTCGACGCCCCTGACCGTCGCTTCGTCGCCATTGATCTTGCGGGCGATGAGATAGTTGACGCCCGCGTAGGTCTCGGCGCTCTGCTGCTGCACGATGAAGGACGACACGTCCTTGTAGAAGAGGCCGACGGACGCGAGTGCTTGCGGCGCGAAATAATATTCTAGCGAGGCGTCGAACTGGTTCGCCTTGAACGGATCGAGATCGGGCGCGCCGCCGTTGCCGGTGCCGGGGCTCACCTGGACCCCGTCGACGAACACCGCATTGTTGAACAAGGTGAGGCCGTTGTTGAGGTCTACTGTGTTCGGGAAAGCGACGACGCGGGCCGCACCAGCGCGGATGACGAAGTCGTTGGCGATCTCGAGCCGCGCGACCGCGGATGGGAGCCACTCCCTGTCGCTGCGACGGAAAATGGTGGGCGTCGGTGAGCCGGCCGGGCTGATCTGGTTGCCGACCGACGTCAGGCGCCGATCGAGGTAGCGCAGACCGCCATTGCCCGCGAGGTTCACCGAACTGCCGAGCTGAGTTTCATAGGTGAACTTGGCATAGCCCTCGACGAACCGTTCCTCGATTTCGAACGTGCTGGCGAAGGCGCCGGGGTTTTGCGTCGGATCGAGGCACTGCTGGTTTTGTGAGATCATTGGGAAGTCCGTGAACGCCTCGCAGCCGGTAAAAGCTGAGGAGGCGGCGAGAAAGCTCCGTGACAGGCCGCCGAACTCGCCTCGTGCGAAATCCTGGTTGGAATGGAGGGTGACGAAGTGGGCGAGTTGCGTCGCTGGAATGCCGCCTGCCGGCCGAATATCGGCGCGTTCGGGCGCCTGTGCGGAATCGAGCAGCGAGAGGCGGCCGCCGAGATCGAGCGACCGCGCGAATCCTTGGCCGAGGTCGAAGCTCCAGTCGGTGCGGGCCGCAGTCGCGTCGGTCGTAGCCTGAAAGGTGTTGTCGAACAGGATGGTCAGGCGCAACTGAGATGGATCGCTGAGATCGATCCCATTGATCGTATAGGCGCCGAAATCACCCTGGGTGAAATCGAAATCCACTGTCGGCGTGATCGATGCGATCGGCTGCAGGCGGAAATAGAGCTGGCGATAGGTGGACGTCGAGCGGCCGTAGGAGACCTCGGCCCTGGCCCGCACTCCGTCCGTGACGTCGAACCGACCTCTCAGCGCCGAGGACCACAAATCGGCATCGACATCGGCGAACTCCGTGTTGGTTAGCACCGCGGTCCGTGCCTGACCCGAGAGCAGGATGTTGTTCTCCGAATAGGTAGCGTTGGTGAGACCCGAAGTCGGCGTGAACGACAGCCAGTAGCGGTCGCGGTTCGAATCGAGGCGCGAGTAAAAAGTGTCGGCAATGAGCTCGATCCTGTCGCTTGGCCGCCACTGGACGACCGCATTGAGACCGATCTTCTCACGCCGCTCCTGGATGTCCTGTGCGCGCGCATCCGAATTGCCGAATCGCAACTGCGGCGGGGTGACCATGGTGTCGTTGAACCGGAGATAGCCCGAGAAAGTGTCCAGCCCCTGCTGCGAGAGGTCGCGGCGGCCGTAAGACGCGGAGAGCAGCACGCCGAGCGAGTCGTCGGCGAACCTTCGGGACACGAGTCCGAAGACCTCGAACCCGGCCCTTTCGGAGAGATCATCATAGGTAAGTGCGCCCCTCAGCGCGATCTGTTCCGGCTCACCGAGCGGCATGCGCGTCTGGATGTCGATAATGCCGCCGAGCGCGCCGGCGACCTGGTCCGCGCCGGCAAGCTTGGTCACCTCGAGCCGTGAAATCAGCTCGGAAGGGACGAGCGCGAGGATGCCGTAGGTCGAGCTGCCGAGCTGATCGAGGCCGACGCCGCCGCGGCCGGTCGAATCCTGGATCTCGCGCCCGTTGAAGAGAAAGACGTTCTGCCTCAGGCCGCGCACCGACACGCTGGTGCCCTCGGCGATCCCGCGGTCGACCTGGATACCGGACACGCGCGCCAAGGATTCCGCGACGTTGCGGTCGGGGAGCCGGCCGATATCGTCGGCCACGATCGCATCGACGAACTGGAGCGCATTGCGCTTGATGTCGCGCGCCGCCTGGAGGCTGCGACGCAGGCCGGTGACGACGATCGCGCCTCCGTCCTGCGCGGGCGCTTCCGTTCGCGTTGCGGAGTCCAGCGGCGGCGCCTCCTGGGCCAGTGCCGGCTGAACGATGATACCCGACGGGATCAGAATGGTGGACAGCAGCAGGTCACGGACGGGGCGCTTCTTCATGCCATTCCTCCCCTTTTTCCAGAACATTTCGCTTGGCGGGGCGACTTCACACGCTGAGATCACCGGTGTATCCATTATAGCAACATCAATACTGCCACAAGGCAAAAAGCGTGGCCCTCTTCCTTTCCACCATTGGCACGGGCATACCCGTCCTTGCATATATAGCAACAACCGGGCATATCGGTCTTGGATTTGGAGGATTAATGACAGTGCTGTCCGGGGTGCTCCCTGTCCTGCCGACCATATTCACGTCGACCGGCGCCATAGACGAAGCGGGTACCCGCCGCGTGCTCGACTATGTCGTGGGTGCAGGCGCACGCGGTGTGGTCTTCCCTGGGCTCGCCAGCGAATATGATATGCTGAGCCGCGACGAGCGATTGCACCTGACGGAATGGATCGGCGAATGGCTGCGCGGGCGCGTGCCGCTGGTCATTGGCGCGAGCGCGGCCGACACCGCGGACTCGGCGATCTATGCCGCGGCCGGCGCCGAGGTCGGCGCAACGGCGGCGATGATCCTGACGCCCGCGGCGTTTGCGGACGACATGACGGCGATGGCCGATTTCTTTTGCGAGGCCCATGCCTGTAGCGATATCGCGATCATCCTGCAAAACGCGCCCGCGCCAATGGGCACCGCCCTCTCCCTGGAACGCGTTGCCGAGCTCGCCCGCGCGGTCGGCGGGATCAGCTACGTCAAGGAAGAGGCGCCCCCCACTGGCCAGCGGATCACCCGGTTGACCGAGCTTGCGGGCGATGCGCTCCACGGTGTGTTCGGCGGTGCCGGCGCCCGTCACCTGATCGACGAACTGGCGCGCGGCGCGCGCGGAACGATGCCCGCTTGCGAGATTGCCGAGCTGCATGTCCAGATGCTTGAGCGCTACGTCGGAGGTGACGAGCCAGGCGCACGGAATCTGTTCGAGCGGACGCTGCCGCTGCTCAACATGCAGGCCGTGTTTCGCTGGCGATTGACCAAGGGGGTGCTGCAGCGCCGTGGGCTGATCGAGAGTGCCTATGTTCGCGCCCCCGGTCCAGAGCTCGACCGCTACGATCGCGCCGAGCTCGACGCGCTGCTTGCTCGCCTGGTCGACCTGCTGCCGCTCGAAGCGCCCTCGAACGTCACCGCGTGAACCGACGCGTCGCCTCGGTCGAGACGTTCATCGCCATGGTCCCGCAAGACGAACCCCTTCTCCGCCGGCTCCGCCCCGTCGAAGCGGTCAATCCACGCGGCTATGTCAGGAGCACTGGCAAACGGCACTATCTATCCGACCGGCGACGGCCCGGTCGTGATGCGCGTGACCGGCGGCGAGGGCGCCGAGAGCCGGGGGGAGAGCTACATAGCATTCGGAGCCCCGTGATATGAGATTGGTCCGGTCCACTGCTTCGTGCATTGAGACGGGCCATGCGACCTAAGCTCAACGCCCAGCCCAACCGCAGCCTCATCGACGGCATCACTACGCTCCAGGCGCTCGCCACCTCGCCTGAGCCGGTCGGCTGCCGCGAGCTCGCGCGCCGGCTCGGCGCCGATCCCACCAAGGTCAACCGCCTCCTGAAGACGCTCGCCTATCTCGGTATCGCGCGCCAGACCGCCGACCGCAAATACACGGCCGGCCCCGGCATGCACGTGCTGGCGGCGCAGAGCCTGTTCGCCTCGGGCCTGATCCGCCGCGCCTTGCCGGCGCTCGAGGCGCTGCGGCGTTTCGGCCATACCGTGGCGCTCGGCGTGCTGTGGGAAGACAGTGTCAGCTATCTCTTCCACGCTCCGCCTGGAATCGAGGCATCGCGGGGACTGGGTCGCATCGGCCTGCTCCCCGCCACCACGAGCGGCATCGGCATCGTCCTCCTTTCAGAACTCGAGGACGAGGACGCGCGCGCTCTCTATGCGAACCGCGACATCCCGATGTTCCCCGAAGGGATCGAACAGCTCCTCGCCAAGCTCGCCGAGGTCAGACGGCTGGGCTATGCGCGAGTCCATGTCGCCGACGATCGCGACCACCATGTCGTCGCAGTCTCGACCGGCGACCCCGCCCATGCTGGCGTCGCGCTGTCGGGCTGGATCCCGGAGGCGGCGACTGCGCCGCTCGTCGCCGCGTTGCGTGAGGCGGCCGCGGAGATCGGCGGCTGAGCGGGATGGCCGCCGAGACCGCGACTACGGGCCGTAGCTGTCGGCGCTGGGCAATTCTCGCGCTGCTCTTCGCCTCGACCGTGCTCAACTATGTCGATCGGCAGACGCTGTCGATCCTTGCGCCGGTGGTCCAACGAGACCTCGGCATGAGCGACCTCGATTACGCCCGGGTCGTCCAGTATTTTCTGATCGCCTATACGCTCGCCTTTCTCGGCGCCGGCTGGGTCACCGACCGGCTCGGGCCGAAAGTCACTCTGGCGTTGTTCGTCGGCTGGTGGTCGCTCGCCAACATGGCGACGGGGCTGGCACGCACTACCGCTCATCTCGGGCTGGCCCGCACCGCGCTGGGGCTTGGTGAAGCAGGTAACTATACCGCCGCGCCCAAGGCAGTCTCCGAGCATTTCCCGCCCGAGGAGCGCGCCTTCGCCATCGGCACCTATACGGCCGGGGCAATGGTGGGCGCGACGATCTCGCCGCCGTTGATCGCCTGGCTCGCCCTCTCCTTCGGCTGGCGCGCGGCCTTCATCGCGACGGGAGCACTCGGCTTGGTCTGGCTCATCGCCTGGCTTCTCGTCTATCCACGCAGGCAACCGGTGGCGACCGAGGAAGCCCGCGAACCCACGCCCTGGCTGGCCATTCTCAGCGAGCGTCCGATCTGGGGGTTCGCACTGGCGCGGATGATCGCCGATCCGGTCTGGTATTTCTATCTCTTCTGGTTCCCTAAATATCTGATCGACGAGCGCGGCCTGACCCTCGTCGGAGTCGCACAGCTCGCCTGGCTCGTCTATCTCGCCGCAGATTTCGGCAGCATCGGGGGCGGACTGTTTTCCGATCGACTGATTCGCCGCGGCGTCGCGCCCCCAAAAAGCCGCCTGATTGGCATGGGGCTGGCCGCATCGCTTGCGCCTCTCGGCGTGCTGATCGCTACCGGCATCGGCATCGGCCCCACTTTGGCGATCGCGGCAGCGGTGGCGTTTGCCCATCTCGTCTTCCAGGTGAATCTCGGCACCCTCATCGTCGACATCTATCCGCCCCGTGTGGTGGCCACCGTCTTCGGCCTGATCGCGGCGGGGAGCGGGCTCGGCGGCATCTTATCGACCCAGATCGTCGGCACGCTGGTCACGACGAACTCCTACGCATCGATCTTCCTGCTGATGAGCGTGCTCCACCCCATTGCCTGCGTGATTGCCTGGACGTCGCTGCGCAGCCAGCCTGTCTCACAGCTTCGTCCAGCGCCTATCGACTGAATAAGACCGTGGTCATGCGCAACTTCATGATCCACCGGATGCTGTCGCGCGGCTCCCTTGACGACCGCTTACTCGGACACTGGTCGGCGTGATCTCATGGGCGGCGCTACGCCCCGCGCGGAACGAGGACGCAGGAGCCGAGCGCCTGGGCGACCCGCCGGGCCATGTCGCAGGAGCGTGTAGAGCAGATCACGGAGGTCGTGTCGCGGACCTCGCCGAAGAGAATGCGGACGTGATCCGGCATAGGCGTCTTTTCGTCGTGTCGGCGAGTTCGATGACGACGAAGTCGCTGTCCAAAACGCCTGCTCTCGCGGACAATTTTCCCTGTTTTGTCGGACAGCGAATTTGGCTCCTATCCCTCAGAAATGACGCAGAATCGGTCCGCTGCTATCTCTCCGCAGGCGACGTTCGGCTAGAGCTCCCTGTACACTCCGCTTAGCGGCGAGTTTTTTGGCGTTGAAGATTGGTTCGCCCTGGACTGCAAGGCGCACCATTCCAATGCATCTCCGGTGACATCGCGTCTCCAGCGACCTGAAAGCCCAGGGCCTGTCAGCCTCCCGCTATCGCCGGTGGACAATGCGCTTGGCCAGTGACGGCACTAGCCGGTAACCATCTCGATTGACCTCTCATCCGGGCCAAGCGGCTCGAAGCGCGGCTTAAGCGCATCATAAGTCGCAGGCGCGATGAACAGGCTTGCGTCGCGGTCTTCGTTGCGGCCCTCGATGCGCTGGCGAGCGATCTCGTCTGGGCAGGTCAGACGATAGAGGCGGCATTCAGCCCCGAGTTGGGCGATAAGGGCACGCGTGCGGTCCCGCTCCGATCGTGACCAGAAGCCGAAGTCGAGCACTACGTTGAGCCTGAGTTCGAGGCAGCGCGTCCAGGTGGCCTCGATCAGGCCGGATACCCTTCCGGCATACTCGGCGAAGAACGCCTCGGGTGGGTCGTTGCCGTAAAGGGCCCGCATCCACTCGTCATGGGTGAAGCGAATGGCGGCATGCTCCGCCTCCAATCTCCTCGCGAGCGTGGTCTTGCCCACGCCGAGATAGCCGTGGAGTAGGAAAGCCAGCGGAGCTTGCTGCGCCATCATGTTCTCTGAGCGGTGAGCGAGGAGAGTAGCCGCATCGACCCTATGCGCAGAACTGCCCAGCCGAAAAGAGCCCATCGCCCGTACCGGGGCAAGTCGATTTCAACCCCGCCTGAGCATGTGATCCCTGCCAAGCCGGCTGGCCGCCGACCCGTGCTGTGCCGGGCGGTTGGAACCGGCTGACATTGGTGAGCGTGGCGTTGCCCGATGAGTCGTAGACGAGGTTGGGGATGCCCCATTCGTCATAGCCGTTGAGCCAGGCCTGGGCGCCGCTGTTGTTGGTGATGGCGACGATCGAGCCCTGGTGGTCGGCGTGGAGGCGCCTGTTCTCGCCGCCGCCATACCAGATCAGGGGGTCGTCGACGCCCTCGGCGGAGCCGTGGACGTAGCGGGCGGCGAGCGCGTTGGTCGGGGTGTATTCGGCGACCAGGGCGTCGCCGTCCCACAGGAACCGCCGGGCCGCCAACGCGCCGCCGATCTCGTAGAGCCGCCCGAGCGGGTCGTAGCGCAGGTTGGCGGTGCGCGCCCCGCTCACCGCCACCAGCCGGTTCTCGACGTCGTAGACGTAGGTGTTGGTGCCGTCGGACGTGAGGTTGCCGTTGGCGTCGTAGGCGAACGTGGCGGCGCCCGCGGCGGTATACTGGTTGAGCCCGTTGACGCCGTAGGGGCGGTTCGCCTCGGCCCCGCCGGTCCAGGCATAAGCGTCGTTGGAGCGCGTCCGGGTGACGATCTGGCTCGCCGGATTGTAGCCCAGGCCCAGAGTGACGTTGCCCGCGCTCCCGGCGAAGGCGTGCGCCATGGCGGTCAGCCGGCCGACCGGGTCGTAGCTGTGGTCGACGCTGCTCACATTGCCGTTGCGAAGGTCGACCTGGCCGAGCGGCGTGTAGCTGAACGCGGTGAGCAGCGCCGTCGCGGTCACCGAACTGCCCTGATAGACGCCCTCCAACCGGCCGGCGCCGTCGAAGTCGTAGAGATAGGCCTGGCCGCCATAGGTCAGGGTGGTCCGGTTGTTGACGTCGTCGCGGCTGCGAGTGACCGCCCGGGTCATCCCGTCCACGTTGCCGGTGCTCGTGGTCAGCCGCCCGAACCCGTCATAGACGTTGGCGATCCCGTGGCCGGTGGCGCTGTCGAACCGGGCATAGGTCATCAGGTCGCGGACGTCGTAATCGTAGAAGACGTCGCGCGTGTAGGTGGCGGCAAGGCCCGGGCGCTCCGGCACCGTCTTGCGGATCATCCGGTCGAGATCGTCATATTGATAGGTGAGGACCGAGCCGTCGCGCTTGCGCAAGCTCGTTCGGTTGCCGACGAGGTCGTAGCCATATTCCTCGTAATCGGCCTCGTTGACCGCGCCGTCGACGGTGCGCGAGGGGAACACCCAGCGGCGGAGCCGGTCGAAGCCGTCATAGCGCAACTCGGCCCGGTTGCCGTTGGCGTCGGTCACGCTCGTGCGCCGGCCGTTGGGGCTGAAGCTGTAGGTCGCCTCGTTCTGCTGGAGCGGCGTGAGATAGCCGCGCTGCACCTGCATGAGCTGCCCAGCGGAGTCGTGGAGGTTGCGCGCGATCCGGTCGGGGCCGTGATCGCCGGCGAGCGTGCCTTGCGCCCCCAGCAGGCAGGCGTCGGCCGTCACCGTGTCGAACACCGCCGGGTTCATCCGCCGAGCCTCGCACTCGAGCTGGCCGCGGTCGTCGAACTTGCGGTGGACGAGACTATAAGTGGTCGCGCCCGACACCAACGCCTCGCGCACCGGGTTGCGGCGCGAATCGTAGCCATGGTCGACCCGGCTCAGCACGGTGACCGTCGCCGTGCAGGCGGGATCGGTCACGGTCCCGGTCTCGGTGCGGGTCACCCTGTCGTCGGAGTTGCGATAGGTGTGGCGCTGAACGAGCCGGAGCCCGTTGGCGGGGCGCGGCCCGATCTCCCGGACCCTTCGGCCGACGCTGTCGTAGCAGGCGTAGGTCGCGTCGTCCGTCCCCGGAAGCGGCCCGTCGACCGAGAGCGGGCGGCCCGCGAGGTCGTAGGTGGTGCCGGTGGTGAGGATCGTGGTCCCCGATATCCGGCGCTCGATGGCGACCAGCAGCGAGTTGCTCAGAACCGTGGGGGTGTCCCCGACATAGTCGTATTCGGTGCGGATCTCCGCCGTCCCGCAGGCCGCGCCCGTGCCGCAGAGCCGCACCGCCCTGGGCCGGCTGATCCCGGCCGGAGTCGTCTCATATTCGATGATCGTCCGCCGCCGCACGCCCGCGGCATCGGCGGGGTCGAGCTGCTCGGTCAGCTGGCCGGCGGCGTTGTAGCTGTAATCGGTCGGTCGGCCGAGAGCGTCGCGAGTCGCTGTCGGCCGCCAGCAGAGCTCGCCGATGCAGCCGGCGGGGTAGGAAGCCGTATTGGCGACGGCGCTTCCCATGTTCGGCTTGGGCGTCGTCGTCCGCGCGGTGATGTTGCCATGATCGTCGTAGGCGAGATCGACACGGTTCGACTCGGGATAGATGATCTGGTCGAGCCGGCCGGCCGAGTCGTGGCGGTATCGGAACAGGCGAGTCGTGGTCGCGGCGACGTTTTCCGAAAGGCTGGCGAGGACATTGCGCTGGTTCGACCGGCCGATGCCGTAGACCCGGCGATAGCCCTCGGGGCCGGCGACGGTGACGCTGTCGTACCAATAGCCCCTCGTCGCTTCGTAGGTGAGGTTGCCGTAGGTGTAGCTCCAGGCGATGCCGTCCCTGGTCACGCTGCCGATGAGGTGGACGTCGGTCTTGGTGCCGCCCGTCGACGGAATTCTCGCCGTCTGGCCGGTCCGGGCGACCTGCAGGGTCGGCGACGTCTCGCCGGGAAGCTGGAGCGACCCCTCCCAGACTTCGACGTCGGCGCCGAGCGCGTTGTTGCATTCCGTGCAGCTATGGACTCGGTTGCCGAGGTCGGTGATCGTGTAGCCGCTATAGACATGGTGAGCGAGCTCCACCCCGGGGGCGGCGTCGCTGTAGATCGCCGCCCCGATGACCGTGCTCCAGTGGGAGTCGGGAAAGGTGCCGGCGGCGTACCAGATCGCCATGCGGTAGCCGAGGCTGCTGGTGATCGTGGCGGGACGGTGGAATTTCCGCCCGAACGTGTCGCCCGGCAGAGTCGCCTGGTCGTAGCTGTAGCGGACCAGCTCGCCATTCGGGTAGTCGATGGTCGAGAGGTAATATTGGACCGTTCCCTCGGGGTCGCTGGTGGTCGTGTCGACGTGCCGGCTGTGGAAATTGAAGCGCACGCCCGTTCCCGCCTGGACGTAGGTGCGCCCTTCGAAGGTCGAGCCGGTTCCCGTGACGCTGGTGCAGCTATTGCCGTCGCAGCGGAAGGATTCGGACAGGCCGGTGCCGGTATGGACGGAATAGTTGATGACTCCGCCGCTGGCTTTGCCGAGGACGTAGGGCGCGGCATTCTGGACTCGGTCGAACCTCAGGTTCGGCGCGGCCGGTATCGACAGGACCGGCATCGGGATTTCCATCCTGCCGCTGAGGACGTTGACGCCGTTGCGGTCGGCTTCGACCCTGAGCGGCGAGATCACCCTGGGAACGTCCTGGGCATGGGCCGTCGTCGCGCCCGCCATCGCGGCGGCCAGCGCCGGCGCCAGGCGCAGGACGGCCCTGCCGGCGCGACGCTTGCGCGGCCGCGTCCCCGGCCCGGTCATCGCCCGCCCTCCGGAGGCTCGGCCTGGTCCGGCTCGCCTTCGGGAGCCTCCGCCGCCTCCGGCTCCGGGCCGGCATTGAGCTGCTGCGGGCCGCATGTGCCGTTGCCGATCGTGATCGTGAGCGTCGCCGAATCGGTCGCGCCCAGCGCATCGCTCATGACGTAGGTCACCGTGGCGGTGCCGGTGACTCCGCTGGGCTCGAACCGGATGCTGGTCCCCGAGATGTAAGGCGCGCCGCGGGCGCCGCCGCCCGACACGCCGACCAGCGCCAGCGGAAGGTTGCCGTCCGGGTCCGTATCGTTGGCGAGCACGGCGAACGACTTTTCCAGGCACCAGGTCATGCTGCCCGAATCGTCGGCGGCGACCGGCGGCTGGTTGCCGCCGCCGCCCCCGCCGCCCCCGCCGGTTCCGCCGGTGCAGGCGCCCGCCGTGGCGCCGCCCGCCTTGGCGACGGCGTAGGTGCACCGGTTGCCGGCCGGGTCGTAGCTGGCCGCGACGCTGAGCCTGTCATTGGGCCCGCCGCTGGTCGCCACCCCGGTCAGCCGGCCGAGCACGTCATAGCTGTAGGTCGCGGTCTCGCTGGCGCCCGCCGCTGCGGGAGCGGCCAAGGCCGCGGCGACGGCCAGCCTGTGGCGGTTCATGATTTCCCCCGTCGGCGCGAGTCGCCGAACGGAGGAAGAAGATCAGCAGATGCGCAAGATTGCAAACGCATTCTTGGTCGTAGCGTTTATTGCGACAGTCGACCGGCCTTTGACGACCTCGTCCCAGAAGCGGCCGGTCGCGGTTTGACTTGGGCCCTCCCCTCGGTCATGGCAGGCTCGACTGCGGGGCAAGGGGGACGGCCATAACAGGAATTTTCGCTTTCGGCCTTCCGGCTCGATGGTTTCGCTGACCGATCCGGGCGGCTCCGGCGTGCTCGTCGCCGCGGTCCTTTGGCTGGAGCAGACGCTGCTCGGGACGATCGCGACGACGATCGCGGTCATCGCCGTCGCGACGGTCGGCCTGATGATGCTCGGCGGCCGGGTCGACCTGCGCCGCGGCGCCACCGTCATCCTCGGCTGCTTCATCCTGTTCGGAGCATCCTCGATCGCCGCCGGCATCCAGTCGTTCGCCGCCGGCGGGAGTGGCGGCGCCGCCGGTCGGGCCGAGCCGCCGCCTTCGACCCTGCTCCCGGCGCCGCCGCCCGAGCTGAACCCGCCGGCGCTCGAGGATCCCTATGCCGGCGCCGCCGTTCCGATCCGCTGAGTCCGGTCTCGAGCCGGGCGAGCGCCGGAGCGGGCGGCGGCGAGGTCGAACGATCGCCGCCGTCGAGCCGTTCGAGGCTCAGAGCAGATATTTCATCTGAACCGCCTGGCGGACCGGCCCCTCCGCGACCTCGAAACGAGCTTCCTCGAACCGGGGCGGGCCCATCCGGATGCGCGGATTGCGCGAGAAGGCGAAGCCCTCGCGCGGGATGGCGAGGAAGCGGTCGAGCCGGCCGTTGCCGTTCTCGTCGTGGATCACGGCCAGCGCATAGACTCCCGGAGCGACGCCGGCCAGGCGGATGGCGGCGGCCTCGTTCGCCGCGACCGACCGCTTCAGCGCCGCGGGATCGCCGTTACAATTCGGAAAATGCGCCGGATCGCGGGTCAGGCACAGGCGAACCATGCCGCGCAGGTTCCTGAGCCCCTGAACCTGGACCTCGACCTCGCCCTCCCCGGCCGCCGAAGCCGGAGTCGCGAGCAGGGCCAGCGCCGCCGCCGCCCGGCGCAGCCGCGAAGGCGCCGAGGCCGCGGTCGGTCCCGCACAGCCGGTCCCAGAAGCGGAAGTAGAGGCCATAATTGCATCCATATTGCTGGTGGTGCCGATGATGGTGGCTGGCGGTGATCAGCCAGGTCCCGGCCCGCCCTTCGACCAGCGGTCGCGGGAAGAGCTCCCAGCCCATATGGTTGGTCACTCCCATCACCGTCATCACGGCTAGCACGGCGAGCAGGGCCGCGAAATGGATCGGGACGAGGAGCACCAGTGCCGGGATCACGACGGCGCCGGTGAGCGCCTCGAGCGGATGGAAGCTCATCGCGGCCCAGGCGGTCGGCGGCCGGCTGGCGTGGTGGACGGCATGGGCCAGGCGGAACGGCCGCGGGCGATGCATCCAGCGATGGGTCCAGTAGAACCAGGCGTCGTGGAGCAGCAGATAGAGCAGGAACGAGGCCGGCAGCCACCACCAGGGATATTCGGCGGCGTCCGTATAGACTCGGGTCCAGCCATGCTCCCGCCATCCCCAGGCGAGCAGGCCCGCGGGTGCGCCGTAGATCAAGGCGCTGGCCAGCGACCAGCCGATCTCGCGCCGGATCTGCGTCGCCCGGCCGTCGTACAGCCCGGGATGGCGCCGCGCGGTCAGCCAGGCGAACCCGCCGCTCGCCGCCAGATAGCGCAGCCCGACGATCGCGGTCATCGCGGCGATCGAGACGGCGACGGCGAGGAACAGGCTCATGCCGGGTCCTTACAACAGCCGGTGGCGATAGGCGACGGCCCTGCGTAAGAGGACGGCCGATGAGCGGGACCCAAGCAGGGCGGCTGGTGATCGCGGGCGGCGGCCTGGCCGGTTGCCTGGCCGCGCTGGCCGTGGCGAGGCTCCGGCCCGAAGTGGAGCTTCTGCTGATCGAGCGGGCCGAAAGCTTCGGCGGCAATCATATCTGGTCGTTCTTCGACGCCGACGTCGCGGCCCACGACCGCTGGCTGGTCGAGCCGATCGTCGCGAGGAGCTGGGACGGCTACGACGTCCGCTTCCCGCGGCGGGCCCGCACGCTGCCCACGGGCTATAACAGCACCCGCTCGGAATTGCTCGACCGCCTCGTGCGCGAACGGCTGCGGCCGGACCAGTATCGTCTCGGCGCGGAATCTGGCGACCACTCGCCAATCGACATCGACGCCCGCGGTGCGGCCGGGCTCGAGGCGCTCGATCTGGGCTGGCAGAAGTTCGTCGGCCGCGAGTACAAGCTGGCGGCGCCGCACGGCCTTTCCCGCCCCATCGTCATGGACGCGTGCGTCGACCAGGGCGAGGGCTATCGCTTCGTCTACTGCCTCCCCTTCGCCGAAGACCGCCTGCTCATCGAGGACACTTATTATTCGACCGATCCGGGCCTGGACCGGGCTCGGATCGGTGCCCGTATCGAGGCCTATGCGGACGCCCGCGGCTGGGTCCCGACGGCTCTGGAAAAGGAGGAAGTCGGCGTGCTTCCGGTGGCGATGGGCGGCGATTTCGACGCCTTTTGGCCGGAGGGCGAGCAAACGGCGCGGATCGGGCTTCGCGGCGGCTTCTTCCACCCGACCACCGGCTATTCGCTGCCCGATGCGGTGCGCACGGCGATGCTGATCGCCAGGCAGGAGAATTTCGCCCGCCTTCCTGCCCTGCTCCGCCACGAAGCGCGGCGGTTGTGGCAGGAGCGCGGTTTCTACCGCCTGCTGAACCGGATGCTGTTCCGCGCCACCGAGCCGCCCGAGCGCTACCGAGTGCTCCAGCATTTCTACCGGCTCGCTCCCGCCCCGATCGAACGCTTCTATGCCGGCAAATCCACCGCGCTCGACAAGCTGCGCATCCTCAGCGGCAAGCCGCCGGTGCCGCTCGCGCGGGCGTTGCGGACGATCCGGTCATGACCAAGCGCGCGGCCGTGATCGGCGCCGGCTTTGGCGGCCTCGCTCTGGCGATCCGGCTGCAGTCGGCGGGAATCGAGACGATCGTGGTGGAAGCCCGCGACAGACCGGGCGGCCGCGCCTATTTCTGGGAGAAGGAGGGATACGTTTTCGACGCCGGCCCAACCGTCATCACCGACCCCGATTGCCTCGGGGAGTTGTGGGCGCTTACCGGAGCCGACATCGCCCGCGACGTCGACCTGGTGCCGGTGGCGCCCTTCTACCGTCTGTCCTGGCCCGACGGCACGATCTTCGACTACGGCAACGACGACTCCAGCCTGGATAGCCAGATCGCCGCGCTCGAGCCGGCCGACGTGGCCGGCTACCAGCGCTTCCTGGCTTATTCGGCCGGAGTCTATCGCGAGGGCTATGAGAAGCTCGGCGCCGTCCCCTTCCTCGACTTCGCCTCGATGGTCCGCGCCGCGCCCAGCCTCGCCCGCTACCAGGCGTGGCGGTCGGTCTATTCGATCGTGTCGGGCTTCGTCCGCGACGAGAAGCTGCGCCAGGCCCTCTCCTTCCACACCCTGCTCGTCGGCGGCAATCCGATGACGACCAGCGCCATCTACGCGCTGATCCACAAGCTCGAGCGCGACGGCGGCGTCTGGTTCGCGCGCGGCGGCACCAACGCGCTGGTCAGCGGCATGGCCGCTCACTTCGTCCGGCTTGGCGGCACGATCCGCTTGTCCGACCCGGTCGAGGAGATCGAGACCGACGGGGCCAGGGCGGATGCCGTGCGCACCCGGAGCGGCTGGCGCGCCCGCTTCGACGCCGTCGCCACCAATGCCGACGTCGTCCACAGCTACGGCCTGCTCAAGCGCCATCCCCGCGGCCCGTCCGCGGCGGCGAAGCTGCGCCGGAAGCGATTCTCGCCGTCGCTGTTCGTGGTCCATTTCGGGCTCGGCCGCTCCTATCCGGACGTGGCCCACCACAACATCCTGTTCGGGCCGCGCTACCGCGAGCTGCTCGGCGACATTTACGACCGCGGCAGGCTCGCCGACGATCCGTCGCTCTACGTCCACCATCCCACCGCGACCGACCCGGCGATGGCGCCGGCTGGATGCTCGACCTTCTACGCGCTTGCGCCGGTTCCGCATCTCGGCAAGCTCGCCGTCGACTGGGGGGTGGCGGGAACGGCCTATCGCGACCGCATCCTCGACATCGTCGAGCAGAGGCTGCTGCCGGGCCTGCGCGCCAACCTTCGCGTCCTGTTCCACTACACGCCGCAGGATTTCGCCGACGATCTCGGCGCGCATCTCGGCTCCGCCTTCAGCCTCGAGCCTTTGCTTACCCAGAGCGCCTGGTTTCGTACCCACAATCGCGACGACGTCATCGCGAACCTCTATTTCGTCGGCGCGGGCACCCATCCCGGCGCCGGCATTCCCGGCGTGGTCGGCAGCGCCAAGGCGACGGCCGGCCTGATGATCGATGACCTCGCGGGCTGAGCGCGCCTCGCTGGTCGCGGAAGCCGAGCGGACCATTCGCGTGGGCTCCAAATCCTTCCGCTTCGCAAGCAACATCTTCGACCAGAAGACCCGCGAGCGGGCTTGGCTGCTCTACGCCTGGTGCCGAGCGTGCGACGACCTGGCCGACGGCCAGACGCTCGGCCACGGCGCCTCCGCGACCGCCGATCCGGCCCGGCGGATCGCGCTCCTTCGCGAGAAGACCGACCTCGCTCTGGCCGGCAAGAAGGTCGGGCTGGCGCCGTTCGACGCTCTTCGGGTCGTCGCCGCGGAATGCGCCATCCCGCGGCGCTTCATCGACGATCATCTCGAAGGGTTCGCTCTGGATGCCCGGGGCTGGCGGCCCCGAAGCGAAGAGGATCTGCTGCTCTATTGCTATCACGTCGCCGGCGCCGTCGGTTGCATGATGGCGATAGTGATGGGAGTCGATGCGGGCGACGAGGACATGCTCGATCGCGCCTGCGACCTCGGCATCGCCTTCCAGCTCGCCAACATCTCGCGCGACATCGTCGAGGACCATGGCGTCGGCCGCCTTTATCTGCCGCAGAGCTGGATCGGCCCCGGCGGATTCGATCCTTCGGACCGCCAAGCGCTCGCCGCCCTCGCGGGACGGCTGGCGGCGCTGGTCGCGGGCTACGAGGCTTCGGCGCGCACAGCGGTGGCGCGCCTGCCCTTCCGCTCGCGCTGGGCCGTGCTCTCGGCGGCGAATATCTATGGCGGGATCGCGCGCAAGGTGGCGGCGCGCGCCGGCTCCGCCTGGGACAGTCGGACCGTCATCGGCAAGCCGGCCAAGTTCCTGCTCGTCTTCCGAGCGCTGATCGAGAGCGCCGCCCGACCGGCGCCGAAGAGCCGCGACGGCTTGTGGACCCGCCGCCGCTGAGGCTCAGGGCGCGGCGGGAGCCCGCAGGCCGGCGCGCTCGCGACGGACGAGCTCGGCCTTGAGCGACTCGGCCGGCGGCGCCCACAGGAAGCCGAAGCTGACCGCTCCCGACTTGCTCTCCACGGCATGGTGGAGGCGGTGCGCCTGGACGATCCGCTTCATGTAGGGCGAGCGCGCGACGTAGCGGTGAGCCAGCCGCTTGTGCACGATGACGTCGTGAAACCCGAAATAGATCGCGCCATAGGCGGCGATCCCGGCGCCGACCCATATCGCCCAGGCGCCCCAGCCGAGATTGACGCCGCCGTAAAGGAGCAGGATGGAAGGCGCGGCGAAGATCGCAGCGTAAAGGTCGTTGGCCTCGAATCTGCCGGCGCGCGGCCGATGATGGCTGGCATGAAGCACCCAGCCGGGACCGTGCATCACCCAGCGATGGGCGGCATAGGCGACGCCTTCCATCGTCAGCACGGTTCCCGCGAACAGCGATAGGCCGGACAGCCAGTTCATCCGGTCGCCTATACGCCCCGCCGCGGGTTTCGTCACTCCGCGAGGATTGACGCGGCTTCGGAAATGGATAGTTTAACCTTAAAACATCGGAGGCGAGGATGCGTATCGCTTGCCTGGGGGGCGGACCCGCCGGGCTTTATTTCGCGATATCGATGAAGCTGCGCGACTCGCGGCACGACGTCCACGTCTTCGAGCGCAACCGCGCCGACGATACGTTCGGATGGGGAGTCGTCTTCTCCGATCAGACCGTCGAGAATCTGATGGCGAACGATCCCGTCAGCGGCGCGGTCATTCGCGACGAATTCGCCCATTGGGACGATATCGACGTCCACATCCACGGCAGCTGCATCCGTTCCTCGGGCCACGGCTTCATCGGCATCGGGCGCAAGCGCCTGCTCAACATCCTTCAGGAGAGAGCGCGCTCCCTCGGGGTCGAGGTGCATTTCGAGCATGAGGCGAGCCCCGACCTCGACGACTGGAAGGCGTACGACCTCGTCATCGCCGGCGACGGCGCCAACAGCCGCATCCGCTCGCGCTACGAGGCGCATTTCGGGGTCGACACTCAGGTCCGCAAGAACAAGTTCTTCTGGTTCGGCACCAGCAAGGTCTTCGACGCCTTCACCTTCGCCTTCGAGCGGACGCCGGCCGGGTGGGTCTGGGCGCACGCCTATCGCTTCGACGACGATCTCTCGACCTTCATCGTCGAGACGACTCCGGAGACCTGGCGGGCCCTGGGCCTCGACCGCATGGACCAGCCCCAGGCGATCGCTTTGTGCGAGCGGATCTTCGCCCGCTATCTCGAGGGCCGGCCGCTCATCTCCAATGCGGGCCACTTGCCCGGCCCGCAGGCCTGGCTCAATTTCCGCCGGATCGTCTGCGAGCGCTGGTCCTACCGCAACCTGATCCTGCTCGGCGACGCCGCCCATACCGCCCATTTCTCGATCGGGTCGGGCACCAAGCTGGCGCTCGAGGATTCGATCAAGCTCGCCGAAGTGCTGAACCGGCCCGGCCTCGGCCGCGAGGCGGCGCTCGAGGAATATCAGGCGGAGCGCAACCTCGAAGTGCTCAAGCTCCAGAACAGCGCCCGCAACTCCACCGAATGGTTCGAGACGCTCGAGCGCTATCTCGACTTCGAGCCGATCCAGTTCGCTTATTCGCTGCTCACCCGCTCGCAGCGGGTCAGCCACGAGAATCTGCGCCTTCGCGACCGGGCGTGGCTCGAGGGCGTCGAGCGCTGGTTCCAGTCGAGGGCGCGCGGCGGCCCGGTGAACGAGCCGGCACCGCCGATGTTCGCTCCGTTCCGGCTGCGCGAGATGGAGCTTCCGAACCGGATCGTGGTCTCGCCGATGGCGATGTATTCGGCCGTCGACGGCACCCCCAACGATTTCCACCTCGTCCATTACGGCGCCCGGGCGGAAGGGGGCGCTGGGCTGATCTTCACCGAGATGACCTGCGTCTCGGCGGAGGGGCGGATCAGCCCCGGCTGCGCCGGCCTCTATGCCCCCGGCCACGTCGAGGCCTGGAAGCGGATCGTCGATTTCGTCCATGCCCACAGCCGGGCCAAATTCTGCCTGCAGCTCGGCCATTCCGGGCCGAAGGGGAGCACCAAGGTCGGCTGGGAGGGCTATGACGTGCCGCTCGACGGCGGCAACTGGCCGGTCATGGCTGCCTCGGACGTCGCCTGGAGCCCGCAAAACCAGGTGCCGCGGCCGATGACCCGGTCGGACATGGACGAGGCGATCGCCCAGTTTGTCGCCGCCACGCTGATGGGGCTGAGCGCCGGCTTCGACATGATCGAGCTTCACGCCGCTCACGGCTACCTCCTGTCCAGCTTCATCACCCCGCTGACCAACCGGCGCACCGACGAATATGGGGGCAGCCTCGCCAATCGCCTCCGCTTCCCGCTCGAAGTCTTCTGTGCCATGCGCGACTCCTGGCCGGCGGAAAGGCCGATGTCGGTCCGAATCTCGGCCAACGACTGGATGGGGGAACAGGGAGTCACGCCCGACGAGGCGGTCGCGATCGGCCGCGCCTTCGCCGAGGTGGGCGCCGACCTCATCGACGTTTCGGCGGGCCAGACCTGGGCCGACTGCCAGCCCGTCTACGGCCGCATGTTCCAGACCCCGTTCGCCGACCAGATCCGCAACGAGGCCCGGCTGACGACGATGGCGGTGGGCAATATCTACGAGACCGACCACGCCAATTCGATCCTCGCGGCGGGCCGCGCCGATCTCGTCGCGCTGGCTCGGCCGCATCTGATCGACCCGATGTGGACGCTTCGGGCGGCGGCGCAGCAGGATTACCGGCGGGTCCACGTGCCTCCGCAATATCTCGGCGGCATGGCCCAGCTCGCCCGCAACCTCCAGCGCGAGGCGGAGCTCAAGGCATGAAGCGGCTCGACGGCCGGCATGCGATCGTCACCGGCGGCGGCACCGGGATCGGCGCCTCGATCGCCCGCGCCCTGGCGGCGGAGGGCGCCAGGCTGACCCTGGTCGGGCGGCGGCGCGAGAAGCTCGAGGAGATCGGATCGGAGGATTTCGACGCTCTGGTCGCGCCGGCCGACGTCACCGTGCGCGAGGAGGTGGAGAGCGCCTTCGCCATCGCTCGCGAAGCGCAGGGGCCGGTGACGATCCTGGTCAACAATGCCGGCGCCGCGGAGAGCGCGCCGTTCGGCAAGGTGACCGAGGACATGTGGCGACGGACCATGGCGGTCAATCTCGACGCCCTGCTCCACTGCTGCCAGGCGGCGCTTCCCGACCTGCTCGCGGCTCCGGCCGGAAGGATCGTCACCATCGCCTCGACCGCGGGCCTGAAGGGTTACGGCTACAGCGCGCCCTACGTCGCCGCCAAGCACGGCGCGGTCGGCCTGACCCGCGCCCTGGCGGCGGAGCTGGCCGGCACTCCGGTGACGGTGAACGCGGTCTGCCCGGGCTTCACCGACACCGACATGGTCGCCGACGCGGTCGCCAGGATCGGGGCGAGGACCGGCCGAAGCGCCGAGGATTCGAGAGCGCAGCTCGCCCGGTTCAATCCGCAGGGCCGGCTGATCGCGCCCGACGAGGTGGCCGGCGCGGTGCTTTGGCTTTGCCTGCCCGAGAGCCGGTCGATCACCGGCCAGGCGATCGCGGTCGCCGGAGGAGAAGTGACGTGAAGCATGTCGTTCCGATCCGGGAGAAGCATGACGGCGCGCTCGGCGACCGATCCAGCGTTCGGGTCTGGCTTCGCCTGCTCAGCTGCACCATGGCGATCGAGAAAGAGGTGCAGGCGCGCTTCGCCGAGTGCGGAATGACCCTCCCCCGATTCGACGTCCTCGCGGCGCTGGACCGCCATTCGGAGATGACGATGGGCGCCCTGTCCAGGTCCCTGCTCGTGTCGAACGGCAACGTCACCCAGCTCGTGCAGAAGCTGATCCGCGACGGCTTTGTCGAGATGCACAAGCCGCCGGCCGACCGCCGCTCGTCGATCGTCCGGCTGACTCCGGCGGGCAGGACCGAGTTCGCCAGGCTCGCCCAGGCGCATAGCGACTGGATCGACCAGATCGTCGGCGGCCTCGACTTCACGTCGCGCGAACGTCTCTATGTCGCCCTCGGCGTTCTGAAATTGTCGATCGCCAAAGCGTCGGCCAGGAAGAAGAAGAGATGAATCCGGACACCTATCGGCCGAGCCATTTCCGGTGGAGCCATGCCGCCGGCGTGGCCACGGTCACTCTCGACCGGCCGGAGCGGAAGAACCCGCTCACCTTCGAATCCTATGCCGAGCTTCGCGACCTGTTCCGCCAGCTCGTCTACACCCGCCAGGTCAAGGCGGTCATCGTCGCCGGCGCCGGCGGCAATTTCAGCTCGGGCGGCGACGTTCATGAGATCATCGGTCCGCTCACCGAGCGCGACATGCCCGGCCTGCTCGAATTCACCCGCATGACCGGCGACCTGGTCAAGGCGATGCGCGCCTGCCCGCAGCCGATCGTCGCTGCGCTCGACGGGGTTTGCGTCGGAGCCGGGGCGATCGTCGCCATGGCCTCCGACATGAGGCTGGCGACCCCGCGGACGAAGACGGCGTTTCTGTTCACCCGGGTCGGCCTCGCCGGCTGCGACATGGGCGCCTGCGCGATCCTGCCGAGGATCATCGGCCAGGGCCGGGCATCAGAGCTTCTCTTCACCGGCCGGGTCATGACCGCCGAGGAAGGCGAGCGCTGGGGCTTTCACAACCGGCTCGTTGAGGCCGAGCGGCTGATCGAGGAGGCCGAGGTCCTGGCCCGAGGCCTTGCCGACGGCCCGACCTTCGCCCACGGCATCACCAAGACCCAGCTCAACATGGAATGGGCGGTCAGCCTGGAAACCGCCATAGAGATGGAGGCTCAGGCCCAGGCGATCTGCATGGCGACCAACGACTTCCGGCGAGCCTTCGAAGCCTTCGCCGCGAAGCGCAGCCCGGAGTTCAGGGGTGACTGAGCGAGCCGACCGAAGAGCCGTCACCCTGAACTTGTTTCAGGGTCCAGCCGGTCGACCGCTCGGGAAGTGGAGGACTGGATGCTGAAACAAGTTCAGCATGACGGTCGTGTTAGCGACCGCGACTTCCTCGACTGGCCCTTCTTCGACGACGGTCACCGCCGCCTCGCCGACGAGCTCGAAAGCTGGTGCGCCGCGGAGCTCACCGACGGCCATGACGACGACATCGATGCCGCCTGCCGAGCGCTGGTGCGTAGGCTCGGCGGCGGCGGCTGGCTTCGTTACTGCGTCCCCGCCGCTTATGGCGGCGTCCAAGATCAGCTCGACGTGCGCTCGCTGGCGCTGATCCGCGAGACCCTGGCCCGCCACAGCGGCCTCGCCGATTTCGTCTTCGCCATGCAGGGATTGGGATCGGGAACGATCAGCCTGTTCGGATCGGAGGCGCAGAAGCGGGCCTATTTGCCGGCCGTGGCGACGGGGGACAGGATCGCCGCCTTCGCCCTGACCGAGCCGCGGTCGGGCTCCGATGTCGCCGCCATGGAGACGGTCGCCCGCGAGGACGGCGACTCCTATGTCGTTGACGGCGCCAAGACCTATATTTCGAACGGCGGCATCGCCGACCATTATGTGCTGTTCGCGCGCACCGGCGAGGGCGCCGGCTCCAAGGGCATCTCGGCCTTCGTCGTGGCGAGCGGCACGGCCGGGCTGGACGACAGCGAGCGTATCCGGGTGATCGCTCCGCATCCTCTGGCGACCCTGAAGTTCGACGGCATGCGGCTCCCCGGCGACGCCCTGCTCGGCGAGCGCGGCCGTGGCTTCGCCCAGGCGATGGCGACGCTCGACGTGTTCCGGACCACCGTCGGCGCCGCCGCCCTCGGTTTCGCTCGCCGGGCGCTCGAGGAGGCCACCCGAAGGGCGCTGGAGCGGAAGCTCGGCGACGGCGTCCTTGCCGACAACGCCATCGTCCAGTCGATGCTGGCCGAGATGGTGCTGGACGTGGAGGCGTCCGCCCTGCTCGTCTACCGAGCCGCCTGGCTGCGCGACGTCAAGGGCCGGCGCAACAGCAAGGAGGCGGCCCTGGCCAAGCTCCACGCGACCGACGGCGCCCAGCAGGTCATCGACAAGGCCGTGCAGATTTTCGGCGGTCTCGGAGTCACCCACGGCGTCCCGGTGGAGAGCCTCTATCGCGAAATCCGGGCGCTTCGGATCTATGAAGGCGCCTCGGAGGTGCAAAAGGTGGTGATCGCCCGCCATCACCTGGCGGAGCATCGGACATGAACACCCTCCTTCCGCCCGGCTGGCCGAGGCCCAGCGGCTTCTCCAACGGCATCTCCGCCAAGGGACGCCTGGTCGTCACCGCCGGAATCATCGGTTGGGACGAAAGAGGGAGGATCGTCGCCCCCGACCTTGCCGGGCAGCTGCGCCAGATCCTCTTGAACACCCTCGCCATCCTCGCCGAGGGCGGCGCCGGCCCGCAGCATGTCGTGCGGATGACCTGGTACGTCGTCGACATCAACGAATATCGCTTCAGTCTCGCCGAGATCGGCGCTGCGTACAAGGAGGTGATGGGGCGCAACTTCCCGGCGATGGCGGTGGTTCAGGTGGGCGCCCTGGTCGAGCCGGCGGCGCGGATCGAAATCGAGTCGACCGCGGTAGTGCCCGAATGGTGAGTCGGCCGTGCCCTCACCCTCCCACCGCTACGCGGCGGGCCCCTTCGTCCCTCTCCCTCCAGGGGAGAGGGACAGGCAGCCCGCGCAGCGGGATGCCAGGGTGAGGGCCTAACGTGACCGCGCATAAAGACACCTTCATTCGCGACCGCCTTCCGCCGGCCGACCGCCAGCCGGAATTCCTCTTCGAGCTCCCGGAGCTCCAATATCCGGAGCGGCTCAACGCCGCGGTCGAGCTGATCGACCGCAACGATCCCGCCGCCCTGGCCGTGCTCAACGATGCCGGCCGATGGACCTATGGCGAAATGCGCTCGCTCTCCGATCGGATCGCCCGCCTGCTGGTCGAGGAGGAGGGACTGGTCCCCGGCAACCGGGTCCTCCTGCGCGGCCCGAACAACGCCATGCTGTTCGCCGCTTGGCTCGGCGTGCTCAAGGCGGGCGGAGTGGTGGTGGCGACGATGCCGATGCTTCGCGGCGGCGAGGTGGCGACGATCCTCGAGCGCGCCGAGGTGAGCCATGCCATCGTCGACGCCCGCTCCCTGGAGGACTTTCATGCCGGCGCCAGCCGGGCCGGAACGGTGCGGTCGCTGCTCACCTATGACGGCGACTCAGGCACCGGCGAGCTGGAAGGGCGCCTGGCCGGTATCGCGCCAGGCTTCAGCCCGGTCGAGACCCTGAGGGACGACGTCGCGCTGGTCGCCTTCACCTCCGGCACGACCGGAAAGCCCAAGGGATGCGTCCATTATCATCGCGACGTGCTGGCGAGCGCCGACAGCTTCGCTCGCCACCTGCTCGCTCCGCGGGCCGGCGATCGCTGGGCCTGCTCGGCGCCGATCGCCTTCACCTTCGGGCTCGGCATGTTGCTGACCTTCCCCTGGCGCTTCGGCGGGACGGCGGTGACGATCGAGACGCCGGGACCCAAGCCCCTGCTCGACGCGGTACGGCGCCACCGCGTCACCACTCTCGCCACCGCCCCGACCGCCTACAAGGCGATGCTCGGGCTGCTGCAGGATAGTTCCCCGGCGAAGGCCGGGGCCCAGAATCCGGCGCTGCTTCAGGATAGCTCCCCGGCGAAGGCCGGGGCCCAGAATCCGGTGCCGCTGGACCCCGGCCTTCCCCAGGGAACGGCCTACGATATCTCGAGCCTTCGCACCTGCGTTTCGGCCGGCGAGCATCTCCCCGCCGCCACCTGGCATGCCTGGCGCGAGGCGACGGGGCTCGCGATCGTCGACGGCATCGGCGCCACCGAGATGATGCACATCTTCATCTCCGCGGCGGGCGATGACATCCGTCCGGGTGCCACCGGCAAGGCGGTTCCCGGCTATGTCGCGGCGGTGCTGGACGAGCAGGGCCGGCCGATGGCGGCCGGCACCGGCCGGCTCGCCGTCAAGGGCCCTACCGGCTGCCGCTACTTCGACGATCCGCGCCAGGCCGACTATGTCCTCGACGGCTGGAACGTCACCGGCGACACCTACCGCAAGGACGAGGAGGGCTATTTCTGGTACGTCGCCCGCTCGGACGACATGATCGTCTCGTCCGGCTACAACATCGCCGCGCCCGAGGTCGAGAACGCGCTCTATTCGCACCCGGCCGTGCAGGAATGCGCGGTGGTCGGCGCCGCCTGCGAGGAGCGCGGCCAGAAGGTCAAGGCCTTCGTGGTTCCCGCCCCCGGCCATGACGGCGGCCCGGCGCTCGCGGCCGCGCTGCAGGACCATGTGAAGGCCGCCATCGCCCCCTACAAATATCCGCGCGAGATCGAGTTCGTCGAAGCCCTGCCGAAGACGGCGACCGGAAAGCTCCAGCGATTCGCCCTGCGCGAGCCCGCTCGCTGAGCTCCCGCCGGCGTCCGGCGCCGCCGGACCCGTTGCAGCGATGCGACACGGCGGCGCCGAACGGTGGGCGCGCGGCTTTTCCGTTTGGCTGGCGCGGCGAAGCGGGGCATCATCGCCGCCGAAGGGGAAAATCGATGAAAAGACTGCTGATCGCGGCGTTGCTCGCGGCCCATGTGCCGGCGGCGGGACAGCCCGTCCCGGCGGCGGAGTTCACCTCCGCTCAGGATTCCGGCGCGGGCGCCTTTGCGGGACTTCGCGTGCGCGTGCCGCTCGGCGGCGATCGCGCCGAGCGCCGGGTCCGGGCCGGGCTCATGGTGGCCCCCACCCTGCACAGCCGCCGCGCCGACGGCAGCAGCCGGACCCGCATCGGCGAGGGCCTCGAGCTCGGCCTGCGCCAGGATCGGCCGCTCGAGCTCACCCTCGCCGGCACCCGGGTCGATCGCCTCGGCATGGCCCCGAACGGCACCGCGCCCGACGGCCGCCGCGCCGGCGTGTCGACGCTTGGCTGGGTCGCGATCGGCGTCGGAGCCGTGCTGGTCGTGGGCCTCACCGTCGGATATCTCTGGATCGACGACGCGCTCGATTGCGACCCCGAGGACGAGTGCAACTAGCGGCGCTCAGGAGCCCATCGGCTGATAGCCTGGAGTCGCGGCCACTCGGTCCAGCCAGCCGACGACCGCGGGATAGTCGGCGAGGCGGAATCCGCCCTCCTCGGCGACATGGGTGTAGGCATAGAGCGCCACGTCGGCGAGGCTGAGGCGATCGCCGACGAAGAAGGGCCGCGAGGCGAGATGCTCGTCCATGAGCCTGAGGGCCGCCTCGCCCGCCTCCCGCTTGCCGGGCAATAGCGCCCGCTGCGCCTCGCTCAGCCGGGCCTTGCCGACGAAGGCCAGCCAGAAGCGCAAGGTCGCGACGTTCGGTTCGTGGCTATATTGCTCGAAGGACATCCAGCGCAGCATGTCGGCGCGCTCGAAACGGTCGGCCGGGATCAGCCCCGACCCGTCGGCGAGGTAGAAGCAGGCGGCGTTGCTCTCCGGGAGGAACCGCTCGCCGACCTGAAGCACCGGAATTCGCCCGTTGGGGTTGACTCGGCCGAGGAATTCCGGGGTCCGGGTCTCGCCCTTCAGGATGTCGTATCCGAGCCTTTCGAGCGGCACGCCGAGCAGGGCAGCGGTCAGCCGGACCTTGTAGCAATTCCCCGACGGCGCATATTCGTGGAGGATGAGCCGCTCCATCAGCGCATCTCGAGCACGATCTTGCCGACATGCTCGCCGGCTTCCATTCGGCGATGCGCCCCGGCCGCCTCGGCGAGCGGAAAGACCGAGTCGATGACGGGCCTCAGCCTGCCCTCCGTCGCCAGGGGCCAGACGGTGCGGGCGATCTCGTCGGCGAGCAGCGCCTTGAACTCGGCGGACCGCGCCCGCAGGGTGGAGCCGGTCAGGGTCAGCCGGCGCATCATCATCCCCGCTATGTTGAGCTGCGCCGTGGAGCCGCGCTGCACCGCGATCGACACGTGGCGGCCGTCGTCGGCGAGGCAGGCGAGGTTGCGCGGCAGATAGTCGCCGCCGACCATGTCCAGCACGATCTCGACCCCGGCGCCGCCGGTCAGCCGCCGGACCTCCTCGACGAAGTCGCGCGCGCGATAGTCGATCGCATGGTCGGCGCCCAAGCGTTCGGCGTGCCGGCATTTCTCCTCGCCGCCGCAGGTGACGATGATTCGCACCCCGAACAGGCCGCACAGCGCGATCGCCATCGTGCCGATGCCGCTCGTCCCGCCATGGACCAGGGCCGTCTCGCCCTCGCGGGCATAAGCGCGCTGGAACAGGTTGTGCCACACGGTGAACAGGGTCTCGGGCAGGGCCGCCGCTTCGACGAGGGTCAGCGCCTCGGGCACGGGGAGGCACTGGCCCGCGGGAGCGACTGCGAAGCCGGCATAGCCGCCGCCCGCGAGCAGGGCGCAGACCGGCTGGCCGACCGACAGGCCGTGGACGCCGGCCCCGAGCTCGGCCACCCGGCCGGCAACCTCCAGCCCGAGGATCGAGGGCGCTCCCGGCGGCGGCGGGTAGAGGCCGCGGCGCTGGAGCAGATCGGGCCGGTTCACGCCGGCGGCGGCGACTTCGATCAGCACCTCGCCGGCCCCCGGCCGCGGCACCGGGCGGCGGACCGGCACGAGCAGCTCCGGCCCGCCGGGTCCCGCCGGGTCGATCGCGTCCATCTCCTCGGCCAGGCCCGCCACCGTCCCCCCTTCCCAACGCGGACGATTTTATTGACTTGCCGGGCCGCCCGGTCAACGCTGCCGGTCCGGCCGGAGCGACAATTTTCGCGGCTCCGCGCCGTTTGGGGAGAGCCTATGCGTTCGCTTCTCATCGCGAGTCTGCTGACCGCCCAGATCTTCGCGGCGCCCGCCGCGGCCGCCGACATCGTCGACGACAGCGGCATCGCCGCGACCCGATCGGGCTCGTTCGCCGGCGCTCGGATCCGCCTGGCGATCGGCGGCGGCGAGCCGCTTCGCGCCGGGCTGGTCGCGGCGCCGATGATTCGCGCTCAGCGCAGCGACGGACGGGCCGTCACCCGCTTCGGCGAGGGCGTCGAGCTGGGCGTGACTGCGGCCGGCTCGCCCCGCTTCGCCGTCGCCGGGCGCGAGCTCGGCCGCCGGGCCCTCGCGGCCCAGTCCGGCGACGAGGAGGGCTCCGGCCCGAGCCCATGGCTGCTCGTCGCCGGCGGCGTGGTCGTTTTGCTTGGTGTTGGGGCTTTGCTTTTCGCAGACGCCATGAACGACGCCTCCGAGTAAACGGAGGCCGCCGCGGCCGCCGCTGTTGACAAGGCGGCGCCGGAAGAGAGAGTCTAGGGACATGGATCTCGACGAGCTCTTCCCCAGCAAGCCGGACGATCCGCTGACCTTGCTCACCCGGCAGGATCTCGATCCGCTCTCCGTCGAGGAGCTCGAGGAAAGGATCGTCATCCTCGAGGCCGAAATCGCTCGCGTGAAGGCCAAGCGCGATCATTCGGTTAACTTCCGCGCAAGCGCGGACGAGCTATTCAAGAAATAGGGGGAAACAAGGGTGGCGCCCCGCCTTTACCCACAAATGTTTGGTGAAGGCGCTTGATGGCGGGACGGCAAAGCCCGACATTGGGGTCAGGCGGCCCGCGCATCGGCATGGGCCGGTAGGAGTAGCAAATGCCGTCTTTTGCGCGCGAACTCGAGCAGACCCTCCACAGCGCCCTTTCCGAGGCAAGCGGCCGCCGCCACGAATATGCCACGCTCGAGCATCTGCTGCTCGCGCTCATCGAGGACGTCCATGCCGGCCGGGTGATGGAGGCATGCGGGGTCAACCTCCCCGAGCTCAAGGATCAGGTCCGCCAATATCTCGACAACGAGCTCGAGGCGCTGAAAGTCGAGGGCGAGACGGATCCGTCGCCGACCAGCGGCTTCCAGCGCGTCGTCCAGCGCGCCATCCTCCACGTCCAGTCCTCGGGCCGCGACGAGGTGACCGGCGCCAACGTCCTCGTCGCGCTCTTCTCCGAGCGCGAGAGCTATGCCGTCTACTTTCTCCAGCAGCAGGACATGAGCCGCCTCGATGCGGTCACCTATATCAGCCACGGCGTGGGCAAGGGCGACACCGTCGCCCCCGCGCCCGAGGCCAAGGGCGCCGAGGAATCGAAGCAGGAGGAGGGCAAGAAGAAGCCCGAATCCGCGCTCAAGCAATTCACCGTCAACCTCAACGAGAAGGCCAAGGAAGGCCGGGTCGATCCGCTCATCGGTCGCGGCCCCGAGGTCGACCGCACCGTCCAGATCCTCTGCCGCCGCTCCAAGAACAACCCGCTCTACGTCGGTGATCCGGGCGTCGGCAAGACGGCGATCGCGGAAGGTCTGGCGCGCAAGATCGTCGAGGGCGACGTCCCCGAGGTGCTCAAGCCCGCCGTCATCTACTCGCTCGACATGGGCGCCCTGCTCGCCGGCACCCGCTATCGCGGCGACTTCGAGGAGCGTCTGAAGGCGGTGGTCAACGAGCTCGAGAAGCTGCCTGACGCGATCCTGTTCATCGACGAGATCCACACCGTGATCGGCGCGGGCGCCACGTCGGGCGGGGCGATGGACGCATCGAACCTGCTCAAGCCGGCGCTCTCGAACGGCGCCATCCGCTGCATCGGCTCGACGACCTACAAGGAATTCCGCAACCATTTCGAGAAGGACCGGGCGTTGCTCCGGCGCTTCCAGAAGATCGACATCAACGAGCCGACCGTCGACGACACGGTGAAGATCCTGACCGGACTTCGCTCGGCCTTCGAGGAGCATCACGGGGTCAAGTACACGCCGGACGCGATCAAGGCGGCGGTCGAGCTTTCCGCCCGCTACATCAGCGACCGCAAGCTGCCGGACAAGGCGATCGACGTGATCGACGAGGTCGGAGCGATGCAGATGCTGGTCGTTCCCTCGAAGCGCAAGAAGACGATCACCACCAAGGAGATCGAGGCGGTCATCTCGACCATCGCGCGCATTCCGGCGAAGAGCGTGTCGAGCGACGACAAGAAGGCCCTCGAGCATCTCGACCGCGACCTCAAGCGCGTCGTCTTCGGCCAGGACGAGGCGATCAACCGCCTGTCCTCGGCGATCAAGCTCAGCCGCGCCGGGCTTCGCGATCCCGACAAGCCGATCGGCTCCTATCTGTTCAGCGGCCCGACCGGCGTCGGCAAGACCGAGGTCGCTCGCCAGCTGGCGAGCATCATGGGCATACCGCTCCAACGCTTCGACATGTCGGAATATATGGAGCGCCACTCCGTCAGCCGACTGATCGGCGCGCCTCCCGGCTATGTCGGCTACGATCAGGGCGGCCTTCTGACGGACGCCGTCGACCAGCATCCGCACTCGGTCCTCCTCCTCGACGAGATCGAGAAGGCGCATCCGGACCTGTTCAACATCCTGCTCCAGATCATGGATAACGGCCGGCTCACCGACCATCACGGC
>Ga0196978_1000207_pt1 | contig 31113 bp, 31 predicted proteins | sample S3v_2013CmetaG_FD_155491 | JGI IMG/M metagenome (GOLD analysis project Ga0196978, IMG submission 155491) | Soil microbial communities from Anza Borrego desert, Southern California, United States - S3+v_20-13C | ecosystem: Environmental > Terrestrial > Soil > Desert | place: USA: California... | reverse complement strand
GATTTTACAAGGAGAAAGGCTGGCTCACGGCTCGCGAGTATCCAGCGTGCCCTAGCAGGGCAGAGTGCAAGCAAGCAACACAAGTAGGCACGACAGATGATGGGCGTCGTAGATTGCCGATCTTGAACCCCGGAACCGCGCGGCCGCTTTCGCCGACGTTCAACATCCCGGAGTACCGACCCCAGGGGCTACCGAGCACGCTGCCGGCTCGAGCAGCTCAGGCGGCGCATCGTGCCGTGAGCGATTTCGCAGAACACTTTCAGGCGCCGCGACCGATCCAGCCACCAGCGGAATACCCCGCTTCGATGCAGACACCCTACGTCCCGGCCACCGAAGGCTGGGGCGCGCCGACGTTCTTGCCGCGGGCCGGCGAGAGCGTCTGGGAGCGTCTCGTGAAGAACCTGGTCCAGGCGGTCTTCGCAGTCGTCGGATTCCAGATCTACAACTACATGCGCAGTATCGACCTGTTCAGGTCCGTATGAAACTGCTCGTACGCCAGCCACACTGTGGCTACCTCGACACACATCTATGGTTGCCGAAGCGCAACTACGCCGAGATGCAGTTGAGGAGCGCGTTGACGTACGAGATCAACCGTTTCAAGGCACCAGTAGAAGCCTGGGACGAAGAGCGCGATCACTACCGGGTGCCGCGCAACTTCATCCTTCCCTCCTTATACCCCAGGCTTTCTTTTCCCCTGTACGACTCCAGGATCCGCGCCTTTCCCAAGGTGCGGATCCAGAGCAGGGTCACACTGGACTTCAAACGACCTGATCTAACGGTTCAACGAGACGGTTCCGCGGCGCTGCTGCGCAGCTACGACGGGATCCTGTGCCTGCGCTGCGGCATGGGCAAGACCGTTACGGGACTGCACACGGCGATCCAGCTGTGCGTACCTATCCTCGTCGTTGTCTCTGACCTTGGGCTCGCGGAGCAGTGGACCGAGGAGATCCTCGAGTTCACGAACCTGCGGCGCGAAGACATCGGCTTCATCGGAGACGGCGAGTTCGACTGGCAGAAGCCGATCTGCATCGCGTTGGTACAGACCCTGGCGGGGCGCGCCTTGAAGGGCACGCTGCCTCCAGAGCTGACGCGTTTCTTTGGTGTGGTTCTGGGTGATGAGGTGCACCTGCTTGGCGCGCCGTACTTCAACGCCGCGATCCCGCCGTTCCACGGGCGCCGCTGGGGCCTCAGCGCGACGCCGACACGAACCGACGAGTTCGACTCTCTGCTGAAGTACACCTTCGGGCAGATCGTCTACACGTACCTCGAGCCCGAGCTGATCCCCGACGTGGTGTTTCGCTACATGGAAACACCGCTGCGGCTCAAGGACCCCGTGGTGCATGACGCCGTTACCGACAAGACCGGCGAGCTGCACCTGCAGCGGCTCTACGGCTATCTCGCCACCGTCGATCGGCGCGTCGCGGACATAGCGGCTGAGATCAGGGTCGCTGTGAAAAAGGGCCGGCAGGTCCTCGTGCTGACGCAGAGCAAGGCGATGGTACGCGCGTTGGGGCAGCACTTCCCAAAGGCGGGGCTCTGCGATGGCGATGTCAAGGACAGAAAGGAGCGCCTTCGGCGTATAAGGGAATGCAACCCCGTCATCGCCATCGCCCAACTGGGCAAGCAGGCACTGAACAAGCCCCAGCTCGATGCGCTGTTCGTAGCAGAACCGTTCACGGACCTGGGTGTGTTGCAGCAGATCATGGGACGCGTGCTGCGGCTCTATGAGGGCAAGCAGCATCCTCTCGTGGTGTTCTACGACGAGGTGTTCATCGACGAGATCCACAAAATGTGCCTGAAGATCCGGAAGCTGCTGTCACGCTGGCCGAAAAACCAGGGCGGAAAGATCAAGTTCACCAACGTTGGAAGGAAGCGCTGATGGATCAACGAAAACGACTGATACAGCTGCGCGACGAATGGCTGCACTGCAAGAAGTGCGGGCTCCACAAGAACCGCGGCAAGTCACCCATAGTCTTCGGGGCTGGCAACCCTGAGGCCACGTACTTCTTTCTCTACGAGGCGCCGTCCGAGGCCGACGAGGCGGTGAGCTCACCGCTACAGGGCGAGTCCGGCGTGATGTTCTCGGACCTCATGCAGGGCGCCGGCATCGACAAGAAGGACTGCTACGCGACACCCGTGGTTGCGTGCCGCCCTCAGGTCTTGCTTCCCGGGACCGCGGACAATCCGGAGCGCTGGGCGACTCGAGCGGCACAGAAGGAAGAAGTGGAGACGTGCAGCGATCGCGTTCGTCAACTGATCTACGCGGTCGACCCCGTCATCGTGTTCACGATGGGCGACCTGGCGTGGAAGCACCTCGTGCGGCCCAAGGACCGCGGCATCGTCACCCGGCTCGAGGTAGCGGTTGGCGATATCTTCCTCACCCGCATGCCCGGAATCTACCACCACGAGATCACGTATCCTGTGATTCCTTTGCTGTCCATGGAGCATCTCCTGAAGAATCCCAGCGTGGCAACCACAGGACCGATCACCATCACCACCGCGCATTTGATCAAAGGACGACGTCATGCCACCTACCTCAAAACCCAGTCCGCGAAAGACGCCAAGCAGCACAACCTCTAAGGCACCGCCGCAGGTTCTCGCCGCATTGGCCAAGTTCGAGGAAGCGAAACGCGAGCTGCACAAGTTCATCGAGAAGAACCGAAAGGTCACAGACGCGTACGATACACACCGCGACGCCTACAACTCGGCGCTCACCGAGATTCAGAGCCTCTACAAACAGTACTTCGAGGTGCTCGGGCCGCAGTTCGGGGGCTTCACTTTGCAGAAGAAGCGGGAGATCAACAAGGAGCTCTTGTTCAAGCTTCTGCCAGGGGTCAAAGAGGCGCTGGAAGTCGAGTACAAGATCAACGTCTCGATCCTCGACAAGCTCATGGAAGAGGGCATCGTCCCCGAGGACATCGCGGAACAGGCGGTCTACGAGGTGCCGCACCAGATTCGTGGAGCCACGAAGCTGTGATCTCGTTTCACGTTCTGGTTGTCACGACTTTCCGCCGCTACATCGTTCATGAGCTCAGCGGCAAGCTCGCCACCTTCGAGGAGACACAGATGCCTCAGCCCTTGTCCAACACCAAGGACCCGATCAAGATGTTCTACGAGCCCAACGGCGCCCGCGTTACGGTGGGTCTCGAAGAGAAGATCAGCGGTCCTGCGAATACTTACAGCAGCGTGGCGGTTCGTGTCGAGATCACCTCGCAGTGCAAGCAGGACGAGACCGCGATCCGCGGCTTGACCAAGGCTCTGCACGGCGAAGCCATGCGGGCGCTGAACCATTACATGGAGCCCAGCCTGGCACTCCTGATGTCGCACCTGCCGGGTGACAATGCCTAAAGGGTTCCGCGGGTCCAACGTCCAGCTGGAGTCCGTGGAGCTCGAGAGCTCCGAGGGCGTGCCTCGGCTTCTCGTCGGGGCGCGCTTCGTCGATGACGAGGGCACGGTGCATGCCTTCGTCAAACACGCCTTCCCACTCGAAGAAGGAGCCGCACTTACGCAAACCGTGAAGCTCCTCAACGAGCAACTGATACGCCGGATCGAAGAGCTGCACTTCGACGAGGTGACCTCCCACGCAGCACAGGTGACAAATGGCATCCTCGAAGCGATACGCGACGCTTCCGCTGAAGACGCTATCCGATCGGGTTAGTGCGCTGGCCGCGCTCTACGATCCCGACTATCGGTGCGTCACACCGCAGGTGTTCGATGACGTTCTGTTCGTGGCTCGCGACTTTGACGAGGAAGCCTCCGAGGTCAGCGGCAACCAGGTAGTGCTGCAGATCCGGGGCGTCGAGCACGTGTTCACTGACTGGAGTCGGCCGCAGCTGCTGAGCCACCTGGGTACGCGGGAGAAGTGGTTCAAGTCGGTGTCCGCGGCGCAGCAGGCTTTCGAGCTGAACGAGCGCCGCGCGGTCCTGCACAAGCACCGCCTGCGCATCATGCGCACCTACACCGAAGGTGTCTCGCTGTTCCGCGGCATCGTCTCGGACCACTACGCCGAGATCCCTGACACGTTGATCATGGAGGCTGTGCTGGCGGCGCAGCCCACCGGTCAGTATCTCACGCACCTGAGCGGCGTGACCGACAAGGCGTTCTACTGCTACATGACAGCGGATGCCAAGGTCGGCACGTCACGGTACCAGGCAACGCCGGGTGCGGTGTTTCGGAACAGCGAAGTGGGATACACGTCGCTATGGATCACGCCGTTTCTCCTGATCAACGGAGTGCCGATCGTGGTGCGCCAAGAGGTGCTGCTGCGCCGCTCGCACCGTGGACAGCTGTCGGAGCTCCGCAAGGACTTCGACGACGCACTGGGTAAGCTCGACAAGGTCTGGGGCCCGCTGCACCGCCGTCTGCAGGCGCTACCCACGGTACAGTTCAACGACGAGGAGGCCGCGCTCCTCCATCTACGCAGCACCTTGAAGGTCTTACGCGTAACGAGCAACGTGATCGAGAGCTGCGCCTCGGCGTACAGTGCCGCGAAGCATTCTCTTCACACCGCCGCTACCGTATTTGACACCGTGCTGCAAGTGTCTGAAACGTCGGACCGCGATGACGCCTACGAAAAGGGAGAGCTTGCAGGGCTTTTCCTTTTCCGCGTCATCTGAGCGTTGCGCCGGTGCCCCGTCGCCGCGTACAACCGTTCTTCCTGGAGGGATTCCGGTGAACATTGAACTGCAGTTGCTAGCCACGATGCTCCATCAGGGTAAGTTCGACCCGCTGATCCGTGGAGACATCACGGCGGAGCACTTCACAACAGACGAAGGGAAGATCTTATACAACTTCATCACGACCTGGCGCGGTAAGTCCGATGGCGCTTCGAAGTTCCCGTCGCTGAGCATCGTACGCAGTCGCTTCGCCAACAACCCCATAGAGATCCCAGTTCCAGATCCCGGGGACACCGTCGAAGCGCTGGCGTACGAGACCTCGTTGCAAAAGCTCAAAGCCGAAGCGCGCGAGGCAGCGACTCAGCTCGAGAACATCGCGAACAGCTCCTCGGACATCGTCGGGGACATGGCGCCCGTAATCGGTAAGCTGCGGCGTGCCACGGAAGTCGTGCGCAAAGGGCAGCACATCTCCTTGGCCAACGGGATCCTGGGCATCACCGAGGACTACGCCTCGGGCACCATCTTGCCGAGCGGCATCGCGTGGCCCTGGGAGTCGATGACGCGCGCAACACACGGCATGCAGAAGAAGGAGTTCATCGTCGTCGCAGGACGGCCGAAGTCCCGAAAGACATTCACGTCACTGTGGATGTGCATGCACGCGCTCAAGAACTGCGGATCGCGCATCTTGGTATTCTCCCCCGAGATGCCGGTCCGTCAGATGCTGCTTCGTTGCATAGCGATGCTGGCGGGGCTCCGCTACACCGAGTTCAAAGACGGCACGATGTCCGTGGCCGAGGAGAACCGGCTCTTCGAAGCTGCAGCAGAGTTCGGCATCCTCGACGGCGAAGACGACGAGGGCTACCAGATCCGCCTCAATCAGAACTTGGGGTGGGCGCCGACACTGGACATCGTGCAGAGCACGGGCAAGGACGTGAACTGGATGGAGTCGCAGATCTCGATGTACCACCCGGACATCGTGCTCTTCGACTCGTTCTACCGCCAAACGGCCGATGGGGTACGCCGTGGGGCAACTGAGACGCAAATCGTCACCGCAGTGAGTCGCAACTTGAAAGATCTGATCATGTCCGCGAACATCGCGGGCATCGGTACTCACCAGCTGAATCGCGGTGCGCAGAACGAGTTGGGGGACATCTCGAATCTGGCACTTGCTGATGCAGTTGGTCAGGACGCAGATCTCATCGGTCGCGTTGTGACTGGGAAGTTGGATGGAATCGACCGTAGTGCTTTCGTGGTCCTTGGGGGACGCGAAGTTCCGTTCGAAGGCATCCTCTTCAACAACATCCCCTGCAGCGACTTCTCCGAGATCGGACCAATCACCAACCTCAAAGTCGTCGAGCGGCTCATGAAAGCCGAGGACGACGCACAAGAAGAGGATGGCGAGGACAGCGAGAACGGAGGAGAGGGGCTTCAGGATCTCGGCCAAAAGGGGAAGAAGCCTGGGCAGAAGCATAAGCCGACACCACGGAGGAGGATGGTGGAGGCTGCGCGCGCCAAGGCTGAGGCCGGACTACCGAAGCCCCTCGACGCTGCAGGGGATATCGAAGCGGAGGTTGCATGAGCGCGATCGAAACGCTGCTGAACGTAGCGCCGCGGTACCGCGAGGGCATGCGTGCGGGCCCGAACCACATCATGGTCCGGTGCCCGTTCCACGGCGGAGGCAACGAGCGAACACCGTCGCTCAGCATCTCACTCAACGTCCCGGTGTGGTTCTGCCACGGCTGCAAGGCTAGCGGTCACGTCGCACAGCTGCTGGGTGCTGCGGGTCTGTCCCGTAGCAGCATCGATGCCGTGCTGCCGAAGAACAGCGGGGAACGCTACGTCAAGCAGACGCTGGGCGCGAAGATCCTGAAAAGCACCCACGATCTGTTCCGCGGCAAGTACATCCTCGATGAAGGGCTGCTCGACGCGTACCGCTTGTGCCCGACCTCGCTGCGCCAAGCAGGCTTCAAGCAGAGCACGCTGCGGCACTTCGAGGTGGGTTACGACACCAAGAACGTCCGCATCACGTATCCACTGCGGAACGTATACGGTGATCTTATCGGGATCAACGGTAGAGCGAATCTCGAAGGCATCGAGCCCCGCTACAAGATCTACGACAAGGAACTGATCGAGCGCACGGATTTCCACGTGCCGCCTGAGTACACCATGGAGTCCGTGAAGTCGGCGATCTTGTGGCACGGGCACGTCGTGCGCCCGCTGTTCTTCGCGAAGAGCCACGTGACCGACTTCATGGTGATCACAGAGGGCCACAAGGCCTGCATGTGGACCTGGCAGCACGGCTTCGAGGACGTCGTGGCGCTGGTCGGCAGCTACTTGACGGACCACCACGCGGAACTCATCGGCCGCGTAGTGCCGCGTGTGGTACTGTTCCTCGACAACAACGAAGCCGGCTGGAGAGGCACCCATATAGCCGCGCTGAAGCTCATCAAGAAAGGAGTCGATGTTACGGTGGCGCGTTACCCCGATGATCGCGAGCAGCCTGACGACCTCACAGAAGAGGAACTCCAGGACGCGCTACTCGATCCAGAGCCCATTCGCGCGTGGACTCGAAACCATCCCATACCAGAGCGGCCGCGAGACCTTGTACGCAAGATCAAACGCGCGGCAAATCAATACGAGGACAACCAGTGACCAACTTCCTGAAAACCCGTGAACTGCCCAAAGGGGCTCCCCGATCCTTCAGCCAGCAAGCCCAGCGTGCCCGTGCCGCCAACAAGGGCGGCTTCCGGGGGCCAATCCCCGGAGAATACGACAGCTGGTGGCCGAATACCGACAAGGCCATGTGGATCGCGATCTGCCCGAGCCAGGCCTGGTCCTACGAGCTCTACGACCGCGAGACCCAGAAGGTCGAGAAGCTCATCGACTACCTGTTCTTCAGCTACACCCACCACTACGTGCCCAGCACCAAGCGCAAGTTCGTCTGCAGTGCCGGTGCCCATAAGACCCTGCCCTGCTGGGGCTGCGGCATCCGTAACGCCCATTTCGACCATCTGCGCGAAGTGCAGGAAACCACGGGAGCCAAGCCCGACAGCAAGGCACCGATCTCTGGCATGCTGCAGCACGCCCTGAGCATCGTACTGCTCGAGACCGTGGCCAAGACCCCGGTACTCGACGACAAGGGTAACCCGCGCTTGACCCGTGACCAGAAGCCGATTCTTCGCGACACCCCGCTGTGCATGCTGAAGCCCATGGATCAGCAGAAGTACAAGGCCAAGGGCGTCACGACGTTCGGGAAGTCGATGCATTACAGCTTCGGCCCCACCGCGCTCGGCGAGCTGCTCGCGATGGACGAGACACTGAAGAACAGCTGCGCGAGTTGCGCCGCCGATCTGATGTGCTTCTCCGCCGTGTGCCCGGAATGCCAAACCGAAATGGCGGCGTCGCCCGACGAGGACACGCCGCTGACCGGTGAGGACCTCCGGCAGTTCCGCACCGCGGACTACGAGTGCTCGCAATGCAAGTACTACGGCCCTCTGATTCCCCAGGTGGTGTGTGAGTGCGGCGAGCCTGTCGAGGGCACGCTGACGAGCTTCGCGCTTCGCCTCAAGCAGGTCGAGACCGGGGAGAAATCCCGCAAGCTCGACCTGGTCGAGATCAAGCCCATCAGTGCCTTCGCGGCGAAGTATCCTGCGGTGATCGAGATGCTGAACACGCCTCTCGAGCTCCCCAAGATCTTCGGGCCGTCGAACCTGAACTATCAGGTGAAGCTGATCCCCGAGCGTCTTCGTGGCGATGGGGTGACGCCGGAGGCAAAGCGCACCAAGGGCGCTGCTCCGGCCGCGGAGTCGTACAACTTCAGCAGCGACGACGAGACCCCCAACGCCGACGACGACAGCCCGTTCTGAAATCGGCCTCCTCGGGCCTATCAGACGCGGGGATGCTTGGTTCCGTTCAGCGGGCCCAGGCATCCCCGTATCTATGGAGATCTATGCGCCTACGACTGCTGCCGATGGTTACGGTGGTCCGCTCACAAGAGGACGCCGTCAAGGTACTCACCTATCTGATGAAACGCGGCGGCCCGATCGCAATCGATAGCGAGACCAATGGCCTCGACATCATGCGGTGCCGCGTCTTGTGCTGGAGCATGGCCACCGAGGACCAGCGCTACTTCATTCCGTACGAGTACCTGCTGGTCTTCGATCCCCTGTTCCAGCGCAGAGACGTCATCTGGTACTTGGCAAACGCGAAGTTCGATCTCCACATGTTCGCGAACATGGGAGTCCAGATCCTGGGTCCGTGCTGGGACATCATCGTGGCTGACGCCATGGATGACGACACGCGGCGCCACGGTCTCAAGGAACAGGCCTATATCCACTACGATGCCCGCTGGGGCGACTTCAAGGAGCTGTTCCTCGACCCGGACCACGTATCGAAGGCGCTGGGCCTGGAGAAGAACAGCTTCGCGCAGTTCAAGAAAATGGATGTCGGCGAGAAGCTGCTGTTCGTCTGGAACGAGGCACCTCAGATCGTGGAGAACTACGCGAGCTGTGACGCGTATTTCACCTACATGCGGGCCGAGGACCTGAAGAACCAGCTCGCTGCGCAGCCCTTGCCCACGGACATGGTGGAAGGCTTCACGACACAGCTGGACTACTTCACCGTGATCGAGGTGCCTTTCACCAAGGTGCTGTGGGGCATGGAGCGTACCGGGTTTCCCCTGGACCTCTCCTACGCGAAGAAGATCGACACTCCGATGCGCGAAGGCATCCGTGCCCGCGAGATGGCGATCAAGAAGTTCGCGGGCCCGAACTACAACCCCAACAGCCGTGACGACCTCCGAGAGATCCTGTTCTCCAAGCAGGGCTTCAACCTGACACCCGTGGGCTACACCTCCAAGGGCAAGACGCCCACGGCGTCGACCGGCGAGAAGGAACTCACGATTCTTCGGGACCGCCTGAAGAACAACCAGAAGGCCTACGACTTCCTGACGGCACAGCTGGAGTACGGGCACCTGAAGAAGCTCCACGGTTCGTTCGTCAAGAACATCGAGAAGCACATCTTCGCGGGCCGCGTGCATCCTCGTTACAACCAGACAGGTGCTCGTACAGGCCGTCTGAGCTGCACCGACCCCAATCTCCAGCAGATCCCCATCCGCAAGGACGAGTTCAAGATCCGCGGCATGTTCGTCTCTGCGCCCGGCGAGGAGATGACGGACTGTGACTACCCGCAGATCCAACCTCGCCTTGCCGCGGTGCTGGCGCCCTGCCCCAAGATGATCGACGGCATCAAGGCGGGCTGGGACATCCACAGCGCCAACGCCTACAACATGTACCGGAAGCGCGACGAGAAGATCACCTTCGAGGCAATCGAGGCGGCAAAGAAGAAGAAAGACGATCGCAAGGAAGCGCTCAACGACTTCGAGAAGATGTTGCTGAAGCTGCGCGACGGTGCCAAGACCGTGGGCCTCGGCGTCATGTTCGGCGAGGGCCCCACCAAGATGGCGCATCAGCTGAAGCTGGCCGGCGGGCGCGACGAAGCCATGGTGCTGATCCAGGACTTCTTCGACACCTACCCCGAGATCAAGCAGCTGATCGACTACGCGCACGACTACGCGCACGAGCACGAGTCCATGTACACGATGCTGGGCCGTCTCCGGCGGTTCCACCGCATCAACAACCCCTACAACACCGGCGTCGCAGCAGCGGAAGAGCGCCAGGCCTTCAACCATCTGATTCAGGGCTCAGAGGTCGAGGTCATGAAGCTCGCGATGCTGCAGCTGCACCACAACCAGGACTTCCAGGACATGGGCGGCAAAATCGCCGGCGTGGTTCACGACGAGCTCATAGCTTTCGGGCCAAAGGAGAACATCGCCGACATCCTGGAGATCCAGAAGGCCATCATGGCAGACCCCTTGCGCTGGGGACCCATCCAGCTGACTCTACCTGTTCCCGTGGACCCGGACGGTGCGCACGGCACCCGCTGGTCTGAAGTACACTGATCGGAGATTCAATGCCGAAGAAAGCTGCGAGTAAAGAGAAGGCGTCACGAGAAGCACCTCTGGCTGCCGGAATGTCCCTCGACGAGCGTCGTGCCCGCATCAAAAAGTTGCTGGCGGCGTCGGAGAAGGCCTACGGTGCCGGCTGCGTCCAGGTGGCGTCGCAGACCAACATGTCGTACCTGCTGCGGCGCCCCACGGGCATCATGAGCCTGGACCTCGCGCTGGCCGGTGGCTTCCCAGCCTCCGCACCAAGCGTCATCGTGGGCCCGGACGGCGCCGGCAAGGACTACTTGCTGTGGCGCACCGCCGCGGAGACGCAGCGGATCTACGGGGACGACTTCTGCATGGCGGTGTACTTCACGGAGTTCCGCCCGGACAAGCGCTATATGAAGGACTTCTGCGGCCTGCAGATCGCCTTCAGTGAGGAAGAGCTGCTGGAGCTTGACCAAGCGCGCCACAGCAAGAAGCTCCGAGGTCTCACTGCCGATGAACTGGATCACTACAGGCGCCAGATCGGAGAGTTCATTGCCGTTGTAGGCATCTCTGCGGACCAAGGTTTCGATCAGCTGTTCGAGTTCTTGGACGCCAACATCTGCCAGATCGTTGCTGTGAACAGCATCGGCTTCCTGCAGACCGAGGCGAAGGAGTCCGTGGACAGCTTCGAGGAGTTCGCGCAGCGCAGCTCAGAGGCCACCCTGCTGTCCAAGGCCCTGCCGAAGTTCGCGATGTACCTGAACCGCGGCTCCAACGAGACCTCGTTGCTGCTGTTGAACCAGGTGCGTAGCAACGACACTCCGAAGAGAACGATGCCCGGTCGCCCGTCACTGGATCGCGATCAGTACAAGACCGCGGCCAATGCCTGGGCACTGAAGCACGGCAAGGCCATCGAGCTTATGATCCACAACGGGCCCAAGATCTACGACAAGGACACCGAGTCGTACCTTGGCCGGAAGAAGCAGTGGGAGCTCACCAAGGGCAAGCTCGGGACCCACGAGGGCATCAAGGGCGAGTTCAACTACTACTACGGCGAGGGTGCCGACATCGCGGGGGATCTTGTTGCTACCGCGGTTCAGCTCGGCGTCATCGAGATGAGCGGTACCTGGCTCACGTACCCGGACAAGAAGTTCGGCTTCAAGTGCCAGGGCGAACCCAAGGCTGTGGCGCTGCTCAACAAGCCGGACCACGGCGAGCTCGTCAACGCGCTGCGCGACGCGTGCTTCCAAGCTGCGGACGTGACCTTCAGGGACAAATGACGAAGATGCACCGCATCGCGCGACGCTTCGAAGACCGCATTGCTGAAGATCTGGGGGCCCGCCGTACCTTGATGTCCGGCGGCTCGAAGTTCGACAAGGCGGATGTTCGATCCGAAAAACGCTATCAGGCCACGGACGATGGCGTTGTCCCGGTCAGCGACGGGGTTCAGCTACGCGTCGAGGCGAAGACCACGTCCAGTGGTGCCTACACGTTCACGGCGCAGGACTGGGATGACTTGGAGAAAGCCGCCCTGGGCGCGATCCAAGAACCGGTCTTCGCCGTGAGCTTCGTAGACGCGAAGCAGGACTATGTTCTGATTCGGGCTTCCTTCGCCGCCCTGCTGGGCTTCGCTGCCGACATGCCTGTCACGATCAAGAAGAGTTGGTCCTTGAACGCGCGTAGACTCCTGCTCGGGACGCAGCGTCGCCGGGTCCACCTGCTCGGCAGCAAGCGCAAACCCGTGCTTGTCGTGCTGGACTACGAAGCGTTTCTATCCGCTCTGGAGAGGCTCAATGTACAAGATCATTCCGGAGCGCCCACCTAGCTACAGGACGATCGCGGACATCGTGGGGGAGCCCGACACCGGAAGCATTATCGAGCTGTTGCCGCTGTACCGCCAGATGGTAGACAACAGCAACGCCGATCATGAGAAGCGTGCCGGACACTTCCACCCGAGCTCGGTGGGCTACTGCAAGCGGGCGAACCTCTACCAGTACTACCGGGTTCCTCCCTCGGACAAGCGCAGCAAGGAGTTCATCGAGATCACAGCTCTGGGACACCTGGTGCACGATCGGATCCAGACGAACCTCGAAGGCATCGTCAAGGACTCCTTGGCACGCAGCGAGGTCTACCGTCGCGCCAAGGTCGAGTTCCAGCGAGAGGTACCCTACGACCCGAAGACAGATATCCTGTTCCAGGATCTCGACATAGGCGGTACCTGTGATGGCCTGTTGCGCATCACAGGCCCGACATGGCAGCAGTTCGGTGTCGTTGAGATCAAGTCCCAGAACGACGAGTGGTTCAAGCGCTCGCAGTCGCAAGACGGCGCGCACCCGGACCACTTGATGCAGGCGCACCTCTACGCGTTTCGCTTCAACGCTCCGATCATTTGGGTCTGGTACTTCAACAAGAACAACTCGAAGCACGAGCTGAAGCCGCACTTCTTCAGCAACGAGGTGTTCAACGAAGCCGTGGAGTACTTCGCCGAGCTGAATCGCTTCGCGGCAAAGCGCACGTTGCCTCCACGCGAGGAGAGCTTCTTCGAGTGCAAGGAGTGCGTCTACCGCACCAAATGCGATCCGCGTGTCCTGAAGAGCAAACACGCGAGCTCCGCGACGCCGCTAACCAAGCTGAACTTCCAGAGGAAGAAATGAGCAGCCTCGATCTACGCAAAACCACTGTCATCGGAAAAAAGGCTGCGGCCGGCGTGAAGAGGGCCTTCGACATCTTGGAGGAGGTGCAGCAGGACGCCCGCGACATGGGGCTCGAGGACTACCCCAAGCCGGCAGGCACACCACCGCCGCTGAGCAACTTGGACCCGGAGAACCTGCAGAACCGGGATCTCGAGGTCTACTACACCGCCTACGTGGCCTATGCCCAGTACATCGGACCCAAGGTTGCAGCTGCAGAGGCCGCCTACAAGATCTCGACGTCGAACCTCGCGCGCATCGCTGCCAATCTCGAAGCGGAGATGCACAAAGACGAGGTACCGAAGGCCGAGATCAAGGCGCGGGTCAAGACGCATCCCCACTGGGAGGAGCAGGAGCTCGAGCACCTGAAGCTGTTCGCCACGAAAACGATCCTGGAGGCGCACTACAAGGCCTACTCGAATCAGGCGAAAGCCCTGAGTCGCATCATCGAGCTGCGCAAGCTCGAGTTCGAATCTCAGGTACGGGGCGACAGCATCGGGCGGGCACGGCCCGGCCAGGCGCGCCGGACCCTGCCGCGGCAGAACTTCCAGAGACCGCGCTGAGAAAACCCACGCGATCGACCTATCAGTAAGTGAGGGATCAATGCCTGAGCCTGTTGTGGCCAGCTTCTATGTATCGATCTCGGAACCGGCGCCGCCTAGCGTCAACAAGATGTACAGCACCGGCCAGCATGGCCAGCGCTTCCTGACCAAGGAAGGCGCCAAGTTCAAGGCGGCACTCACGCAAATCGTTGCCCAGGAGATCGCGCCCCTAAACTGGAAGGACGCGGTCGATGAGGTGTACCTGCGACGCGGCTGGGTCCGCGCGACTATCGGGGTGCACACCAAGCTGTACAACGATTCTTGGAAGCCCGGGGGAAAGACCAAGAGCGGGGCGGTACAGTCGCCGTACCAGAAGATCGATGACTTGAATTACGCGAAGATCGTACTGGACGCCGTTGCCGAGGCCACAGGCATCGACGACAGCTGCAACCTGGAGAGCACCAGCAGGAAGATCGACGGCAAGAAGTTGATCGAGGTGTTCTACGAGGTGATAAGGAGAGATCCCGCATGACTACGGAGCTGATCCCGGCGCAGCCCGCGCTGTGTGAAGAAGACAAGAAGTTTGCCGTGTGCTATGCCCGCGGTTCAGTCTTCAAGCGTGAGGGGAACTTCCTGAAGGTGGAGAAGGGTTCGCGCACCACGGTCCACCGCTCGCTATGCCTGGTGCGCTACTACGGCTCGCGCTGCGATGCTTGTCCAAACAACGGCATCAAGGTGCGGCTCGAGGTCGGAGATGGAGTACGACCGGCTGAACCGGAGTGAGCTTGCCACGATCGCACAGGAGCTGGATGCCGAGGCACATCGGTTCCTCTCCCGTGACATCCTGATCCGTGTCATCGAGGGGGAACAGCCCCCGCTGCCCGAAAGGACGATCAACAAGAGACGCCTTCAAGTGATGAACTACGTCAACGAGAACTGGGACCAGGTCATGTACCAAGTCAGCTGTCCCGCGAAGTCGCGGGACCCCCGGGCCTGTTTCAGCTGCTGTGACGTACAAGCGATCGAATGCATTTCCCTGAATACGGACAAGATAGGAAGAGAGTGAACATGTACAGCAAGGCAGATCTCGAGGGTTGGGTCGCGAGCCAGAACCCCGAAGAGCGCAAGAAGGTCGTCAACATCCTCAAGGACGACTTCGGAATGAAGATGAGTGACATCGTGCGCCTGCAGCCGCCGGAGCGCGTCGCCAAGGTCCTGGAGTTCCAGGCCGCGAAGGGCGGCAAGCCGGCCGCAGGAAAGCCCGCCGGCGCGAAGGCCGCGGCACCCGCAGCAGGCAAGCCCGGCGTGGGCAAGAAGGCCGCGGTGAAGCAGCCGGAGCCCGAGGAAGAGGTCGAGGAGCAGGAGGAGGCAGCGGGTGGTGCCAGCCTTGAAGAGGCCCAGGCGGCCATGGAAGCAGCGCTGGCTCCACTCCTTGAGGTTCTCACCGCGATCCAGGAGACCCTTGGCGAGGTCAGCGCGGCAGCGACCCGTGCCGAGATCATGGCGAAGCAGGCCGCTCTGGCCGGCGGGTTCTCCGAAGAGGATCTGGACGCGGCCGTCTCGGGGGAATGATCCAGGGCGCCGGTGTTCGGAGTCTCGTGATACCCGGCCTCAAGAGCCTTGAGATCGGCGACCTCCTGACACTCGACGCCTCGACGCTTCGCGGCATGCGCCTCGATGAGCTCCGCGAACTGATGCGGCGCTGTGGCCTGAGCACCAACGGCATTGACTCCGCCGGTGCCGCAGCCACGCGCATCATCGAGCGGGGCTTGATCGAGGATTGAAAGGGGCGGGCAGGTACCACCGCCCTTTTCTTTGCCTACTTCGTCGCGGCCCAGGTGCTGGCGCCGGTGATGGCACCGCTGAGCACGATCCCGCAGACGAGCCCGAAGGTCCAGGTCTTGTAGAACGGCACGCGCTTGGCGCGTTCGAAGTCCTTGGCCTGCTTCCTCAGGTCGGCACGGAGCCCCTCGATCTCGCGCTTCCTGGACTCCTCGGTGACCGCGAGTATCTCCGCTGCGGCACGGTGCTGCGCCACCATGACCTCCCGGAGCCGCTCGGCGTTGTCCTTCAGCTGTTTCTGGTACCAGACCCGGACAGCGGCCCAGCGAGCCGCGGTTTCGGTGTCGAGCAGGATGCCCTCGTACAGCGCGGGCTCGCCGGGCTTCCGGTACAGGAACCGGGCCTCCGGTGGGTCCAGGAGCTCGTCAGGGGGCATCTCCGTGCCGATTTGAAGCACCCAGGGCTCCAGGACCAACTCCTGGGCCGCGGCGGGCACCGTAGAGGCGCACAGCACGACGCACAGCAGGGCTGCCAGGGCTCTCATGGCTTGCCCCCGCGCCCGACGTCACGCATCACGTCTACCAGCTTCCCGGGGTCCTTGGCGAGGTCCTGGGCCATGTCGACGACCGCGGCGTCGTCCTTCTTGTCCTCGGCCTCGGCGGTCCGCTTGATGTTGTCGACTTCCGACTTGAGGCGGGCCTCCGCTTCCTTCAGCGCCGCGGCGCGCTTCTTCTCCTCTGCGGCGGCACGCTTATCCGCGGCCTCCACGGGATCGACGGTGCGGCGCTGCATCAACGAGTACAGCAGGATGAGCAAGCCGACGAGCACCAGCGGAACAAGCCCGACTGTCCAACGCCAGCCGGGCTTCAGGCTCTTCCACCACGTCAACAACCCAGGCAGATCGAGCATCAATCCCATACTTCCTCCTACGCAACCCGAAGGGGGTTACCGCCGGTGATCGCCGTCACGGCCGTGTTGCCGCTGGGCAGAGGCCGAACCGCGACGCGGCCCGGGCGCGGCTTGCGCGCCACGGTGTTCTCCGCGGGCCGCAAACCAGACACAGTCACGGCCGTCCCGCTAGCCGGAGGCGGCAGGGTCTTCGCGGTTGCTGCATAAGCACGATCCGACTGAGCGATGAGCCCCTTGGGATCGTGGATCTGCGACGCGCCCGCCATGCGGTCGATGTGCTCGCGGGTGTAGGCGAAGCCCGCGTTTGGGTTGGGTCCGTGATCGTAGTGATCCGGCAGCGGACGCCGCATGTCGTGGACCCCCGGACGGCTGCTCCTGGCGGCAGCACTGCCCTCGTTGAGACGCGCTCGTGCCGCGTTGGTCACGGGATTGTTCACGGCCTGCTGCATCTTGACGGCATCACGACCGCCCTCGGCGGCGTACAGCGCGGTGCGACGAGCCGCGCGCGGCGTGGACGCCAGACCCGCAGCTGCCCCGGCCTCGAGCTCGGCCAGACTTCGCGCGCCGACAGTGGCACCTTGCCCGATGCGGCGCTGAACCGCAGCAAGGGTACGCCCCATGGAGACTGCGACCTTCTCGAGCTCGGTGAAGAAAGATGCAGGCAGCATGTCAGCCCTCCTCGGTTCCGGCCTTCTTCGCGATCACGGCACAGATGGTGGTACGCAAGCGGTCGAACAGCCAGCCGCTGAACTGACCGCACATCGCGCCCCACACCGCATAGGCGGCATGCTGCTTCCACACGGGCAGCGCATGCGTCCTCATGTACTCGATCATCTCCTCTGGATGCGGCAGCGCCCAGGCACCGAAGGCGCCGAACACCAGAGGCAGTGCCGGCAGCAGGATCGTGTTGATGAACACAGTCTCCCGGCGGATCTCGTCGCCGATGCGCTCCAGCATCGTGAGCCGGCCGTCGTTGTCGTCCTTCACCGCCAAGATGATGTTGATCATGCGTTTCGTCAGCTCTGTAAAAGACGAAGCAACGAGCGCCACCAAAAAAGCTTGCCAACCGAGAAAAATCACGAGCGGTTCCATAGCGAGGCTCCTTGTACAGCGCAACGATCAAAGCTGTCTGTAGGTGTAGTCGACAGACACAGAGGCGATAGAGATGAAGCACGGTGTAGCGGCAAAAGAGTTAGGATCAAATCGCAAGTAGACCTTGGTTGATCCTTCTTTGTCCACTGTCTGCGGTGACGCAAACGTATAGGTCTGAGTCGTGTAAGACGTGAACGCATCCAAGAAGAAGGTCTCCACGTTAGTAAAGGCCCCGTCAGAGCTAAAATCTAGGGTACTCAATCGCAGACGCATCATTGCATTTACGTACGTGGCGTCCGCCTGGTACCGCACCTTAGCTTGGGTAACGATCGCTCCTATTGGCAGGATATCGCTGATGCAGCAGATCAAGTCCTCAGGGGTAGCAGCTGTAGGGCCCGCTCCCCGATCGTAGACCCAGCGTCCCTGTCGCCGGGTCCACTTCGAAGCAACGCCATCCGAACTGGCTTGTTGACCGTTCCAGGCGTCTAACGGAAGCAGGCGGTCAGTAACAGCTTTCGCAGGATGCATGTGGAAGCTTGCCGCCTGAACGACCCCGCGAGCGACTACGCTACCGTCACCTGTCACCGCGAAGTCTTCCCCTAGATCGTCGCGGTTGAAACATCGCAGGTAGGCTGCCATGTCTTCGGCGCCTTTTTGCAACACTAGGGCCGTAGGCGTAGTGGCCGCGTCGACCACTACATGCGGAGACGTGATCCGCACCTGCGAGGTTACTTGGTCTCTAAGCACACCCAGACCCACTCCCGATCCCGGACTCACAAGATCAAGGTGATCGACGACAGGAAGTGCGGGTGCTCTACCTATAGACAGGCCCTCCAAGACACGTATGGATGCATCCGAAACACTGGACCACGCGGGGCTGGCTCCGTCCAGCGTTCGTGCAATCCACGGGGTGGTTGCCGTGTTTTGGATCATGTAGATGCCGGCATGCGTACTCGGCGATACGACCTCGAACAGCTGCCCATTCACCCCATAACCCAGAATCGACGTAGGAATAACTTCATCGCCGTCTAGATCTACGGTCTGGGTCAGATCGCCGCGGGATTGAAACAGACCGCCAAAATATCGCTTGGTGGGATCGTCGTTGAAGGCCACATAGCCGGCTCCCCAGTCACCCAACCGGGAGCTATAGAACGCCGGAACACCGAAGTTCACGGCGCGATCCTTTTGCGCACTGGTTCCGCTATCCGTCGACACCTGGCTCACGCAGGTACCTAAGCTGTCCACCTTGAATACCGATTCCAGTACGCCGGATAGATTATGCTTCACATCCAAAGCAAAATGGGCCCCCGTACCGGCCGAGGAACCACGACCGAAAGGCGCCGTAGGTACTAGGGTAAGCACAGCTGTCGTACCGTCAAAATCCAAGGCGTCCGACAGCACAACACCGCCAAGAAAAGCAGCATTCACGGTTGCTCTGCTGCCGATACGCGTAGTTTGCCGCCAAACTCGGTACGAAACCGCCGTATCCGCAACAAATGACGGGGTCCCACCGCTAAGACCCCGGAGCGTAACTCCTGTCGTACTGACACGATCAAGTACCGCATAGATACCTGCGTATGCCGTGTTCGTGAGCTCGATTAGATCAACACCAGGGATGAGTGTACTGTTGTTGTTTCCGGCGCCGAGTGTCAGCCCATCGACATCAGACGCCCCACTGTTCAGCGTGCCGGTCTCGGGGTCGGCAATCGACGCCGTAGTCAGATCTTGAGTACGGCGAACTGAAAGATTGGCGTAGGGTAGTTGCGTGTACTCTGCCAACAGATCCACACCTACGGATCCAGCAATGGCATCGTCGCTGTGGTCCACGCGAAGAGCCGCGTTCATAGGGTCTTGAGCGTAACTGGCGGCCAAAGACGTCTGCAGCTCTACTGCGGCGCCGTCCACGGTAATGACGCGCCCGCCGCCTGCAGTATTTACTGCGCCCAAGCGATACGCGGCATCTAGGCCGTTGGTTTCCCAGTCGACGAGTCTCGTGTTGAGATCCTCGTCATTCAGGCACAACGCGACATGAGTACGGTTAGCGATGGCCGCGGTGAGCTGCTCACCAAACTGAATCCCGCGGTTCGCCGCTGCGGTGCCCGGAGGATTCGCCGTGCTGTACGGTACCGCGGCACCGTTGCCTGCGTTGTCACCGAACATCTGTGCGACAGTCTTGATCGCCATTTCAAAGTCTCCAGGTCCACCGAGCCAAGAAGGAGAAGAACGCCGTCTTGTTCAGCGTGTCGAAGGTGTCGTAGGCCGCGAGGTGCCCAGTGGGTCCCGGATACGTGCCGGCACCGCCGTTGGGCAACGTCGGGTCCGCCGAGCTCTTGTAGAGCCCGATCTCGCTGAGCGGTATCGAGGCGTAGGGTGCAACGTTGATGTCGCCCTGGGCGAACGACGCAACCCACTGCACCGACGTGGCGTCGGGGAACGTGGCCGGTGCCGCAACCTCGACCATCCAGTCGGTTGCCGTAGCCTTCACGGGGCGCTCCAAGAGCCCCACAGCCGTCGACGTGTCAGTCTGAGCGTTGGTGCCGCCGTACCCCGCGGGGTAGGTGTCGCTGAGCGGCGAGGTGCCGGCGCTCGAGCTGTTCTGACGGGTACCGCCGATACCGAAGCCGATGTAGCGGATCACCGTGTTCTGATGTCGAACAAAACCGCCGGGACTGAAGCTCTGTGCCGCGAGGTTCTCGCAGATGAACTGGCGCCCGGTGTTCACCACGATGTTGTGGGTCCGCTGGTGCAGAACCTTCCGTTTGCCGCGCTCGAAGCCCAGGATCTCGAGGTTCCACCGCACCTCGACGTCCTCGATGCGGCGCGATCTCCACAGTTTTTGCCAGAGATTCGTCATGGGTAAATGATTCCTTGTCCTTTGGCCACCTGGATCATCTGGTAGGTCCCGGCCGCGAGCGTCATTCCGTTGCTACTGGTGAAGGTACTTCCAGGGGTACCCGTTTGTCCACCAGTGACATCGATCGTTCCGGGGCCATAAGGCAGGTCTTCGGTTATGACACCGCCACCCCAGGTGAACTCGATCTCAAGATCGACGAAGTCCTTCGGGTTGTCGACGACGCTGTCGAAGTGGGTGTAGCCATCGTCGAACAGCGAGGCCGTAATGCCGTTGCCCCGGTAGTCGTCGTACATGAAGGTGTGCAGCGTCGGTCCCGGCGAGTCGAAGATGTTCAGCACCAGGCTAGCCTCGACGTCGTCGTCGATATCGAGGTCCTCTTCGGTGCCGCGGACACCGCTCAGCACGAGCGAGGTGTACGTGGGCTTGATCTTAGTGATGAGAGCAAAGAGCAGCTGGATGTTCGCCACGCTGACTAGATCGGCGTTGAATTGCACCATGAAGCGATGAAACTTCTCGACCTCTGTCATGTTGCCGCTGCGCGCGAACGGGATCCACCAGTTGGGATCCGTGTACAGGTCGATCACGTCAATGCCAGCACCGAGCGGGCTGAACTGCGGCACGTGATCCCCCGCGGCCCAGGGGAACCCCGTGGTCGGATTCAGCGCAAGGCCCGAGGTGCTGCTGGAGTCCAGGGGGTCCTTCTTGTAGTAGTAGGCCCGCACTACCTCGGACTCGGTAGGCACGTTCCCGTCGTCGTCGCGGATCAAGATACGTCCGGTAAGCGGGCTGTAGTCGCCGCGCACCTCCTCGACGTAGCCCGCAACCTCAGCAAAGGGCTGGCCCAGCAGGATCTGCGCGCCCACCTGCAGGGCAAACAAGGTGGGGCCGCGCTGCTGCGCGTACAGCAGGCCCGCGACGCCCGCGACGTAGTTGAAGTCCGAGGGGAACGCCGCGGCGTCGTCCCGCAGAAAACCCACGAGGCGCCCGAACAGATCCTCGACGTTGCCGGCGTTGCTGAACAGCGTGAGCTCGGCCCACAGAATGTCGGGCGGCTCTGTGTCGGTGTCGATGAACACTGCGTCCTGGAACTGCAGCATCGGAATCGGAGCGCCGCCGATCTCGCGGTAGAACGGCTCCAGGATGTAGTCGACGTTCTCCCGGTAGTAGACCGGACTCGCACTCACCGGGATCTTGGTCTGCAGCTGAGGCACGCTCAGCACGTCATCCGGCAGCCTGATGGCCTTGCGCCGGCGGACGCCGACGAAGCGTACCTCCCAGCGATCCGGATCCATCAATGCAGCGGACGCTACCGCGTCTAGGCGGCCTCCGAGCTGCGTTCCTTTCTGGGCGATGACGAGGCTTGACGAGAGCGTGGTGTCGCTCTCGACTTTGTCATAAGCCTCGATCTTGATGAGGTCGCCGGGGTACACGCCGGCCATCTCGTAGTCGACCTCGGCGCTGCGCACGACCGAAGGAACGACCCACTCGGCCGAAGCATCCAGCGGAAGGGCATCGAAAACGAGGATGCGCTGGTTCGGTAGAGGATCCAAAGCATCACTGACGAGACGATCGATGCGAAAACTCTCCCCATTGTTCAGCACCAACAGGTCATGGCGTGTGACTCCCTGCTTTCCGAGATCCACGTAGTCGCCGGCGTAGTACACGTTGTCCGTGACTCGGATGCCGACGGCGCCTTCAAGGCTGTTGGCGCTGCTGTCCAGCCCCAACAGTCCCAGAGCCGTGCCGCTGAGGCGGAAGTACTGCTGTGCCTCGATCGCAAGGCGACAACACCTGTAGAATCGGTACGGCTCGCCAGATAGATCGTCGGGGAACACCTCCGCATCCGCGACCACTGCACCGGTGCCGTTGTTGAAACTCACGACGCGCGCTCTGATGCCGCGCAGCACCACGATGTCGCCAGCAGCCAGCCAGGTAGGCAGGCTCCCCGGGGTCACGCTGAGCGTGTTCGTGAAGCCGTCACCGTCACCGTCGTCGGTCGAGCCGCATGTATCGGTGTGCCTGTAGTCCAGAGAGTCGATGAATGGGGGAACCTTGATAGCTGCTCCCTCGAAGCCCGGTGCCGCAGCGAGCACGGCATTGAGATCAGTGAGGGCCGAGTCCAGGTCGTCGGCGGTGAAGGTCACCGTAGCCTCAGTCAGCTCCGTAAGGGAGTCGCCTGTGGCGTACTCGACCGTGAGATCGAAGCCGGTAACCGCGGGGTCACCGTTCTCGTACTCGTGGGTCGCGACCTTCAGGCCGTAACGCGGAAGGATCGTGACGGAGTCGGGCGCTGTCTCTACCTCCAGGGTGCGGTACGCGACCCACTTGCGCTGGAACACAGTCTGCGCGTCACGGATGCTGCTGTTGTAGTGGTACTGCCAGGCCTCGAGCAGCTTGCCGGCAAGGATCTGCGCGACGCCGCGCCAGGCCTCTTCGAAGACGCTGACGCCCTCGATGAGGCGCCATTCATCACCGATGGCCTTCCACAGCGGCGACACGTCCGGCTCGACGCCGAACGGCGCCCTGGAGGCCGTGATGTTCAGCAGCACCTCGGCGGGTTCCGAGTCCCCTTCCCCGTCGTTCACCACAAGGTCGAAGCGGTAGAGCCCCGCGATGTCGCCGAGCACCGTAGGCGTCTCTGAGGTGCGGTCCAGGATCAGGCTCTGCCCCAGGAAGCGCCCGGGCTCCGGGTCCGCGATGTCGTCGGGCAGTGAGTCCGTAGTGACCGTGATCTCGCCGGTTCCGGTGTTGATGCTGAGCACCTCGTAGCGGAGCCCGCGCAGCACCACGAGGTCGCCGGGAGCCAGCCAGTCCGGCAGGGCTGAGGGCGGGACCGTTACCTTGTCCGTGAGACCATCGACATCGCCGTCATCGGTCGTGGTGAAGTTGCTGCAGTCCGATGCATAGGTGCTGCCGAACGGCGCGTCGATCATGCGCCAGCGATACGTCAGAACCGCACCCTCGATATCGTAGCTGCTGCGCCCGTCCAGCCGTGCGGCCTGGCCGACCGGCACGACGCGGTCCGGGCCCGCATTTGCCACCGGCGGGTAGTTCGCGATGACGAGGTCGCTGGCGAGGCGCAGCGACGAGATCTCCATATACGCGGGCTCCGCCGTGGTGCCCATGGCGAAGACCCGAAACAGATCCGTGACACTGGGCGGCGTCGCTTCGACAGGCACGATGAGGCGCAGCGCGGGCTGCTCCGTTGAGCCGAGTCCCACGAACACGTAGGCACGGCCGAGGCCGCCATCCACTGCGATGCGCACCGTGTGGAACTGATCGCTTGCCTCTTCCGTGATGTCTGCAGTGTCCGGCAGAGCCGAGGCGCTGCCCAGGCTGTCGACGCGGCTCACCGCCATGCCGGTCTTCGCGAAGAACAGCGTGAACCCGCGGCCCCCGTCATCAGCCACAGTCAGCCCCGCGCGCCGCGAACCGAGATCGCCTAAGTTGTCGGGCAGCTGCGAGAAGCGCACCACGAGGTCCAGGGTGAAGCGGCTCGGGAGCGGAGTCGAAAAGCTCAGCGATGCCTCTGCGGAGTCGTCGCTGCTGCAGCGCAGAATCGTGAGGCTGTCGTTGTAGCTGAAATACGGCGAAGTGGCCGGGAGAACCGTGAGATCGCTAGGACCCAACGTGAGCAACGTACTAAGGTTGAGACCACTGAAGTCCGCGAGATCCCAAGTTGCCGAAGTCGGTAGAGCCATGCTGCTGGCTATGGTACCACAGAGGAATGAGATTTCGCCCGTTGGACCCTAAGCTGGTTTTGAAGCTCCTGGAGACCGAGGTCGACGAGCTTTCGGGCCCGGCCGCCGATCAGCTGCAGAAGATCAAAAGTACTGCGTGCCCGCGGTGCCACGCCTCTATGCATCCGCGGATCCATCCGAACCCCTTCACCTCGGCGTCGCCGCTGCCGCGCCTCATCAGCCACTGCCCGGAGTGCAACGCGGAGCTCACAGCAGAAGGCATCGTCATCGACCGTGGAAATCCCACCAAGGTTGAGGATCCTTTGCCGCTGGTGCGTAAGGGCTAGCGGAGCCCCGAGGAGCTCAGACGCTTCAGCGCGATGCTGTCCGGCAGGTAGCGCTGCGTGCGCACAGCCGTCACAACGTCGCGCACCAGGGACGCTCGCACCTTACGATCGATCTCGTGTCGAACCACTAGGAGCAGCGGTGCGCTGCGTCCGTTGGCCGACTCGGTATCGGGGGTATACACTGAGGTCGCGCCTCGGCGCCGCAGCAAGTCCGTTAGGTCGCCGACCTCGAGCTCCTGACCGCCTTCGATGGCGTCCAGGGCGTCAACGATTGCACGCGTCATGTCCGGCTCCGAAGAGCCGCCGGCATAGCTCCAGTTCACCGAGACGTAATGCGGCAATAGATGACGAACCAGGATCTCCTCGCAGAGGACCCGTCGGAACACCGAGTTGCAGAAGCTCTGAATGTCGTCGACCAGCGGGCTTCGCTCGTAGGTCACCTGGACGTTCTGGCCGCTGAGCTGGACGTACTCCTCCGGAGAATCCGACGAACCGACGAGCAGCAGCGTGCGGCTCAGCTGGGCCTGCAGGCCTTCGGCGCGACTGAAACTCGTGGTCTCATTGTCCGTGCTGAGGCGGTAGCCATCAGCCTGGTGTCCCGTGACCCCGAGCTCGATCTGACTGCCGATATTGTGGCGGTCGCCCGGCAACGTCGACACGGCCTCGATCGTTGCGTAGTAGAGCCCCGAAGCGTCGACGTTGAGGTTCATCTCAGTACTGCTGATACGTTGGACATAGCGACGCACCTGGTAGTGAGTATCGGCGACGCTGCCTCCGCTGAGCGGTGTTGCAACCGCGATCTGCAGCGTGTTCTCCGAGGCACCGGATACGATGAAGGTCCCCTTGCTGGGGTGATCGCTGTTCAGCGTCGAAATGAACAACACGGAGAGCGCCGTGGACGCCGCGGAGATATCGAGGCGTTTCGATGCCTTCAGCTGCAGGTTGCCTCCAACGGTGAGGCTCGCGATGTCGACGCCCACTTGTTCGTTGATGTAGTCGACGACGTCGTCACGTGTCATCGCATAGGGGAAGCTCACCGTGATGTAGGGGTCATCGCCGAGGCGGACGATCAGGGTGAGACCGCCGATCGCGATGGTGCCGATACTCGCCAGCGGCGTAGTACCAGCAATCGGTACGTACAACACGTCGAGCAAGTCCCCGGGACTGAGGCCGAGCAGCAAGAAGTTCGCCGAGGCGTCGCTCATCGTGTTGGAAAAGCTATTCGTCGTCGCGGTATTCGGCAGCTCCGTGCTTGGTGGCGGCGGTATCAACGTCCGGGTGTTCTCCGGATCCGGGCGATACGTCAGCAGCTGCCCATTGAACTCCGTGGTGAAGCGCGTCTCTGCGTAGCGGAACTCCGCGGAGGTGGGAGCCAAGAAGTATGCTCGAGCGCTGCCGACGCTTGGGCGCGCGATACGCACGCGGCCTCCGGCATCAGGATTCAGAGGCTGGTTGTTGTAGAGCGCCGTGGTTCCCGCTGGTCCTAGGGGGCCGTAACCGCTGATCGCTACGTCCGAGGACTCCGTGGGGTCCGTGATGATGCGAATGCCTGCGCCGGCGTTGTTGCCATCGGTGAACTCAACAAGATCACCACGACGTACCTTCAACGAGGTAAAGCTCACGCCGGGCACACCGCGCAACTGACAGTTCGAAGAACTCGCCGCAATGCCGAGCAGGAACAAGGCCGTGCCGCCGGTAATGCGGAAGTGCCTGCCACAGGTGAATCCCAGGTAGTCGTTACCACCGTAGTTCAGAGCCACGGCGCGCACGCCCTCAATCTGAAGCGACACGTTGGCGTTCAGCTCAGTCACCATCTGCGTTACATTTTTTGAGCCCCCAGAGAACGTGAAGGTTCCAGTCGTCAAGGCGGATTCCCACATCTGGTTCGGATCGAAGATCGACCAGTTTATGGTCTGCGTGCCTACTGCCAGGGAGCCGGTAAAGCCCGCGGACACCAGACCACCCAACGCCGGGCCGTCATAGAGATATCCAGACCCTTCGTTCTGAAAGGCACTGCTCAGCACCAACACCGGATCCCGGTATGGAATCATCGTGCCGTTCGGAGAGCCGCTAGCATCAAGTAGTTCGAGCGCACGGATGCGCAGGATAGGGGTCACGACCCCTTCACTGCGGCGCGAGATCTCGTAACTCACACCGCTCAGGGTCCGCGGCGACACCGGCTCTATCTTGATGGTGACGGCGTTGACCTCGGTGATGGTGAACTCGCCTCCACCTGGATCGGCATCGACGACTAGGATATCGCCCACCGCGATACCGGCATCGACGAAGTTGAAGCTGCTGCTGGTCGATACTATCTCGCTACCTGCGCCCGTCAACAGATCCGCGCCTTGCGCCAAGATGTCCTTGGGCACGACGAGGTCCACGTTGATCTCATCGACGATCTTCCAGCTCAGATTCGCCTGCGTGCCTGTCATAGCGGTGTTGAGTCGCACTCGGCTCGGGGACGTAAGTACCTCCAGGATTCGATACGCGCCGGCGTCCGTACCTTCGCTAAGGGTGAGGCTCATACCGGGCACGACGTCTTCGATGAATCCGCCGATGTCGCTAAGAATCACGAGATCCTCGTTGCCTGCTGATCCTCCTTGCGTCTGCGCGTTGAGACCACGCGCTAACGGCTGCTCGTCACTCAGTCCTGTGATCTGCGCTGAAGCTTCTTCTACACCGCCTGCGATGTAGATATCGGTCTTTCCACCGATGTGGATTTCGTCGCTGCGAATCTCGAGATTGCCGTCGATGGTGTCGGGCAGCACAACCCCACCGGGGATTTCTGAAATGGTGATTGCTTTTCTACGCAGAGCCCAGATCACGTCAGTCACGGATAAAGGGATCTCGTGGTCAAGCTTCACCAGCGTGTCCGACAACACCCGAAGTATCTGGACATCAACTACGTGCAGTTCGAATCCCGGCTCAAAATAGGTCAGCGACATGTACCATCCCGCCGGCTCCGAACCCACGGCACCAAGACGGCTCACGAAGTTGCCCGTGGAGGCGCTCAGATGAGACGTTGTGGTGTCGGCGTTCAGATCGTCCTGCGGTACTCCGGAACCAAAAAACGATCCCAAGGTGTCGTCCGCAGGAATGCTACCCAGGCTGCCACCCTTGATTACGTCGCGCTGCATCTCGGTGTCACCGAAGCCCACCTCGAAGACCTGCCGCAGCTCCGGGAAGTTGTCGTGGAGCACCGCGACGATGCCGGGTTGCGTGGTCAGCGTCTTGTCGCTGGTGCCCTGTTGTACGCGCGCGGCGAACTCTGCGTTCGATTCCCGCGCCACGCCGCCGCGGAAGCGCCGGGTGTTCTTCACGCGGGTACACGTCGGCAGGTTAGAGATGCTGATGATCTCCCCTGGCTCGATGTCGTACTCCGTGCCGCGATTCTCCGCGGTATAGTTGAAGTCCACGTAGTACTCGGAGCCCTCTACGTTCAGCAGCATCTGATCCGCAGTGATCTGCTGGGCCCGAGTTGGCGTGAATCGAAGCCCCCCTCGGCTCGTGGCGATGTGCACCAGCGTCACGCTGATCGTCTGGGGCTGCGCGAAATACGCCCGTATCACGCCCACGGCGTAGCCGCCGGCGCGCCGACCCTCGAAGAAGTTCGCCATCAAGGCATCGACTTCGTCGTCGGATAGGCTGTCGATGTTTCTCAGGCTCATGCGCAGCTTCGCGAGCTTGACCTCCCGGACAAGCGGCTCGAGCAGCACGCGCATCGGATCGATGAGCAGGTCTGTCAGCTCATCGGCCTCTGTGATGGCGAGCTCCGGGCGGGCTTCCTGGAGCCGCGTCCGAATGAACGTGACCATGTCGTCGTCGAACGGGTCCCCGCCGATGCGCGCCAGGATCGGTTCGATGAGCTCGGTCTGTACACGGGAGCCTTCCTCGAGATCCAGCGTGGGGTCGAATCGAACGATGAGATCTTCGAGAAAGTCTTTGGTCTCAGACAAGGACATGTTTCACCTACGCGACGAGCGTCGCTCCACTGCGTTGCCCCGACTGGGTCGTCAAGATGATGGTGACGTAGACCGAAGCGTTATTCGTATCTGCCTCGAGTCCTGCGATTTCTGCGGACATCAAGCGCTCGCTCGGCGGGATCTGCGCCTCCGGCGTCTGCTGCGCGATGATGTACTGCCGCGTGCTGGCCACCGACACCGAGATGTCCGCGGCCAGGCGCTCCGTGATGTTCGACCCGATGCGGCGCACCATTGAGCCGCCCGAGGTCTTGTGGAAGATGTTGGAGCCCGCGGTACGGAGGAGCTGCCGGATGAAGGTCTGCAAGAGGCGCTGTGCCCCTGATAAGCGCTTTACCCGCGAGCCCACGGTCAGATCGATGACGCTGCGCGCCGTGAAGGTGGGCACGGCACTGAGGACCGTGACCTCCGTGATGATCGCATCGTCGAGGTCACCGGGCACCTGAGCGATGAGCTCGGTCTCCTTGTACACCACGAAGCTGGGGGACGCCGTGCCGTTGATCAGGACGGTATCGACGTTCTTGAAGCCCTGACCCTGCACAATGAGGCTGCGAGGCACCACGCCGACCGCATTGTCGAAGTCATCGACCTGCAGGACATCGAGAAGCTTGATGAGCTGGATCCCGTCCATGGGCACAGTTTACAGGTGCTGCGCCCCGAGGGCTACGGCTCTGTGTTGGCGTCCGTGGCCGGGTCGTGGCGCCGGAACATCTCGACGGGGGTCTGCTTGATCGCCTCGATCGCTGCCTTGTACTCGTCGTAGATGGTCTTGAGGCGAGCCTTACGGCTCGGGCGCGTCGGATCTCCCGTATCCAAGCGGTCGGCGTGGCGCGCCGCTAGCTCGAGCAGCGTCACAGCCGCAAAGCTGTTCCTGATCTCCTGGCTGCGTAGTTCTCCAACGACGTTGGCAACGACACGTCGGAACTCGCGGGCACGGTTCCTGGACGTCTCGCTTGGTGTGACTTCGCTGCTCATTTACTGTCAGGCTCCGCACGGGGGTCAAAGCTCGTGGACTGAGCTGTCAGTGTACGCCACTGCGACGTCAGGTCGCGAGGATCCTTCGTAATGGGCACCACCTCACGGGCCACAGTAGCGCTCTGTCGCGTTAGCCATGAGGAGTAGCTGACGCCGTCGTCGCTCATCGCGAACAGCTCGTCGAGGCGCAGATCTACGAACAGATCCAGTGCACGGTCGTAGCCTTCTTCAGCGAAAGTACGAACCACTTGATCGATGACAGTATCCCGTGGGATCGCGTAGTCGTCGGCCGCGTCCAGCAGCGTCTCGAGCGCGCCACCGTAGGTCTCCAGGATGTTCTGCAGCTCGGCAGAATAGCGAGCCCCGCGCAACAGGCGAGCCACGGCCTGGTCCACGTCTGTGGCCTCTTCGTCCATGTCCTCCAGAAAGCTATCCACGGACTCAGTGAGCGTGTCGTATGCGACGCCGCCCGAGCTCAGCACGTTGTAGAGCCAGCTGCCGGCTTCATACACCGCAGGCGGGTCGAACGTCAGGACCTTCGGCTCCACCGCCGTCAGCAGCGTCTCGTACGAGATCTCCGTGGGACTGGTGAGGACCAGGTGATCCCCAGCCCGGACGCCGCGCGTGATGAAGTCCAGGGCACCCGTGATCTGCATGCGGTCCAACGACGCCTTCTGCTCGGGCCCCGCAACAAGCCCGAGCGCTGTAGCTCCGGCCGAGACCACAGCAGCAATACCGCTGGAGGTCGTCGTGCCTCGAGCCGTGAGGCGCAAGCGGTCCCGCGTCACAGTGGCGCTCAGCTCCGCATCAACCGCCGGGATGTCGCGGTCGAGCACCAGGCGCGCGGCGGCGCCGGAGGCCACTCGGTAGAACCCCGTGTTCAGCAGCTCAGTCCCGACGAGCTGTACCCGGGCTCCTGCAGGCACCGTGCTGTAGTCCGGACCCACGTAGTAAGTATTCGTCGCCGCGGCCACTGCCAGATCCACGACCAGCACGGCGCCCTCTACGGACACCACGGTACGCTGCAGCGGTGTCGGAGCCGTGATCACCAAGATGTCGCCAGGGACAACACCCCGCGCCCCGAAGTCCGTGGCTGTAGCAACGAGAGTCGCGGAACCGTCCGAAACGAGATCCGCAGCAGCAGCCCTGCGGTGCCACAGGTAGTCTTCTTGTCCCGCGGTCGCGACGCGCTCCCCCACGAATGCCGCAAGGCTGCTCTCCTCGACCGTCGCTTCGATGCTGGGCGGGAACAGCCGCAACAAATCGGTAACGGGCACAGGGGTTGCCACCGCAGACGGGATGGCTCCGTTGAACGCCCAGCTGAGGAACGTATCGCGGGCCGGGCTGCCGTCGAGGAACTGTAGGCTGGAGACGTCGCCCGTGGTGTCGCTGCGGTACACCAGATTGGTGCCGTCCCAGGTCACCGTGACGCCGGCCAGCGCGCTCAACGCGGTTGCTGCGTCAGGCCCCGTGGCCCAGGCTGCCGTCGTCAGGGTGACCGGCGTGGCGCCGTCCACAGACACAGCCACCTCGGCTCCAGTGGGCGCGGGGAACGACGGCGCGGCCGACAGCACCGTGGCGCGGCTGGTGCCTGGCAGGTTCACAGACACGGGGGTGCCGCCGTTCACCGTAAGATCGAGTGCGGCGCCGGCATCGTAGTTGTACGGGGACGCCACGGTACCAAGCAGAGACGCGGGCTCCCCGGAGCCGC
>Ga0196978_1000205_pt1 | contig 31293 bp, 20 predicted proteins | sample S3v_2013CmetaG_FD_155491 | JGI IMG/M metagenome (GOLD analysis project Ga0196978, IMG submission 155491) | Soil microbial communities from Anza Borrego desert, Southern California, United States - S3+v_20-13C | ecosystem: Environmental > Terrestrial > Soil > Desert | place: USA: California... | reverse complement strand
CGGAGACACAGGATCGCCGCCCGCGCGCATCTCGTACTTGTCGCTTCAATGGAGCCGCGCTCCGAAGAGCGCGGAGACGAGGCGGGCGACGCGCGCTCTTGCGCATCGCTTCGTTGCTTCAATGGAGCCGCGCTCCGAAGAGCGCGGAGACGACTCTGCCGGCATCCTGCTGCAGAACGCGTCGGGGCTTCAATGGAGCCGCGCTCCGAAGAGCGCGGAGACGCACTTGTCCAGCGTGACGATGGGGTCATGGCCGGTGCTTCAATGGAGCCGCGCTCCGAAGAGCGCGGAGACCTCGTCCTGGCATCCGACCAAGCCGACCAGCTCGCGCTTCAATGGAGCCGCGCTCCGAAGAGCGCGGAGACGCGTCGTCTCCTTGATCGCCGGGAAGAACCCCGTCGCCGCTTCAATGGAGCCGCGCTCCGAAGAGCGCGGAGACGCCCGCGCCTTGGTGATGGCGGCGGCGTGCTTCGCGTGCTTCAATGGAGCCGCGCTCCGAAGAGCGCGGAGACTGCCCGCTCGCAAACCACTGGTTTTCAAAGACCTAATGGCACGAATCGCGAGAGAGCGCGTAGCAACCGCCGTCATCGCGATGTACGCGGGAAGAAGTCGCGACACAACCCCGTGGAATATCGGACGTTTCTCCGCGGCGAGCGGTGCCCGGCGATTCTCTGTCACCTCGCCGCTCGCGGTCAGCGCGTTTCAAAACCCGGATAGTGCGAGATCTCACCAGCAATCACACGAGCGAGAAGCCGCGTCTGGATCTCGAGGACGCGTCGGTAATTCACCCGGTACCTGAAATGCGGATGCGTCACCAGCGTGTCCATCCGCTGCTCGTACGCACGCAGGAACGCCTTGCGAGCTTTTGGCTTCATCGCCACGGCCGGGCCGACCTGCAGAAAGTCATCCGCGCCGATCATCCTGGTATTGATGGCCGTGATGACGGCGGAATCGACGATCAGCGGGCGGAACGCTTCCATGATGTCCAGCGCGAGGGCGGGCCGTCCAAAACGTGGCTGATGATAGAACCCAATGAACGGGTCGAAGCCCACGGCCGCGCAGATGATGGTCAGATCCTTCGCCAGCAAACTGTAGCCGAACGACAGTAGTGCGTTGACAGGATCGCGCGGGGGACGGCGGTTACGACCGTTGACGTCGAATTTGAACGGGCCTGAGGCGGATTTTTCCTCGCCCGGCTTGTCAATCTTGAGCATCCCGGTGAACGCCGAGAAGTACAGCCTTGCTGCGGTCCCCTCGATACCAAGTAGGGTGGGAAGATCAGCAGCTCGCATGGCCGCGTCCGCATACCGATTCAGTTGCTGCAGCATCAGTGGAGACGGCGAAACATGGTTTCGCTGAAGCAAGCGTCGCTGATTTCGAATCTTGTTGTGAACGATGCGCCTTGCTATGGCGACACAAAACAACGGAACGCTGGCGAGCTGGAACTGGTCGCGCCGCAGGAAGACGTTCTTCAGACCCAGACCCTGTGTCAGACCATAGAACCACCCGCCATACGAAAAATGCGCGACGGGTCGCTCGGCTTCGCAAAGCACCTGAACCGCGTGAGCAGTTATTTGGACGTTGCCGTAAAGATTCACTTGGGAAAGTTCGTGCAGCCGAATTTCGTCGATCAGCTTCCCTTTCTGCTTCACGGTCAGCACTTCGCCATTCTTGCCGACGATCATGTCATACCCGACGACATATAAAGGACGGAGGTCGTCGCGAGCGGGCACGAGGCGGCGGGGCTCCTTGGCGGGAGCCTGTTCGTCGGTAACGCTCTCCTTCTCGAATAGGACGAGTTGGTGATCTGATTCCTCGTCCAGCAGGCTCCAAAGGCGCGTTTCGTCCGGTAGGCATATGCCAACGAGCGAACAGCGTGGACACTTGGGGCTGTCCACCAGCGGTTCGGGTCGGACAGCATGAGCGGCGAGTGCCCGTGCTGCCTGGACGGCGGCCACTGTCTCCCCGATCAATGCCTCATCTACACGGACGGAAACGCGCTGGCGGGTAGCGCTGTAATACAGGACCGCTTCACTGCAGGTGTATCCGTTGTCCATAAGGACGAGTGCCTGGACTCCTGCCTGAACACGGTCGGCCGGCCACGCTGCCGGCCCATCGGGCCCGTCGCAGGGGCTACCCTTCTTGTACTCTACGGGTGAGACTTCGCCCGAAGCGCTTTCGACGACGTCAATCTTCGCGATCAGTCGATGTGTTTCGCTCGAAAGCTGGACGGATCGCGATACGACCAGAGCATCCTGGTCCGGCGGAGGCATCTCAGTCGGCGACGAATCGATCGCTGCGTGACGATTGGCCCCCTCGACGGTATCGACACTGTGCGCAAACAGTCCGTCAATCCATTCGTAGTAGAACAGCCGAGGGCAGTACACGAACTCGTTCACCATTCGTGCCGGGAGATATTCTGGCAACTCGCTCTGCCCTGAATCCACTTCGCCAGGCGTTCTTACCCCATGACCTGCTCCGGGCTACGAGGCTTTTTCAGAGATCGGGTTCGCCATCGATGACGTAACATGGCGCATCGATCGGAACGTATGGCTTGCCCAAGGCGGAGATGACGCGGTCGCCGCGACCATCCGCCGGGCCGAGATCGACGAAGAGAACTTGGTCATGGCTATGGTTGATGATCTCGTTCAGGACGTGGCGGCATCGGGCGAGGTCGATCGGAGAAAGTTGGCACTCGAAAATCGAGTACTGGAGGTGATCACCGAAATCACGCAAGCGACGATGCACGGCGCGAAGTCGCTTGGGGTTGCTGATGTCGTAGCAGACAAGATACGTCGTTCGCATGCCCGGCCTCCTGGCGGCACCGGATACCGACAGAGGTCAATACTTCGCCGCGAGCTCGTGCAACACGTGTCGGGCGAGGAACGTGAGACCCGCCACCTTACATGACCTTTTCTCGACAAAAGACCGCTGGCGATCCCTTGCGGCACAGCCAGCAGATCATTCGGGTTCGGCGACGAACACACCGAGTCCGAAATGCGCCCCGTAACCCAATGCAATCGGGCCTCGCACAGGCATCTCGAATTGCATACGTACTCCAAAGCCCGCATCCGGCCCACGCCTGCCGCCGCCGTCCCGCCGTCTCCGCCGAAAACGTGCCCAATGATGCGACTCACCCCATGGCTTGACGGACACAGGAACCTCGCCGATCAATTGGGAGCACGCCCGCTCGATCTGCTGAGGGATCGTGTCGACGGCCTCGCCGCGAACCATCTTCGGATGGCGGGTCGGAACGAATGGCGTCAGGCTCGTCCAGATTCTGCTTTCGCCTAGCACGCGTGTGCGTGGAACGGCCGGGCCGCCGAACTCTGCGGGCCGGCCAAGCCCGACAAGGATCAGTTCGAGGTCATGGCCGTCTCGTCCCCAGATTCGCCGGAGTTGCTGCAGCGCCAGGACGTCAGGCGGCTCAAAACCGGCACGCGCCACGACCATCAGATGATCGATCTTGCCGCGAGATCCGTCGGAACATGGCAGATACATCGCATGGCGATGCTCGGATGAGCCGTGACCGGAGAAGACCGGGCTCGCATCACCGCGAATCCGTTTGGAGCGGGACATTGCGCCGATGCGCATCCTCTCGCCGATGGCCAACGCTTCCTGCAGCGATGGCAAGACCGCAGAGCGTATGGCGTATCGAGCGACAGTAGGAGGTTCCGTGCGCAATGGTACCGCGTCCGGAACGATGGTTCGGGTAAAGGGCGGTGCATCGAACAGGTATCGCTTCAGGAACGCGCCTGGAACTTCCGTCCAGCCCTCGCGCTGAAATCGGCGACTATCGAAAGTGAGGACATCCCACAGGCTTCGCGGGACCATCCGGCGGCCTTTCTTGGACATTGGCTGGCCGGACGCCCACGACGCGAGGGTTTCGCTGTCCGCAAGGGTAAGCAGGGAGGTGGCATTGCAACTCTCCGTCGCGTCGTTCGGGAGGCAATTCCAGGAGCCGATGTACGTATTCGCCAGCAGCGTGATGTCGACCCACGATTCGGCGCGTCCGAGATAAGCAACACGACGGCAGAGCCGGGCCAGCAGCGAGCGTTCTTCCTCGCTCAAGTCTACCTCCCAACCGACGCGCAACGGCTCGGGAGTATCTCGTCCGCCCGCTACCGCCACGAATGCGTCAAAAACCTTCGCACGCTTGTGTCCCGCGTCGTCGGTATCCGGCATGTAGTGGCGGACGTGACCATCGGACGCTGCCGGAACCTCGTAGCGCGGCGGCATTCGAAGCTTGCACAGAAGTGCCTCAGTTTGCTCCGACGGCACCTGCTCCTCGCAGGCCGCGTTGACGAGGGCACGCAGGATTCGCCATGGCGAGGGTGGCCACTCGGGAACACCCTCATTGTGCGCGGAATGCCAGCCGTTCGCGTGGAACCGACCGGCCAGAAACCGGATCTCGAGCGCCACCATCGGCCTACTTTCCCTTCTTCGCCTTCTTCTCTGGCAGATACGCGGCTGTCGTCACTGGTGGAGAGGCGAAGTGCGAGGCGGCAGCGTCGATCAGTCCGGGCATCGCCGCCACCGTTTCGGACAACGAAGGAAGGGCGAGCCCCGCGGGAGCACGAACGATTGGTGGCGCGGCGACGAGATCGCATGCGGTACGGAGTCTCAGGCCTCGCTCGAGAAAGCTCTGGATCTTGAACACGGACAGAGCGTAAAGGAGTCGCTCCATTGCATCTCCCAGCCGATAGCCGCGAAGCTGCTCCAGGTCGAGATTGAAGTACGCGACGATCGTCTCCGCGACGAATTCCGTCCGATGAAACGGCACGTTGCCGAAGCCTTCCGCTGCCGTGCGCTCGCCCTCGGAATCTTTGGAAGCGCGAACGCGGTCGTTCTTCACGCCGCCTGTCTCCACGCGGGTGACGCCGTCCGCCTCGATGAAACCCGAAAGAGCTCTTGCGACGCGCAGCGTGCCGGCGATGCTCTCCAGAAAGACGCCGTGGAGCAGGCAACCGACGTCATATCGAGCCAATGCCGCGATCAGTTTCGAGCGGTCCATGGGGCGGCTTTCGTCGAACGCGACGGCCGCCTTGAGGGTTTCGAAAAACTCGCTCCGCTCGATGTAGACGGAATTCAGCCGATGCGCCTCCTGAATGGACGTGGTCAGTAGGCTACCGTCGGCGGCCGTGACGCGGACGTAGGTCAAACCCTTCAGCGGCTTGACGAGCTCCTGCGAAGCCTCGTCCCAACAGACGGCTTCCAACCGGTTCGCCACACTCTGAGCCGACTCGACAAGCAATTGTTCCCTGCCGTTGGGCAACGTGTAGACGCCTGCACCGACATCGGGAAATCCGGTTGGCTGAAAACGAGCACCCTGCGCTGGTAGCAAAGTAGCCTGAATGAGAAGCCGTGGTGCGTCGGGCATCGTGAAATTATTCATGTCGTCTCCTGGTGGGCGTCGCCATGGCGAACTGCCGTGGTCTCGAACGCCGGCAACACCTGCCGTTCCAGCGCCATACGTTGCTGAACACTCAAGGGAATCGTCAACGCCGCCGCCGTACGACGCGCGATACGTGCGGAGGCCGTAACTGCCGGGAACGGGATACGCCCTCCCACGGCATTGAGGCGTCGGATTGCCAAAGCCGATGCGCCTGTGGCGTCACCGGCACTGCAGCGCCGAAGCGCCCCCGGGGTCGTGTGGATGATCTCGTCACCCACTCGTCGGTTGTGAACCAATGCCATCAACGCGAAGAGCAGCGGCGGCAGCGACGCATCTTGCGACAATGGTCCTTCGTCTCCGCCGGTCACAAGGACCAGTGCACGCAGCCACCGTGCCACTGCTCGATCATCGACGTCGCCGGTGATGAAACGCGCTATGTCGCTCAAGGTGCAGCGCGGCCGGAGAAACTCGACCGGCTCCGCAAGCAATCCCTGGGCCGTCTCAATGGCTTCGCGAGAGAGTGTCGCCAGTAGGTTGTCGATCAGCGCCGGGTGTCGAAAGGTGAAGACGAAATCGTCCGGCCTCCCGAACCCTCGTCCGCTCTCGTCCAGAGGTAGCATCCGCCTTCGCATGAGCGGTCGGGCGGCCAGACCGGCAGCCACGCGTCGTTCGATGGTGTTCGGTAGCGCGTCCAGCCATGCCGAACTCAGACGTGGAACGGGCCGCAGATAGGACGAGAGCGTGAAGGACAGCGAGGTCGCCAATGCCGACTCCGCATCGCTCAAGGCAAGTAGCACCGGAGCAATGGCTCCCGTACTCGTCGACGTGAACATCGCCTGTTCGAGCACGCGCCGTGCTTGGCGAACGTTTGCAGGCGCGTTGCTCTTGAGGGAAGCCCGCCGGAAAGCGCCGTACCAACCGTCGATCTCATCGAGCAGTCGAGAGGCGGGAATGTCCCGCGTCTCATAACGACCCAGCGGAGTTGCGTAGTACGCAAGTCCGTTTCGAACATGAAACCCGATCCGTACGAACCGCTTGATGCCCCTCGCCACGCCGAACGCGGAGATGGCTCGGGCGAAATCGAGGGACGTTACGGCATCGCGCGCGGCATTCCCTTGCCCTACGGTGGCCCGACCTTCGGAAAACAATCGTCGCAGCTCGCGGTAACTGGCAGCGGCGGACCAAAGAGGAAGCCAAAGCTCGTCTCGACTTTCTGCCTCGTCGCTGTCAGCGACGAGAGGGGTCCCTCCTGCGGCCCTCGCGTGAAACGGAAAGGCCATCGCAAGGGGCGAGTTCTCGTACCGTCGCGTAGCAGCGCCCGCGAAGAGCAGCGCGCCCTCGATCAATAGTACGAAATCCCATGGATTCGAGCGTCCCCCCGCCGCCGGCTTGTACTGCCCCATCGCTCCGTCGAAAGGGACGGCCACCGGGGTGTCGAACAACGATGCTTCCAGGACGGCTCGATCCTTCTCGACGAGCACGTGGACGACGCGTTGTTGAAAGTTGTTGCTGAAATCCAGGCGACCGTCGTTGCCGCCGGTTCCGAGCAGAGGCGGATACTGAAGCTTTCCTTCCCCGATCAGGATCGCGGCGTCGATCCAGGCGACTGCCTCGTCGGGAAGCACGCCGCGCATTTGCGCGACGAGGTCGACTTTTGCTTCGTCGGTTGGCCGCTGATCGGCATCGGCGAGCAATGCGCGCGCAATACTGATCGCACGTGCGAAGCATGCCAGTCGAGGATCACTCGAAGCGAGGATCGCGTCCGGCGCCTTGCGATTGTCCTTCGGATAGAATCCGCTTCCCCCATTCCACGGTGCGATTACCGGAGTCGGCACCCAACGCTCGAGGAAAAACATCACGAGCGCGTCACGATCAAGCCGCCCTCGGACCACCAGATGTTCTCCACGCCACATCGCGCGTACCTCGGGATCGCACTGCTCGGCAACAGTGCGGATGATGCCGAGTGCCTTCAGATATGACCCGAGCGGCTCTGGCCGGCATCCAGTCAAGACGACCTCATGCATGATGCCTTTGGTCATCGCACTGCCTTGTCACTCGATGCTGCCATCCTCTTCCGACTGGCCCGCCAATCGGCGATCCTCACCAGTGTCTCGAGATACGCGAGGCGAAAGGGTCCGAACTCTTCCAGCAACCTGCCCATACGGTCGCTCCACGATGGTGATCCAGCATCGGATCCCATCTCCATGCATTGCAGACTGAGCTCCATCTCCGGAACGACGACGCCAGAGCCCAGATCTGTGGCAGCGATCCGATCGCCTTCGTAAACGCCATGGGCGAACCGCGTCCCGTTGCCCGGGGGCGTTTCGCCCGGACGTGCTCGAAGCGTCAGCCGCACTTTTCCATGATGCGCTGCGACCAGGTAGGCACCGAGGTCCTCGGTGGAATCGTGAACGAACAGCCACGCCAGAGCACTGACGACCTCGTGACGGAAGAACTTGCGGGGATTTCGGCTTCGGATGCTGCCGTCGCTTTTTGCCCACGGACCGGCTTGACGGCGTGCGTCGTTGTCGGGCAAAGCATCGACCAGCATTGCCTGGAACGCAGGATGGACTTTTCCCGCATCATGCCAGCGCGCTGCGGCGAGAAGTGTGGACGGGTCGACGAAGCCCTGCAGAAGGTGGCCAAGAGATTCCAGCAATCCTGCCATCTCCGCGGCCGCGTCGTCTGAATGCGTTGCGAGCGTTACGTATTCCGCCGCCCCATAGGTCAGCGAATCACTCTCGTTGGCGTCGGGCGGGGCCGTGGTGACGTCGACTGGTACGGGCACATTCCTACTCTCACCCGTGAAACCCAGCGCGGTATCGTAGCCGCCGACCTCCATATCAACCAGGATGGCCAGCCCGGGGTAGAAACGCTCGATCTCTACCCACTCTCGCTTCAGGCCGTCGAACCGCCACGCCTTCTTTCCTTTAGTCAGTTTGCGGAGCTCAGGGATAGGAACGGTGCACAACTCGTCGCGGTGCAACTCGCCGGTGCCGCGCCCGGGCCGATCGCTGCCGAGATCTCGCCACGCGACCTGCACGTCGCGGTCGTTCGACGTCCTCACATAACGGGAGACATCGATATCCCTTCCGGCCAGGTCAGGCTCGGTATCGAAGAGATCCATCAAATCGCGGCGTCGAAGTATCGGCAGCGCCGGAGCGCGCTTATCCAACGGCACTGTGGCTAGAACGGTGCTCGCAGCCGAGGAAAGTGATTCAAGATTCACGCGCGACGACTCGAGGACGGCCCGGTCGTACGGAAGACAAACATCCGCATCCGTTGTGTCGAGATCGATCCAGAAGGCGTGCGTTTCGGCATGCTCACCCGCCCGGTTCAACCGTCCGAACCGTTGCACCATGGACGGCCACGGCGCCAACTCGGAGAACATCGTACGGGCCGAGATGTCGACACCCGCTTCGATCGCTTGAGTCGCCACCAGAATGCCCTCGAAATCTCCCCGCATGACCTCGTCTTGAACGCGCCGGCGTTCGGCGGGACGGAAGCGGGAGTGAATGAGCGCGATACGTTCCTGCGATCCGAGCAGTCGCAACGCTGCGCTGAGCTGTTGCGCTCGCCGCACTCGGTTGACGACAACCAGGGTCAGACTGCCGGCGATGTGCGCGTCTGCGATCTCCTTCGCCAACGCGTCCACATCGTCGGCGTACGCCGCCGCGCGTGACAACTTTTTCGCGGCGGTCGCACGCCTGACGAGCGCCGGTTCGTCGCCATCAACGATGCATTTTGAATAAGCCCGAGTCACATCTACGGTCTTCAGCAGAGTTTCGTCCAGTGTGGCCGTCATCCAGACCGTTCGAGCGCGGCCAGCCACTGACAAGCGTTCACGAAAGGCCTGGAGTTGCGCGCCGGTCGATGCTCCGACGGACATCAACTGCACCTCGTCCATGACCCACGTGCAGTCGCTGTTGAGAAGCGCGAAGTGGATGGGCCAGAGAAATCGGCTCATCGCATAGCCCCGCATCAACGCACGCGAGAGAAGCTGATCTTGCGTTCCGATTATGACCGCATCGCGATCGGGAAACCCTTCCCAGGCGTCGTCGATGGCGCCGCCCATGATGGCATGTACGCCGACGTCATCGTCGCTGAGCTGCAGATTCGCGCGCCACCGCAACACCGAGCCCAGGCTTTGCTCGACGAGGGTGCGCATCGGCAAGCAGAAGACCAGCCGCCGACCCGCGGCTGCGCGCTGTATCGCTGTTCCGTGTCGTCGTTTCCAAAGCCAGCCGAGAACAGCAGTCGCGGTCTTGCCGGCTCCGGTTGGCGCTTCGAGCAAGTCGGGAAACTCGTCTGCCTGAGCGAAGGATGTTTGATAGGCGTACGGTGCGTGGCCCGTAGCGCGAAAGAAGAAGTCCTTGAAGCTCTGCTCAGCGTGCAAGTTAGCTCCACGTAACGCGCATTCCTCGTAGCCACGCGTCAGTCTGTGAAGTTACGCAGTCGCCGGATCTGACGGAAGGCGCAGGAGTGATCGACCCCACTCAAAACGCCGATGCGGCGATCAAATATGACTCGACCGTAAAAACCCCTGGCGCCGTCGGCCGAATCTTGCCGCGCGGTGGCCCATTACAGCCGGACAACGAGCGTCAGCTGTTGGCGCCCACCACCGGATCCACCGTGCGGCGCTTTCCGGAAAGTGCCGCGGCCGACAATTTCGCGTCGGCTTGAGGCATCACGCACGAGGCATACCGAGTCGCGCGGTTGCAACCTTGAGAGCGAACGTCGGGCCCGGGTCATGATTTTGAGAACGACCACGGACCATCGATCTGACAAGGCTTTAGCTGACGGCGTTCCGCTCGGTGGTCGACGTCGTACACCTGGCCGCGGAAGGTCGGGTGCGCGGGCACTCGAACCTGCGGCCCGCTGATCCTTCAATGGAGCCGCGGCCAGGCAAATCGTCGGACAGGAAAAGTGGTGGGTGCGCCCCGGCTCGAACGGGGGACCCGCTGATTAAGAGTCAGCTGCTCTACCAACTGAGCTACGCACCCACGAATCGGCTGCTACCCTACGCGTCGGCGAAGGGCAAAGGGCATGTGTGTATGACTTGGCCGATGCCGTGGCCGAAACTCGACGAGGCCCGCAACGCGAAGGCCTAAGGCAGCCGAAGCGGGGCGGGCGCGGCGGCGAGGCGCTCGTACGGTCGGTGGTCAGGCCGCCCAGACCTCGTCAAGTCGACAGTGCCGACCGGCTCGCCGAGCTCACGATTGTCAAGCTAGACGTCCCAGCGCTCCTGCACATCGGCCACCAGGACCGTTCACGCTTTCGTCCGCACCGCAGCAGAACGCTCGAGCGCAAGACCTGACCCCATTCTGAAAGGTGGGGTGGGCGACGGGACTTGAACCCGCGACAACCGGAACCACAATCCGGGGCTCTACCAACTGAGCTACGCCCACCGCAGACCGGGACACTGTGCACCGCTACGCGACGACAGTGCTCGACCCGGCGAGGAACACGCGACAAGCTAAGAAAATCCTTGCCCGGAGTCCAGCGAGCAGAATGAGCCACAGCATCCGCGCAGCAGTGCATTCGACCGTGTTTTTCGCGGCGCTTCTGTTCACCTCGGCGGTAGCCGCCGAGACCGCGAAACACCCGTGGAACCAGAACGTTCCCTTCGAGACGGCGATCATCCGCTATGAGCTCAAGGGAAAGGACCCGGGCACCAGGGTCCTCTACCTGCGCGCGCGCGGTGACGAGCGCGTGACGGTGACCCGCACGACCCCGACCGACACGGCGGCTGCCGCCGAACGCCATACGATCGAGATCTCCACGCCCGCCGACGTCACGCGCATCGAGATGCAGACCAAGACCGCGCTGCGCGCGGCCAACAAGCTCGGCCATCTCATCGAGGGCTACAAGGCCCTCTCCGACGAGGACAAGGCGACGGTGATGAAGACTGCCGCCCGGGTGGAGAACCGTTTCCCCGCTCTGCGCGGCCGCCCCGAGCCTTCGTCCAAGGGGAAGTTCCTCGGCTACGACTGCGACGTCGTCGAGATCGGCGGCGTCACCAGCTACTACATCGCCGGCACCACGATCCTGCTGAAGTCCGAAGGCGTGCAGGGATCGATCGCGGTGGCGACCATCGCCACCGACATCGACAACAAGGCGGCGATCCCCGAGGACGTCTTCGCCATTCCGGCCGAGGTCCGCGTGCGCGACCTTCGCGAAATGCAGAACGCGACTATTCGCCAGAGCGCCGAGAAAGAGCTCGCCGCCTTGCGCGCTCCGCATCCGTGACGTCGGGCTCCTGCGCGCGCGGATCGCACTCGCGACATTTCTTCTTTTCGCTGCCCTTCTTTTCGCTGGCCTTCTCGCCGCTCCTCTTCCCGCCGCCGGCGCCGCTTGGAGGCGCCACCGCCTTCGGCGCGGTGTGCACATGCGCCTCGTCGGCGCCGCACGGCCCGGGAAGCTCGGCGCCGTGCTGCTGCGGCGCTGGGTGCGCGGCAAGGAACTCGACGATCCTGGGAACCACCTCGTCCGGCTTCTCGTAGTGCGCCAGGTGCCCGGCGCCGTCGATGGCGTGCACGCGTGCCTGCGGGATCAGCGTCTCGGCCACCTGTGCCCCTTCGAACGGCGTGATCCGATCCTGGCGGCCCCAGAAGATCTGCACGGGAAGGCCACTGCCGCCGAGCTCGCGGTAGCGGTCGCGAAAATCGGACAGCGGCATGTTGCGCATCGACGACAGGATGGCGCGCTTGTAGCCGCGATAGGCCATCTGCGGCGTGAACTTCGCCTGCAGTGCCGGCACCAGCGCCTGGTCGTGCACGCCACGGGCGTTGGCCGATACCAGAACGCCCTCGCCAAAGGCCTTGAGCACGTACTCGCCGACCAGCGGTAGAGCCAGCAGACGCGCCTGGATCGGCACGTCCACGGAAAAGCCGGCGGGATCGATCAGTGTCAGCGAGGCGACCCTGCGCGGATGCCGCAGCGCGAACTCGCTGGCGATGACGCCGCCCATCGACAGTCCGACCAGATGGACGCGATCGTCGAGGTCAAGCTGGCCCATCAGCTCGCGAAGCTGGCCGTCGTAGAGGTCGAGGTCGTAGTCCGCATCGGGACGGTCGGAGAAGCCGCGGCCGAAGAGGTCGTAGACCAGCGTGCGATAGCCTTCCTGCTGCAGGCGCTTCGGCAGGCGGCCCCAGACGTAGGACGGCGAGGAGAAACCGTGCACGAAGACCACGACCTCGGCGGGCTGGGGCCCGAGAAGGTCGTAGCGCGTGCGTCCGGCCGAGAGCGAGGCGAAGCGCCCGGGAACGCCGCTGCGGACCTGCTCGTCGATCACGTAGCGCTCACCGTCCAGGGCAAACGGCGTGCCGACCAGGTAGACGAGTGCTGCGCCGATGACGTAGGGCTTGAAACTTATCACCGCGGTCCGGTTCTCCAGGGATCAGCTCATGCACGCGCGCAGCCAGGCCTGCAAATGCTCGAACGCAAGACCGAGCGCTCGCTCCAGTCCGGTTGACGCTGGCCCCAGCTGCGTTCATGACAGCGCCCGACCTCGCCATGGACTCTCGCCATCGCGCCATCGTGCTCGTCGTCGCTTCGACGATCCTCCTGCTGGCGCTGTTCCTCGCTCGCAAGCTTGCCTAGACGCGCGCACTGTCCGCTGGCGGCGCATGTCGCTCGCAAGCTTGCCTAGACGCCCTCGCCGCTCTGGCTCCAGGCCGACAGGCTCCACGACTCGATCGCTACCGGCTCCTTCCCGCAGCTCTCGGGCAACGTGCGCCCGGCTTCGCGAATCTGACGAAGCTCGCCGCTGCACTCGCAGACCATCCCGTCGGTCCATGCTGCCCGCAGGCTGACGCGCGCGTCGTCGTCCTTGCCGTCGCAGCGCCATTCCAGCGCGGCATCGAGCCAGCGCATGCCGTGGCGCATCCACATCTGCTGCTCCAGTACCTGGGCTGCGGGCGGCATCGCACACATTCCGCGATAGTGCTCGGTGATTCGGGCAGGCCCCGCATCGCCGTCGCGGAGCCAGTCTGCATCGTCGGCCCGCATGCGGCCGTACAGACGTCCGCTCGGCAGGTCGAGGAGCGTGGGCGCGAAGCGGTGCCCGCCGAGGTGGCTGCTGCGCCACAGACGCACTCCAGGCTCGGCCAGGCGGTCGCACAGATGACGATAGAGTGGAAAGCCCAGCTTCCCGCAGCACGCGTCGCGGCTTCCGTGCGTGCACACGAACAGATCCCTGCCCTGCTGTTGCGGATGCTGCGAGGCCTGATGCGAAAGCGCCGCCTCGAGCACGAGCTCTCCAGTCTCGCCAATGTGAATCTGATCCAGGACATCCGCCAGGGCAGGACGCGCCACGCTGAGCTCGCGACGCGCAAAGCCGCGAAAGGGTCCGCCGCCGCGCTCGAACAGAAAGACCTTGTGGCGGCCGTCCTCGCTGCGGCCATCGCCGTCGAAGAACAACAGACGCAGGCCCTTGGCGCGTTTGCCGATGCGCCGGATCGCCTCGTCCAGATGCGCATCGCTTGCCGCCGACCCGGCCAGCTTGGGCGCCCACGGGCTGGCGAGCTCGACGGCGAGGATGGCCGAGCACGTGCCGGCGGATCCGATCAGCGGCACGCCGGCGGCCGCAGACTGCGCCGAGCAGGGAGCGCCGGCCACGGTCAGCAGCCGCGGAATGGACGGTGCGAAGGTTTCGCGCAGCAACGCACGCCGACACCAGCTACGGGCTGGCCAATGCCGGCCGGTGCGAGAACGGCGGTCAGAACAGCAGCGCAGGCTGCTGGCAGAAGTCGGTGTTCTGGTTGCACTCGTAGAAGTCCCTGCAGTCGTTGTCGTTGTCGCAGGGCCTCTCGCAAAAGCCGTTGTTGGGGTTGCAGCGGAAGGCGGCCGGCAGCCCGTCGCAGTCGGCGTTGCTGTCGCACAGGACCGCAAGCGTGGTCGTCGTCGAGGTGGTCGACGTCGAGGTCGTCGAAGTGGTCGACGTGCTGGAGTCTCCCGGGCCATCCGTCGTGGTAGTGGGCCCGCACGAAGGACAGTTCAGATTGACGTTGGCGCCGACGGCCTTTCGCAGGCAGGTCAGCGCATCGGCAGCGGTCTTGGACTGGCTGCCGTTGGTGTCGCACACGCACAGCTCGCAGTCTTCCAGGCCCACGGCGGAGCGAAGGATGTAGGCGCAATCGCTGGCAGTCGGGTTCGGGCCGTTGGTGGCCGGCTGGCTGCAGTCGCCGTTGGCGGCCAGGGCCTGGGCCGCTGGGAACAGGAAGATGGCCGCGGCAGCTGCCAGGAACGAGGACTTGACGTGATACCAGATGGGTCCGCTCATGCGCATGCTCCAGACTGCGAGTGTGACACTTCCGGCCGACACGCGAAACTCTGTCTTTACGCTGGCGACCGCCCCGATCAGCGCTGCGCCCCTCGATAGCGGTAACGATTCCAGATCTCGTTGAAGCCGTCGTTGATGCGGGCCACCACGGCGCAGGCATCGCTGTACGGCTCGGCCGGAAAGCTTCGCGCCTCCTCCAGGAGCGCCGCGCAATCGAGGGCATATTCGCTCTGGGCCAGCAGCCTGGCCAGCAGCTCGGGCTCGGCGGCAATCGCGCCCGGATCGGCCGTAAGCCTTGCTCGTACCTGCGCCAGCTCTGCGCGTGTCATCAGCTCCATGTCGACTCCTTCGGCGATCGGTTCGGGCGACGCCGTTCTTCGAGCAAACCTGCTGCGAGGTCCGGCGCCTGCCCTTCATTAGCCTTCGGGCGCATCGGCGTAAGGGCGCCTAATTGCCGTTCCGCGGCCGCCTTCACGGGCGTGGTGGGCTCTAGCAATCGGTGGTGCTGTCCGCAACGAAAGGCGGCAGCCGCGTTCGCACGCAACGTGCGCACGAAGCTACAATGCCGGATGCGGACCGCGAGGATCTTCTCGCACCACCAGGAGCGTTGCGCCGCAGCGTGTGCCCGGCGTCGCTCGCGCGCAATTTCCACCGGAAATCCCCTGTGATACGCGGGGCAAATTAAGGTCGATGAGCAAGCCCGATTTCGCCAACATCTCCAACGCAGACTACGTCGACTCGATGTACCGCCAGTACCTTGCCGAGCCAGCCTCGGTCGGTGAGGATTGGCGCCACTTCTTTGCCGGCTTCGAGCTGGCACAGAACGGCAAGGGATCCTCGGCGAAAGTCGCGGCTGCGCCAGCGGCTGGGGCATCCCCATCGCGCGGCGCCGGCGCCGACTTCGTCGAGGGAGTCGCCGACCTCATCCATTCCTATCGGGACCTCGGCCATCTGATCGCGAACCTCGATCCGCTCGGGGGAAACCAGAGCAGCCATCCGCTCCTGGAGCTCTCGCAATTCGGACTCTCCGACAGCGATCACGATCGCGTCGTCGAGTGTCCGAGCTTCAAGCAGAAGGGCCCCTGCCGTCTCGGCGACCTGATCGACCTGCTGCGCAGCACCTACAGCGGCACCATCGGCGTCGAGTACATGTACATCCAGAGCAAGGAGCAGCGACAGTGGCTCCAGGAGCAGATCGAGCCGGCGCTGAACCGGCCGCCTCTGGATGCGGCCGCGCGCAAGCTCATCCTCGAGGACCTGCTGCGCGCCAATCACTTCGAGCAGTTCCTCCACAAGAAGTACGTCGGCAACAAGCGCTTCTCGCTCGAAGGCGCCGACTCCCTGATCGCGCTGCTCCACCAGATGGTCGAGACCGCCGGCGATCACGGCGTGCGCGAGATCGTCATGGGTATGCCGCATCGCGGCCGCCTCAACGTCCTGGCGCACATCCTGGCCAAGCCCTACGAGATGATCTTCTCGGAGTTCGAGGGGAACTTCCTGCCCGACAGCATCCAGGGCGACGGCGACGTCAAGTATCATCTCGGGTATTCGCGCGACTACAAGACGGCGCGCGGCGACAACGTGCATCTGTCGCTGCTGTTCAATCCGAGCCACCTCGAAGCCATCAATCCGGTGGCCGAGGGCATCGTGGCCGCCAAGCAACACTACCTCGAGGACCGCGAGAAGCGCATGGTCATGCCCGTGCTAATGCACGGCGACGCCGCCTTCATGGGTCAGGGCCTGGTCATGGAGACGCTGGCCCTGTCCGAGCTGCGCGGCTACAGCACCGGCGGCACCATCCACATCGTGGTCAACAACCAGGTGGGCTTCACCACTTCGCCCTCGGACTACCGCTTCACGCGCTATCCCACCGAGATCGCCAAGCTGGTGCAGGCACCCGTCTTCCATGTGAACGGCGACGATCCGGAGGCCGTCGTGCAGGCCGCGCGCCTGGCGGCGATGTTCCGCGCGCAGTTCCGCGAAGACGTGATGATCGACCTCGTCTGCTACCGCCGGCACGGCCACAACGAGCTCGACGACCCGACCTTCACGCAGCCGCTGATGTACAAGAAGATCGCGGCGCTGCCGACGGTCTCGCAGCTGTACTCGCAGCGGCTGGTCGAGCAGGGCCACATCGGTCAGGCCGAGGCCGACGCGCTCCAGCAGAGCATCGAGCAGGAGATGGAGAACGCGCTCGAGTACGCGCGCGACTTCATGCCCAAGCAGCAGGTCTTCTCCTTCGGCGGCGCCTGGGCCGGCATGACCTGGGCGGGCGACGACTGGGGCGCCAGGACGCGCGTTGCGGCCGAGCAGCTTCACGAAGTCGTCGATCGGCTGCGCAAGCTGCCCGAAGGCTTCGTTGCCCACCCCAAGGTCAAGCGCATGTATGCCGAGCGCGCCCAGATGCTCGGCCCCGACGGCCGCGTGGACTGGGGCTGCGCCGAGATGCTCGGCCTCGGAACCCTCCTTCTCGAAGGCGTGACGGTGCGCGTGTCGGGACAGGACAGCGGCCGCGGCACCTTCAGCCACCGCCACGCCGTCCTGCACGACGTCAACACCGACGAGCGCTTCGTCCCGCTGGATGCGATGAGCGAGGACCAGGGACGCTTCTACTGCATCGACAGCAACCTTTCGGAGGCCGGCGTGCTCGGTTTCGAGTACGGCTACAGTTCGGCCGATCCGAGGAACCTGGTGATCTGGGAGGCTCAGTTCGGCGACTTCGCCAACAACGCGCAGGTCATCATCGACCAGTTCATCGCCAGCGCCGAATCCAAGTGGCAGCGCATGAACGGCCTGGTGCTGCTGCTGCCGCATGGCTACGAGGGTCAGGGCCCCGAGCATTCCAGCGCCCGCCTGGAGCGGTTCCTGAACCTGTGCGCCGAAGGCAACATGCAGGTCTGCAACATGACCAACCCGGCGCAGCTGTTCCACGTCGTGCGCCGGCAGATGAAGCGCAAATTCCGCAAGCCGCTCGTCATCATGAGCCCCAAGAGCATGCTGCGGAACAAGTTGTGCTACTCCACCATCGACGAGTTCACCGACGTCGACTTCCGATGCGTGCTCGACGAGACCGACGACATCGATCGCAAGCACGTGCGGCGCCTGCTGCTGTGCAGCGGCAAGGTCTACTACGACCTGATCGTCGCCCGACGGGAGCGCAACATGCACGACGTTGCGGTGATCCGCGTCGAGCAGCTCTATCCCTTCCCGCTGCAGGAGCTGCAGGGGATCCTGGCCACCTATCCAGGCGATGCCGAGGTGTGCTGGGTGCAGGAGGAGCCGAAGAACATGGGCGCTTGGAGATTCATCTCCGACCGCAGCCACATGATCTTCGACGACGGCCGTTCCCTGACTTTCATCGGCCGCGACGCGGCCTCCAGCCCGGCCACGGGCTCCTACAAGATCCACCAGGCCGAGCTGCGTCAGATGCTGGATGATGCGTTCAAGCCTCCCAAGGTTCATGCGGTAGCGAAGAAGAGCCATGCCGGTTGAGGTCAAGGTCCCGCAGCTCGGAGAGTCGGTTAGCGAAGGCGAGGTCCTGCGTTGGCTCAAGGCCGACGGCGAGTCGGTGGCGACCGACGAGATCATCCTCGAGTTCGAGACCGACAAGACCACCGTCGAAATCCCCGCTCCTGCCGCAGGCGTGCTGCGCATCCTGAAACAGGAAGGCACGGTGGCCGTTGTCGGCGAAGTGCTCGCGCACATCGAGACCAACGGCGCCGGCGCCAGCAAGGAGAAGAAGACCTCGAAGGCCGCGGCGGCCAAGGCGCCGTCGGCGGCTACTTCGAAGCCGGTTCAGGAGACCGCCGCACCCTCCTCGTCCGAAGGCGATGCACCGGCCGATCCCGCCCAGGCCAAGGAAGCAGAGGCGGCGATCGAGGCGAGTGCCGATGCCGCGCCGGCCGGCGGCGCCGCACCGCGACTCGGTCCTGCCGCCAGGCGCATCGCCGAGGAACGCGGCGTCGATCCTGGCAGCGTCGCCGCAACGGGCCCGGGCGGACGCGTCACCAAGGCGGACATGCTCGCCCACCGTCCCGTCGCCGCCGATGCGGCGGCTGCCAAGTCATCGGCCGAGGCCGGTGCTGCCAAAGGCGCGCGACCCGAGCCTGCTGCGCAGGCCAAGGCGTCCTCGCCTGCACCGCCGCAGCCCGCCGCAGGCGAAGGCGACGAGGAAGAGCGCGTGCGCATGACGCGCCTTCGTCGCACCATCGCCGAGCGCCTGGTGCAGGCGCAGCACACGGCCGCCATCCTGACCACGTTCAACGAGATCGACATGAGCTCGGCCATGGAGCTGCGCGCCAGGCACAAGGACGCGTTCCAGAAGGCGCACGGCGTCGGCCTCGGCTTCATGTCGCTGTTCGCACGCGCCTGCGTGCTGGCGCTGCGCGACGTCCCGATCGTGGCGGCGCAGATCGACGGCGACGACCTCGTCTACAGGAAACGCGTGCACCTCGGCATCGCCGCCTCGACCGAACGCGGCCTGGTCGTGCCGGTGGTGCGCAATGCCGACCTCATGAACCTGGCCGACCTCGAGCGCGAGATCGGCCGCCTTGCCGGGCTGGCACGCGAGAACAAGCTCGGCATCGAGGACCTTTCGGGCGGCACGTTCACCATCTCCAACGGCGGCGTGTTCGGCTCGCTGCTGTCGACGCCCATCCTGAATCCGCCGCAGAGCGGAATCCTCGGCATGCACAAGATCGAGAAGCGGCCCGTGGTGGTCGCCGATCAGATCGTCGTCCGGCCGATGATGTACGTGGCGCTGTCCTACGATCACCGCATCATCGACGGCCGCGACGCCGTGACGTTCCTTGTCAAGGTCAAGGAGCGGCTCGAGGACACCGGCCGCCTGCTGCTCGAAATCTGACATTCCGAAGGGGTCAGGCACCTTTTCGAAAAAGGTGCCTGACCCCTTTTCCTACCGGAGGCTGCATTGGCAAAGCAGAGTTACGATCTGGTCGTCATCGGGGCGGGTCCGGGCGGCTATCAGGCGGCCATTCGCGCCGCTCAGCTCGGCATGAAGACGGCCATCGTCGAGAAGGACCCGACGCTCGGCGGCACCTGCCTGAACGTGGGCTGCATCCCGAGCAAGGCGCTGCTGGAGTCCTCGGAACTCTTCGCACGCGCCAGGCATGGCCTGGACAAGCATGGCATCAAGCTGTCGGGCGTCGAGCTCGACCTGGATGCGATGATGAAGCGCAAGCGCGAGGTCGTCGAAGGCCTGACGCGCGGCGTGGCGGGCCTGATGAAGAAGAACAAGATCGACGTCTGGCACGGCACGGCGCGACTGAAGTCGGCCACTCTGATCGACATCAGCGGCGAGAACGCCGGCGAAATCGAAGCCAGACGCATTCTCATCGCCACGGGCAGTGCGGCCGCGGCGCTTCCGCACATCCCCTTCGACGGCAAGCGCGTGCTGTCGTCGACCGAAGCGCTCAGCCTGGAGAAGGTCCCCGCAAAGATGCTGGTCGTCGGCGGCGGCGCCATCGGCCTGGAGATGGGCTCGGTGTGGTTGCGCCTGGGCAGCCAGGTGCGTGTGGTCGAGCTGATGGACCAGATCGTGCCCGGCGCCGACAAGCGCAGCGCGCAGGTGCTGGAGCGGTCGCTCAAGAAGCAGGGCATGGAGATCCTGCTGCAGAGCAGCGCCAAGTCGGCCGAGATCGGCGGCAAGTCGGTCAAGGTGACGATCGAGGGCAAGGACGGAAAATCGTCGACCGATACGTATGACGTCGTCCTCGTGGCCGTGGGGCGCAAGGCGTACACCGCCGAGCTCGGTCTTGCCGAGGTCGGCGTGGAGACCGACGAGCGCGGCCGCATCAAGGTCGGCAAGCACTTCGAGACCAACGTCCCCGGCATCTTCGCCATCGGCGACGTCGTGGCCGGGCTCATGCTCGCGCACAAGGCGAGCGAGGAAGGCGTGACCTGCGTCGAGCGCATGGCCGGCGTTGCCGGACACGTCAACTACGATGCCATTCCCGGGATCGTCTACACCTGGCCGGAGCTGGCCAGCGTCGGCCTTTCCGAGGAGGCCGCCAAGGCTGCCGGACGCGAGGTCAAGATCGGAACCTTCCCGTTCCAGGCCACACCGCGTGCCAAGTGCATGGGCGAGACCGAAGGTCAGGTGCGCATCATCGCCGATGCGGCCACCGACGCCGTCATCGGCGTGCACATCGTCGGGCCCTACGCCTCCGAGATGATCGCCGAGGCGGCCGTCGCCGTGGAGTTCGCCGCGAGCGCCGAGGACATCGCGCGCTCGGTGCACGCGCATCCGACTCTGGCCGAGGCCATGAAAGAAGCCGCGCTGGCCGTGGACGGGCGGCCGATCCACATCTGATCGCGCGCCGGAAACTCAATCCGGACAAACTGCGGACACGCACTTTTTCGGCGCGACGCCTGCCGGACCTCCGGGTACACCGGGCCCACCCGAAGCATTCGGGATTCGAGGAGGTTTCAATGAAGACTGCAATCGTTGGCGTGCTCGCGCTCGCCACTTTCCTGGCCCTGCCAGCACCGGCGGCGGCGCAGCAGACCGATCTGTACGATTCCTTCGACCGGGCAGATGGAGACGCGGGGCCCGACTGGGAACCCACGCCGTTCGGATTCCCGGTGTGGTACATCCGCAACAACATGGCATGTGCCGACACCCCGGGCATCAACCTCCTGTCGCAGCCGTACTGCGGTCTGCGCGTCAACATGGAGACGCAGCTCTTCGGCGACGAGCTCAGCAACTACGAAGGCGGATTCGTCATGGCGCCGGCTGATTTCAGCGCCGTGCTGCTGTGCGAGGGCGTGCGCGACGACGGCGCCGGCACGATCACCCTGCGGATCCGCAACCCGTTCACGCACGAGGACTTCGCCACCAGCGATCCGATGCAGGTGACTCCCGGCAGCGGCTACTATCTGAGTTTTTACGTCGAGAGCACGGGGTACGCGATCTGCACACTGCGCGACTCGTTCCATTTCGAGCAAGTCGTCGCGACGACGATGACCGCACCCTGGATCTCGCCCTCCCGCTTCGGGCTCGTGCTTTCGGGCGCCAGCGAGATGCCGGACAACAAGTACGCCTGCGGCGATTTCTTCAGCATGAATATCTACGAGCCCTTCACCTGCCCGCCCGAGCCCACCACCACGACGCTGGACACCACGACGACGACGATGGCGCCCGCGACCACGACGTTGCCCGACCCGACCACCACGACCCTGCCCGAGCCGACGACGACGACGATGGAGGAGACCACCACCACCATCGACGAGCCGACCACGACGACGATGGAGACCACCACCACCACGTTGCCGGCCGGCCCGCTGTGCGCCGCGGCACCGCGCAACGACTGCCTGAGCGGCGCCAATGGCGCCAGCCGCCTCAAGCTGCGCGCCACCAGCCATCCCATGCTGCTGTGGAAGCTGGGGGCCGGCGCCGAGGCGGCCGAAGGCGCGTTCGGCGATCCGGTCGACGGCGACACCGAGATGGCCTTCTGCCTGTATGACGCAAGCGCCTCCAGCCAGCCCCTGGTCAGCGAGACGATCGCGGCCGGCGAGGGCTGGGACGCGGTCTCCAAGGGCCTCCGCTACTCGGGAAGCGGCGCCGTGCGGTCGGTCGCGCTGCTGCGGAACGCCGCCGGCAAGACGCAGATCCGCGTTTCGCTTGCCGGTGAAGGCTATGACGACCCGACCCTGCCGCTGACCCACGGCGTGCGAGCCCAGCTCGTCGTCGACGATGGCGGCCAGCGGTCCTGCTGGGAGACCGGGTTCTCGTCGGCAAAGCCAAACGACGAGCGCCGGTACAACGCCAAGGGACCGGAGTAACCTCCCCGGTTCCCGCGGGGGCGCCGCCGTTCGCGGCGGCGCCCTCGCCCCTTCTTCGCTCGTGGCGATTCTTTCACACAGGTGTGTGCGAGCTCGTGCATGAGGTGCGCCCGCCTGATACCCGGACCATGAGCGGCGATCCCGTGGGGATTGGAGCGCCGCCATCGCAGGACCGGGGGAATGGCGAGTTTCACGTTTGGGGCATTCCGCCTCGACACGGCGACGGGCACGCTGTGGCGAGGGTCGGAGACGATCGAGCTGTCAGGCAAGCTCTGGGACGTGCTGCTGCTTCTCGTGCAGCGGCCCGGAGAACTGCTCACGCCCGAAGCCATGGCCGCAGCGGCATGGCCGCGCGCCGAAGCATCGCCCGAAACGGTCGCGCGCACGGTGCGGCGCCTGCGCCTGGCGCTCGGCGATCCTCCCGAGCAGCCGCTCTACATCGAATCGGTCTACGGCCGCGGCTTTCGCTTCATCGCACCAGTCAGCTTCTGTGCCGGTGACGCTGCGCCGTCCAGCAACTTCGTCGGGCGCGTGCAGGAGCTGGCAACGCTGCACCGCGCAGCCGCCCAGACCCGCCACAGCGGCGCGCGCGTGATGCTCGTGCTCGGCGATGGAGGCATCGGCAAGAGCGCGCTGCTGCATCGCTTCCTCGACGACCTGGCAACCGATGCCGGTATTCGCGTAGGACACACCGCATGTCTGGAGGCGATGGGCAGCCCCGAGCCGTTCGGCCCGCTGCTGGCCATCTTCGAACAGTGGCTCGCCGGCGACGACGGCACCGTCGCACGACTCATCATCGAGCGGGCGCCGAGCTGGGCTCGCGAGCTGCGGCTTCTGCCGGACCTTCCACTGGGAACGGAGGACGGCAGCCTCGAGCGCATGCCACGCGAAGGCATGGCATTGCTGGGCGCGCTGGCACGCGACCGCCCGCTCGTCCTCGTCATCGACGAGTGCGGCCTGCTCGATGCGGCCACGCTCGGCATGCTGGAGGCGGTCACGCGCCGCCGCGGCGAGCTCGCGCTCCTCGTGGTGTGCGCGGCGCGGCGCACCGATGCGAGCCTCCCCAGCGCGCCGTTGCACTCTCTCTACGCAGCCAGCGCCGATCCTGCGCGCGTCGAACGGATCGATCTGTCGCCTCTGGACGAGGAGGCGCTCGGCCATCTCCTGCAAAAACACGCTGAAGCCGCCGATCCGGCCCGCCTGCTGTCCGCCCTGCTCGATCTGTCAGGCGGCCATCCGCTGCTTGCGCTTTGCCTGATCGAAGATTGGACGGCGCGCGGCGTGCTGGACGACGTGGCATCGGGCCGTCTGGTCCCGGACATCTCCACCGCCGTCGGCTCCACGCGCGCAGGCGCCATCGCTGCGCTGCTCGAACGCCGGCTGCAGATGCTGGATGCACCCTCGCGCCTGGCCATCGAAGCCGCCGCGCTTGCCGGCACCCAGTTCGATGCGCGCGAGGTCGCTGCCGCGCTCGGCGATCCCGAAGCCGAAGACAGACTGTTCGAGCTGGCCAGGCACGAATTCCTGATCGAGCCCTGCGGCAGGTCGGAGTGGCCTGACGGCAGCGCCGGTCACGCCTATCGGTTCCGGCATGCCCTGCTGCGCACGCCATTGCTGGAACGGATCCTGCCGGGCACGCGCACCAAGTGGCTGCGTGCCATCGTCGAGCGGCTCGAGACCGGCTACGGCGAGGAGAGCGCGCCGGTTCTCGGCCGCCTGCTTTCGCATTCTCACGAGCTGCGCGATCCGGCACGCATCATGAAGTACGAGGTCGCTGCCGCCACCAGCGCAGTGCGCCGCCTGAGCCACGTCGTGGCAGCCGATCATCTGCTGCGCGCGCAGGCCGCCGCCGATCGTCTGCCCGAGTCGCCGTCGATGACCGTCACGCGCGGGAGGCTCTCGCTGCAGGCAGCGGTGGCGATCTTCCACGGCGTCGGCGCCGGCGATCCACGCATCGAAGCGCTGGTCGAGCGCGCGCGACAGAGCGCACGAGAGACCGGCGCGACCCGGCTCGAGTACCTCTCGCACCTGGTAAGGACGGGCTATCACATGCGGGCGTGCCGCACGTCGGAGGCGATGGAGGGCTGCGATCGCATGGTCGAGCTGGCCAGTGCGCATGACGCCGGCCTTCTTCCTGCCGCGCTGCTCTATCGCGGCCTGGCCAACGCGATCACCGGCCGTCTTCCTGCCGCGCACGAAGACCTGACGCGGTCCCTGACCATACCGCGTGATGCGAACGTTCCCGCCGGACTGTGCTTCGAGCGCATGGCCAGGATGTACGACGCCCTGGTGCTGACGGCGCAGGGCTACGCGGCGGCGGCCGAAGACGCCTTCGGTGCCGCGCAGCGGGCGGCCGAGCAGCACGGCAACGCGTTCGATGAAGTCGACCTCGCCTACTTCCGTGGTCTGGCCGCGGTGCGCACGCAACGGCCGCGCGAGGCGCAGCAGGCGGCCGCGCGCGTGTTCGCTCTCGATGCCGAGCACGGTTTTGCGCGCCACACACCGGGCGCCACGATGATTCGCGACTGGGCGCGAGCATCGGCCAACGCGTCGGCGACGGCGGCGGCCAGGATGCGCGATCTGCAAGCGCAGCGGCGCGATGCCGGCGAGCTGTGGGACGACACGTTCTGCAGCTATCTCGTGGCCGACGTGCTGCTTCGCGGCGGCAGCAGCCAGGAGGCTGCCAAGGTCAACGAGGCTGCGCGAGAGATGGCGATGCGCAGCGGCGAGACCTTCTTCCTCTCCGAGCTGTGGCGTCAGTCCGCCCGCATCTCACTGGCTCGCGGCGGCGCCACGAGCACGCGCGATGCAAGGACCGCACTTCGACACGCCATTGGCGTGGCGCGCGAGCAGGACGCGGCATACTCGGAGTGGACGGCAGCCGACGTCCTCTCGCGCTGCGGGCCGCTGAGCAGCGAGGACGAGCGTTCGGTCGCGGCTGCAAACGAACGGATCCAGGCGCGGTCCACGCATCGGCCGGGGTCGGGACAGATGCCACGAGCGGAAATCTCGGGCGTAGGCTGACCTGCTTTCGCGTTTGCGCTATGCCGGACGCATGTCGCTGCGAGTCGTCGGCGCCGGCCTCGGCCGGACCGGAACCCTCTCCCTCAAGGTCGCCCTCGAACAGCTCCTTGGCGGCCCCTGCTACCACATGGCCGAGGTCGTCGCGCATCCGGAGCACATCGGCGTGTGGCATCAGGCGGCCCTCGGCAACTTCCCCGATTGGAATACCGTCTTCGCCGACTACCGCGCGGCCGTCGATTGGCCGGTGGCGGCCTTCTGGGAGCCGATCGCGGAGGCGTTTCCGGATGCCGTCATCGTGCACTCGATCCGCGACCCCGACTCGTGGTGGGAGAGCGCGAGCTCGACGATCTTCCCTACGGCGCGCGCAGCGCAGGGCCCGTGGCGCGAGATGCTGGACGCGCTGTTCGACAATCATTTCACGACCGACCTGCACGATCGCGCCGCGTGCATCGCGGCCTACCAGCGGCACAACGCACACGTCCTGGCCTCGGCCGATCCGAAGCGTCTCGTCGAATGGACCGCGAAGGAAGGCTGGGCACCGTTGTGCAAGGCGCTCGGCGTCCCCGTGCCCGAAGCGCCGTTCCCTCGCGTGAACACCAAGGAGGAATTCCACGAGCGATTCGCGGTGAAGTGATTCACGACGCCGAATACAAGGGCGGCTGCATTCGGACCGACGATGCCGCCGGTTGTGGCGCGCGCAGACGATCGCCACGAACACCCGGGCGTCGCATGAGCGTGATCGCGACGATCCCGATGCGCAGCGCCCTGCCCCCGCCAAACCGGCACGAGTTGGCTTTCCACTGACGGCTTCCTAGATTGCGATCGCCGCGGCATGCCGCCGCGGCGACCAGCATCAGCGCGCCGCCGGTTGCGTCGCGGCGCAGGGGAAGCCGCCCATGGCCGAAAGAGTCGACACGCCCGAGCAGGCCGAGTTCCGGGAACATTGCCGCCGCTGGCTCAGCGAGAACCGTCCGGCGCCGCCGACCTTCCGCCTACCCTTGTCCGCCATCGAGGTGATGACGGAGGATCAGCGCAGGTACCTGTGCGACTGGCAGAACAAGTGTCACGCCGCGGGACTGGTCGGCACCGACTATCCGAAAGAGTACGGCGGCCACGGCTACAAGGGCTTCCAGTCCATCGCCAGCCAGGAGATGGGACGAGCCGGCGTGCCCTACATGGTCAACGTCATCGGCCTGGGCATGGCGGCGCCGACCATCCTCGTGCACGGCACCGAAGAGCAGAAGCGTCGCTACCTTCCGCCTCTGCTGTCGGCCGACGAGATCTGGTGCCAGGGCTTTTCGGAGCCGGGCGCGGGCAGCGACCTCGCCAACGTGCAGGCGCCGGCCGTGCGCGACGGCGACAACTGGGTCATCAACGGACACAAGGTCTGGACCAGCCTGGCGCACTTCGCCAGCTGGATGATCATGCTGGTTCGCACCAGCACCGCCGACAAGTACGGCGGCCTTTCCTACTTCATCGTGCCGATCAGGGGCGCCAAGGGCGTCACGGTGCGACCGCTCATCAAGATCACGGGCGAGACCGGCTTCAACGAAGTATTGTTCGAGGACGTCGTGGTTCCCGACAGCCTGCGGCTGGACGAGGTCGGCAAGGGCTGGACGGTGGCGATGACGACGCTGACCTACGAGCGCGGCGCGGCCGAAGGCGCCGGCAGCGGCGGAGGTGTCTCGCTCGACGAGCGCGTGCGAAGCCTCGTGCGTCTTGCCAAGGCCACCCGCCGCGGCGGCGGCAAGACGGCGTGGGACGACGCCGTGCTGCGCGACAAGATCATGAAGCTCGCCATTCGCAGCGAAGGCCTGCGGCAGAGCGCGCGGCGCGCGCGCGTTCCCGGACTCATCGAGGATCCGATGCGACTGCCGCTGCAGCAGAAGCTCCTGACCAGCGAGCTCATGCAGGACCTGGCGGCGGTGGCCCTGGAAATCGAAGGCGCGGCCGCCTCGCTCTACGTCGGCGATGATCGCGCGCCCGATGGCGGGCAATGGCCGCTGGCGTATCTGAACTCCTACGGCTTCACGATCGCGGCCGGCAGCAACGAGATTCAGCGCAACATCCTGGGCGAGCGCGTGCTCGGCCTGGCCAAGTCGAAGTAGGAGACAGGTGATGGCTCAGCCCAAGGACTTCGGCTTCGGCGCCGACGAGCAGATGGTCCGCGACCAGGCCCGGCGCTTCCTCAAGGACAATCTTCCCGTGGACCGCCTACGCACGCTCGTGGCGCGCGATCATCACGAGGCGTACGAGAGCGACGTGCAGCCCGTCTATCAGGACGAGAAGCTGTGGGCGTCGGCAGTGGAGCTGGGATGGACGGGCCTCGGCGTACCGGTCCAAGCCGGCGGTGCCGGAATGGGACTGGTGGCCGTGGCGGCACTGGCCGAAGAAGCGGGCCGCGCAGCGCTGCCCTCGCCGCTGGTTTCGACGCTGTGTGCAACCGAAGTGCTCAAGGCCGCCGGCGCAGCGGCTGCGCTCGAGCGTATCGCCGGTGGTCAGGCGGCAAGCCTCGCCATCAGCGGGCAGGCGGCGAGCCAGGAATTCGCCGACACCGAGGTCGAAGCCAGCGATCGCGGCAGCGCCGTGGTGTTGTCGGGAACGTCCTACTTCGTGCAGGACGCGCGCAAGGCGGCGTTCTTCGTGGTGGTGGCGCGCGCCGGCAAGGACCTCGTGCTGGCCGCCGTCGATGCCGACGCGCCCGGCGTCAGCATCGATCCCGATCGCATCGTGGACCTGACGCGCGACCAGGCCAGCGTCGTCTTTGCCAACGTGGAGGTGGCGGCCAGTGCCGTCCTGGCGCGGGGCGCCGCCGCCGAGCAGGCGCTGGCGAAATCGTTTCCGGCCCTGCTGACCATCGTGGCCGCCGATCTTTGCGGCGCCTCCGAATGGCTGCTGCAGACCACCGCCGAGTACGCACGCACGCGCAAGCAGTTCGACCGGCCGATCGGCTTCTTCCAGGCCGTCAAGCATCCGATCGTCAACATGATGGTAGACATCGACCGCGCCCGCTCGCTCGTCTACGCCGCTGCCTGCGCCATCGACAGCGAGCCCGAAGGCGGCGAGCGCCTGGCGCGCATGGCCAAGGCGGCGGCCTCCGATGCAGCGGCGTTCGTTGCCGGGCGCGCCATCCAGCTGCACGGCGGCATCGGCTTCACCTGGGAGTGCGACGTGCACATCTGGGTCAAGCGTGCCCAGCACAACCAGTTCCTTTACGGCGACGGGACCTGCCAGCGCGCGCGCCTGGCGGAGATGTTCGAGGCCTGAAGCAGCAGTCTTCAGGCCAGAGCGTCCGCCGCGTTCTCCTCGCTGTCGGTGCTGCGCGGCAACGTGAATCGCAGCGTTGCTCCCATTCCCGGCTTGGAACTGGCGCGAATCCATCCGCCATGGCGGCCGACGATGCGGGCCACGGTGGCGAGGCCCACACCGGTGCCTTCGAACTCGTGGCTCTCGTGCAATCGGTGGAACGGCTCGAACAGGTGCGCGGCGTGCGCCTCGTCGAAGCCGACGCCGTCGTCGCGGATGACGAAGACCTCCTGGCCTTCTTCGGTCTCGCTGCCGACCCGGATGTGGGCGGTGGGGCAGCGCCGCGTGAACTTGAAAGCGTTGCCCAGCAGGTTCTCGAGCGCGATGCGGACCAGACCGCGGTCGGCCACGGCTTCGAGCCCCTGCTCGATCTCCCATTCCACGTTGCGCTCGGGCTCGCTGGCGGCGAGTTCGGAGGCGATCTCGCGAGCCATCGCGGTAAGATCCAGCGGCACGCGCCGCAGCGTTCCGTAGCTGACGCGCGACAGGGCGAGCAGGTCGGCGATCAGCGCATCCATGCGGTGCGCCGCCTGCTGCACTCGCTCGACGTGTTCGCGTGCCTGCGGCGACAGGCGAGCCACCTCTTCCTCTCGCAGCAGCGCAAGACGCCCGGCGATGGCGCGCAGCGGCTGGCGAAGGTCGTGCGAGACCGCGTAGGTGAAGCTGCCGAGCTGCTTGAGCGCGTCCTCGAGCTGCATGGTTCGCTGGCGCACCCGATCCTCCAGGCGCGAGTTGAGCGCGGCGATCTCCTCTGCTGCGCTGCGCTGCTCGGTGATGTCCTGGATGAAGCCGTACATGCGCGTCGGCGTGCCGTCCTCGTCGCGCTCCAGGCGTCCCCTTCCCAGCACCCACAGGATCTTTCCGTCGGCGCGTCGCATCCGGTGCTCGACCGAGTAGGGCCGGCCGTGAAGATGAGCGCGGCTGGCCTTCCGCATCAGCATGTCGCGGTCCTCTTCGAGAACGTGCTCGGTGTAGGACTCGAAGGTCGGCGGCGGCCCGTTTTCGGGCTCGTAGCCGAGCAGGCGGTAGAGCTCGGGCGACCAGTAGCGGCGGCCGGTGGCCACGTCCCATTCCCAGTTGCCGAGGCGCGCCATCTGCTGTGCCTCGTCGAGCAGGCCGCGGCCGCGGCGCAGCTCCTGCTCCATCTCGATGCGTTCGGTGATGTCGGTGGCGATGCCGCACACGCCTTCGATACGGCCGTCGCCACCGCGCATCGGGAACTTGATCGACAGGTACCACAGCGTGCGGCCGTCGCGGTCGGCGCGCTCGATGAACGTCATCGGCTTTCCCTGCGCCAGCACCTCGCGGTCGTTGCGCTCGAAGGCGTCGACGAAGTCCGCCTGCACGAACTCGCAGATGCGCTTTCCCAGGACCGCTTCGCGCGACAGTCCGTAGACCTCTTCGCAGCGGCGATTGAAGTGCACGATGCGATCGTCGGTGTCCTTGATGAAGACGAGCGCGGGCGCGTTGTCCAGGATCGCGTTGAGGCGCTGCTCGTTGACCAGCGCAGCAGCCGTGGCGCGCTCACGTTCGGTGACGTCTATCGATACGCCGACCACGCCGACCGGCTTGCCGCGCTCGTCCAGGACGGGTGCCAGCGCACCTTCCCACGACAATTCACCGTAGCGCATGAGGAACGGAACGGTCGCACCGGAGATGGCCTGCTCGTGACTGGCGCGCGCCTGGTCGGCGAGCCCGCTGGCGGCGAAGATCTCGGTGATCACGCGGCCTTCGAGATCCTCGGGACGGAAACGCATTTTCTCGAGCCCGCGGCCGCGGATGAAGGTCATGCGGCCTTCGGCGTCGGTCGTCCAGACCTGGCCCGGAAGCTGGTCGATGAGCAGATTCAGGCGCGCCTGATGCTCGCGCATCTGTGCCTGGCTGGCCTGCGTGCGCCGCAGCGGACGCTCCATCGCAGCCAGGCCAACCATCAGCGTGGCCGCTCCGATCAGGGCAAGGATCGTTTCGATGCCTTCGCGCCGCACGGGCGCGACCGTGGTGTGCAGCTCGATGGCTTCGATGATGCTGTAGCAGGCCAGCAGAAACAGACCGCCGGCTGCACCGAGCCACAGCCGCTTGTATCCGACACGCCGTCCGATCCGGAAGGCCACGTAGGCGGCGGCGAAGTGGAACAGCGCCGACGCAGCCGAGATGATTTCGGCGTAGCGGTCGAGCGATTCGAGTGTAATGGTCATGGGCGGTCGGCGCCGCGGCAGATCGCAGCCTAGCGCGCGCTCTTGCGCCGGCCCTTCCTTCGCGCGGGCTTGGCACGAGCCACGGGCTTGGCAGGCGCGGCGGGCTTGGCACGAGCCACGGGCATGGCCTGCGCGGCGGGTTTGGCACGGGTGGCGGTCTTGGCAGGCGCGGCGCGCTTGGCACGGGTTACGCTCTTCGCAGGCGCGGCCGGTGCGGCACGGGCCACGGGCCTGGCAACCACATCCGGCTTGGCGTTGGCCGTGGGCTTGCTGCCAGTTGCGCTGGT
>Ga0196978_1000204_pt1 | contig 31373 bp, 25 predicted proteins | sample S3v_2013CmetaG_FD_155491 | JGI IMG/M metagenome (GOLD analysis project Ga0196978, IMG submission 155491) | Soil microbial communities from Anza Borrego desert, Southern California, United States - S3+v_20-13C | ecosystem: Environmental > Terrestrial > Soil > Desert | place: USA: California... | reverse complement strand
TATCCGCCGCAATACCCGCCGCCGCAGGATCCGAACCAGGGAAATTGGTAGCGACGGAAGCGAAATACGGATCCTTACGCCTATGCGAATGACGAAACCCGGCATTAGCCCGATCCATGTGGGCGGCTGAGTGCGATCCGTATATTCGTAGTGATCGTATTTCGCTTCAATGAAAATTCTTAGTTTTGCCACGCAATGACAAACAGCACGCACAGCAAACGCATGAAGAAACCTTCCGCCTGCCGGAAAGACGCCTGAGCGTTTGTGCGAAACCATAAACGAAAAGGCCTTTCCGGAGACGGGGAGGCCTTTTTGATTGAAATAAAAAAATGAACTGGAGAACATCGAACACGGAACACCGAATGATGAAGTAGCCTTCCGCATAACTTCGACGTTCGACATTCCTTGTTCGATATTCAATCCGATAGCTATCGGATTTAAACACGTAAACCCAACTATGAAAATCGCAGTCGTCGGGGCCACGGGCCTCGTGGGATCGAAGATGATCCAGGTGCTGGAAGAGCGCAGCTTCCCGGTCACGGAATTCATTCCTGTGGCATCTGAGAAATCGGTGGGCAAGGAAGTTTTCTTCAAAGGAAAATCGTACAAGGTCGTCAGCGCTGACGAGGCGATCGCGAGGAAACCGGAGATCGCTTTGTTCTCCGCGGGCGGCGGCACTTCGCTCGAATGGGCGCCGAAGTTCGCGGCGGCGGGCATCACCGTGATCGATAATTCTTCGGCCTGGCGCATGGATCCGAGCAAAAAACTTGTCGTGCCCGAGATCAACGCAAGCGCGCTGACGAAGGACGACAAGATCATCGCCAACCCGAACTGCTCCACGATCCAGATGGTCGTCGCGCTCAACCCGCTGCACAAAAAGTACAAGGTAAAGCGCATCGTCGTTTCCACTTACCAGTCCGTCACCGGCACCGGCAAAAAGGCCGTCGACCAGATGATGAACGAGCGCAACGGCGTGAAAGGGGAAATGGCCTACGCGTACCAGATCGACATGAACGCCATCCCGCACATCGACGTGTTCCTCGACAACGGCTACACGAAAGAGGAGATGAAGATGGTGAACGAAACAAAAAAAATAATGGGCGACGATTCCATCCGCGTCACCGCCACCACCGTGCGCATCCCCGTCATGGGCGGCCATTCCGAATCTGTGAACGTGGAGTTTGAAAAAGAATTCGATCTCGCTGAAGTGCGCGCGCTTTTGGAAAATGCGCCCGGCGTGAAAGTCGTCGACGACGTGAAAAATCTGCAGTACCCGATGCCGCTGCTGCACGCGCAGGACAAGGACGACGTTTTCGTCGGACGCCTCCGCCGCGATGAAACGCAGGAGAGAACGCTGAACATGTGGGTGGTCTCCGACAATCTCCGCAAAGGCGCCGCGACGAATGCGATACAGATCGCGGAGTACCTGGTGGAGAAGAAGCTGGTTTAAATGATGTGCGGATAGGCAGATTTCAAATGGGCAGATGACTATGCAAATCCGCACATCATTTTCCGAAGTGATAACCCACGCGCAAGGAAAATAAGGCCTCGGGCCAATACGTATCGGTTGTCGATTTCATGACCCAGTCGTGGCTTTTTTGCTCGGGCCAGAAATAATCGTCCGCTTCTTCCGTCATTCCTTCCACGTCCATGTCGCGCTTGCGCACGCCGAGCCACACGCCGCCGTCGATCAGCCAGCCGCTTTTGCTTTGCTCGCGAAAGCCGATGCCGAGGCGGAGGAATTTTGCGCGGTGGTTCATCTTCGCGTACATCGGCAGGGTAGTGCTGTCCGCCGGGTTGAACAGCTCGCCTTTCCATCCGAAATCCTGGCGCAGCGCCCCGGCATTGATCCCGAACCAGGCGCCTTCGTCTTTCTTCGAAAAACGGCGCAGCTCGCCTTGCCAGCGGTGCCCGCGCAGGTCATCGTAATGCTTGGGCGTAGGAAGATCTTTGCTGAATTCCGCGCCGATGCTCCACTGCCAGGCGAAATGCTGCTCGATCCCCAACCGCACGCTTCTTCCTATTACGCCGCGCGACAAAGCCAGCGGCGCCGCGTAAACGGAAATTCCTTGCCGGCCGCGTACCGGGTGCTTGTATTGCGCAGGCAGCGAAAAGCAGGACATGCACAGCAGCGCAAGACACAGCAGGAATTTATTTGTCGAGTACCGGCGCATTTATTTTTCGATTGAAAAGATTTTGAATCCCACGCGCACCGTGATCAAAAATTCCGGCGTGAACGTGTCCGTCGTTTGAATGGCGGCGCTGTGCGTATCGTCGATGCGGCGCGGATGAAAATGGTCGTCCTGCTCTTCCGACAAGCCTTGCACGTCTAAGTCGCGGTGGCGTATGCCCGCCCACAATCCGCCGTCGAAATAGAATCGCTTCCGGGAATGCCCGCGAACGCCGATGCCGAAGCGCAAAAATTCCCCGCGTCTCGTCATGCTGCGCGTCATGCCTGTGCGCGAGCTGTCGGTAGGATCGAACAATTCGCCTTCCCACGAAAAGTTGTGGCTGAAGCTGCCGATGCCCGCGGCCATCCAGGAGAAAACGTTTTGCTCCTGCTGGAAATAGCAGCGCAATTCCCCGTGCCAGCGGTAGCCGCGCAGGTCGTGGTAGAATTGCGGCGTGGAAATGCAATGGCTGTATTCCCCGCCCAGCGCCCAGCGCTCCCCGAGACTTTGCTCCGCACCTATGCGCACGCACCGGCCCACACCGCCGTGCAGCAGGGAAAACGGCGCAACGTAGATCGAAGCGCCGTAGCGATCAGGACGGCGCGCGTATTGCGCGCTTAATGAAAGCGGCAACGCACAGCACAACGCAAAACAAATAATGAGCGCTCGGGTCACCTGGGATCTGCACCTCATTTTTTCCCTCCAAAACGATAACCTACGCGCACCGTCCAGGAAAAATCCGGCAGGAAACCGTCATCCGTATCCTTCACGATGCGCTCGAAATAATTCTGCGTATCGAATTTGAATTGCCCGTCGCTGCCTTCGGGCACGCCGTTCACGTCCGTGTCGCGATGGCGGATGCCCAGCCAGAGACCCGTGTCGAAGAACCAGCCGCGTTTTCCTTCGAGGCGAAAGCCGGTGCCTGCACGAAAAATTTCCGCGCGATGGCTCATGTTTGCGTTCATCGTCACGCCGCTGCTGTCGCCGGGCTCGAACAGCGTGCCTTCCTGCGTGAACTGCTGGCGGATGATGCCCGCCTGCGCGCCGATCCAGTGCCGCGAGCCGCTCGTATAATGACGCACTTCACCCAGGCCGCGGAAGCCGCTCATGTTCTTGTATTGCCCTTCGACCGGCAGGAAAACGCTGAGCTCCGCGCCGGCGCTCCAATTATTTTTCAGGTGCTGCTCGAACCCGGCCCGCGCGCTCCGCCCCGCGGAAGCATGCGTCAGCGCCAGCGGCGAAACATAAACGGAAGTGCCTTTGCGAACTGTCGTCTCCTGCGCGCGCAGGGATGAGAACGGGGAGAGGAGCAGGGCGGCGATTGCGAAATTTTTGATGGCTGTTTTCATGTTACAAAGCTGCACCGCCGCCCGCGCGAAATGAAACGGATCACGGTCAAACCGCCGGGGAAAACTGGAGGGATTTGCAAAAAATGCGGGCGCGTTTGGGAAAAATCGCAAATGCGGTTCAGAAGCAGCCGCCGGCCGGGCAGCCTTCCGTAAAAGGCGAGGGCGTGGCTATTTTCAGAAAGCTCAGGCTACCGTTTCCGGGGCGGGATCGATCGTTTCGCCGCCGGGCGTTTCGGGCGGTTTTTCGGCGCTTTCTTCCGTGCTCTTCTCCTCTTCTTTTTTCTTCTTGCCGAAGAGGCGCTTCTGGAAAATGATGAGCAGGATGACGCCGATGGAGATGGAGGCGTCGGCGACGTTGAACACGGGCCGGAAGAACTCGAACTCCTGCCCGCCCCAGCGCGGGAACCAATCCGGGAAGTGGCCGCGGATGATCGGGAAATGGAACATGTCCACCACGCAGCCGTGCAGGAAAGGCGCGTAGCCTTCGCCGTTCATTTCCGCCACGCCGTAATAACGCTGGTAGCCGTCAAGCACCGGGTCGTAGGTGAGCCCGCGGTCGAACAGCAGCCCGTAGAAGCAGCTGTCGAGGATGTTGCCGAGCGCGCCGGCGAAAATGAGGGCGATGCACACGAGCATGAGCTTGCTGGTGCCGCGCTTGATCGTCACCCAGCCGTACCAGCCGATGGCCGTCACCGCCAGCAGGCGAAATACGCTGAGCACGATCTTGCCCGTGGTGCCGCCCAGCTCCAGCCCGAAGGCCATGCCGGGATTTTCAGTGAAATGAATGTAGAACCAGTCGGAGCCCAGGTGCAGCCTCTCGGAGATGTCCTTCTCATCATACAGCTCCATATGCGTTTTGATATAGATCTTCAACGCCTGGTCGAGCAGCAGGATGGCAAAAACGATAACGAGGGTCCAGAGCAGCGGTTTCTTCACGAGGGCAAAAATACTGAAAAGGGCGACGCGCTTCGCGCATGATCGTTCGGCCGTTTCAACGTTTCAAACGGCCAAACGTGAAAACGGCCGAACGATGCGGGTACAATGAAAAACGCCCCGGAAAATTTTCCGGGGCGTTTTGAGAAAACTCGTTTCGCTTACTTGTACTGTTCCATTTTCGCGTCGATGCTCAGCGTGGCGTGCGGGACGCTGCGCAGGCGCTCCTTCGGGATCAGCTTGCCGGTGACGCGGCAGATGCCGTAGGTTTTGTTCTCGATGCGGATCAGCGCGTTCTTCAGGTTCTGGATGTATTTCTCCTGGCGGGCGGCGAGGTGCGCCGTTTCCTCTTTGGAGAGCACGTCGGAGCCGTCTTCGAGCAGCTTGAAGGTCGGCGAGGTGTCGTCGGTTCCGTGATCGTCTTTGTGCGAGAGAGTAGCCTTGAGCAATTCGTAATCGCGGGTGGCTTCTTCGAGCTTTTTGTTGATCAGTTCTTTGAATTCCGAGAGCTCGTCGTCGGAATAACGGGTGCGGTTGTCTTCTTCTTTTTTGTTTTTAAGAGCAGATTTGTTCACAGGCTCCAGCTTCTTCATAATGATCGGTTCTTTATTTACAACAACGTTCTTTCTCTCTGCCGCTTTGGCTGGGGCTTTCGCGATGGCTTTGGGGGCCGGCTTGACGGCAACGGGTTTGGCCGGGCGGGCGGGTTTCGCTGCCGGGCGGGCGGGTTTTTTCGCTGCAGTTTTGGCTGCAGGCTTGACCGCTTTCTTCGGTGCCGGTTTTGCTTTCTTAGCGGGTTTGGCTGCTTTCTTCGCAGCTGGTTTCGCCGCCTTTTTCAGGGCGGGCTTGGCCGCTTTCTTTGAGGAAACAGCTTTCTTAACCGCCTTCTTGGCAGCCGGTTTTTTTGACTTCGCCATAAATGATGGGTGCGATTTAGAAATGATCGAAAGCGCCGCCGGACTCGCGCTCTTCGCCTTCTTCTCCACCGCCGATGTCAGTCGCGATGTCCTCGTTCATGTCCATGTCCAGGCTGCTGTCGTTCATGTCGTCCATCGGTTCGCTGACGGGAGCCATGGGTTCGGCGGGCTTGGAAGCTGGTTTCGGCTTGGCGGGAGCTTTCGGTTTGGGAGCGGCTTTCGGGGCTGCGGGCTTTTTCGGCGCGGCGGCCTTTTTGGGAGCTGCGGCTTTTTTCGGAGCGGCCTTTTTCGGGGCTGCTTTCTTCTTGGCCGGAGCGGCTTTTTTCTTCGGAGCGGCTTTCTTGGCAGCTTTTTTCGGGGCTGCTTTCTTCGCGGCTTTCTTCTTGGGAGCAGCTTTGCGGGCTGCCGCCTTTTTCACCTTTTTGGGAGCAGCTTTTTTAGCGGCTTTTTTCTTCGGAGCTGCTTTTTTAGCCGCTTTTTTGGCCTTTTTGGCGCCCGATTTTTTGGCGGGCTTAGCGCTTTTTTTCGCTGCTTTCTTTGCCTTCTTTGCCATGATAAGGTGTTGTTTAGTTGAGTTTGGTGACTTTTACGTGTGTTTTGATCTCATCGTCAACCTCCACGAAAACCGCGTCATTCCTGGGAATTTCGCTTACCAGCTCAAGCGAGGCGGCGAGAGTTTCCGAGCAAATATAATTGAAATTATTATTTACGGCAGCTTCGATCAAATTATTTGATTCGATCTGCACCGCGATCTTGTCGGTCACGTCGAAAGCCTTGTCCTTCCTGATGTTTTGGATGCGATTGACCAGCTCGCGCGCGATGCCTTCTTCGCGCAATCCGGGGCTGATCGTCGTGTCCAGCGCCACCGTCAGCGGCCCGTCCGATGCCACCTGCCAGCCGGGAATGTCTTCCGAGCTGATCTCCACGTCCGCGCGCTCGATGCGGATCGGCTCGCCGGAAAGCTGCAGCTCATAGTAGCCCTGCGACTCTATCTTCGCAATGTCTGCCTGGCTGAAACCCGCCACCGCCGCGGCGATCGCTTTCATGTGCTTGCCGTATTTCGGGCCCAGGGCTTTGAAATCCGGCTTGATCTTTTTCACCAGCACGCCCGATTCGGTGATGTACTCCAGGCGCTTCACGTTCACCTCGTGCAAAATCAGCGGGGCCACCTGCTCCAGTTGCTTTTTGAAACGCTCGTCGAGCACCGGCACTAAGATACGCTCCAGCGGCTGGCGCACGCGGATGTTCACCTTCTTGCGCAATGACAGCGCCAGCGAAGCCGCCTTCTGCGCCAACTCCATGCGCTCCTCCAGGCCTTTGTCCACGGCCGTTTCATCGGCTTCCGGGAAATCGGCCAGGTGCACGGAGATCGCTTGGTGGCGAGCCGTGACGCCGTTCAGGTCGTTGAACAAGCGATCCATGAAAAAAGGCGCGACCGGCGCCGCCAGCAGCGACACGGTTTCCAGGCAGGTATACAACGTTTGATACGCCGCGATCTTGTCCGCGGAATACTCGCCTTTCCAGAAGCGGCGGCGGCAGAGGCGCACGTACCAGTTGCTCAAATATTCATCCACGAAATGCTCGATGGCCTGCCCCGCTTTCGTAGGCTCGTAATCGGCGTACGCCGCGTCCACGGCCTTCGTCAGCGTGTGCAGCTCGGAAAGGATCCAGCGGTCGATCTCGGGACGATCCTGCAGCGGAACGTCCGCCTCCTTGTAGGTGAAGCCGTCGATGTTCGCGTACAAAGCGAAGAACTGGTACGTGTTGTACAGCGTCCCGAAGAATCCGCGCTGCACGTCGATGATCGCGTCGGAGCGCTCTTCCACCAGCTTCATGCCGGCGTAAAAGCCTTTGTCCGCTTTCTGCGCGTCGAAAACGTGGCGGTCGCCTTTTTCGTCTTCGTAAATTTTATCCCAGCTGAATTTCAGATTTTCCCAGGGCGCGGCGTTCGTCACCATGTACCAGCGCGTGGCGTCGGGGCCGTATTGATTCAGGCAGAGGAACGGGTCGACGGTGTTGCCGAGGCGCTTGCTCATCTTCTTGCCTTCCTTGTCGAGCACCAGGCCGTTCGACACGACGGTTTTGTACGCCACGCTGTCGAAAAGCATTACGCCGATGGCGTGCAGCGTGTAGAACCAGCCGCGCGTCTGATCCACGCCTTCGGCGATGAAATCCGCGGGGAAATACGTGCGACCGTCGATGAGATTTTTATTCTCGAAGGGGTAATGCACCTGCGCATACGGCATCGCGCCCGAGTCGAACCACACGTCGATGAGGTCGGGTTCGCGGGTGAGCGTTTTGCCGTTCTTCGTCAGCACGATGTCGTCCACGTACGGGCGGTGCAGGTCGAACACGCTGTAATTCTCTTTCGAGAAATCGCCGGGCTTGAAATTTTCCAGCGGGTTGCTGCGCATCACGCCGGCGGCGACGGATCTTTCCACTTCCGTTCTCAATTGCTCCAGCGAGCCGATGCAAATTTGCTCCGTGCGGTCTTCGCTCGTCCAGATGGGGATCGGCACGCCCCAGAAGCGCGAGCGTGAAAGATTCCAGTCCTGCAAATTGTTCAGCCATTCGCCGAAGCGCCCGGTGCCGGTGGATTCGGGCTTCCAGCAGATCGTGCGGTTGAGCTCGGCCATACGCTCTTTCAGCGCGGTGGCGCGGATGAACCAGCTGTCGAGCGGGTAGTAGAGCACGGGCTTGTCGGTGCGCCAGCAGTGCGGGTAGTTGTGCTCGTAAATTTCTTTTTTGAAGAGCTTGTCCTCCTGCTGCAGCTTGAGGATGATGCGCTCGTCCACGCTTAAATATTCGAGCTTGCTCGTGTCCTTGATGATGCCTTTCAGCAGCTCTTTCTGCTTCGCGAGCTCGGTTTCTTTTTCCGCGGGCGTGAGATAATCTTCCTTCACGAATTCGCCGGCGAGGCCGTATACCGGGTCGCTGATCTCGGGACGAAAACGCCCGCGCAGGTCGACGACGGGGACGCCGCGCCGCGTCTCTTCGTCCCATACGAGCATCGGCGGAACGCCGGCCGCTTTCGCCGCGCGCATGTCATCCGCACCGAAGGTCGGGGAGATGTGCACGATGCCGGTGCCGTCGCTGGTGGTGACGAAATCGCCGGGAATTACGCGGAACGCCTGGTCGGCATTTTCCATCGGCTGCACGTAATCCAGCAGCTGCTCGTAACGCAGGCCCACGAGCTCCGCGCCCGCGAACTCGCCGGCAACCTTGAACGGGATATTTTTGTCGCCGGCTTTATATTCCTCCAGCGCGAGCTGCGCATTTTTCTCCGGGAAATATTTTCCGAGCAGGTCCTTCGCCAGGATCACGGCGATGGGTTTGTGGCTGTACGGGTTGTAGGTTCGCACGAGCACGTACGAAATATTCTTGCCCACCGCCAGCGCCGTGTTCGAAGGCACCGTCCAGGGCGTGGTCGTCCAGGCGATGAGGTAAATGTTTTCCGGGATGCTTTTGAACAGCGGCGCGATCTTCGGGAATTTCGATTCGTCCTCGCAGGGCCGCACTTTGAACAGCGTCACCGCCGAGCGGTCCTTCACATTCCGGTAGCAGCCGGGCTGGTTCAACTCGTGCGAGGAAAGTCCCGTGCCCGCGGCGGGCGAGTAGGGCTGGATCGTGTAGCCTTTGTAGAGCAGCTCTTTTTTGTACAGCTCGCCCAGCAGCCACCAGATCGTCTCGATGTATTTATTCTCAAACGTGATGTACGGGTCTTTCATGTCGACCCAGTAGCCCATCTGCCGCGTCACCGATTCCCAGAGGTCGGTGTATTTCATCACGTCGCGGCGGCACTCTTCGTTGTATTCGGCAATGGAAATTTTTTTGCCGATGTCTTCCTTGGTAATTCCCAAACGTTTTTCCACGCCGAGCTCCACGGGCAGGCCGTGCGTATCCCAGCCGGCCTTGCGTTTCACCTGCTTGCCTTTCAGCGTCTGGTAGCGGCAGAAAATATCCTTGATCGAGCGGGCCATCACGTGGTGAATGCCGGGCATGCCGTTGGCCGAAGGAGGACCTTCATAAAACACGAAGGGCTCCGCGCCTTCGCGCGTGCTCACGCTCTTCTCAAAAACCTGGTTCCTGTCCCATTCTTCCAGCACTTCTTTCGCCAGCCGGGGAAGGTCGAGGACTTTGTATTCGGGATACTTTTTCATAGGAAGGCAAAAGTACGGAAAAGGGCGGGTTTTAGCGGCTCGGCACGTGCTTCAGATATGCAGATGGAGAACGGGCCGTTTGCACATCTGCCCATCTGGAATCTGTAATCAGCGTGCGGGCGTTTGCGCGCGGCGGTAGAGCGTGTGCTTCCGCAAAGGCGCCTCTACGGGGACGTAATTTTCCGGCGCGGGATACGCTTTAGGCGCGAAGAAATACTCGTGCTTCCCGAGCGCGTGCTCGCCGTCGAGGCTGATGCCGGTGTAGCGCATGGTATAGTTCTGCAGCGACCAGTCGTTCCAGGTGCTGTTGGGAATGACGATCGTTTTGCGTTCGCCCACGATGCCGCCCATGACGCGGATGTCGTGCAGCAGGTCTTCGTCGCGTTTTGTTTTCCCGATCTGAGTGCCGGTGAAGACGAGCACGGCGAGCAGCAGCAGCGCGGAGGCGAGCGAGAGGCTGCGCGTGAGCGCGGGGCGGGTTCCTAATTTTTGCGCGAGGGGGAGCAGGGCCGGTGCGGCCAGCAGCGCGAGGGCGGCGGCGAGGTACGGCAAAGCGGTGACGAGGTAAAAGCCGCGCTGCTCCAGCGTGATCATCAGCGGGAGAATGCCGGCGAAACCCAGGAGCACGAAAAATAACATGAGGCGGCCCTGCGGATTGCGCTGCTTTTTGCGGAAGCGGTAATTCAGCCAGGCCAGCCCGCACAAAGCCAGCGGCAGCGCAATGTCGATGAACAATTCCCAGAGCAGGTGAAAACGCCCGTGCGTATTGTGCACGCCTCCGAACGTTTTCGTGAAACGCGAGCCGAAGTACGCGTCGAAGCTGGCGTGCACCTCTTTGTCGATGTACGCGTAAAGCACGAACAGGGCCAGCGGCAGCGCGAGCAGCAGGCTTTGCGCGATCATCTTCACGAAACTGCGGTCGCGGAACACCAGCCACCAGGCGCCGACGGCGATCAGCGGGAAAAGCCCCTGCACGCCTTTGGTGAGTCCCGCGCAGAGCAGCCAGAATCCCGCCTGCAGCAAACGCAGCGATGAAAAATTTTCCTCCCGCATCGCCCGCACGATCTGCAGCACGCCGGCCAGCACGAACACAGTCATCGTGCATTCTTCGAGATTGTTCGTGTAGGCGTAGAACGTGACCGGCATCACGAAAAAAATGAGCGCGGGCAGCCAGTCGAGGTTTTTCCATTCGTCGTGCGGCGGCAGCGAAGCCTTCCAAAGCCGCGCCAGCAGCCAGATCCCGAGCATCGCGGTAAGAAGCGAATAGATCCGTTCCGGCCAGATGCCTCCGAAAATTTTGAAGAAGACGGCTTCGAGCGCGAACATCAGCGGGGGCTGCTCGTGGAAAGAGGTGATCGCCGTTTCGCTGAAGGTCGGGTCCCAGAAGGTGCCGTAGCCTTCCGCCAGGTTCTTGCTCACCGAAGCGTACAGCGCGCCGTCTTGGAACATGCCGTCCTGCACCAGCGCGGGCAGCAGCAGCGCGGCGCAGAGCGCGGAGGTGAAGAGCCAGAAAAAGGTTCTCGGGCGGTTCGGCATTTGGCTGCGCAAGTTCGGAAATCGTGCGCACATGATTTTTGCTGCTGCTTCGGCGCTTTTTCCCGGGGCGCAAGAAGCAAAATCGATGAAGATCAATGGGGCCCGGTTCATTAGGCATGCGCACTATCGACAATTTTTCTTATTCTTGCTCACCAAACCCATTTACTTATTTCACCAATCCTAATCTCATGAAAAAACTGTTACTGTTTCTTTCTGTGCTGTTGAGCGCATCCGCCTTTGCACAGACGATGCCGCTTCCGGCGCATGCATCGCCCTTCACCGGCAACGTGCGCGGGTTTTATTTCGTCGCACCGACCTGCTTCACGATCACCGGCGCGGACATTCCCACCGATGCCGGCACGGGCAACCAGAGCATTGCGATCGTGCGCCTGAACGCCACGCCGCCGCTTTACTCCACGACGACGAACAGCTTCACCGTGCTTTTCCTCGTGCAGAACGGCAGCTCCACGGGCACCTTCCCGCTGAACATCCAGGTGGAACAGGGCGACATCATCGGCGTGCTCGGCCAGCGCGGAACGACCAACTCGTACGGCGCCGCCAGCTACACCAGCAACGTCAACGGCTTTCCCACGACGCTCAACCGCCTGGGCATGCAGTTCCCGCTGACCACTACTGCGCCTCAGGATCTGTGGACGGAGAACGGCGGCAGCATCAGCCGCGTGAACCTGCACTACACGCCTACGATCACTTACAACGCCACGAGCACGATGCTCACCTCGAACTCGTTCCAGTTCGCCGACGCAGCCGACACTTCCTTCACTTCGGTGTGGGATTACGGCGACGGATCGCCGCTGGACACGGTCGACAATCCTTCGCACACCTACTCCGCTTCGGGCACGTACAACGTGTGCAGCTACATCACCAACTCCTGCGGAACCGACACGGTCTGCACCAGCGTCAACGCCTGCCTGCTGACGAGCGCGGGCTACACGAGCACCGCGGCCGGCGGGATGGTGAGCTTCACGGACGCGTCGATCGACGCTACTTCGTGGTCTTGGGATTTCGGCGACGGCTCGCCGACGGACAATACGCAAAATCCTTCGCACACGTATTCGGCGAGCGGAACGTATAACGTTTGCCTGATCTCGGGCAACGTCTGCTCGGCCGACACGAGCTGCAGCATGATCACCGTTTGTATCCCGGTCGCAGCGACGTATACTTCGTCAACGGCCGGCGGCAACGCTTCGTTCACCGACGCTTCCTCCGGAGCTCCGACGGCCTGGGCCTGGGATTTCGGCGACGGCTCACCGATCGATAACAACCAGAACCCTTCGCACACCTATACCGCCGACGGCACGTACAACGTGTGCCTCATCGCCGCCAGCGGCTGCTCGGCCGACACGAGCTGCAGCACAGTGACGATCTGCCTGCCCGTTACGGCTTCGTACAGCTCGAGCGCCAGCGGCGGCAACGCCACGTTCCTCGACGCGTCCACCGGCGCGACCTCGTGGAGCTGGGATTTCGGCGACGGCTCGCCGGTTGACAACAACCAGAACACTTCGCACACCTACACGGCCGACGGCACGTACAACGTGTGCCTCATCGCCGCCAGCGGCTGCACGGCCGATACGAGCTGCACGACGGTGACGATCTGCCTCCCGGTTGCGGCTGCATACACGTCCAGCACCAACGGCGGCACGGCCATGTTCACGGACGGCTCAACCAACGCGAGCGGCTGGATCTGGGATTTCGGCGACGGCTCCCCGACGGACAACAACCAGAATCCTTCGCACACGTACTCCGTCAATGGAACGTACGCCGTTTGCCTCATCGCCATGAGCGGTTGCGCATCGGACACGATCTGCGACACGGTGACGATCTGCATCCCCACATCTGCCGGCTTCAGCCTTATGGCTACAGGCGGCGGCGTAGTGGCGTTCACGGACGCTTCGGCCCATGCGACTTCCTGGAGCTGGGATTTCGGTGACGGCTCGCCGACGGACAATACGCAGAATCCTTCGCATACGTACACAGTGAACGGCACGTACCAGGTCTGCCTCGTTGCAACGAACGCCTGCTCGTCGGATACCCTCTGCAGCACCGTGACGGTTTGCCCCGAAGCGCTGGCGCCCGCGTTCAGCTACACCGGCAGCAACCTGAACTACAGCTTCACGAACAGCTCCAGCGGCGCGAGCGGCTACCTCTGGGATTTTGACGACAACGGCGCAACGTCTTCCAGCGCTTCGCCTTCGTACACGTTCGTGAACACCGGCATGCACATCGTTTGCCTGGCCGCCTGGAACGATTGCGGCGACACGACGGTGACCTGCGATTCGGTGCTGGTGCAGGTTGCAGGCGTGACGGAGAACGGCGCGGCCGCCTCCATCAGCGTGTACCCGAACCCGTTCAGCGAGAACGCCACGCTGCTGGTGCAGTCGCAAAATCTCTCGGGCAGCTTCCTGCTTGAAATTTTTGATCTCAGCGGACAAGTGGTGCGCACGCAGAACGGCGTGCTCAACCAGCAGCTGTCGATCGGCAAAGAAGATCTTGCTTCGGGCGTGTACTTCTACCGCGTGAGCAAGGACGGTGCGCCGCTCGGAAAAGGCAAGCTGTCCGTTCGATAACTCACCCCCGGCCCCTCTCTCCGACGCGGCGGAGTCGAGGTGCTAAAAAATGTTTTTACTATCGCCGCGTCGCAAAGAGGGGAGCCTTTCTTCGAGAAAAGGCTCCCCTCTTTGCGTCTTCGACGCAAACTCGGGACTATATTTTCATCGGGAACTCGCGTCGGAGGCGGAGAGAGGGGCCGGGTGTGAGTTAATCGATCGTAGCGATCACCTTCAGTTCGATCGCGATCGGCGTGGGCAGGCAATTGATCTCGATGGTGGTGCGGCAGGGGGGATTCTCCTTGAAGTACTCGGCCCAGAGCTTGTTGTAGATGGGGAAATCGTCTTTCATGTTCGTGAGGAAAACGGTCACGTCGACGATCTTCTCCCAGCTGCTGCCGGATTCTTCGAGGATGTAGCGCACGTTGCGGAAAACGGAATGGCACTGCGCGGCGATGTCGTAAGCGAGGATCTCTCCTTTGGCGTCGAGCTCCACGCCGGGAATTTTTTTCGTACCGCGCTCGCGCGGTCCGACGCCGGAGAGAAAGAGCAGGTTGCCGACGCGGCGTGCGTGCGGGTAGAGTCCTACGGGCTCGGGGGCTTTGCCGGAATGAACGGAATCGAGAGACATTGGCGGATGGTGTAGGTAATACTGCGAAGGTACGAATCGGGGGTCAGAAATTTTTCAGCACGCTCCGCACGTCCTCCGCATAGCCGCCGCCGAACAAATTCACGTGCACGAGCAGCGGGTATAAATTGCAGTACCCGGTTCGCGTGCGCCAGCCTTTTACGAGAGGGAATTCCGAGATGTAGCCGGAATAAAAATCATCAGCGAAGCCGCCGAATAATTTCGTCATCGCCAGGTCCATTTCGCGGTGGCCGTAGTAAACCGCGGGATCGAAAACGGCGGGGCCTTGCGTGCAGTGGAAATAATTGCCGCTCCACAGATCGCCGTGCAGCAGCGCGGGCTCTTCCTGCGGGAAGATCTCGGAAATTTTTTCGCAGAAATTTTCGGCCTGCCTCACCAGCGCTTTGCTCACGCGTGATCCGTCGTAAGCGCGCTGCAGCTGCGGCAACAATCGCTCTTCGGCGAAAAAGCTTTTCCAGGCGTCGTGCCTGCGGTTGGATTGCGGGAGGCTGCCGATGTAGTTGTCGTGATCGAGGCCGAAATGTTCATTCGTGCGCCGGTGCTGCCTGGCCAGGTTTTCTCCTGCGCGGTACCAGCTTTCCGCATGGCCCGGACTGCGTTCCAGAAATTCGAGCAGCAGGAAAGATTCGTTCTCTATTTCGCCTTGCGCGACCGGAGCGGGAACGATCAGCGCGCTTTTTTCTTTCAGCAGGCGCAAACCTTTCGCCTCGGCGGCGAACATGCCGGGGAATTTTTTCGCGTCGTTCCATTTCAGGAAAAATATTCCCTGGTCCGTTTCAACACGTGCAGCGCTGTTGATGCTGCCTCCGCCCACGGATGCGCTTCGAAGCATGCGCACGGGCTTGCCGGTGTTTTCCGTCAATGCCTTTTCCACGGCTTGCTGCAAGGCTTTGCTGAGCATGTGCGCAAAATAATGAACTTTGCCGCACACCATTCTCACGCTAAAAAATCGACCGTCATGGCAACGCCCAAATGGAAATCCATTCTCAACGATAAAGTGCGCTCCGTTTACGCCCCGCCCGACCGCGATCCGCAGCGCGACGAGGAGCTGGGCGATTTCCTGCGCAACTGCATCGGCATGCTCAACGCGATGAAGCACGATCCGCAGGAGGAGAAATGGTTCTGGGGCGACATCAACAAGCGCAAGATGGTGTCGAAGCCGAACGTCGCAGGCAAAGAGATCATCGCCGGCATCAAAGAGGAGATCGTCATCCCCGAGCAGGTGGGACAGCGCGACACGGTGATGAACGAATTGCTCGAGCGCTTCCACGGCGTGCCGCATTGGGGACACACGAAAACATTGATCAACGTGGTGCCGCAATCCTCCGAGCTCTCCGTGGCGGCGGCCATGCTGGCGGCGATGGTGAACGCGAACCTCGTGGAATCGGAATTGTCCTCGGACATCGCGGCGATCGAAGTGGAAGTGATCAGCATGCTGGCCGAAATGTTCGGCTGGAACAAAACGAAAGCCGGCGGGCTCTGCACCGTGGGCGGCACCAACAATTATTTGTACGCCACCAAGCTCGCGCTCACGCACTGCCTCGGCTACGGCTCGCGCTACAACGGCATCCGCAGCGACGCGAAAATCCTCGCTTCGAAAGGTTCGCATTACGCGAAATACAACTGCGCCGACTGGACCGGCCTCGGCCGCAAGAACGTGGTGGAAGTAGACGTGAATCCCGACGGCACGATGAACCTCGATCACCTCGAGGAAGTGATGCGCAAGCTTTATAAGGAAGGCTCGCCCATCGCCATGGTCGTGGCCACCGCGGGAACAACGGACGCGTTCGCCATCGACAACATCCGCGAGATCGCCGCGCTGTGCAAGATGCTGCCGAAAGAATATTACGTCGACCGCCGCCCGCTCGTATATGCCGACGCGGTGATCGGCTGGGCCTGGATGTCGTTCCGCAACTATGATTTCAGCAGCAATCCCCTGCAGTTCTCCACCCGCGCGATGAAGCTGATCAACGATTGCGTGATGAAAGCTTCGGGCATGGAAGACGTGGACATGGTGGGCGTCGATTTTCACAAAACCGGTTTCGCCGCATACGCCAGCAGCGCGTTCTGCCTGCGCGACGAGCGTTTGTTCGATCTTTTGAAATCGCCTTCGGGCGGCGTAGCGTACCTCTTCAACAGCCGCAAGGACATTTATTATCCCGGCAAGTTCACGCTGGAAGTTTCGCGCTCCTCCGCCCCCGCGCTCATCGCCTGGACGCACCTGCGCTACTTCGGCTATGAAGGTTACCAGGTGATGATCGGCCACCTCATCGAGATGCAGCAGGCCCTGCGCGACGAACTGGAATTCCACCAGAATATCGTCGTCGTCAACGGCGATTCGTACGGCGCGGTGACGCTGTTCCGCGTGTACCCGAAATGGATGGACGCGCGCCTGCAGTACCAGAATGAATTCTACAAGGAGAAGTACGAGGAAGATTTGATGAAATACAACCAGTTCCAGAGCGACGTGTACAACGCGCTTTGCGACATGCACGAAGGCGAAGGCGTTCCTTCACCCGCGCTGAGCATCACCACGAAATTCCGTCAATCGGAATACGGAAAGCCGGTCACCGCGCTGAAGGCGTACCTCATGGGCGCGCACACGAACACGGATGCGGAATATTTGAAGAAGGAAGTGGTGGCGCACATTCAGAAAGCGGTGGAGCTGGTGAGCGCGCAGAACAGCGCGGTGCGGATGCAATAAAAAGTTTTGGATTATAATGTATTTTTTCTTATCTTTACGCTTTCAATTTGATTCTGATTCAATTTCAGATATATTCTAAATTGGCTCACGTTCTTTTTTTCTGAGCATCTACATGAGATTCTCGTTGTAGGGCTGTCACATCTGATCATGAACTTCAAAAAAACATTGGATATGAAAGAACTGCTTCGCACTCTGGTTACGCATCTGGCGCTGTCGATCGTAATAACAAATGTAGGTCACCTGATGTCTTATGCTGGTTGGCAGGTTGCGCTCTTCGACAGGTCTGCAACGACCCATCCATCGTAAATGCTCAAAAAGACGAAGCACGGGAAGAGCCTCCCGGTTCGAATCCGGGACCTGTCGCATTAAAAAAGCCATGACTACTGTCATGGCTTTTTTTATACGCCGGTTTTTCAGTGACTTGTAAAAAATTTAGCGCTCTTCATAGGTGTAAACGCCTTCATCAACTGTCTTATTCATTAAACGCAGCAGCTCACGCAACAGTTCATCCTCTAAATCACTCGCCATGAAAGCGCTGATCTCCACGCTCGCCTTATTTTTCCTGCTCAACACCGCCGCGAGCGCGCAAGGCATGAGCGGCTACTCCACCGGCATCGGCCTGCGCGGAGGCTGGGAGGGCGGGCTGACGATCAAACATTTCATCAGGGACGATCGCGCCGTCGAAGGCATTCTCAGCAGGGGCTGGGGTTGGGGCGGCTACCGGGTCACGGGCCTGTATGAAATTCACAAACCGCTCCTCACCGTCGAAGGATTGGATTGGTTCTACGGCGTCGGCGGGCATGTCGGCTCGTACAACGGCGCGTACTACGGTTACACCTGCTACTACGGCGGCTATTACGACAAACACGGCAAATGGCATCCCGGCGACTGCCGCGCGCGCTACGTGACGGCGGGCGTCGACGGCATTCTCGGCTTGGAATATCAATTCGGCGAATTGCCGTTTTCGATCGCGCTCGACATCAAGCCGTACATCGACATTCTCGGCTGGGGCGATCATTTCGGCGACGGAGCGCTGTCGCTGAGGTACACCATCAAATAGTTGCGGCGGAAAAAAGCAACGCTGCGCGGCAAAACGGCAACGCTGCGCTTGCAAAATAAAAGAATTGTGGCTGTTTTGTTTTTTGCCTTTTGCCGCGAAGCGTTGCCGTTTCGTCTGCGCAGCTTACTAAAAATCTCAATGCGCTTCCATCTTCCACACTTCCTTCATCACCATATTCCCGTTGCTGTTCGTCTGAACATACGTCAGCGTCATGCTGTTCCTTTTTAAGTCAGTGACGGTGTACAGCACGAACGGATCGATGGAGGGCGCTTCCGCCCAGAGCGTTAGACGGTCGGTGCTGCCGGGGCCGGCGACCCACCAGCATTTGCCGAGCAAAGGATCCATCTGCGCCTGGCCGGCGAAATAGGCAAAGCTCGGCGGCGGCGCGCTGAATTCGTAATCGCAGATATTATCATAGGCGTCGGTGTCCCAAAGCTGCAGCACGCCTGCGCCGGAGATCGTGCTGGTGGAATCCACGTTGCCGGATTCGTCGAAGAACGTCAGCTCCAGCGTTTTCAATTCCCAGGGGCCGGCCAGGCGGTAGCGGTCGATCTCTTCTTTGTGGCAGGAAGAAAAGATACCTGCGAGCAGCGTCGCGAAAATGATGAGCTTTTTCATGTTCAGTCTTTGCCGATGATGAGTTTAATGCCGAGCTCGAAGCGCAGCGAGGCGATGTCGTTCGCGCCGAGGTAAGCGCCGCTGCTTCCGCCGTTGGCGACGGCCAGCGTGATCTCTTTTTGGAAATGCCAGTCCTGGAAATCCGCGTTCAGGAAGCTCCTGCGAAATCCTTTCTCGATCTGCGCATAAGCGCACAGCTTGTTGCCGAAAATATAGCCGCCGGTGACGAGGATCATGGGCGGGAGCGCGCGGAACGATTCATATACGCCGCTGCCCGCCTCGTCCATGCCGTAGCTGATCGTGCCGTCGGGATATTCGCGGTAGAGGTGCATGTTTTCTTTCCCGACGGTGAAGCCGAACTGCGCGGCGATCAGCGCGTGCTCCAGCGCACCGCCGTAGCCTACCGCGAACTTGGCGAGATTTTGCCGCAGCTGCATGTGCCGGAAGCCGCCTTTGTATTCGATCTTGTCCTTCGCGAAAAAGCGATCGTACTTAAAAGAGACCGCCACGAATTTGTACAGGTCGAAACCGATGCTGGTGCCGTGGCTGAGCTGCGAAGGGCTGAACCCGCGCGCGGCGATGATCTTCGATTTCACGGTGCCGAGGCTGTAGCCGGCCGAAGGAGCGAATACGAATTTCTGCGCGGCGGCGGGAAGCGCGGCCGCAAGCAGGAGCAGGAAAAACAAGTTGCGCATCATCGTCATGAGTTATTGTCTCCCGCCTAAGCCGAGCAGGAACGTTACACCGTAATTCGAAGCCCTGAAAGAGACGCCCGTGCTGGAATCGCCGAGGTTGGAATTGAAAAACGAGGTTTGCATGAACGGCCGCGCCTCGAGCACGACGCGCTCTTCCAGGAAGGGCAGCATCAGCGAAGCGTAGAACGTTTGCCCGAAGATCAACTTGCGCTTGTCGCCGAACAGCGCATCCCAGCCTTCCGCCGTTCTCATGCCGACGTAAAGCGTGCCCGCATCCACCGAGTAGCCGAGGCGCGCGGATGGGCTGCCGAAGGCGAAGCCCATGCTCAGCATGCTCATGCGTATTTTCATTTTCAGCCCGCCGGCAAATTCCGCGCTCTTCACCTGCCGCGTGTTGAAGCCGATCTCGACGCAGCCGTACTCGTTGATGCGGCCTTTGAATGCGAACCCGAGCCCGCCGAGCCGGTCGGGCATGTCGACGCGCGATGTTGCGGTGTCCTTGCCGTAGCGGTAGCGGACAATGTCGACGTTCGCGGGACGGTAACGGAATTTTCCGAGGTTGTAGCCGATGCACACGCTGCCGCCTTCCATCCCGGTTTGGGCGAAGCAGGAGAGGGGCGGGAGCAGCAGGAGCAGCAGGCCGAGGGAGCGAAGCGCGTTCATGAGCTTGATTTGTTGCGGACAAATGTATTTCCGCCGCCTGTGCCGCGACATACCTAGCGCTACGTATTTTTAAGTACCCGGTTCAAAAAAATGATCCGCCATCGTTTGGGCGTTTTCTTATTTTTAGCCGATTCCTTCAGCATGAAATTCAACAAGAAGATCTTCCGCTTCGAAGGCCCGCTCATCCAGGGCGAGGCGAAATTCGCCGGGCTGCACGTGGAGTTCCCCGGGGACGTGGAAAAATTATTCGGCACTAAATCTTCGGTGCGCATGCACGGCAGCATCAACGGCATCGCGGTGAAGCGCGCGCTGATCCCCGGCGGCAACGGGGCGCATTACGTCGTTATTCCCGGCGAGCTGCGGCGCAAGATGGGGCTGCGCGCGGGCGAAACGGTGAAGATCGAACTGCAGCAATCACCCGATCCCGATGAGCTCGACATTCCCGAAGAGCTGCTGGCCGTGCTGGAGATGGAGCCGGACGTGCACGCGCATTTCGACCGGCAGACGCTGAGCATGCGCCGGGGCATCTGCTACTGGATCAATTCCGCCAAGCGGGAGGAGACGCGCATCAAGCGCGCGCTGGAAGTGCTGAAACGTTTCCAGTCGGGAACGGGGATGTTTGGGGATACGAAATTGAAACCCTGAAAAAGTTTTCGTTATCCCGTTATTTGGGCGCACCGGGCAACGCGCAATTCATTGTTCGTTATTAGTTATTCGGCGCGCGAGCTGCGCGGGGGGATGACAACCCATACTGTGGATAACCATTAACGAATAACCTTAACTCCTTTTTATACCTCGAACTCGATCGTAAACTCGGTTCCTACGTTCAATTCGCTTTCCACGCTGATCTTCCCACCTAAAATTTCCACCTGCGTTTTCACCATGTAAAGTCCCATGCCTTTTCCCTCGGTGTGGAAGTGGAATTTCTTGTAGAGGCCGAAGATCTTGTTGCCGTGCGCGTTCATGTCGATGCCCAGGCCGTTGTCGCGGAAGATGATCAGCAGCTTCTGGCCTTCGCGGCGGCTGCGGATGAGCAGGTGCGGTGCTTCCTCCGGGCGGCGATACTTGATGCCGTTCAGGATAAGATTGTAGAAGATGCTGTTCAGGTAGCTCTTCAGCGTGAACAGCTCGTCCGCTTCCGAAAAATCCGTTTCGATCAGTGCGTTCTCTTTTTGGATGAGGTTGTTGATGCTCATCTGGATGTCGCTGACGAGGCCGGAGAATTTCACGGGCTCTTTTTTCTCGTTGATCTCGCGGCGCACCTGCAGGATGTAATTCAGGTCGAGGATGATCTCGTCGAGCTTCTTGACGGAGACGGCCAGCCCGCTGAGGCATTTCTCGCGGTCGCTCTCGGGCAGGTCCGGCGTGTGGATGATGTTGGAAAGGCCGAGGATATTGGCCACGGGCGCGCGCAGGTTGTGCGAGATGATGTACGCAAATTGCTCCAGGTCTTTGTTGCGCTGCAGCAGCTCGTGCGTCATCTTGTCGCGCTCCAGGGCGATGAGCTTCTGCTCGGTGATGTTCGTTGCGGCGATGCTCAGGCCGAGCAGCTCTTTTTCATCACCGGGGATCGGGTGGATGCGGATGTGCAGCCAGGTGCCGGTATGCTCGTAGTTCGCTTCGTAGCTGACGGGCTGCTTCTCGCCGAGCACGCGCTGCAGCTGCAGCTTTACTTCCGCCCTGCGCTCGACCGGGACCAGGTCGAGGTAGTTCATGCCTTCTTCGATCGCGCGGTCCGACTGCGATTTCGACAGTTCGGAAGCGAGGCGGTTGAACGAGAGGATGTTCAGCTGCGGATCGAGCAGCACGTACGCGGTATCGGTATTCTCGAGAATGGCGCGCAGCTTGGCCTGCGTGCGGCCCAGGGCCAGCTCCGCCTGCTTGCGCGCGGTGATGTCCTGCACGGTGCCGATCATCTTCAGCGCTTTCCCGGACCGGTCGAGAATAAGATCGCCGCGCTCGTGCACCACGCGCTCGAAGCCGTCCCTGCGCAGGATGCGGTGCTCGACGGTGTACACGGTCTTCGTCTCCAGCGCCGTGCGCACCGCCTCCTGCACCATCGCGCGATCGTCGGGATGCACGTGCCGGAAAAAAAGCTCGTTGGTGATCTCCACTTCTCCCGGCTCGTACCCGAAGATGCGGTACGCTTCGTCCGACCAGTGCAGCGTGTTCGAGTTCTCCCTGTTCTCCAGCGGAAGCTCCCAGCTGCCGATCTGTGCGATGCGCTGCGAATTGCTCAGGTGCGCCTCGCTCATGCGGATCTTCTCTTCCGCGCGCTTGCGCTCGGTGATGTCGCGCTGTATGCCCCAGGCCCTCACCAGGCAGCCGTTCTCGATGATGCCGTGCAGCGAGTTGAGAAAATATCGCTCCGAACCGTCGCGGTGCAGCTCCTGCGATTCCTGCTCGTTGCCGCGGTAGCCTTGCCGGATGAAGGCGCGCAGGTACTCCTGGTTCTTCCCGCTGCGCGGGAGGATGCTGCGCAGGCGCACGCCGGTCAGCTCCTCGGCGCGGGAAAATCCGTACATCTGCGCCATCACGTCGTTGCACTCGGCCAGGTAGCCGTGCTCGTACAGCAGCTCCACCTGCTCGTCCACCGGCAGGTTCGTATCGACCGGCTGCTCGCTCTCGAAGCGCCAGATGCCTTCCGAGCTCTGCGTAATGAAAGTCTGGTAGCGCTGCTGGCTCCGGCGCAGGGCTTCTTCCGTTTCCCGCTTAATGGCGATGTCTTTCCGCAACTGCTCGTTGAGCGCGATCATTTCCTCCGAGCTTAGCTCGATGGAACGCTCCAGCATTTTGCGGTCTTTTTCATAATGATCGTACGAATCGCTGATGATCTGGAAAAGCGCCTCGTACTTCTCCGGTATGCCTTCTCCGCCGTACTTCTGAAGCTGGCGCTGGAGCAGTTTATTGAACATGATCTATTCTTCCGTGAGCGTGGTGATGGTCATCGTCTGGTTATGCAGCTCGCATTTCATGAAGCCGGCGGCGGGCGAGATCTCCCCATAGGAGTAGAAGCCGGTGATGGCCGTGCCGGGGCCGTAAGCGGCGCGCACCACTTCCACCTCTTCTTCCACGCGCTGGTCGAGCACGAGCTTGCGGCCTACGCAGCTGATGAGGATGGCGAGGCCGGGATCGGTCCGGCGTTTCTTCATGCTGTGCTGCGCCGCGTTCGCGGCGCCTTCGATGAGGCGGTCGAAGCTGGCTTTCATCAGCCGGGCATAGGCGCCTTCGGGCATGTTGCCGGCAAAGGTGAGGCTTTTCTCTTCTTCGTTGATGGAAAGGATCGTGCGCACCAGGGCCTGGCCGTTGCGTTCGCTGCGGATGCTCAGCGGGAACAGCAGCCCGCTGCCGGGCAGCTCTGCGGCATGTTCGCCCAGGTATAATTTGTACACGTCGAGCGCGGGTTTTTCGTCCAGCTCGTACAGCACGTTGCTTCTCGATCGCGTGATGAGGCGCTCGGGCCCGAACGGATCCCAGCCGCCCACGCTGCCGCAGGAGATCGAGAGGCGGTCGCCGTAAAAACCGATGGCGGCGATGCGCCCTTCCAGCGGCATCTCGTTCAGCCCGACCAGCGTGCGGTAGAATCGCGCGCCGTCGCCAGCCAGCCCGCCTGTCAGGATCACGCCTTGCGGCAAACGTTCCTGCAGGCCGAGCACCAGCTCGCTGCCGTTCACTTTCTGCCCGTCGGAGATGACGAACACGCTGCGCAAGCCTTGCGGATCGAAAGCGGCGGCCAGGGTGCGGCCGGCTTCCAGGCTTCCGCCTGCCTGCGTGATGTGCGTGACCGCGCTGCGGATCGCCGTGTGGTTGAAAGCGATGGCCGTGAGCGAAACGCTGTGATCGTTCACCTGCGTGTCGATGATCTCGCCCGCCGTGGAGCTGAGCAGGATGTCCGCCTTCGGGTAATGGCTGCGGATCTGCTCGTAGACCGGGAACTCGTCGAGCAGGTCGGGCGCCGCGAAGGCGATGACCAGTTGGAACTCGTTGGGATCGCAGGGGCAGCTGCGGATCAGCTCCCAGCCGTGCGCCTGAGAGAATTTTTTCTGTTGGATCTTCATATTCCGCCATGCATCCCGGTAGCGCGGCCGGGTTAAGGAGGCCGCAGCACGAAATGCTTCCGAAAAGTACTTCACTCCGGCCGATCGGCGGCAACAAATTCTGCAGATGACTGGGACCTGTAAGATTTTCGATCAATCCGGCCCTATTATCTGCCGGCTGATCCAGGGGCGCTCTCCCCCTGCCGCTGCTTACCCTGCGGCATCAGCTTTGCGAAGCGCTGCGTTCGTCCCCGTGAAGCGCTGTAAGAAACAGGCGCCTTCCGGCAGGAAAAAAAAGTATTGCGCCGTGAACAAATTATTTAGATATTTGTCTAAATATTAAAATGAACACACTCTTCAAAGCCCTGGGCGATCCCACGCGCCGCAAAATTCTCGAGCTGCTGCGGGAAAAGGACCTGACCGCCGGCGAGATCGCCGAAGCCTTCGACATCAGCAAGCCGAGCATTTCGCACCACCTCGATTTGCTGCGGCAGGCGGGACTGGTGGTTTCCGTGCGCGAAGGACAGTTCATCCGTTATTCGCTCGAGGCCACGGTGATCGATGAGCTGTTGTCCTGGTTCATGGGATTGAAGGATCAGAAAAGTCAAACCAAGAAAAAAAAGAAGCCATGAAAAAACTGTTCGTATTCCGCCGCGAGATCCCCATTCTCATTTTCGTGCTCTCCCCGCTCATTTACGTGCTGTATGCCTGGAGCATCCTGCCCGAACGCATTCCCATTCACTGGAACCTTGAAAACAAGATCGACGGCTGGGGCGGGAAAGGCGCCCTGCTGCTGATGCCCGGCTTCAGCCTGCTGTTCTATTTCCTGATGCTGTTCTTCCCGCGCCTCGATCCGAAGCGAAAAAATTACGAGCGCTTCGGCAAAGCGTATTATACGATCCGCCTTGCGCTGCACGCGTTCTTCGCCGGCGCCACGATGATGATCGTGCTGGCCGCGCAGGGCGTGGAAGTGAACGCTGCGCGCGTGCTCATGGCCGGCGTGGCTTTGCTTTTCCTCGTGCTCGGCAATGTGATGGGCACGGTGAAGCCTAATTATTTCGTCGGCTTTCGCACGGCCTGGACGCTGAACGATGAGGAAGTGTGGACGAAAACGCACCGCTTCGCCGCGCGCGTGTGGTTCATCGGCTCGCTCGTCGCCGGCGCGATGATCTTTCTTCCGCTGCTCTGGGCCGCCGTTGGTTTTTTCACGACGATCCTCGTGATGGTGATCGTGCCGGGCGTGTATTCGTACAGGCTTTACAAGAACAAGCGGATGCAGGAACCCGTCAAATGATGTTCAGATTTCCGGTATGCAGATAGGCAGGTGACGGCCTGACAGCCTGAATTTGAAATCTGCATACCGGAAATTCGCACATCTGCGCATCTGCCTATCTTTGACCAATGCTTTTCCGCAACATCATCGGCCAGTCATCCGTCAAGCAACGCCTGCTGCAGAGCGTGCGCGAAGGCCGCATCTCGCATGCGCAATTGTTTTTCGGGCCGGAGGGCAGCGGGGCTTTGGCCTTGGCGGCGGCGTATGCCCGTTACATTCATTGCACGAACAAAGGCGAGAACGATTCCTGCGGCGAATGCCCTTCCTGCGTGAAGCACGGCAAGCTCGTGCATCCCGACCTGCATGTTGTTTTTCCCGTCGCGCTTTCGAAAGACGTGCGCCACAGCACGCACGTGATTGCGGAATGGCGCGAAGCGTTTTTGGATAACCCGTACTTCACGCTGGAAGACTGGTTCGACAAGCTCGAGGCGGAGAACAAGCAGGCGGTGATCGGCACGGAGGAAAGCGGGGAGACGCTGCGCAAGCTGAGCCTGACGACGTTCGAAGCCGAATACAAAATTATGATCGTGTGGATGGCGGAGAAGATGAACCTGCAGTCGGCGAACAAGCTGCTGAAGATCCTCGAGGAGCCGCCGGACAAAACCTTGTTCCTGCTCGTCACCGAGAACGAAGGCGAGCTGCTGCGCACGATCGTCTCCCGCACGCAGCTGGTGAAAATCCCCCGCATCTCCGATACGGACCTGCTGCCGGTGCTCCGCGAGCGCCACGAGCTCAGCGAAGCCGACGCGCAGAAAGTAGCTTATCAAGCCGACGGCAATTACGCCGCCGCGCGCCGCTTCATGCACCGCAGCGAGCAGGCCGCGTTCAACCTGGCGACGTTCCAGAAATGGATGCGCGCCAGCCTGAAATTCGATGCGGCGAAAGTGCTGGAGAGCGTGGACGAGCTGGCCGCCGCGGGCCGCGAGCGGCAGAAGCAGTTCATCGCCTACGCGCTCGACCTGGTGCGCGACAGCCTGCTGATGAATTTCGGCAACGAAGCCATGGTACGCCTCTCCGGCGAAGAGCTGGCCTTCGTAAAAAAATTCGCGCCCTTCGTGCACGGCGCCAACGGCGAACGCTTCATGGAAGAGCTCAACAAAGCTTACCTGCACATCGAGCGCAACGCCAGCGCCAAGATCGTGTTCATGGACATGTCCTTCCGCCTGAACGAGCTGCTGAACGTGCCGAAACCGGTGTAAATACTTGTCACCCTGAGCGCAGTCGAAGGGGGACGAGTAGGGACTGATGCGAGTTCCCCTTCGACTGCACTCAGGGTGACAGAAAAATTGCGCTCAGGGTGACAAGGTGATCAGCTCCGACATCTTCTTTTTCTCCAGTTGCGCGTCCACCCAAAGCTTCAGGTCGAATTGCTCCAAGGCCTGCTTCGCCTGCACGCTCCAGGCCGCGCGCATTAATTTTTCGCGGAAATTTTTCAGAACCGGGATCGCCGCTTTGCGCGAATCGCATTTCTGCAGGGCCTGCAAAAAATGAAGCAGGCTGTTGCTGAGATCTTTTGCGATGCGCATGCCGGACAGCAGCGGGCCTTCTTTCTTCAGCAGCCTGCGGAAGAAAATCTCATCGCCGCGCTCGTAAGTCGCCAGCAGTAAAATCCAGCGCGCCGGGTATTCGAGATCGATGCGCTCGCCGGGCGACGTGTCTAACGTAGCGCGGGCCCAGCGGTAAGCGGCGCGCAGCTCGCCCGCGTAGAGGCAGGCGACGGCGAAGTTGTAATAAAACACGGTGGCCTGCGCGGGCTGGATCTGCGTTCTGTATTTGCGCAGCCCCTTTTCGATCTGCGGGATCAGCCTCAGCGTTTTGTCGAAGCGGGCGGTGCGGCAGAGGGCGTTGAACTCGGTGGTGTACGTGTAAACGAAGATGTGGCTTTCGTACGCGCTCAGCTTCGCGGGCTGCTGCGCGGGCAGCCGGCGCAGCGTTTCGATCGTGGCGAAAGCCTTTTCATACGCCCCGCCGACGTCCTGCAGCACGAGCAAAGTGCTCAGCGCCTTCACGTACTCGTGCGGCGCATCGCTGATGAGGAAAGCGTTTTTTTCGAAGAGCTGCACGTTTTGCTCCGCAGCTTTTAAAGCCTTCGGCAGTTCGCCGAGCGCGAGGTGAAAGGCGGCGCGGCTGTTGTTGTGATACCATTGCGCGCGCAGGGATTGCGGGCGGCCGCCGCGCTCCGCCGCGCGCATGAGATCCCGGAATTTGCTGCGTGCGGCTTTATCAGGCATGGTGTGAAAGCGCTGGTGAAAAAGGAACGTTTCTTTCGCCAGCAGCCTGAAACGCGCAGTGTCGCCGAGGCTCCGCAGCAATTCCTACTCGTGCGCGAAGCTTTTTTTGTTCGACGCCGCGCTGCCTGCAACGCCGCTGTCGAAGTGAAGATCGTCGAGCTGCGCGGCGATCTCCAGCTGCGCGAAGGCGTTGCCGCTTTTTTCCGCGAGCTGCTGCGCTTTTTTCAGCAAAGGGATGGCTTGCATGAACAAGCGTTTGCGCCGGAGATTTTCCGCATCGCTCTGCAGCTCCCGGATGCGCAGCAGCGAGCTGTTGCCCGCGTGCCGCTCGCGCAGCGATCGCAGCAGCAGTTGGTAGAGAAAACGTTTCTGCTGCGCGAACCCCGAGAGGTACGTCTCCGACCTTCGCAGCGCTTTTTCGTCGTAAACATCCTGCCTGCCGATCGCGTCGAACAAACGCACGCTGCTTTTCGCGCCCCCGGGCAGCTTCGCGGCGAAGCGTTTGAAGTGCCGTTTCTCATGCGCGTCCAGCGACCTGACCAGGACAAAGAGCTGATCCGAGGCGATTTTTGCCATTTTATTTATTGGAATAGAAGCTCAAGTTAGAAGCATTATATGAATTAAAAGATGCAACTGACCATTTTATTTATTCCAAAAATTCGTGCCCGCGCGTGCAAGACCTTCAATAATTTTATGATTAACGGAATGCGCTCATGCTCTATCGCCTGGTCATTTTTCTTTTGCTTCTCTCCTGCGGAAAGCTCTCCGCGCAGGCCGGGCAATGGGCCTGGATGCACAGCGATAATTTTCCCGGCGGGCCCGGCAGCTACGGCACGATAGGCGTCTCTTCTCCCGCGAACAAGCCGCCCGCACGCTACGAAGCCGCGCAGTGGACGGATGCGCAGGGAAATTTCTGGCTCTACGGCGGCGGCAACGGTACGCAGCGTTTTTCCGACCTCTGGAAATTCGATCCGCTCACGAACGAATGGACCTGGATCAGCGGCAGCTCCTCGCTCAACCAGCCGCCCGTCTACGGCACGCAAGGCATCCCCGCGCCCGGCAACACCCCCGGCGGCCTGGGCTACGCGGCCTGCACCTGGACTGATAATAACGGCAACCTCTGGCTCTACGGCGGCGACGACGGCTCCTTCGGCGGGCCCTGGAACGATCTCTGGAAATACGACATCGCAACGAACATGTGGACCTGGGTGCACGGCAACGCCACTCCCGGAACGCCGCCGGTGCACGGCACGCAAGGTCTCGCCGCCGCCGGCAACACGCCCGGCGGAAGAGAAGAAACATCCTGCACCTGGACGGATGCCAATGGAAATCTCTGGCTCTTCGGCGGCACGCTTTCCGGCGTCGGCGTTTCCTGCAACGATCTCTGGAAATATGACATCGCGGCGAATCAATGGACGTGGATGAAAGGCTCGAATAGTCCGAACATGCCCGGCGTGTACGGCACGCAAACCGTTTCCGCGCCCGCCAACACGCCCGGCGCGCGCTGGTGCTACGCGAGCTGGACGGTGAACAACGAGCTCTGGCTCTTCGGCGGCATCGACGCGTCGAGCCCGATGGGCATGAGCTTTTTCAACGACCTCTGGAAATACGACATCGCGACGAATCAATGGGCCTGGATGAGCGGGCCGAACACGCCGAACGATCCCGGACAATACGGAACGAAGTGCGTGCCTTCACCGAACAACGTGCCGCCTGCGAGAGGAGAAACACGTTCGCGCTGGACGGACGCTTGCGGCAACCTCTGGCTGCTCGGCGGAAGAGATCTGAATTTTTCATTGTATAACGATCTCTGGAAATACGACCGCGCGCTCGGCGATTGGATTTGGGTGAGCGGCGACAACACGCCGAACCAGAACGGCATTTACGGAACGATCACGCAGGCCGCCTCCGCGAACAAGCCCGGCGCGCGCATGGGCGCAGTGTCGTGGACGGACGGCGATGGAAATTTCTGGCTCTTCGGCGGCTACGAGTGGGGCGGCGACCAGCTCAACGACCTCTGGCGATTTACACCCGATACGACTTTCGCCGCGTTCAATGCAAGCCCGCTCAGCGGCTGCGCGCCGCACACGGTGAACTTTTCCGCCACGAGTCCGCAAGGCTGCGCGGGCATTCAAACATTTCATTGGACGTTCGGCGATCCCGCGTCGGGAAATGCAGACACCTCCGCGCTCGCGGCGCCCTCGCACACCTACGCGCAGCCCGGCACGTTTACCGCCACGCTCATCATCCGCGAATGCAGCGGCGCGCAGGACACGGCGAGCATCATTATCCAAGTCACGCCGGGCCTCACGCTCAGCCTTGCAGGAACGCCGTCGGATTGCCAATCACCATCGGGAACGGCGAGCGCGACGGCTGCGGGCGGAACAGGACCGTACACTTACAATTGGCAACCATCCGGCGGCAACGCAGCTACAGCGAGCAATTTGCTCCCGGGAAATTACACGTTCACTGTCACCGACAATAATGGTTGCCAAGCATCGGACACGATCAACGTCGGCCTCAGCGGCAGCATCGCCCCCGCGCTCGGCCCCGACACGACGGTTTGCGGAATGACGCAGCTGAATTTATCGGCGAACGTAAGCGCGGTTACATTTCTTTGGTCGACGGGCGACACGGCCTCTTCCGTTTCTGTTTCACAGGCGGGAACGTATTGGGTGACGGCGAGCACCGGCCTCTGCAGCGGCAGCGATTCGATCACGATCGATTTGCTGCAGGCGCCATCCGCCAACGCGCTGCCCACGCTCTGCGATCAAGCCGAAGTGACGATCGGTTTCAGCAGCGGCAATTTCAATTACGCCTGGTCGACGGGCGACACGACGCCAACGATCTTAGTGGACCAGCCCGGCACGTACACGGTGAGCATCAGCAGCGGTCCCTGCGTTTTTTCCGACAGCATCATCGTGCCCGCCGAAGCCGGCAGCTCCGTCATCTGGTTCCCGAATAGTTTTACGCCGGATGGAAATGACCTGAACGAAACTTTCCGCGGCTACGGTGAAGGCGTGCTGGAATTTCACCTGATGCTTTTCGACCGCTGGGGACAACTCATTTTTGAAACGTACGATTTCAACACGCCCTGGAACGGGTATTTCGAAGGCCGCCTCGTGCAGCAGGACGTGTACGTGTGGGTAGCGGATTACCGTTTGAGCTGCGCCGACCAGCAGCGCATTCGCAGGATCGGGCATGTGAGCGTGATACGTTGAGATTCAAAATTCCGGCATTCGCGCGTCGCCATTCCCGCGGCGATAGTTTTGGATCTTGAATAAAAAATTTTGGATCGATCCTCGTACGGTTCGCGTCCAAACCCGCGTTCTTCCGGAAACCAGTATCTTTGCAAACCCCGGACTTTCCGGTAAACGCTACAAAGTATGGCTTGCGGTTGTTCCACAGGACGCGGATGCAGCACGGGTACCGCTTCGAACGGTACGCCGGCGGGTTGCCGTAATAACGGCTCCTGCGGCTCGGGCGGCTGCAACAAGCTGAACGTTTTCGACTGGCTTTCCAACATGGAATTGCCGGGCGGTCAGCAGCCTTTCGATTGCGTCGAGATCCGCTTCAAGAACAGCCGCAAGGACTTTTACCGCAATGCCAGCGGCCTGCCTTTGATGGTGGGCGAGCTCGTAGCCGTGGAAGCTTCGCCGGGGCACGACATCGGGACGATCTCCCTCACCGGCGAGCTCGTGCGCCTGCAGATGAAGCCCATTTCCCGTCGATCGTCAAACGGTAGCTGCCGAT
>Ga0196978_1000200_pt1 | contig 31434 bp, 22 predicted proteins | sample S3v_2013CmetaG_FD_155491 | JGI IMG/M metagenome (GOLD analysis project Ga0196978, IMG submission 155491) | Soil microbial communities from Anza Borrego desert, Southern California, United States - S3+v_20-13C | ecosystem: Environmental > Terrestrial > Soil > Desert | place: USA: California... | reverse complement strand
CCTTCTCCGGCCTGCACCCCGACAGCCACCCCTCGGTCTCGCCCGACGGCCGGCGGCTCTACTTCTCCTCGTCGCGCCCCGTCGGGGGCCGCGCCAAACGCGACTTCGACATCTGGTACGCCGAGCGCGACGCGGCCGGGCGCTGGGGCGAGGCGCGCCGCGTCGAGGGCGCGGTCAACACCGAGGCCAACGAGTTAGCGCCGGCCGTCACGCGCGACGGCACGCTCTACTTCTGGTCGGTCAGGCCGGAGGGGAAGGGCGGCGCGGACATCTACCGCGCGCGCGCCGAGGGCGGGCGCTTCGCCGCGCCCGAAAATCTCGGCGACGGCGTCAACTCGAAGGCCAACGAGACGGACTTCTACGTCGCGCCTGACGAGAGTCTCATCGTCTTCGCCTCGAACCGGCCGGGCGGCGAGGGGCAGAGCGACCTCTACGTGAGCCGCCGCGGGGCCGGGGCCGCGTGGGGCGAGCCGAGGAATCTGGGCGGCGCCGTCAACTCGGCGGCCGCCGAGGGCTCGCCCGCCCTCACCCCCGACGGACGCCTCCTGCTCTTCGCCAGCACGCGCGGCCCCGGCGACCGACTCGCGCGGCGCGTCACCTACCGCGAGCTGCGCGCCATGCTCACCGGCACGCTCAACGGTTTCGGCAACTTCTACGCGGTAGACGCGAAAGAAGCGCTCGGCGGACGGTAGGCCCAGCGCCGTCGGCCGACGGAAGTTTCGGCGGTAAGATATTTGACGCGCCCGCCGGTTGTTCCGGGGCGGCTCGGAGGGCTTGAGACATGGCATCCAGACCGGGGCAATCCCTCATCCTTCGCGTCCTCGTCTACGCCGTTCTGACCTGCGGCGCGTTCGCGCCCGTCTGCGCGGCCCGGACTGCCGGCCCGCCGGTCGTCAGGGTGAGCGTCGTGACCGACGAGGCCGAGGCCGTCCTCGCCGTCCTCGCGAAGAAGCGCGCCGGCCGCGCCGTCACCGATGAAGACTGGCGGCGCGTCTTTTCGAGCGAAGGCTACACGCGGCTGAAGAAGCGCGAGCTCGCCATGCGCCGACCCTTCGACGACGCGGACTTCCGCGCGTTCGTCCTCTCCGACGAACTCTCCGCCCGCGCCCCGGCGCTCGCCGAGACGCTCGGACGCTGGCGGCGCGCCGACGCCGTCCGCGCCGCGCGCCGCGCGCTCGCCTACCTGCCCGCCGGGGCGCGCATCCGCGCGAAGATTTATCCCGTCATCAAGCCGCGCACGAACAGCTTCGTCTTCGACATAGACACCGACCCGGCGATCTTCCTCTACCTCGACCCGGCCGTGACCCGCGCGAAGTTCGAGAACACGCTCGCGCACGAACTCCACCACATCGGCTACGGGAGCGCCTGCCCGACCAGACAGACCGCGGGGGAACTCGCGCGCCTGCCGGCGAACGCGCAGACCGTGTTCACTTACGCGCGGGCCTTCGGCGAGGGGTTCGCGATGCTGGCGGCGGCGGGCGGCCCCGACGTTCACCCGCACGCGGTCAGCGGCGCGGCCGAGCGGGCGCGCTGGGACGCGGACGTGGGGAACTTCGACTCCGACTTTCGGAAGGTCGAAAAGTTTTTCCTCGACGTGCTGGCCGGCCGCCTGAGCGAGCAGCAAATCGGCGAGACCATCGCCCCGTTCTACGGCGAGCAGGGGGCTTGGTACACGGTCGGGTGGAGGATGAGCGTGCTGATCGAGAAGGCGGCGGGCCGTCGCGCCCTCGTCGCCGCGATGTGCGACCCGCGCCGGCTGTTCGGCGCTTACAACCGCGCGGCGGCGCGCTACAACCGGCGGGCCCGCCGGCCGCTGCCGCTGTGGTCGCCGCCTTTAATCGAAGCGGCCCGCGCGGGTCGGCCGGGCGTCGCCGGAGTTTCCCGCCGGCCGGCGCCTGCCGCCCGCGGTGGCCTCGGCGCGCGGTTCGTGAGAAACTAAGGCTTCCAACAACCCCCGAGACAATCTAGGTAAGGTTAAGGAGCTTCAGAGACATGCGAATCTCTCATCTCAGACGGCTGACTTTCGTCCTGCCGTTCGTCGCGCTCGGGCTCGGGTGGGCCGGCGCGGCGCAGGACAAGGGGGGGCGCGGCTTCGACACGGCGCGGATGGACAAGACGGCCGCGGCCTGCGGCGACTTCTACCAGTTCGCCAACGGCAACTGGCTCAAGGCGACCGAAATCCCGGCCGCCTTCTCAAGCTGGGGCAGCTTCAACATCCTCGCCGAGAACAACCGCAAGGCGCTGCACGACATCCTCGAAGAGGCCGCCAAGAAGCAGGGCGCGCGCGGCACGGTCGAGCAGAAGATCGGCGACTTCTACGCCTCGTGCATGGACACGGCCAAGCGCGAGGCCGAGGGCGCGAAGCCGCTGCAACCCGAGCTGGCCCGCATCGAGCAGATCAGGAACGCCAAAGACCTTCAGGCGCAGGTCGCCCGCATGCACTCGATGGGCGTGCCCGCGCTCTTCGGCTTCTCGGCGCTGCCCGACTTCAAGAACAGCTCGATGGTCATGGCCATCGCCGGGCAGGGCGGGCTGTCGCTCCCGACCAACGAGTACTACACGAAGGAGGACGACAAGTCGAAGGCGCTGCGCGAGCAGTTCGTCCAGCACGTGACGCGCATGTTCCAACTGCTCGGCGAGACGCCCGAGCGCGCGGCCGCGAGCGCCAAGACCGTGATGTCCGTCCAGACGCGGCTCGCGCAGAACTCGCGCACGCCCGTCGAGCTGCGCGACTTCTCGAAGCAGTACAACAAGATGGGCGCGAAGGAGCTGGCCGAGCTGACGCCGGCCTTCTCGTGGGGCGACTACTTCGCGGCCCACGGCCTCCCGCGCGACATCCCCGTCAACGTCGCGCACCCGGAGTTCTACCGCGCCGTCAACCAGATGCTCGCCGAAGTCCCGCTCGAAGACTGGAAGACCTACCTGCGCTGGCACCTCGTCTCGGCCGCCGCCCCGTCGCTCTCGTCGAAGTTCGAGGAGGAGAGCTTCAACTTCAACGGGCGCGTGCTGGCGGGCCGCAAGGAGCAGTACCCGCTCTGGCGGCGCTGCGTGGCCGCGACCGACGCGCAGCTCGGCGAGGCGCTCGGGCAGGTCTACGTCGCCCGCGCCTTCACGCCCGAGTCGAAGCGGCGGATGCAGGCGATGGTCACGAACCTCATCAACGCCTTCCGCGAGCGCGTGCAGGAGCTCGACTGGATGAGCGACGAGACGCGCAAGCAGGCGCTCGCCAAGCTCAACGCCTTCGGGCAGAAGATCGGCTACCCCGAGAGGTGGATCGACTACTCGGCGCTCGACGTGGCGCGCGACTCCTACGTGCAGAACGTGATGCGGGCCGCCTCCTTCGAGGTGCGCCGCGACCTCGCCAAGATCGGCAAGAGCGTAGACCGCACCGAGTGGGGCATGTCGCCGCCCACGGTCAACGCCTACAACCATCTGGTGCTGAACGAAATCGTCTTCCCGGCCGGCATCCTTCAGGCCCCTTTCTTCAGCCCCGCGGCCGACGACGCCATCAACTACGGCGCCATCGGCGCGGTCATCGGCCACGAGATCACGCACGGCTTCGACGATCAGGGCGCGACCTTCGACCATCAGGGCAACCTGAGGAACTGGTGGACGGAGGCCGACCTGAAGAGCTTCCAGTCGCGCTCCGAGTGCATCGTCAACCAGTTCGCCGCCTACGAGGTCGAGCCGGGGCTGAAGATGCAGGGCAAGCTCGTCGCCGGCGAATCCATCGCCGACCTCGGCGGCCTCCAAGTCGCCTACGACGCCTTCATGAAGTCGCTCGAAGGCAAGCCGCGGCCGGCCGACATCGACGGCTTCACGCCCGAGCAGCGCTTCTTCCTCGGCTGGGCGCAGGTCTGGGCGGCGAAGTACACGCCCGAGATCACGCGGCTCATCACGCAGAGCGACCCGCACCCGATCTCGCGCTTCCGCGTCAACGGCCCGCTCTCGAACATGCCCGAGTTCGCCGCCGCCTTCCGGTGCAAGGCCGGCGACCCGATGGTGCGCCCCGAGAAAGACCGCTGCAAGATTTGGTGAAGTGAGTTCGGGACTCTGTTTATGCTTTCCGCTTGATGCGGCCGCGGAGGAGGAAGCCGACGAGCTGGCCCGCGCCGTCCACGACGGCGAGCGCGCCCGCGCCGTTCTCGGTCATCAGGCGCTCGGCGCGCGCGAGCGTCGTCTGCGGCCCGCAGAAGAGGTCGGGCGCGACGGGGCGCATCACGTCGCTGACGCGCGTCCGGTGCCAGCGCTCGCGCGGGAGGTCTTTGAGGTCTCGCAGGGTCAGGATGCCGTGCAGGCGGCGGGCGTGCGCGACGGCGACGGCCTCCTGCCGGTGGACGGGCAGCACGTGGTCTACGAAGTTGGCGACCGTCGAGTCCGGCTCGACCGAGACGGGCGCGGTCATCGCCTCGCCCACGGTGAGCAGGCCGCGCCCCCGGCGGGGGCCGCGCACGGCGCGCGCCGCGTCCCACAGGAAGAGGCCGACGAGGACGAGCCAGAGGGCGCGGAACGGGTCGGCCGCGCGGACGTAGAACCAGACGCCGAGGACGACGAGCGAGCCGGCGATGACCTGCCCGCCGAGGCTCGCGATGCGCGTCGCCTCTTCGAGCTGCCCGTAGCGCTTCCACAGGAAGGCGCGCAGCACGCGGCCGCCGTCGAGCGGGTAGCCGGGCAGCAGGTTCGAGACGGCGATGAAGAGGTTCCAGTAGGCGACGATGGAGAAGGCGGCCGCCGCGGCGCGGTACTGCGAGGCGCGCGCCGCGTACATCAGCGCGAAGGCGACGACCGCGAAAAGGAAGCTGGCCGAAGGGCCGGCGACGGCGATGCGGAACTCGGCGCGCGGGTTGTCGGGCTCGCGGCTCAGGCGCGTCAGGCCGCCGAAGGGGTGGAGCACGATCTCCTCGCTGCCGATGCCCTCGGCGCGGCCGGCGAGCGCGTGCGACAGCTCGTGCCCGAGGATGGAGAGGAAGAGGCCGACGGTCGTCGCCACGCCCACGGCCCACGCCGCCCCCGCGTCGAGCCGCACGAGCTGCGTCAGGACCGTCCCCTGCTCGAAGCTCGCCGCCACCACCCACGCCGACAGCGCGAAGACGACGAACCAGCGGTAGTCGATCCGCACGGGGATGCCCGTGACGCGCGCCACCTGTATCTGCCGCCTGAAGAACGTCAGCAACTTCATAAAAGAAGTAGACAGTAGTCAGTAGTCAGTAGAAAGACAGTCTCTAATGAATCGTCCGCGTGCCCGGCCAGTATCAACGACGCGGAGCGCCTACTGACTACTGACTACTGACTACTGTTTACTGTCTACTGCCTCTCACGCCTCGAACGCCGACTCGTCGAGCATGTGCGATTGCTCGTTGCGGGCGACGCGGCGCAGCAGCAGCGGCTCGTCGAAGAGCTGCATGAGGCCGCGGACGATGGCGTGGCGCGGCTCGTCGGGGATGCGCGCGGCGAGGCCGGTCTCGCGCTGGAGGAACTCGGCCATGCCGTCCAAGAGCGCGCCGCCGCCCGTCACGATCAGCCCGCGGTCGTAGATGTCGGCGGCCACCTCGGGCTGGAGGTCTGCGAGCGCGCGGCTGACGATGCGCGAGAGGCGCTTGACGACCGACTCGGCCGCCACGCAGACCTCCTCGCTTTTGATCTCGACGGCGCGCGGCGCGCCCGTCTGCACGTCGCGCCCCTTGACCGAGAGGCTGCGCCACGGCTCGGCCGGCTCGATGGCCGAGGCCAGCTCGAACTTCAGACGCTCGGCCGTCGGCGCGCCGATGATGAGGCCGTGGTGGCGGCGCAGGCGGTCGGCGATGGCCTCGTCGATGTCGTTGCCGCCGACGCGCTCGGCCTGCGAGTAGACGATGGTGCCGTGGGCGACGACCGCGACGTTCGTCGTCCCGCCGCCGATGTCCACCACCGCCGAGGCCCGCTTGTCCTCGACCGAGACGCCCGCGCCGATGACGGCCGCCAGACCCTCCTCGACCATGTAGACGCGGCCGATGTGCGCCTCGTCGGCGGCGGCCAGAAGCGCCCGCTGCTCGACCTGCGTGATGCCGGAGAGCACGCTCATCACGGCGCGGCGGCTGAAGTGCGAGAAGCCGCTGCGGGCCTTGCGGACGAAGTGGTCCAAGACCTTCTGCGTGCGCTCGAAGTCGGCGACGACGCCGTCGACCAGCGGGGCGATGAGCTGCACGTCGCGCGGCTCGCGCCCCTGCATGTCGCGCGCCTCGCGCCCGAAGGCCACCACCTCGCCCGTCACCTTGTTGACGGCGACTAAGGCCGGCTCGTCCACGACGATGCCGCGGCCGCGCACGGCGATGATGATGGTCGTCGAGCCGAGGTCGATCGCCATCGAGTCCGAGACCAGATCGCGCAGGCCCGCGAACGACATCAGCGAGCGCCTTCTCGTGAATGGGTTTTCCGAAGACATAAGTTAAAAACAGTTTGGAGTCCCGAGTCTGTAAGTCTGGAGTCTGTGCCGGAATCGGCCGCGCGTCAACCGGGAGGGGCGGGTTCCGACCTCAGAGCTCGGACTCCAGAGTCCCCCGCCAGTCGATCTCGAAGATGGGGACGGGCTGGACGCGGTTGCGGACGGTGATGGGGGGGCGCGGGCGGAAGGCGCAGCCCGCGCCGGCGGCCGCGGCGGCCGTCGCCTCGCTCAGCAGGATTTGGCCCGGCAGCGCGTTATGCTCAAGCCGCGCGGCGAGGTTGACCGTGTCGCCGATGGCCGTGTACTCCGAGCGGCGCTCCGAGCCGATGTAGCCGACCGTCGCCTCGCCCGTGTGCAGGCCGATGCCGATGCTGATGGCGGGCAGCCCCTCGTCGCGCAGCCGCTCGTTGATGAGGGCCACGCGGCGCTGCATGGCGATGGCGGCGCAGACGGCGTTGCAGGCGTCGTCGGGGGTGGCGGCCGGCGCGCCGAACAGGGCCATCAGCCCGTCGCCGAGGTACTTGTCGAGCGTGCCGCCGTGCGCGAAGATGAGGTCCGTCATGGCCGTGAAGTAGTGGTTCAGGACCCGCACGAGGCGCTCGGGCGGGGCCGTCTCCGAGATGCGCGTGAAGCCGCGGATGTCGGCGAAGAGCACGGTCACGGTCTGGTTGACGCCGCCGAGCTTGAACGACTCGGGCCGTTCGAGCAGTTGCCGCACGACGTACTCGGGCATGAAGCGGCTGTAGTTGGCGCGCGCCACCTCCTCGCGCGCGAGGCGCTCGTGGGCGCGCGCGTTCTCGACCGCGACGGCCGTCTGCGCGGCGACGGCGCTGACGAGTTCGAGGTCGTCGCGGGTGAAGGAGGTGAAGGGGTCGAGGCGGTCGGCGTAGAGCGCGCCGTGGACGCGCGACTCGGCGACGAGCGGGGCGCAGATGGTCGAGCGCACGCCCTGCGAGACGATGGAGTGGACGCCGGCGAACTCGGAGTCGGCCGCCGCGTCCTGCGACAAAAGCGCCTGCCGCTCGCGCATCACCTTGCGCGTGATGGTGCGCCCGACCGAGAGCCTGCGCCCCTGCGCCGCCTTCTGCTCGTCGCGCACGCGCATCGCCACCATGTGGAGGTCTTGCTCGCCGTCCGCGCCGGCGCCCGCCTCGTCGGCGAGGAGCGCGACGACGCGGTCGGCCGGCGTCGCGCTGAAGACGACCTCGCACGCCTTGTCGAAGATGGAGTCGAGGTCGAAGACCGAGCCGAGCGTCTTGGTCATCTCGTAGAGCAGGGCGAGGATTTTGGCCTTGCGGCGGAGGTCTTCGAGTTCGGCCGAGGGGGCGGCGGCCGCCTCGGCGACGGCGGGGTGGCGCGAGGAGAGCGCGGCGCGGATCACCTCGTTGGCCGAGACGAGCATCTGGGTGTGGCCGAGCGGGCGGTCGTCGTAGGGCACGGGCGGCTCGGCCTTCTGCTCGTCGGAGGTGTCGAACTGGAGCTGGCTCGCGCCGATGGTGACGCGGTCGCCGTCGCGCAGGGGGTGCTCGTAGCGCTGCTCGCCGCCGACGAAGACGTGGTTGGCCGAGAGCCTGCCGTCGGGGCTGCCGTCCACGATGAAGTAGCCGCCCTGCTGGAACTTGACGTGGGCGTGGTAGCGCGAGGCGCGCGGGTCGTTGAGGACGATCTGGTTGTCGGGCGCGCGCCCGATGGTGAACGGCCCCTGCGGCGTGAGGGGGAACTGCCACTTGCGCCCGCTGGCGTCGGTGATGTGCAGAAGGGCCATGAAGACAATCCTTGACGGGAGGCCGCCGCCGCGAAATTCTACAACAAGTAGTCAGGAGACAGTAGTCGGTAAACGGGAGAGGGCGGCCGGGCGGGGCGCGGCGCGAATTACCCTAACGGGCGCGGGCGGGTATAATGGGCGGACACCGATTAAAGCTTACGACAGGGAAGGAAACCAGCAATGATTCGACGTTCAAACGCCCGCCCCGCCGCCGCGCTGTGCGCCGCGCTGCTCGCGTTCGCGGCCGGGGCGTGCGGCCCCGGCGAGCGCGCGGGGACTAACACCGGCAACGTTAACGCCGGCGCGAACGCGGGCGCGGCGACCCCGACCCCGGCCGCCAACGCGAACGCCGATCAGGCCGGGGGCGCCAACGCCGCCGCCGTTAAGAAACTCAACCTCAACACGGCCTCGGGCGCCGAGTTCAAGGCCGCCATCCCCGGCCTCGGCGACCGGATGGTTCACGAGTTCGAGGAGTACCGCCCGTACCGCAGCCTCCAGCAGTTCCGCAGGGAGATGGCGAAGTACGTCGGCCCCGAGCAGATCGCCGAGTACGAGAAGTACGTCTACGTGCCGATCAGCCGCAACGAGTCGGACGCGGCCACGCTGCAACAGATACCGGGGCTCGACGCGGCCGAGGCGCAGGCCGTCATCGGCGCGCGCCCCTTCGCCTCGGACGAAGCCTTCCTTGAGCGGCTGGCCGGGAGCGTTTCGGAAGCCGAGCTGGCCGTCGCCCGCGCCTACCTGAGCCGGTGATGGAAGACGCCACCGTCCTCTCAAGGCTGCGCCGCTTCCTTCTGGGCACGTCGGCGCTGCTCCTCGCCGGGGCGCTCGTCGAGCTGTGGCTCGTCGGCCACGACGAGACGGCCACGCAGTTGATCCCGTTCGCGCTCTGCGGGCTGGGGCTGATCGCCGCGGTGGCGGCGCTCGCCCGGCCCGGCCGCGCGGCGCTGCTGGCGCTGCGCGCGTGCATGGCGCTGGTGGCGCTCGGGAGCCTCTACGGGGTCTACGAGCACGTCGTCGAGAACGTCGCGTTCCAGAGGGAGATTGTGCCGGGTTCGACGACGGCCGAGCTGGTGTCGGCCGCGCTCGCCGGCGCGAACCCCCTGCTCGCGCCCGGCATCCTCGCGCTGGCGGCCGCGCTCGCCGCCGCCTCAACCTACTACCACCCGGCTCTCGGGAAAGGCCGCGGGCAGACCGCCGGCTGAGTTCAACGGGCGGCGGGGGAGTTCAATTAAGAATTAAGAATTAAGAATGGGGTGCCCGCGAGGTGCCCTTCCGTGTTCCCGGCCACACCAACTATTAATTCTTAATTCTTAATTCTTAATTGCACCCCGCCTCTCCTCACGCTCGACTGAGCATCACCCTCAGAACGTTAAATTCGTCTGAACTATTAACCTCCCTGTAACTCCCGGTTCCGAGACCTGTGTTATATGGTTCAGGGCGCCCGCCGACACGCCTTCGACCTTCGACCCTGAAAGGAACTCGCCATGCCCCAGCTCATCTCCCGCGCCGCCGCGCTCTTCGCGCTCCTCGTCTGCCTCGCCGCCGCCGCCGCCGCGCAGACGCCGCCCGCGGCCGACGCCGCCCCGGCCGAAGCCCCGAACGCGGCCGGCGACGCCTCCGGGCTCGACGAGGTGCGGAGCCAGTTGCGCGAGCAGCGCGAGCAGCTTGAGCAGTTGCGCGCGGCCGTGAAGGAGCAGGCGCGGCTCATCGAGCAGTTGCGCGCGCGCCTCGAAGAACCGGCGCGGCCCGGCGAGTCGGCCGCGCTCGCCGCCGTGCGCGACGCGGCCTACGCGGGCGGCGCGGACGGCGCGCGGCAACCGGCGGCTCAGGACAAGTCGCTCGAAGAGCGCGTGGCCGGGGCCGAGGCGCAGGCGAAGAAGGCGAGCGAGGCCGTCTCGAAGCAGCTCGGCTCGATCACCTTCGGCGGCGACATACGCCTCCGCTACGAATCCTTCTACGGCCAGACGAACGCGCTGCCCTCGGCCGAGAACCCGGGCGCGCTCGGCAACCCGCTCTCGACGCGCCAGCGCCTGCGCGTGCGCGCGCGCTTCGGCGCGAGGGGCAAGATCGGCGACCATTTCGAGTGGGGGTTGCGGCTCGCCACCGGCTCTTTCGCCGACCACGTCTCGACGAACCAGACGCTCACGGACTTCTTCACGCGCAAGAACTTCGCGCTCGACCTCGCCTACGTCACCTACAAGCCGGCGGCGCTCCCCGGCTTCCAGATTCAGGCCGGCAAGTTCGAGACGCCGTGGACGCGCACCGAGATGACTTGGGACAACGACCTCAACCCCGAGGGCGTGACCGAGAGCTACGCGCGCGCGTTCGAGAAGTCGCTGGTGCGCCGCGTCGAACTCGTCGCGTGGCAGTCGCCCTTCCTCGAACGCAGCAGCGCCTTCGTGCTCGGCGCGGACGGCCGCGTAGACTTCGAGGCCTCGGGCCGCGCGGGCCGCGACCTCGCGCTCTACGGCGCGCAGGCGCGCGCCGAACTCGGCCTCTCGGAGAACGTCACGCTGCGACTCTCGGCCGCCGACCTCTACTTCTCGGGGACGCAGTTCATCACGCCGGCGCAGGTCTTCGGCGCGAACATCCAGCTCCCGGTCACCGTCACCATCCCGGCCTCGGGCACGACGCCGGCGCGCACCGTCACGGCGCAGGTCTCCGTCCCGCGCGACCTTCTGGTGAGCGGCAACGCCAACCTCGGCCTCTCGCTCGCCTCGACCAACGCCGTCGGTCGCGACGGCCGGCTCGCCTCCGGCTACAACCTCGTAGACCTCATCGGCCGCCTCGACCTCGCGCACAGCGAGCGCTGGCCCGTCACGCTGCTCTTCAACTACGTCGTCAACACGCAGGCGCGCGACTTCACGGCGCCCGGCGCGGGCGGGCGCGATGTCTTCGTGCGCAACGACGAGGGCAGCGGCTACTGGGCCGAGGCGCAGGTCGGCAAGACGCAGCGGCGCGGCGACCTGCTCTTCAACTACACCTTCACGCGGATCGAGAAAGACGCCGTGCTCGCGCCCTTCAACGGCAGCGACCTCGGCGTCTTCACGGACGTGCGCGTCCACCGCCTGACGGCCTCCTACGCGGCCGACTCGCGCGTCGTGCTCTCGCTCATCGGCCTCTTCACGCAGCGCCCCAACGGCCTCGGCGGCGTCTTCGGCGCGACGCCGCCCGGCTCGCTCGAACGCACCCAGACGCGCCTCCAGTTCGACACCACTTTCCGCTTCTGAAACGAGGGCGGCGGGCGCCGGGGGCCGGGCGGCGGGGAGGGCGAGTCGTCTTCCCCGGCGCCCGGCCCCGTCGCCCGCCGCCCTCCGAAAAGAATCATTGATTCTGCGCGGGCGGCGTGCTAATCTCCGCGCCACTCCGGCCGGTTTCCTAAGACACCAACCCTCGCCAGCTATCAGCCCTAACCGCCGGAGCGAGATCGCGAGCTTCGCACGGCCCTTCTCGTCCATTCAATCGTACGGAATCCAGATTGGCGGTCGCGCGGGCGGCCCCGGCGCGGATTTGACTGGCGCGGACGCGGCCGACGCCTAACCCACACACCCCCATTCATTCAGCAAAGGAGAGCTGACCGATGAGATTTAAGCTTGCAACTTTAACCCTCGTGGCCGTGACGGCCTTCGCCCTGACCATCCCCGCCGCCCCGCCGCCCGCGGCCGCGGCCGCCGACCCGGCCTCCGAGCAGATTCGCGCCATGATGACGCGGCTCAACGACCAGCTCGCCGCCTCCGGCGCGCCCTTCCGCGCCGACTACGCCGAGTACATCACCGGCGGCGACGCGGCGGGCCAGACCGTCTTCTTCAACAACCGCGGCAACAAGCAGCTCGCCGCGCACTTCGTCCCCGGCGACCCGCGCCGCGGCGGGGCCACCAACATCACCTACATCATCGACCAGACCGAAGGCGCGCCCGACGCCCTGACCACCGCGCAGACGAACGCCGCCATCGACCGCGCGATGGCGACGTGGGACGGCGTCAACTGCTCGCACATCCCGATCACGAAGCTGCCCGACATCCCCGGCACCGACCTCGGCGTCATCGAGTTCCAGAACGGCCTCGGCGGCTCGCCGTTCGTCTTCGCCGACATCACGCACGCCGGCTGGCTGCCGGGCGGCATCCTCGCCCCGAACGTCATCGCCGTCACCTTCACCTTCATCTTCATCAACCCGGACAGCACCCCGACCGACATCGACAACAACGGCAAGGCCGACACGGCCTTCCGCGAAATCCTCTACAACAACGCCTTCGTCTGGAACATCAACGCCGACATCGACGTGGAGACGATAGCGCTGCACGAGGCGGGCCACGGCCTCAGCCAAGGCCACTTCGGCAAGGCCTTCATCACGAACAGCAACGGCAAGCTGCACTTCTCCCCCCTCGCCGTGATGAACGCCGCCTACAGCGGCGTCCAGCAGAACCTCGCCGGCACGGACAACGCCGGCCATTGCAGCATCTGGGGCTCTTGGCCTAACAACTAGGAAGTTTCCAGTTCAAGGCGGGACAGAGACAGAGCCGCGGGCGGATTGAGTGTCATCGGCACTCAACCCGCCCGCGGCTCTGTCTGCGGCACCTTCTGACGCCGCCAGTTAAAGCCGACGCCTACTTGCGCGAGACGACGATAGGCTCAATCGTGGGCGGGAGCTGGTGCAGCTCGCTCCGCGCGAAGCCGGCGTTGGCGAACATCCGCTCCAGCTCGGCGAAGGTGTAGGCGTCGCCGGCCGGCGTCGAGCCGAGCATCATCAGGCTGAAGGCGGCCGGGATGGGCGGCGAGACGCGGTCTTCGTTCGGCACCATCTCCAGCGTCACGGCCCGCCCGCCCCCGGCCAGCGAGGCGTGAACCTTCCGCAGCAGTCGCTCGCAGGTCGGCGGGTCGAAGTGGTGCAGGAAGTTCGTCAATAGCACGTAGTCGTAGCCCTCGCCGTACTCGACCGAGAAGGCGTCGCCCTCGGCGGTGCGGAAGCGTTCGGCGACGCCGGCCGCGCGCGCGTTCTCCTTCGCCACTTCGAGCACGCCCGGCCAGTCGAGCGCGACCACCTCGGCCCGCGGGTTGGCGCGCGCGAAGGCGATGCCGTAGAGGCCGTGGCCGGCGGCGATGTCGAGCACCTTGAGCGGCCCGGCCTCGGCGACCTCCAGCCGCTCGGCGATGAGCTGCGCGGGCAGCGCCGCCATCGGGGCCATCGCGCGCGCGAACTTCACCCAGACCGGGTTCTCCGGCGCGACCGTCCCGCCCCCGGGCAGCACCGTGCCGCCCGCGCGGACGGCCGACGCGAGGTCTGCGAACCCGCCCATCAGCGTCGGCGCGAGCAGGAACTCGACCGAGCCGCCGAGGTAGGCCGGCGAGCGGCGGTCGAGGAACACGGCCGAGTCCGGCGTCAGACGGTAGCCGCCCCCCTCCTTCGTCAGGAAGCCGATGATGACGAGGTAGTCGCACAGCACGCGCATCCCGCGCTCCGAGGTCTGGCAGCGCGCGGCCAACTCGCCGACGGACTGCGCGCCCTCGCCGGCGGCGGTGAAGACTTCGAGCTCGATGGCCGCCTTGAGGGCCGCGGTGCGCTGGTACGAGTTGATCGTCTCGAAGAAATGCTCGGGCGAGGGCGGGTTCTGTCCGGGGGGCGGCGGCATAAGGGTTTTCTCCTCGGAAGAGGGCCGGTGAGTGTTGAGTGCCGAGGGCTGCGGGCGGACTGAGTTGAAAGCAACCGCCTTCGACTCGGCACCCGGCCCTCGGCACTCGTTCTCTATCTAACGATCTCGAAGTCCGTCCACGCGGCGACGGACGCGTGTTTCTCGTCGGCGAGCGCGTCGGTGACGAGGACTTGGAGGACGTACTCGCCGGGCGTGAGGTCTGTGCCGAGGCGGAAGCGGCTGCTCACCTGCACGCGCGTCGCGCCGGACTCCTGCGGCTGCCGCTCGGGGTCGAGCGGCGTGACCTTGCCGGCGAAGACCATCCGGCCGTCGCGGAAGAGGCGCATCTGCGTGCGGAGCTGCGGGCGGGCGGCCCCCTGCGCCGACTTCGCGTTGTAGACGTTGAAGTGGTAATCGACGAGCGCGCCGGGCCGGAAGCGGCGCACGGCCGCGCTGCTCATCGGGTCGGCCGTGTCGAGGCGTCCGCCGCCCGCCGAGGCCGCCGCCACCGAGGCGTTGGCCGTCTCGGCCGAGTAGCCGCTGCCCTCCATGACGAGGCCCGAGAGCGCGAGGCGGTTCTTCTTCAGGTCGGGCACTTCGATGAACTGGCTCGCCGAGCCGAGCCGCTCGGTCGCGGCGTCGCGCACGGCCACGCGCAGCTGGTACGCGCCCGCCTTCTTGACGGGGACGGCCATGATGTAGACCAGCCCGTCCTCGACGACGCGCCGCAGCGTCTCGCCGCGCGCGCGCACCGTCTCCGTGCGGTTGACCTGATCGACCACCTGCCCGCCGTCGCCGACCGTCAGGGCCACCAGATCGATGACCGCCTTCTGCCAGCCGTCGGCCTCCTCCTCGAACTCGAAGCGGCGCATGTCGATGTGCATGAGCGAGCTGACGAAGGAGCCTTTCTGCGGGTCGGCGCTGAAGAGCGAGGTGAGGCGCAGGTCGATGTCGCCGGCGGCGACGGGCGAGGAGAGCGCGCCGTAGAGCTGCTCGATGCGCGTGCGCGCGACGGGGCGCGCCGTCTCCTCGTCGGGCACGCCGAAGAAGCCGGCGCGCGTGCGCACGCGCAGCCCCGGCCGCCTGACCTTGACGCTCAGCTCGTGGAAGCGCGGGCGGCCCGCCTCGCGCTCGAAGGTCTTCTGCGGCGGGCGGAAGCCGATCAGGTAGTAGCCGCTCTGGTCTTCGAGGACGCGCTCGACGCCGCCCGACAGGTCGTTGCGCTCGCGCACGGCGAAGCCGCCCGTCTCCTCGGCGAGGAAGGTGAGCGGCACCTGCGTGCCGGCGTAGAAGTTCCCCCGGCGGCTGAGCATCCCGGTGATCTCGTTCGTCGAGAGGCTGGCCGTGTTGTCCTCGGCCGTCAGCCCGAGCACGGGCAGGCCGCGCGCGTCGACGGTGTAGATGACGACGGCCGCGTGGTTCGCCAGCGCCGTCAGGCGGCGCAGCTCTTCGAGCACGCCGCTGTCCACGTAGGGCAGCTTCCCGTCGAGCGAGACGAACTCGAACCCCTCGGAGAACATCAGGACGGACTTGCGGCCGGGCAACTGCTCCATCCCGCGGATGATGAAGCTGAGCGCGCCGAGCGTGCCGACCGAGAAGGTCTTCTCGCTGCGGAAGTCGTCCAGCTGCTCCATGCGGCCGGCGGCGCTTTCGCGCCGTTCCGAGCCGGGGACCGCCTGCCCCGTCTCCCTGTCGACCGCGGTGGGCGACTGCTTGTCGAGCAAAGCCTGCGGGTCGATCTGGATGGGCGCGAACGAGCCGACGCCGACCGAGCCGCGCGGGTACCAGCGCACGCGGTCGATGGCCTTGTGTAGAAGCTGCTTGTCGCTGGTGAACTGCTGCAACGCGCCCATGCCGGCGCTCGTGCGGACGACGGCGACGAGGTCGCGCGGCTGCATCTGCTCGTCCACGAACTTCCGCAGCGCGCGGCGCACGTCGACGAGGCTCTCGAACGACGAGTTGAGGTCGTCGACGACGAGCGCCACCGTGCGGCGCACGTCGCCGGCGCGCAGGCGCGCGGGCGGCAGCGGCGGGGCCGTCTTGTCCGCCGAGCGGCGGGGCGCGGGGGCCGCCGCCGCGGTCGCCGTCGTCGCCGTCGCCGTGACGTAGGAGAAGTTGGTGAGCTCCTGACGCTCCCCGGCGAGCGTGACCTCGAACTCGTCGGGCGCGAGGTCGGTCACCTGCCGCCCGCGTTTGTCCACCACCACGGCGTCGAACTGGACGAGGTTCGACGTGATGCGCACCACGTCGTCGTCCGCGTTCTCCTGCGGTGTGGCCGCGGGTTGCCGCCGCGGCGGTTGCTGCGGTAACTGCTGCCGCCGGTTGAAGACGGACGGCGGCGCTTGCCGTTGCCGCGCGGCGTCCAGCGCCAACGCGTGCGCGGGGCCGAGCAGGAGCGTCAGGGTGAGCAGGATACTTCTTTTCATGTGACGAGGTTTTCTTTCCGCGGGATGAGCGGCCGTGGGGCCGCGCGACTTGACGGCTTAGATTCTCCCACAACGTGGCCGCGATGTCTCTCCGCGCGCGGACGATTTCGCGAACATCGTCCACTTAAATCGCCGCCCGCGCGGGTTCAAAAAAATGGCCGTAAATACCGAGTTTTAGATTCTCCAGAAGAATGAAAAAACATCTTCAGCTTTTCGGATGGAGCCCCGCGCGCGCCCCGCCGCCGGACGGAAAATGCGGCCCATTCTTCGCCGCCGCAAGGCCCGCCGACGGGAACAATAGTTGCAGACGTAGCCTGTCGCCGCGACGCGCCCAACGGCCGTCGCCTTCTTAATAGATGGAATTACCGTCGGGTGTACGGACGGGTGGTTTTCGACACAAAGGGCGCGGAGGATTCACGGCGTTCACGGAGAAAGCGATCGTCTTGCCCGTGACCCCGCGTGTCGCCCGCGCCCTCCGTGTCGAAGCCGCCTCCCGCCACATCCGACGCTAACCCACACTCAGGGCAGACGGGCAATCGCTCCCCAGAGTCTCCTGCCGCCACACCGTCCCTGAAGCCGGCGGCGGGGCCCGCGGTGGCCCCGGCCGGCGAGCATCATAACGAGGAGGTCACAATGAGTAACTCTCTGCCCCGGAGGGGCAGCCCCAATACTTTCTTCTGGGCCCTGCTTCTCTCCCTCTTCCTGTGCCCCGCCGCCTTCGCGCAGGGCGACACCTCGACCGTGCGCGGCACGGTGCGCGACCCGCAGGGCGGGGGCGTCGGCGGCGCGACCGTCACGCTGCGTAGCCCGGCGAGGAACTTCACGCGCACCCAGACGACGAACGCCGAGGGCGGCTACGTCTTCGCGGCCGTCCCGCCCGACACCTACACGCTCGAAGCCGAGGCCGCCGGTTTCAAGAAGGTCGCCGTCGCCGACGTGCGCGCGCTGGTCGACACGCCCGTCGAGATCGACGTGGCGCTCGAACTCGGCGCCGTCACCGAGACCGTCAGCGTGACGGCCGCCACCGAGGCCCCGCTCAACACGACGGACGCCAGCGTCGGCTCGGCCTTCGAGTCGCAGCGCATCGAGGAGCTGCCCTTGAACGCGCGCAACGTCAACAACCTGCTCGCGCTCCAGCCCGGCGTCACCCGTCAGGGCGAGGTCAACGGCGGCCGCCGCGATCAGGCCAACTTCACGCTCGACGGCGTGGACATCAACGAGCAGCAGACCGGGCTCGACATCGTCAACTCCGGCAGCTTCGCCACCAACACGCCCGGCGACGCCTTCGCCAGCGTCATCCGCGTCACGCCCGACTCCGTGCAGGAGTTCCGCGTCACCACCTCGAACCCGACCGTCACGCAGGGGCGCTCCTCGGGCGCGCAGGTCTCGCTCGTCACCAAGTCGGGGACGAACGAGTGGCACGGCTCGGTCTACGAGTACCACCGCAACACCGCGACGACGGCCAACGACTACTTCAACAACGCGCTCGGCCGCGACGCCAACGGCGAGGAGATCGCGCCGCGCCCGAAGCTCATCCGCAACATCTTCGGCGGCACGGTCGGCGGCCCCATCAAGCGCGACCGCGCCTTCTTCTTCTACAGCTTCGAGGGGCGCCGCGACGCCGAGGAGGTCTCGGTGCTCCGGAACGTGCCGACGGCCACCCTGCGGCAGGGCATCGTCCAGTACCGCAACGCCGACGGCGAGATCGTCTCGCTCTCGCCCGCCGACATCGCCGCGCTCTACCCGGCGACGGGCGGCGTCAACCCGGCCGCGCTCGCCATCCTCCAGACCGCGCCGCAGCCGAACGACTTCACCATCGGCGACGGGCTGAACCGCGCCGGCTTCCGCTTCAACGCGCCGACCTCGAACTCCCTGAACGTCCACACGGCGCGCTTCGACTGGACGGTCAGCGACCGCCAGACGCTCTTCTTCCGCGCGGCCTATCAGGACGACCTCTACGAGCAGGCGCCGGCCTTCCCCGGCACGCCGCAGCCGAGCCTCTGGGTCAACCCGAAGGCCTACGCGCTCGGCCACACGTGGGCGGCGACGAACAGTCTGGTCAACAACCTGCGCGTCGGGCTCACCCGCGCGGCCTTCACGCAGCAGGGCGACAGCGACGAGCCGTCCGTCATCTTCCGCGACATCTTCGCGCCGCGCCTCTTCCAGCGCACCATCAGCCGGACGACGCCGACGTGGAACTTCGTCGACGACCTGTCGTGGATCAAGGGCTCGCACACCGTGCAGACGGGCGCCAACCTCCGCTTCATCCGCAACAACCGCGTGGACTTCCAGAACTCGTTCGACGCCGCGCTCGTCAACTACCAGTTCTACGAGACGGGCGGCTCGTCGGTGCGCGACGCCCTCGCCGACCTCGACCCCGACTTCGAGTTCGACTACGGCCGCGCGGCCGTCGCCGTCCTCGGCCGCTTCTCGCAGTACACCATCACCGGCAACTTCGACAAGTCGGGCCAGCTGCTCGCGCCGGGCAGCCCGTCGCTGCGCGCGCTCGCCACAGAGGAGTACGAGTTCTACGGTCAGGACACGTGGAAGGTTCGGCCGAACCTGACGCTGACCTACGGCCTGCGCTGGGGCGTCAACACGCCCGCCTACGAGCGCGAGGGCTTCCAGCTCGTCCCGACCACCAACCTCGGCGACTTCCTCGAACGCCGTCTGGCGAGCGCCGCCGCCGGCGTGCCCCTCAACGAGCTGATCGCCTTCGACCTCGGCGGCAAGGCCAACGACCGGCCCGGCTTCTACGAGATGGACTGGAACAACTTCGCGCCGACCGTCGCCGTCGCGTGGTCGCCTGACTTCGGCGACAACTTCCTCGGCCGGCTCATCGGCCGCTCGGGGCGCTCGGTCATCCGCGGCGGCTTCCGCATGCTGCACGACCGCATCGGCAGCCAGATCGCCGTCAACTCCGAGTTCGAGGGCTCGTTCGGCTTCAGCACCGAGACGACCAACGGGTCGAGCTCGACGAACACGACCACGCGGCTCGGGCCGCTCGTCACCGGCCTTAACCCGGACGTGCGCAGCTTCCCGCGCATCGACGCGCCGACGGCGCTGACCTTCCCGCTGTCGTTCCCGGCCGACGAGGTTGACCGCATCGTCTCCGGCATCGACCAGTCGATCATCTCGCCGGTTCACTACTCTTGGAACGTCTCCTACGGGCGCGAGCTGCCCAAGGGGCTCTCGTTCGAGGCCAGCTACATCGGCCGCTCGGCCCGCAACCTCCTGCTCGTGCGCGACGTGACGCACCTGAACAACCTCGCCGACTCGGGCTCCGGCATGGACTGGTACGGCGCGGCCGCCGCCCTGAACAACCTGCGCCTCGGCGACACGCCCATCGAGAACGCGGGCACGATCCCGTACTTCGAGAACCTCTTCCCGAACCTCGGGCCGAACCTCGCCGCCGCCTTCGGCCTAGACTTCTTCGCCGGGCTGACGCCGACGCAGGCGGCCTACGCGCTGCACGCGCGCGACGGGTTCGACGTGACCGACTACACGCTCATGCAGCAGCTCCTCGACGACATGGGCGTCTTCCCGAACGCCTTCTTCCACCCGCAGTACGCGGCGCTCCAGACGCTCTCCAGCGTCGGCCGCTCCGACTACCACGGGGCCACGCTCTCCGTCCGCCAGCGCTACCGCAGCGAGTTCCTCTTCGACTTCAACTACACGCTCTCGAAGTCGATGGACAACGCCTCGACGCTGGAGTCGCAGCGCGTGCTCTCGAACGTGGTCCTCAACCCGATCAACCCCGACCTCGAATACTCCGTGTCGAACTTCGACATCCGGCACAACATCAACGCCAACTTCCTCGTCCAGCTCCCGTTCGGCGACGGCCGCAGGTTCCTGAGCGGCATGGGCCGGCTGGGCAACGCCCTCGTCGGCGGCTGGCAGCTCACCGGCATCGTGCGCTGGCACTCGGGGCTGCCGACGGGGTCGCCGGGCGACTTCGAGTGGGCGACCAACTGGCAGACGCAGAGCAACGGCGTGCGGCTGCGCGACGTGCGCTCGGGCAACTGCGCCGACGTGAACGGCTCGCCGAACCTCTTCTGCAACCCGACGGAGGCTTACCGCAGCTTCCGCAACGCGCGGGCCGGCGAGGCCGGCGACCGCAACATCTCGACGCTCCGCCTGCCGAGCTACTTCGCGATGGACGCCGGCCTCGCGAAGAACTTCGGCATGTGGTACAACGAGAACCACAAGCTCCAGTTCCGCTGGGAGGTCTTCAACGTCACGAACACGCAGAGGTTCGGGCTGCTCTCCAGCCTCGGGCTCAACCCCGAGCCCTTCCTCGCCACGCAGGCCCCGGCCGACTTCGGGCGCTACATCGGCTCGCAGACGCCCGTCGGCGAGCAGCGGCCCGGCCGCGTCATGCAGTTCGCGCTGCGCTACGAGTTCTAAAGCGCGCCGCGCGGTGGCCGAACTCGAAGAGGGCCGGGGTCACTCCCGGCCCTCTTTTCGTCCCGGCGCGCGAGCGCGCATAATGCTCAGGCCGCGGGGGGCGGCGCCGCGGGCGCCGCGGGTCTACTTCAAAGACTCCTCCGGGGCAGCTTCCGCGCGCCGCGCGAAAAGGGGAAAGGCGGGAACAGGTTGAACGACGAAAAGAGTCAGACGAAAGACGCGGGCGCCGCGGGCGGCCCCGTGGAAGAGGCCGGCGAGACGACCGCCGCCGACATGATCGAAGGCCCCGAAGACACGCGGCCCGTCGGTGAAGGGACGACCGCCAAAGTCGCCGGCGACCCCGACCGCCCGGAAGGTTGAAAGGCCCGCCCGCCGAAGATTCGGAAAGGAGCCAGAGCATGCGCAGACTGCCACCGGCCGCCCTCGCCCTCCTGCTCGCCTCGGTGTGGCTCTCGGCCGCCGCCGTCAACGCCGTGCAGCACCGGCGCGTGCGGCTCGCCGCTTTGATGACGAAGGGCGAGTACGACCGGGCCGGGCTGGCGAAGCTGAGCCACGACGAGCGCGAGGCGCTCGAAGAGTGGCTGACCGAGTACATCGACCGCGTGACGAACGAGGCCACGACGCGGCCGCGCGCCCCGCGCGAACCGCCGGGGCTGGCCGGCGAGGAGCGCGGCGAGATTTGCGACACCGACCGCCTGCCGCGCGGCTGGGTCAAGGTGGGCGACCGCTGGAACCCGACGAAGTGCGGCAACCCCGCGACCATCGTCTACAACGTCTGGGAGGTCGAGCGCTACACGAACAAGCCCGTCGGGGCCGAGTTGGAGGTGTGCGCCGACACGCCGACGCCCTCCGGCTGGATCGAGGTCAGCGCGCGCTGGAACCCCGCGACCTGCGGCCACCCGACCGGCATCTCCGACAACGTCAAGAAGATCAAGCGCGTGCGGTAAGACTTTCGGCCCCGTGGCCGCCCGGCTTCTTCGATGAAGGGGGCGCGCACGGCGTCGTCCGGCGTCGAGCCTCGCTGTTTATTCTCGACTTTGCGGGGCGCGATAAAAGTCCGCCGTCAACCCGGCCGCCTCACGGTACCGCGCTTAATCAACCACCTCGACCGAATCCCCCGCCGATAAAATCCCTTCGACTAAGACCGCACAATACACGCCGGCAAAGGCTCCGTGCGCTTGAGCGACTTGGCGTAAGACTTCCGGGTTGTGTTCGCCCGTGTCCGGGTCGAGTGAGATCATCTTGCAACGCGGGTCGCGCTCCAGCACCGCGACCACGGCCTTCGGCCCGAGGCGCAGTCGGCGGCCGACCAATTCATCCTCGGCGAACCCGTCATCCGAAGCGAGGTCAATATAGATGTTAGACCTGAAGCGCCGTTTATCAACAGGGCCGCCCAATTCCTCCCCGATCCGCCTTAGGGTTTGCAGACTAATCAGCGACAGCGGGCGGCAGTCGGTCAGAGCGCGGTCTGAGCGCACGAGCGTGAGGTGGTTTTCACCGCGCAGTCCTTCGCCGAGCATCTCTATCAGTGCCGGGTCGTCAATGGCGACGACCGCGCCCGAAGGCGTCACGACATCCAACATCATTTCCCCCGGTTCGGCGTTCGCCGGGGTGACGCCGGGCGCGATGCCCATCGCTTCGATCAGGTTGGGCGGCTTCGACGCCCTTTCGGGGTGACGGAACCGCGGGCGGTAGAGCAGCATTCGCTGCTGCACGTTAGCGTTCAGATAGGGGAACCCTTTCCGCGCGGCCGAGTTCCTGAAGGCGTAGCAGCGGTCGCCGTAAACGCCGGAAAACCCTATGAACGACTCGGCCAGCGCCTCGCCGCCCATACTTTTCACCGGGTAGCGCCACAGACTTTCGATAGTCCCGACGGTCTTCATACCGTCACCTCCCTTTATCCAACCCGCGCGCCACGCGGAAACGACCTAACGCGCGGCGTCACCCGCCCGCGTGAGCGAGGATGAAGGCCGCGCCGTCGCCAAGATTCCAGCAGCATAACGCCCGAATTAACCCGCCGCCCGACGAGGACGCACAAGCCACGTCGCAGAGGACGGGCGCGGGAACGATATGCCGGCGCGGGTGGGGTGTCAACGCGCAGGGGCGCGCGCGGTCGGCGGGCCGTCCTGAGCGGCTGTTCACACGCGTTTTAGATTCGGTTCGGACGGATGTAACACCGGGCCGATAACATCGTGCGTCAATCATTCGCCTCTGCTGACGGCTGACGACTGATGGCTGCCGACCGGCGGCCGCGGTTTACGATTTACGATTCACGATTTACGATTTACGGACTTTATGCTTCTCCGGCAGGCCATCGCACTGACGTTCGTCGCCGCGCTGGCGGCCGCGTGCCGGCTGCTCTACGAGCGCGACCCGCTGGCGGCGGCGGTCGCCGGGGGGGCGGCGCTGGCGGGCGCGCTGGCCGGGGCCGCCTTCGTCGCCGTCGGCAGGCGCGCGCCCGCTCCGCCCGAACCGCTGCCGCCCGCGGAGCCCCCGCGCGGGGCGGGCGAGGAGGCGCTGTCTCTGATCGTGACGGGCGGCGTGCCGGTCGCCGCGCTGCTCGAAGCGACGATGCAGAGCTTGCGCGAGGGCGTGCTCGTCGTCGACGGGGGGATGCGCGTGGTGGCGTCGAACAAGTCGGCGCGCGCGCTCCTCACCGAAGGCTCGCTGAAGGGCTACGCGCCGCGGCGTCTGAGCGAGGTGACACGCAACCCGGCCATCCAGTCGGCCTTCGCCGCCGCCCTCGAACGCGGCGAGCGCGCCGAGGTCAAGGTGGACGTGCAGGGCGAGGCCGGGCGGCGCAGCTTCGATCTGCGCGTCGAGCCGCTGCGCCGTCGCTCCGTCGAGTCGGGCGGCCGCGAGGTGCGCGGCGCGGTGGGCGTCTTCTTCGACATCACGCGGCTCGAAAGGCTGGAGCGCGTCCGGCAGGAGTTCCTCTCCAACGTCTCGCACGAGCTGCGGACGCCGCTGACGGCCATCCTCACCTTCGTCGAGACGCTCGAAGAGGGCGCGACCGACGACCCGGCCGACACGCGCCGCTTCCTCTCCATCATCCGCCGCAACGCCGAGCGGATGCGGACGCTCATCAACGACATCCTCGAACTGTCGGCCATCGAGGCCGGCACGGTGGCGGTCGAGCCGGGGCCTTTGCGACTCGGCGCGCTCGTCGGCGAGTGCTTCACGACGCTGGGCGGGCGCGCCGGCGAGCGCGGCGTCGAGCTCGTGAGCGAGGTGCGCCCGGACGTGTCGGTCTACGCCGACGCGCGGCGGCTCGAACAGATGTTGACGAACCTCGTCGACAACGCCGTCAAGTTCACGCCGGCCGGAGGGCGCGTCGTCGTCGGCCACGAGCGCGCGGGCGGGCGCGACGTGATCCGCGTGACGGACACGGGCGAGGGCATCCCGGCCGAACACCTGCCGCGCATCTTCGAGCGCTTCTACCGCGTCGACGGCGCGCGCTCGCGGGCGCTGGGCGGGACGGGCCTCGGCCTCGCTATCGTCAAGCACCTCGCGCGCGCCCACGGCGGCGAGGCGCGCGTCCGCTCCGACCCCGGCCGCGGCTCGACCTTCACCATCGAACTGCCCGCCAAGCCCCAACCCGGCGACGGTCAGGCTTAAACCGAACTTAGAAACGGGGCCGCGGGCGGCGGCGACCCGGTCTCGATTAACGTCGGAGCGGAGCGACGCGTTGACCGGAGACCCGCCGCCGCCCGCGCCCCTGTTTTAAATGCCCGCGCGCAATGTTGCGCGCCCGTTGCGGTTAAGTTGTGTTTGCCTGTCCTCAACCGCGCGGCCCCCGGGTTCAAGAATTCCTCAACCATTCCTCAACCACCGTCCTTAAATTCTCAACTCAAGAGCCTCGTCCTGTTGCTTGTTGATTGGAGTGTCATTCGGCCCGGCGCGTGTTCGTCTCCGCCCCGGACGCCACGTCCGAATCGTCAACTCGGATCGTCCCCGATCCCTTGCCTGTCACTTGGGAGGTGTCACATGCGCAGTAAGTTGGTTCGCCTGAGCAGAGAAGGGCTGATGTGGCTGGCCGCCGCGGCCGCCGTCGTCGTATCGCTCCAGATGATGCCGGCCCCGGCCTTCGGGCAGGCCCAAATCCTCGACATCCACGAGCCGCTGCGCGACGTTGACAGGCGCGGCACGGTCGCCCCGACGGCGGCGCAGAAGACCATCGTCGCCAACCTGCGGGCCGCGGTCCGCTGGAACCGCTTCGGGACGCCGCAGTCGCTCATCAAGTACGGCGGCTTCCTCGCGACGGGGCTGTCGAGCGCGCCGTCGGTCGCCGCCCGCGCGTGGATTCGCGGCAACCGCACACTGTTCCGCCTCTCCGACGCCGGCGTGACCAACCTCGAACTCGTCGGCGAGACGAAGCTGGCGAAGTCGAGCGCCTACGTCGTCCTCTTCCGCCAGCGCTTCGGCAACCTCCGCCCCGCGCAGGACGGGATGATCGCGGTCGGGGTCGTCGGCGGGAAGATCGCCTACGCCTCCTCGTCGGCCGTCGGCGACGCGCCGACGCCGGGCGCGCCCTCGATCACGGCGGCCGCCGCGTGGCTCAAGGCGGTGAAGGACATCGGCCGCGTGGCGACCGCCCTCGACCTCAAGGCCAAGCGGGAGGAGAACGGCTGGACGCTGCTCGACGTGCTCGGCTTCTCGCACCCGCAGCGCGCGCGCCTCGTCGCCTTCCCGACCTCGGCCGGCGCGGTGCGGCCCGCCTACGAGACCATCGTGCTCGACGCGCGCGGCGGGCAGACGATCGCCTACACGCACTTCATCGACGCGCAGACCGGGGCCGTCCTCTTCCGCCAGAACAAGGTCAACCGCCTCGCGCAGCCGCAGTCCGAACTCTTCACCGGCTCGTTCAACCCGCCGACGCCCGGCACGTGCGGCGCGCCGAGCGGGCCGTACACGGCCGGGCCCGGCACGCAGTCGATCGACGTGATCGCCACGGCCGACAACCCCGTCAACGACATCGTCCTCAACCTCTACTTCGGCAAGCCGGGCATGGGCGGCACGGTCGTCGCCAGTCAGGACACGGGCACCAGCCCCGAGGCCATCCACTACGCGCCGGGGGCCATCGCGCCCGGCGACTACTACGTCGAGGTCTGCCTCTTCAACGACCCGACCGCGCAGCCCCTGCCGCCCTTCACCTACACCGGCAACATCACGATCAACGACGTGGCCGGGGGCGGGCAGGTCGTCCCCTACCCGCCGCAGTGGTCTTTCTTCACCGCCAACCCGCTGCTCAGCCCGACGGGGCCGCCCGTCTTCAACTACCCGGACACCGACACGCGCATCACGCTCTGCTGGGAGGCCAAGCTCAACGGCGTGGACGTGCCCGAGTGCTACGACGGCTACGAGCTGTTCAACTCCGCGTCGCGCTCGCCGTGGGACTTCGACGTGCAGCTCAACGCGCCGACCTTCACGACGAAGGGCAACAACGCCAACTCGGCCGAGGCGTGGACGGCGCCGCTGACGCCGGGCGCCGTCGGCCAGCGCCCCGTCGCCCCCGACCGCAAGTACAACTTCCCGTGGGAGAACGTCTGGGAGAACATGAAGTGCTCGCCGACCAACTTCGTCCCCGGCGGCAACGACGTTTTCCCGGCCGCCGTTAACCTCTTCGCCGCGCACAACCGCATGCACGACTGGTCGTACCACCTCGGCTTCACCGAGCGCACGTGGAACCTACAGCAGAGCAACTTCGGCAACCGCGCCACGGGCGGCGTCGTCAACACCGTCAACGGCGGCGAGGCCGACCCCGAGACGGGTCAGGTGCAGGCCGGGGCCGTCGACGGCGGCGCGCCGAGCTACCTCGGGCGCGACAACGCCAATCAGGTCACGCTCAACGACGGCATCCCCGGCATCACCAACATGTACCTCTGGCAGCCGATCTCGTCGGCCTTCTACGCGCCCTGCGTGGACGGCGACTTCGATATGTCGGTCATCGGCCACGAGTACACGCACGCCATCTCGAACCGCATGGTCGGCGGGCCGGACGCCAACCTGACGGGCGCGCAGGCCGGCGCGATGGGCGAGAGCTGGGGCGACCTCGCCGCCGCCGAGTTCCTCAACGGCTGGGCCGCCACCTTCCCCGCGCCTTACAGCTTCCCCGTCAACAGCGAGAACCCGTTCGCCGTCGGGCCCTACGTGACGGGCAACAAGGAGCGCGGCATCCGCAACTACGGGATGAACCGCAACAAGGTGCTGCCGTTCACCTCCTCGTGGGGCCTCAACCCGCTCAACTACAGCGACGTGGGCTACGACATGACGGGCCCGCAGGTGCACGCCGACGGCGAAATCTGGAGCGCCACGAACTACGACATCAGGCAGGCGCTCGTCGCCAAGTACCACTCCACGCACCCGGCCACGAACAAGACCGTGCAGCGGCGCTGCGCCGACGGCGTCCTGCCGGCCGACCAGTGCCCCGGCAACCGCCGCTGGATACAGATCGTCTTCGACGCCTTCCTGCTGATGCAGCCCGGCGTGAGCATGCTCGACGCCCGCGACGCCTACCTCGCCGCCGACCTGATGCGCTTCGGCGGGGCCAACCAGAAGGAGCTCTGGAGGGTCTTCGCGCAGCGCGGCATGGGCCAGTTCGCCTCCACCGCCGGCACCGACGACGGCGACCCCGTGCCCAGCTTCGAGTCGGCCCTCGAAGCCTCGACGCCGGTCAAGTTCGTCGTCAAGGACGAGAACGGCTTGGCCGTCAAGGCGAAGGTCTACGTCGGCCACTACGAGGCGCGGGCCACGCCCGTCGCCGACACCGACGGGGCCACGGCGCTGCCGGCCACGGCCAAGTTCGTCGCCGGCAGCTACGACTTCGTCGTGCAGGCCAACGGCTACGGCCACGTCCGCTTCGCGCGCAAGCTCGGCGGGACGACGCCCGTCGACCTAGTCGTCACCATGCCGACCAACCTCGCCTCGACGCACAAGGGCGCGACGGCCGCCGGCGACGGCTTCTTCCACTCGCAGCTCATCGACGACACGGAGAACTCGGGCTGGGTCGCCAACAACCGCCTGCCCGACGTGGCCGGCACGCGCGTCACGGTCGATCTCGCCGGCGGGGCCCGCAGCGTGCGCCGCGTGCAGGTGAGCGCCATCATCAGCCCGTCCGATCAGGACACGGGGCCCGACAACTCTTCGCTCAGCAAGAACCGCTTCGTCGCGCTCCGGCAGTTCGAGGTCTGGGTCTGCAATCAGGGCGCGAACCTCCTCAACCCGAACTGCCTGAGCACGCTCGACGCGGGCTTCACCAAAATCTACACCAGCCCGGCGAGCGCGCTGCCCGGCACCGCGCCGCGCCCGGCCGCGCCCGACCTGATCCTGCGCAGCTTCGACGTGCCGGCGACCACCGCCACGCACGTGCAGCTCCGCGTGGTCTCGAACCAGTGCACCGGCGGGCCGCAGTTCCAAGGCGATCAGGACAACGACCCGCTCAACGACTCCGACTGCCGCAGCGGCTCGGCCTCGGACAACACCGTCCGGGCGCAGGAGTTTCAGGTCTTCGGGCAGGCCGCGGCCGTCCCGTCGAAAGACCCCGTGGTGCTCGTGACGATGACGGCCCCGGCCGCCGCCCCGCGCGGCGGCGAGGTCGCCTACGACATCGCCTACAACAACCTCGGCCCGAACGCCTCGTCGAACGCCTTCATCACGGACGTGCTGCCCGCGGGGCTGGACTTCGTCTCGGCCTCGCACGGCGGCGTCTACAACCCGACGACGCGCAAGGTCGTCTGGAAACTCGGAACCGTCGCGGTGGGCGGAACCAACACGCTCCGGCTCGTGGCGCGCGTGCGCGCGACGACGCCGGCCAACTCGGCGATCCTCAATCAGGCGGAGTACACCGCCGACCTGACGGTCGCCACGCCCGCCGCCGCCGTCACGCTCGTCACCTGACGCCGCGCCGCGCGCGCTCACGTCAAGGCCCCCTCGCCGCGAGGGGGCCTTAACTTTTTCGGGCCCGCCTTGGCTTCCGGGTGGGGCTATCGGGCGCGCGCGGTCGTCGGTTCCTGCCGGGCGCGGCATGGCACCAAGCCGCGCCGCCGTTGCAATTTCGACAAGAAAGCTTCCCGCTCCGCGCGAGTCTCAACTTGCCTCTCTGGACAGAAAATATATGTTTTTCATCATCAAGCGAGTGAAGGCGAGCACCATTCACACCGTCCTGACGTTGGTCTGGGTGGCGCTCGTCGTCCCGACACTCCTTTGGTGGCGGGAGTCGGTCTTCTGGGTGGCGCTGATGAGCCTGTGGGCGAACATCGCCTCGCACTGGGCGGCGCGCGAGGCGGCGAAGGCGAAGGAGAAGGCCAGCTAAACAGAGGTTCGGCAGATCGGTGCGACCGGGGTTGAGTTCGCCGAGCAGGTGCGCTCAGTTCGCCGGGCTATTACCGTCCACGGTTGCCGGCTCGTCTACGAGATCGTAGAGGAGACGGGCCTCTCGCGGTGGGCGGTGGATAAGGTGCTCAAGAAGCTTATGGACGAGGGCGTCGTCGAGGCCCGCGATGGCTTCGCCGAAGAGGCGGGCCGCCCACCCGTTGAATACTACCCCGCCGGTTCTACCCGCGACGAAGACGTGGCCGACTGGCTACGCTGCGCCGCCGACCTGCTCTGAAACCCGCCTGCAAAATAACCGCGCCCGACTCGCGTAACCTTTGACCGTCGCACAGCGGGATTTAGGTTAGGGCGTTTATGAGTCGTGAGCATACCCAATTCAAAAGGAAGACCCCCCACCATGCTTGAGCGCATCGAGGGCATGGTCAAGACCATCACGATTTAAGAGGGGGTGTGAGTATGCCGGCCAGCGGCGAGACGATAGGTGACGGGGAGTTTAAGGTCTACAGCGCGGCGGAGAAGGACTTCGTGCCGCGGCGCGTGGGGCTGACGCACTACTGCCGGCTGTACCACTCGGCGAATCAGTCAATCGCCAGCGGGGCCGGGAACGTGCCCCTCGCTTTCAACTCGGAGATTCCGACACGGGCGGGATGCACGACAACGTAACCAACAACGGCCGCATCACGTTTCAACTGGCCGGCTTTTACCTCGTGTCGCTTAACGTGGCCTTCGCCTCTAACGTGACCGGCTACCGAACCCTGCTCATCAAACAGAACGGCGGCATCTACCTCGCGTCCACCTCAATCGGGGCCACCAACGGGAACGACACGCGCCTCTTCGTCCAGTGCGCGTCTTTCTTCAACCTCGCCTACGTGGTGAAAGTGATCGTCAGGCTTGTGCATCATCTCCCCCCGTCTCCCTACCCGGTGTCGGCCCCGCGGCGTCACCCGGCCTGTTCTTCCCTGCGCCTCTCTTCGGCCGCGAGGACGCCCTTGTAAGCCTGAAGGTCTCGCTGCAAGTCCGAGAGGCGCATGGCCCACTTAAACGACTCGGCCTCCGCGACCCGAATGTCGGCCTCCAGCGAGGCGATCTGGTCGCGCACGTGCTTAATAACTTCGTCCTGCTCCACGCTACTTCCCTCCGTATCCCCTATTATAGTGCCGGCCTAAGACGGGGGCTTGATCAAATCCACTGGCACCGCAGCTACCGGTAGTACCTGCGGTACCTATGGTACCCAAGGTACTCCGGTGGCTCCGAGACCGACAGTCAAGATGTGACCCCGGACGTCATGTTCATGGCTTGCGGGGCCGTGTCCATAGACGTCGAAACCGGCGAAGTGCCGAGGGCTTTCTTGGCCGGGGATGGTGTTGGTTGGGGAGGGTACTCTATTGTGGTTGGCGGCTACGCAGTAGCCGGCCACATGGTAGCTGGCTAGTATCTAGCTGTCTAAACGGGGTGTCCGCCACGGACAGGCTGTCCGCTGTGGACAACCGGACGGCCGGACGGCTGGTTACCCAGTCACCCAGCCACCTCGGGCGGATCGGGCGGATTAGACCGGGGTCGCATTGCGACCGGGGTCGTATAGCGCTCCCGCTGGTCAACCAGTCAACCAGATGACCAATCAACCAGTCCGGGGCGCGGACGGGTTCGGCTTTCGGAAGGGGTGCGGATTTCCGGAGGGGCGGCTGGCGTGCGTGGGGTGGGTGGCGTGGCACGCTGTACCATAGCAGGCGGTGCTATAGCAGGGCGGGTAGGGCTACCGAATCGGCAAGGCTTGCCGCTATAACAAGGCTTGTCACAGAGACAGCCCATACCGTATCCACAGGGGCTATGGATTCCAGAGGGACTGGCCGGTGGTTGATATCCCCGGAAGACCTCAGGCAGGGCTCGCTTCACTGGCAGTCTCCCTTACGAGGAATCTTTCTGTCACCGAACTTTCCGGTGTCTGTTAGGCCCAAAGTCATCCGCGAGCATCTTTCATCGACCTGAACAGCGCACGTCAGGCCGGTCTCTGCTTCAAACGTCTGAAGGTCGTCTCGGTTATCCTTGTGGAAATCCTCAACTAATTGGCGGACCCGCCTGCTTCTCTCATCGTCGGATATGCCGCGTCTGAGGAGCTCATTAAAGCGGCTAAGAAGCTCCCGCCCCGCCTGATTGAGTCGCGTCTCGCTGCTGCGGGCCCTGTCTTTTATGCCCCTGACTTGGCTCCACCTGTATATTTTTTGGCGGAAAATTATCTCCTTGACATCGTCGAAGAGCATCGAGGCGTCCGCAAAGTCACCGACCGCGCTCAGCATTTCTGCCCCGTCCGCGCGTTTGCGCCCCTCGTGGTTACGGTTGCAGAGTATGTCGTTGATGTTGCCGAGGAGGTCTATCAGGCGGTTAAGCAGCTCCGTAATATTTCTGTCTTCCTCGTCAGCGACCGTGAACTTATGCCGGAGCTGCTTAACCGCCTGA
>Ga0196978_1000199_pt1 | contig 31511 bp, 29 predicted proteins | sample S3v_2013CmetaG_FD_155491 | JGI IMG/M metagenome (GOLD analysis project Ga0196978, IMG submission 155491) | Soil microbial communities from Anza Borrego desert, Southern California, United States - S3+v_20-13C | ecosystem: Environmental > Terrestrial > Soil > Desert | place: USA: California... | reverse complement strand
AGTGGGCGGAGACCGTGCTCCTGCAGTTGTTCCGCGGCTCGGGCGTGAGAGGTCTCGCGGCCATGCCGCTCGTGCGCGAGATTGCGGCGCAGGGCCGCGGTCGCGGAGCTACGATTGTGCGCCCACTCATCGGCACCGCGCGCGCCGAGATCGAACGCTACGCTAGGCGCCGCGGCCTCGCGTGGATCGAGGACGAGAGCAACCTCGACACGCGCTACACGCGTAACTGGTTGCGGCGCGAAGTACTGCCGGTTATCGCGCAGCGTGTGCCGGGCTACCGCGATGTGCTCGTGCGCGCCGCGTTCAATGCGGCCGAAGCGGCGGAGCTCACGGACGAGCTGGCGCGAATCGACCTCGAGCGCACACGCGCGAACGGCGGTGTCAGCGCCGGCGCGCTGCGACATCTGACGTTCGCGCGCGCGAAGAACGTCCTGCGTCACGTGATTGCGGAGCGCGGCTGGCGCACGCCCGATTCGGCGCGCTTGAGCGAGGCTCTGCGGCAGGCGCTCGCCGCGCGGCGCGACGCGCGCGTATCGGTCGACCTCGGTTCCTGCGAGCTGAAGCGACACGGCGACAGCATCCATCTCGTCGAGGCTGCCGAAGCCTCCCGCGAGGACCTGTTCGTGACCTGGCGCGGCGAGCGCGAGCTCGCGCTGCCGGCACTGGACGGCGTGCTGCGGATGACGCGGGGACGCGGAAGGGGTTTGAGCGCGGTGCGGCTGGCGCATGCGCCCGTGACGATTCGCCGCCGGCGCGGCGGCGAACGGCTCCAGCCCGATCCGCGGCGGCCGCGCCGAACGGTCAAGAACCTGCTGCAGGAGGCCGGGATGCCGCACTGGGAGCGCGAGCGGCTGCCTTTTATTTACTGCGGTGAGACGCTCGCGTGCGTCCCCGGCATCGGGGTCGATCACCGCTTTCGCGCGCAGCCCTCGGAGCCGGGCATCGAGCCGGTATGGACCGTCCGAAGCGCGCGGCGCGTGCCGACGTAAATCGGATCGAGGTCGCGGCGCGCGAGCTGTGCTAATCTCCCGCCCGCACAGCCGGACTCGCCTCCGGCTTTTCCGCACAAATCCAATTGAGGAGCTTTCATGAGGTTAACGCGTGTTCTGAGCGTGGGACTGGCCGCGCTCGTCAGTCTCTGCATCTCCGCCGGCGCGGCTGCGCAGGCGAAACCTAATCCGAAATGGCCGAAAACGCTGACGCTCGGCACGGCGTCCGTCGGCGGCACGTTCTTCGTTTACGGCCAGGTGTGGGCGAGCCTCGTCAACGAGAAGCTCGGGACCAACATCAGCACGCAGCAGACGCAGGGTCCCAACCAGAACATCATCCTTACGGACTCGAAGCAGATCGACCTCGGCATGACGACGATGGGCGTCGCGCTGCAGGCGTGGGAAGGGAAGGGCGACTGGACCAAGGGCAAGCAGTACCGCAACATCCGCGCGATGTTCCCCATGTACGACACGCCGTTCCATTTCGTGACGCTGGAAAAAACAGGCATCAAGTCCGTCAAGGATCTGGAAGGCAAGCGCTCCGGCGTGGGCCCGCGCGCCGGCACCTGCGGCACGTATTTCCCGCTCTTCTTCAAGACGCTCGGCATCAATACGACCATCCGCAACGGGCAGGCCTCGGACATGGCCGCGAATCTGCAGGACGGCCTGATCGACGCGTTCCCTTTCTGCGCCGGTATTCCGATCGCGGCGTATTCGGAGCTCGAGACGACGAACAAGGTGCGCTTTTTCACGTTCACCGCGGACGAGCTCGCGAAGCTCAAGAAAGCGTTGCCCGAGCTTTCCGATTCCACGATTCCGAAAGGCACGTACAAGCAGCTCACCGAGGATCACAAGACGGTCGGCGTGTACAACTTCGCGATCGCGCACAAGGACCTGCCTGAGGATCTCGTGTACGGGATAACCAAGGCGGTGCTGGAAAGCAATCCGCAGATGGTCAAAGGCCATGCCGCCGCCAAGGAGACCGTGCTGCAGAACTGGAACCGCAACACGTTCCTGCCGTTCCACCCCGGCACCATCCGCTACCTGAAAGAAAAAGGCATTAACGTACCGAAGAACCTGCTGCCGCCCGAATACAAGGGCTGACGCGGCCAAGCCGAGACGACAACGCTGCGTTTGGCGACAGACGCAGCGTTTTTTTTTGAGGTGCTTACATGAGCGCAGCCGACCAGGCGCGGCAACCCGGACCGGAGGAGGTCGTGCAGCCGCCGGCCGCCGAAGAGGAGTTCGCCGGAAACAAGCGCCTCTTGCGCCCATGGGAGGCGCTGCTGCTCGCCGTACTGGGCATCGCGTTCACGGTGTTTCACCTGTTCGTGCTGAACGTGTACTCCCTGGAGCCGCTGCTGTTCCGCGCGATCCACGTGGGGTGGGGCGGGGCGCTCGGCTTCATCCTGTATTCCGCGGGCCGGCGCGGCTCGCGTGCCGGCGTGCCTTGGTACGACTGGATTCTGGCGGCCGCCTCGATCGCGTGCGCGGTATACATCACGATCGAGCTCGACGGACTGCTCTTTCGAGCCGGCGCGCAGTTCACGACCGGCGACGTGATCACCGGCGTCGTCGGCACGTTCCTCGTGCTCGAGTTCACGCGCCGCACAGCGGGCCTCGCGCTGCCGATCATAGCCGGCGTGTTCATCCTCTACTGCTTCGTCGGCCAGTGGATGCCCGGCGTGCTCCAGCACAGGGGTTTCGAGATCGACCGGTTTTTCACCTACATCTACAGCGAGTACGGCATCTTCGGCGTGACGACGCAGGTCTCGTCGTCGTACATCATTCTGTTCGTCTGCTTCGCCGCTTTCCTGCAGGTTTCGAAGGTCGGCGATTACATCAACGACCTCTGTAACGCGCTCTTCGGCTGGGCGCGCGGTGGACCGGCGAAGGCGGCGGTCGCTTCCGGCGTGCTGTTCGGTTCGATCTCGGGATCCGCCGTCGCGAACGTGGTGGCCTCCGGCATGGTGACGATTCCGATGATGCGCAAGGTCGGTTACGACCGGCCGACGGCGGCGGCGATCGAGGCGACGTCGTCGACCGGCGGGCAGATTACGCCGCCGGTCCTCGGCGCGGGCGCGTTCCTGATGGCCGAGATCACGGGCATTCCGTACGGCGAGATCGCACTCGCCGCAGTGCTACCGGCGGTGCTTTTCTACGTTGCGTGCTGGGTGCACGTCGATTACCACGCGGTGCGGCTGGGGCTGCGGGGCATAGCGCGAAGCGAGCTCCCGCCGATCGGGCGCATGGTCACGATGCTCTACCTGTTCTCGCCGATCTTTATGCTCGTGTGGGGACTGCTCGAAGGCTATTCTCCATTCCGTGCTGGCGGTCTCGGCATCGTGACGGCTCTGGTTGCCGGCTGGCTGTCGCGGCGCTTTGGAGACGTGGCGGAGAACGCGGGCCGTGCCGGACCAACGGGTATCGCCGTCATCGCGGCGCTCCTGCTGCGCTTCGCGGTCTTGATTGCCGCCGGGGCGGTGCTCTACGCGGGTCTTGCGTACGGCTTCGACTGGGTCGAGCGCGTCGCCGGCAGCACCGCGGCATGGGTCTTCGGGATTGCCCTGACGGCGCTTCCGGCGCTGCTCTTCGGCTGGCGGGCGACACTCGAAGCGTTCAACATCGCCGCACGTGACACGATCCAGCTCGTCGCCGTGTGCGCGTGCGCCGGCATCATCGTCGGCGTGGTGGCGCTGACCGGTATCGGCGGACGTTTTTCCGAGATGATGCTCGGCATCGCCGGCGCGAGCCAGCTCCTCGCAATGGGCTTCGCGGCCGTGGTCGCGCTGATCCTCGGCATGGGCATGCCGACGACGGCCGCGTATGCGATCGCCGCGGCCGTCATCGCACCCGGACTCACGAAGATCGGTGTGCCGCCGCTGGTCGCCCACATGTTCATTTTCTATTTCGCGGTGATCTCCGCGATCACGCCCCCGGTTGCGCTCGCCTCGTTCGCCGCGGCGGGCATGGCGCAGGCGGACCCGTGGAAAACCTCGTCGGTCGCACTCAAGATGGGCCTCGCGACATTCATCGTGCCGTTCATGTTCTATTACAGCCCGATCCTGCTGTGGAAAGGCTCCATGGCCGACATCGTTCAGGCCGCAATCTCCGGGTCGATCGGGGTATGGTTCCTCGCCGCGTCGACGGAGGGCTGGTTCGGCGGGCGCCTGGCCCTCCCGCTACGCGTGGCCATGTTGGTCGCTGCGTTGTGCCTGATTCATCCCGGCACCGTCACGGATCTCATCGGGCTCGCGGTCGGTATCCCGATTTACCTGTTCCAGCGGCTGCGCACGCGGCGTTCCGCCGCGTGAGGCGCCTCACCGTAAGCCTCTGAAAAGCCGCGTTTTTAGGCGCGATTCTTCTGTATTTCAAAGCCTTATCGTGATATCCTCGCGGGTTAATTTTCGAATACCCGCAGGGGAACCGAATGGCTGTTGAAAGGACGCTGTCGATCGTCAAGCCGGACGCGGTCGCGAAGAACGTCATCGGCGAGATCTACACCCGCTTCGAGCGCGCCGGCCTGGCGGTTGTCGCCGCGCGCATGATGCGGCTTTCGCGCGAGCAGGCAGAGGGCTTTTACGCAGTGCACCGCGAGCGGCCCTTCTTCAGGGATCTCGTCGATTTCATGACTTCGGGACCCGTGATGATCCAGGTGCTGCAGGGCGAGAACGCGATTCAGAAAAACCGCGATCTCATGGGCGCCACAGACCCGAAAAAGGCGGACAAGGGCACTATTCGCGCCGATTTCGCTCAAAGCATCGATGCGAACGCGGTGCACGGCTCGGATTCCGCCGAGAACGCCGCCGTGGAGATCGCCTACTTCTTTCCGACGCTCGATATCTGCCCGCGCTAAGAGCAGCCCGGGCCGTGCCGCACATGGTGAACCTACTCGGCCACACGCCTGTTGAGCTCGAAGCGTTCTGCGTCGCACTCGGCGAGAAGCCGTACCGCGCAAAACAGCTTCTGCGCTGGATCCATCAGCGCGGCGCTGCCGACTTCGCCGCGATGACCGACGTCGCGAAAGCGCTGCGCGAGCGCCTCGCGTCGCTCGCGACGCTCGAAGCACCGAAGGTGCGCCTGGACACGACCGCGGCGGACGGCACGCGCAAATGGCTGCTCGACGTGGGCACCGGCAACGCGATCGAAACAGTGTTCATTCCCGAACCGGCGCGGGGCACGCTGTGCGTATCGTCGCAGGCAGGCTGCGCGCTCGAATGCTCGTTCTGCTCGACCGGCCGCCAGGGCTTCAACCGGAATCTCACGACCGCGGAGATCATCGGCCAGCTGTGGCATGCGAATCGCACGCTGCGCGCAGCCTACGGAACCGACCGGCCGGTCACGAACGTCGTCATGATGGGCATGGGCGAGCCGCTCGCGAACTTCGACAACGTTGTCGCGGCGCTGAAGCTCATGCTCGACGATGCCGCGTACGGGCTGTCTCGCCGCCGCGTGACGCTTTCGACGTCCGGACTCGTGCCTGCCATCGACCGGCTTGCAGACGCTTGCCCGGTGGCCCTCGCGGTTTCACTGCATGCGCCCAGCGACGCGCTGCGCAACGAGCTCGTCCCGATCAATCGCAAGTACCCGATCCGGGAGCTGCTCGCGGCGTGCGTGCGCTACCTCGACAAAGCGCCGCGCGATTTCGTCATGTTCGAATACGTAATGCTCGACGGCGTAAACGACACGCGCGCCCACGCGCGCGAGCTGGCGGCGCTGCTCGCAGACGTTCCGTGCAAGGTCAACCTGATCCCGTTCAATCCGTTTCCGAACTCGGGATACGCGCGCTCGAAACCCGAAGCGGTCGAACATTTTCGCGATGCGCTCGTTGGCGCCTGCATTACGACGACGATACGCAGGACGCGCGGCGACGACATCGATGCCGCATGCGGGCAACTCGCCGGCGATGTCAAAGACCGCACGCGCCGCGCGGAGCGACGCGAGAAGCGCGTCGCGCTCGCCGGCACGCCTGACGCGCAGCGCGCGCGGGAGCGCGTGGGATGAAAACGGCGTACGCGGCACTCGCGGCAAGCGCGGTCCTCGCCGCCTGCGCATCGTCGTCCGGACCCAAGCCGTTCGTGCCCCCGACGCCGCGCCAGTCGCCGCCGCTCAATACTTCCTACGAGGAAGACCCGGTGCGCAAGCGCGCTCGCGCGCATACGGAGCTTGCCGCGGGTTATTTCGAGCTGCGCAACATGCCGGTCGCGTTGGAAGAAGTACAGATTGCGCTCAAGGCGGACCCGCAGTACGGGCCGGCGCACAATGTGGCCGGGCTCATTTACGCGGAGCTGCGCAAGGACGACCTCGCGCAGCAGCACTTTCAGCGCGCGCTTTCGATCGATGCACGCGATCCGGATGCGAACAACAACTATGGCCGTTTTCTGTGCGATCGTCAGCGTGAGGCGGAAGCGTTGAAGTACTTCCTCGCGGCGCTCAGCAATCCGCTCTACCAGACGCCGGAGAGAAGCTACGTGAACGCCGGGCTGTGCTCGCGTCGGCGCGGCGACGGCGCCGCAGCCGAGCAGTACTTCCTGCGCGCGCTCAAGGCGCGGCCGACGGAGCCGCAGGCGCTGTACCAGCTCGCCGATATGTCATACCAGCGCCGCGACTATGCGCAGGCGAAGCACTATCTGACGCGGCTCGAGCAGCTCGCGGCGCCATCGGCCGAAGTGCTGTGGCTCGCGTTGCGCATCGAGCGGCGACTCGGCGAGCGCAACGCGGCGGCCGCCTACGGTCAGCAGTTGCGGCGTCAGTTCCCCAATTCGCGTGAAGCGCGCGCGTTCGACGCCGGGAACGAGGAATGAACCAGACGTCTTACTACGCCCGCAGCGACGCCGCCTCCGCCGGTGCGGTACTCGCGGCCGCCCGCGAGGAGCTCAATCTGAGCGTCTCCGACGTCGCGCGGCATCTCAAGCTTTCGCCGGCGCAGGTCGAAGCGCTGGAGGAGGGCGCGTACGACAAGCTGCCCGGGCGTGTCTTCGTGCGCGGCTTCCTGCGCAACTACGCAAAGCTGCTCGGCGTGGATCCGCAGCCGCTGCTGCGACGCATCGAGCACGAGATGCCGAAGCCCAAAGCCGTCGAAGAGCCGCCGCCCGCGCCGCAAGCCGTCATGCCGACCGGCGAGCGCTCGCACTGGCCCGTGTACTTCGGTGTCGCGGGTACCATCATCGCAGCGCTGGCTGCGTACGAGTTCGGCTTCAACAATCCACCCGATGCCGCGGAAGACGAAAGCAAATCGGTGCCGGTGCAGCCGGCGCCTACGGCATCTGCGTCCGCACCCGAAGCGGCGAGCGCGGCTCCGGCTCCCGCCGTTTCAGCCGCGCCCTCATCGCCCAGTGGGGCGGCGAGCGGCACGCCGCTGGATCCCGGGCTCAGCGTCGCTGTTCCTGCGCAAAAAACCGCTGCGGCTCCCGGCGAGCGCCAGCTTCAGTTCAAGTTCGATGTGGAGTCGTGGGTGGAAATACGCGACGGCACCGACAAGGTCATCTTTTCGAAGCTGAACCGTGCCGGCGCCGAGGAACGCGTGTCCGGGACACCGCCGTTCAAGCTCGTCGTCGGCAACGCGCGCGGCGTCCGTCTGACCTACGACGAGAAGCCCGTCGACCTGACGCCGCACATCGGCGTCACCGTCGCGCGACTCACGCTGCAATGAGCTGCCTGCCTCGATACGGTCCCGCGGCACGCCGCCCGAGCACCCGTGTGCGCATCGGACACGTGGAGATCGGCGGCTCTGCGCCGATCGTCGTGCAGTCGATGACCAATACGGACACCGCGGACGTTGCGGCCACCGTGGCGCAAGTCGCGGCGCTCGCGCGCGCCGGCTCGGAGATCGTTCGCGTCACCGTCAACAACGTCGAAGCCGCGGCGGCGGTTCCGCGCATCCGCGACGCGCTCGATGCGATGGGTGTCAACGTCCCGCTCGTGGGCGACTTTCATTTCAACGGGCACCGGCTGCTCGCGCAGCATCCGGCGTGCGCCGAAGCCCTGGCGAAGCTGCGCATCAATCCGGGCAACGTCGGGCGCGGCTCGAAGCGCGACGAGCAGTTCGCGACGATGATCGAGTTCGCGTGCCGCTACGGTAAGCCGGTGCGTATCGGCGTGAACTGGGGAAGTCTCGATCCGGAGCTGCTGGTGCGGCTCATGGACGAGAACGCGCGTCTGCCCGAGCCGGAAGAGGCCGCGGTGGTCACGCGCAATGCGCTCGTCGCTTCGGCGCTGGAGAGCGCGCGCCAGGCCGAGTCGCTGGGACTGCCGCACGAGCGTATCGTGCTCTCGTGCAAGGTGAGCGGCGTGCAGGATCTCATCGCGGTCTATCGCGATCTTGCGGCGCGCTGCGACTATGCGCTGCATCTGGGCCTCACCGAGGCCGGAATGGGCTCGAAAGGCATCGTCGCTTCGACGGCGGCGATGGCCGTGCTGCTGCAGGAAGGCATCGGCGACACGATCCGCGTGTCGCTTACGCCGGAGCCGAACGGCGACCGCACGAAGGAGGTCATCGTCGCGCAGGAAATCCTGCAGACGATGGGCTTGCGTTCCTTCGCGCCGATGGTGATCGCCTGCCCGGGGTGCGGCCGCACCACGAGCACGTTCTTCCAGGAGCTCGCGGATCGCATCCAGAGCTATCTGCGCGAGCAGATGCCGGTGTGGCGCACCCAGTACAGCGGCGTGGAGAACATGCACGTGGCGGTGATGGGCTGCGTCGTGAACGGCCCGGGCGAAAGCAAGCACGCGAACGTCGGCATCAGCCTCCCGGGTTCCGGCGAGAACCCCGTTGCGCCGGTTTACGTCGACGGCGTGAAAACCGTGACATTGAAGGGCGACGATATCGCCGGGGAGTTCCAGCGCATCGTCGAGCGCTACGTGCGCGAGAAATACGCGCCGGCGGTGCGCGCCGCCGAGAACGCGAAAGACAAAGCGCCGGCCGGCGGCTGATCCAGCGGTGCGCGGATGACCAGAACGATACAGGCAGTGCGGGGGATGAACGACATACTCCCCGCAGACGTGCACGTGTGGCAGCTCTTCGAGGACACGGTGCGCTCGTGGCTGCGCGCTTACGGCTACAGCGAGATCCGCATGCCGCTGGTCGAACGCACCGAGCTTTTCGTGCGCTCGATCGGCGAGGTGACGGACATCGTCGAGAAGGAGATGTATACCTTCATCGACGCGCTTTCGAACGAGAGCCTGACGCTGCGCCCTGAAGGCACCGCCTCGTGCGTGCGCGCGGCAGTGGAGCACAACCTGCTCTACCAGGGCTCGCAGCGGCTGTGGTACGGCGGCCCGATGTTCCGTCACGAGCGGCCGCAGAAGGGCCGTTACCGGCAGTTCCACCAGTTTGGCGTCGAAGCGCTCGGCCTCGCCGGGCCCGACATCGATATCGAGCACATGGTCATGTGCGCGCGGCTGTGGCGCATGCTCGGGCTCGAAGGAATCGAGCTCGAGTTGAACACGCTCGGAGCCGTGGAAGAACGCTCGCGCTACCGCGCGCGGCTCGTCGACTACTTCGAGCGGCGCGCCGATCGACTCGACGCCGATTCGCGCAGGCGGCTCAACACGAACCCGCTGCGCATCCTAGACAGCAAGAACCCCGCGATGGCGGAGGTGATCAGCGGGGCGCCGCGGTTGATCGAGGACCTTGGCATCGAATCGCGATCGCACTACGAGAGCGTCAAAGCCGGCGTTGCCGCCGCCGGCGTCGCTTTTCGCGAAAACCCGCGGCTCGTGCGCGGGCTCGACTACTACAATCGCACGGTGTTCGAGTGGACGACTACCCGGCTGGGCGCGCAAGGCACGGTTTGCGCCGGTGGGCGCTATGACGCCCTTATAGAGCAGATCGGCGGCAGGTCCGCGCCCGCGTGTGGTTTCGCGATGGGGGTGGAGCGCCTGCTCGACCTGATGCGCGAAGCGCGTAGTTTCGAGCGCTCCGCGCCGGACATCTATCTCGTGCGCCAGGGCGCACGGGCGGAGAGCTATGCCGAACGGCTCGCGGAGAGTCTGCGCGACGCGGGCCTCGCGGTCGCGCTGCATTGCGGCGGCGGCAGCTTCAAGTCACAGATGAAAAAAGCCGACGCGAGCGGCGCGCGCTTCGCGGTCATCGTGGGCGACGACGAAGCCGATCGTCAGGAGCTCACGCTCAAAGCACTGCGCGTCGCGACGGAACAAACACGCGTCACACTGGCGGAGGCCGTGCGCCTCGTGCAGGCGCAATCGCAGAACGATTGACAACATGGCATACGATCTCGAAGAACAGGAACAGATAGACGCGCTCAAGGGCTGGTGGGCGGACAACGGAAAGCTCGTCATGCTCGCCGCAATCGCGTGCCTGCTCACTGTCGCCGGCTTTCAGGGCTGGCGGTATTACAAGGCCCAGCAGATCGAGCGCGCGGCGACACTGTTCGTTCAGCTCGAGCAAGCCGAACAGGCGAACCAGCACAAGACCGTGCGCGACATCGCGGCCCAGATCGAGGACAAGCACGGCTCCACGCAGTATGGCGGCATGGCGGCGCTCGCCGCCGCCAAAGCGGGCGTGATGACCGGCGAGCTCGAGGACGCGCGCAAGCACCTGCAGTGGGCGATAGACAACGCGCGCGAAGAAGAGATGCGCGATGTCGCGCGGCTGCGGCTCGCCGGGGTGCTCCTCGACGAGAAGAAATACGACGAGGCGCTGAAGGTGCTGTCCGCAAAGCCGTCGGAGCCGTACGAGGCGCTGTATGCCGATCGCCGGGGTGACGTGCTGACCGCGCAGGGCAAGCTCGCGGAGGCGCGCTCGGCGTACCAATCCGCGCTCGAGAAGAGCGAGTCGGGCAATCGTTACCGGCCGATCATCGAGCTGAAGCTCGACGCGCTCGGCGAGGCGAAATGAGCTACCGCCTGTTCGCGGCGGTGCTGGTGGCGCTCGCGCTCGCCGGCTGCTCCACCGTGACCGATATGTACGATCGCTGGTTCGGCAGCAGCCCGGGCCCGAAACCGGCGCCGCTCGTAGCGTTCAAGGCCACGACGCAGCCGCGCGTCGTGTGGCGCGGTGAAGTCGGACCGGCCGAGAAGACGATGTTCTTTCCTGCGGTTACCGGCAACGTCGTCTATGCCGCCGGCGCCGCGGGCACGATCGCGGGATTCGAGGCCAACACCGGCAAGCCGACGACCCGCTTCAACGCCGGCCAGCGCCTGAGCGCAGGCGTGGCGGCGAGCGGCCGGCTCATCGTCGTCGGTTCCGCCAAAGGCGAGGTGCTTGCCTTCGACGCGAGCGGCAAGCCGCTCTGGAAGGCGGCGGTGCCGGGCGACGTGCTCGCTCCCCCGGCCATCGATGGCTCGCTCGTGGTCGCGCGCGTAGGCGACGGCCGGCTGTATGGACTCGATGCCACGAACGGCAAGCAGCGCTGGGTTTACCAGCGGACGAGCCCCGCGCTCTCGCTGCGCAGCCACGCAGGCGTGATCGTCGAGCGGGGCGCCGTTTTCGCGGGCTTTCCGGGCGGTCGGTTGATCGCGCTCGCCGCCGCCACCGGTAACGTCGGCTGGGACAGCGTGGTCGCGCTGCCGCGCGGCGCGACCGAGCTCGAACGTGTGGCCGACGTGATGGGCTTGCCCATACTGGACGGCGACCGCGTCTGCGCGGTCGCGTATCAGGGGCGCGTCGCCTGTTTCGATACGCAAAGCGGCACGACGATCTGGGCGCGCGACCTGTCCAGCACCGCCGGCATGGACGCCGACCACCGCAATGCGTACGTCACCGACGACAAGAATGCGGTCATCGCCCTCGACAAGTCGAACGGCGCGAGTCTGTGGCGTCAGGACAAGCTCGCGAACCGCGGCGTGTCGGCACCGCTCGCGTTCGGCCGCTTCGTGATCGTGGGCGATTACGAGGGTTATGTACATCTGCTCTCCCGCGAGGACGGCTCGTTCGCGGCGCGTATCGCGACAGACGGCAGCGCTATCGGCGCGCCTCCCGTGGCACTCGATACCAACACGTTCCTCGTTCAGACGCGCAACGGCAATCTGTTCGCGATCGCGGTGCAGTAGCACCGTACGCACGTTCTCGTAGCCGATGATTCCTATCGTCGTCATCGTCGGGCGGCCCAACGTCGGCAAGTCGACGCTATTTAATCGACTCACGCGCAGCCGCGACGCGATCGTCGCGGACGCGCCGGGCATCACGCGCGACCGGCACTACGGCCAGGGCAGGCTCGGCGGCAGGTCCTACCTCGTCGTCGATACCGGAGGGTTCGAGCCGGTTACGACCTCGGGCATTTATCACGAGATGGCGCGGCAGACGCGCCAGGCGGTCGATGAAGCCGACGTCGTGCTGTTCACCGTCGATGCGCGCGCCGGACTCACCGCGCAGGACCGCGTCATCGCCGGGGAACTGCGCAAGAGCGGCCGGCGGGTGTGGCTCGTCGTCAACAAGGCGGAAGGCATGCGGCCGGAAGACGCCGCGGCGGAGTTCCACGAGCTCGGGCTGGGCGATCCGTTGCCGGTATCGGCGGCGCACGGCGAGAACGTGAGCGAGGTCGTCGAGATCGCGCTGGCCGATTTTCCCGCGGCCGCACCGCGGGAGGAGGAGGAGAGCGATCGCGCGCGCATCGCGATCGTGGGACGTCCCAACGTCGGGAAGTCGACGCTGGTCAACGCGCTGCTCGGAGAGGAGCGGGTCATCGTATTCGATCAGCCGGGCACCACGCGCGATTCGATCTACATCGATTTCGAGCACGCGGCCCGCCCTTACACGCTGATCGATACCGCCGGGGTGCGCCGCCGCGGCCGGATTGCCGATGCCGCCGAGAAATTTTCGGTCGTAAAAACGATGCAGGCGATCGCCGATGCGAATGTCGCCGTGCTCGTGCTCGACGCGCAGGAGGAGATCTCGGAACAGGACGCGCACATCGCCGGGTTCATACTGGAGGCGGGGCGCGCGCTGGTGGTGGCGGTCAATAAATGGGAGGCGATCGACGAGGGTGGGCGCGAGCGGGTCAAACGCACGCTTTCGCGCAAGCTGAATTTCCTGTCGTTCGCGCGGCTGCACTTCATCTCCGCGCTGGAAGGGCATGGCGTCGGGCCTCTGATGCGCTCGGTCGACGCGGCCTATGCGGCCGCGATGGCGAAGCTGCCGACGCCGAAGTTGACCCGCGCCCTGCAGGCCGCGGTGTCACAGCAGCAACCCCCGCGCGCAGGGTACAGCCGTCCTAAGCTACGCTATGCGCACCAGGGCGGCTCGAATCCGCCGCGCATCATCGTGCACGGCACGGCGCTCGAGCACGTGCCGGCGAGCTACCGGCGTTACCTCGAGCGTTTTTTCAGGGAAGCTTTCGATCTGCAGGGCACGCCGCTCAAGGTGGAACTCAGGAGCGGGCGCAATCCATACGTCCGGGCATGAGGCTCGCAGACAACCGCTTCCGGCAAGGTGTCGTGCGTGCCCGAAAACGCGCGTAACCCAATGGCGTACCGAGACAAAATCGGATAGAGTGACCGTCCGATAACGATAACGGCGAGGGTATCATGAGCAACAAAGGGCAGTTACTACAAGACCCGTTTCTGAACACGTTGCGCAAAGAACACATCCCGGTGTCGATCTATCTGGTGAACGGCATCAAGCTGCAGGGGCAGATCGATTCGTTCGACCAGTACGTCGTGCTGCTCAAGAACACCGTCACGCAGATGGTGTACAAGCACGCGATCTCGACCGTCGTACCCGCGCGTCCCGTCAACTTCCAGTCAGACCAGGGCCAGGACGGCTGATCGTTTCCAGCGCAGTTGATCTCGCTCCATTCGACCGTTTGATGCCGGAGCGTCGGGGAAGGGCTTCCGGCGCGGTTCTGGTCGGTCTCGATTTCGGCGAGCCCGATTACGCGGACAGCCTCGCCGAAGCGCGTGAGCTCGCTGCCAGCGCAGGCGTGGGTGCTCTCACGATCGTCAAGGGCCGGCGTGCACGGCCCGATCCCGCCCTCTTCGCGGGCAAAGGCAAAGTAGAGGAAATCGCGCAAGCCGTTGCGGCGACGCGATCGCAGCTCGCGATCTTCAACCATGAGCTTTCCCCGGTGCAGGAGCGCAACCTCGAGGAGCGGCTCGCCTGTCGCGTGATCGACCGCACGAGCCTCATCCTGGACATCTTCGCGCAGCGGGCGCGCAGCCACGAAGGCAAGGTGCAGGTCGAGCTCGCGCAGCTCGAGCATCTGGCCACGCGCCTCGTGCGTGGATGGACTCACCTCGAGCGGCAGAAAGGCGGTATCGGCCTGCGTGGCCCGGGCGAGACACAGCTCGAAACCGACCGGCGGCTGTTGGGCAAGCGGGTGAAGCTGCTGAAGGAGAAGCTTGCGCGCATGCAGGCGCAGCGCGCGGTGCAGCGGCGCGCGCGGCGCCGCGCCAACGTGTACTCGGTGTCGCTGGTGGGCTATACGAACGCCGGCAAGTCGACTCTGTTTAACCGTCTCACGGACGCAGGCGTGCACGCGGCGGACCAGCTATTCGCGACGCTCGATACCACGACGCGGCGCGTCCAGACGGGCGTGCACGCGCCGATCGTGCTCTCCGACACCGTCGGGTTCATTCGCCACCTGCCTCACACGCTGGTGGCCGCGTTTCGCGCGACGCTGGAAGAGACGGTGCATGCGGATCTGCTGCTGCACGTCGTCGATGCGAGCAGTTCCGACCGCGACGGCCAGATCCACGCAGTGAACGACGTTCTCGCGGAGATCGGCGCCGATGCGATATCGCAAGTGCTCGTCATGAACAAGATCGATCTGACCGCGCTCAAACCCCGTGTCGAGCGAGACGAGTATGGTAAGATCGCGCGCCTCTGGCTGAGCGCGAGGACCGGTGCGGGTCTCGACTCGGCGCGCGGCGCGCTCGAGGAATACGCATCCGGCACGCAACACCCGGCACGCGAGCGGCGCTCCGCGGCGGCATAACCGTTATCACTCCATGTTTGCGACCGCCCGCAGCTATCTCAGAACACGCGCGCTGAAAATCCTCGGCGCGCTGATGTCGCTCAACGATCCGCAGTGGGGACGGCGGCCCGGCGGCAATCAGGGACCTCCGGATCTCGAAGAGCTCTGGCGTAATTTCAACCGGCGGCTGGAAAGCCTCTTTGGCCGACGCGGCGGCGGAGACGCGCCCACCGGAGGCGGTCCGGCACGCAGTCTCGGCGGGCTCGGGCTGCTCGCGGTGCTGGTGCTCGTCGTGTGGCTCGCAAGCGGTTTCTATATCGTGCCGGAAGGTCAGCGCGGCGTCGTGTTGCGCTTCGGCAAGTTCATCGAGACTACGATGCCAGGCCCGCGCTGGCATCTGCCGTATCCCATAGAATCCGCCGAAGTGGTCAATCTCGCGGGCGTGCGCACCGTCGAGATCGGCTATCGCAACAACGTGAAAAGCAAAGTGCTGAAGGAATCGCTCATGCTGACCGACGATGAGAACATCGTCGACGTGCAGTTCGCGGTCCAGTACATCCTGAAGAGCCCCAACGATTATCTTTTCAACAGCCGCGAGCCCGACGAGGCCGTGCTGCAGGCGGCCGAGACCGCGATCCGTGAGGTGGTGGGCAAGAGCAGCATGGATCACGTGCTGTACGAAGGCCGCGCCGACGTCGCGGCCCGCGCCCACACGCTCATGCAGGAAATCCTCGATCGGTACGGAACCGGCATCAACGTGAGCAAGGTGACGATGCAGAACGCGCAGCCGCCGGAGCAGGTGCAGGCGGCGTTCGACGACGCGGTGCGCGCCGGCCAGGACCGCGAGCGGCAGAAAAACGAGGGGCAGGCGTACGCGAACGACGTGATTCCGAAAGCCCGCGGCGCGGCCGCACGCCTCAACGAGGAGGCCGAAGGCTACCGGTCGCGTGTGGTGGAGCAGGCCGAAGGTGACGCGGCGCGCTTCCGCCAGATCGTCGCCGAGTACAGCAAGGCGCCGGCGGTCACGCGCGATCGGATGTACATCGAAGCGATGCAGCAGATCCTCACGAATACGAGCAAGGTGCTCGTGGACCAGAAGGGCGGCAACAATCTCCTGTACCTGCCACTCGACAAGCTGATGCAGATGACGGGTAGCCCCACGGCCGAAGCGCCCAAGCCGCCGGAGCCGCCGGCGGCGCAGGAATCGACGGCGCGCAGCCGTGAGGCATTCCGCAGCAGAGAGAGAGAGTCGCGCTGATGAACCGTTCGCGCCAAAAGCAGGAGTCGCGCTGATGAGGCGCAACCTCGGCGCGATCCTCGCCGTCGTCATCGCCGCGATCGTCATCGCGTCGATGTCGCTCTTCGTCGTCGACCAGCGCCAGAACGCGATCGTGTTCCGTCTAGGCGAGGTGGTGCGTGTGGTGACCGAGCCGGGTCTCTACGCCAAGATCCCGCTGCTCGACAACACGCGCTTCTTCGATACGCGCATTCTCACGATCGACTCGGCGGAGCCGGAACGGTTCCTCACCTCCGAGAAAAAGAACGTGCTCGTCGATCTGTTCGTGAAATGGCGCATCACCGATGTGCGCGCCTATTACGTGAGCGTGGGCGGTGACGAGGCGCGCGCGAGGACGCGGCTCCTGCAGACGATCAACGGGAGCCTGCGCGCAGAATTCGGCAATCGCACCGTACACGAAGTGGTATCGGGCGAGCGTGACAAGATCATGGAGCTCATGCGCGAGATCGCGAACGAAGATGCGGTGAAGATCGGCGTGCGTGTGCTGGACGTCCGGATGAAGCGCGTCGACCTGCCACAGGAAGTGAGCGAGTCGGTCTACCGGCGCATGGAAGCCGAAAGGAAGCGCGTGGCGAACGAGCTGCGTTCCACCGGCTCGGCCGAATCGGAAAAAATCCGCGCCGATGCCGACCGCCAGCGCGAGGTCATACTGGCCCAGGCCTACCGCGACGCGCAGCGCATCAAGGGCGAAGGCGACGCCAAGGCAACCGCCATATACGCCCGAGCGTACGAGGCGAATCCCGAGTTCTACGCGTTCTACCGCAGCATCGAAGCCTACAAACAGAGCTTCAAGGGCAAGAACGACGTGCTCGTCCTCGAGCCCAACTCAGAGTTCTTCAAGTACCTCCGCTCCGGCGGCAAAGCGGCGGTCAAGTAGCGCGCACCGAGCACCTCGCGGCAAGCCGACGACCTCTCGCCATGGGCAAGCTCCTGCTCACCGCGTTCGCGCTGATGCTGGTGATCGAAGGCGTGTTGCCGTTTCTCGTGCCGAGCCTGTGGCGCGAGACGTTTCGGCGGCTCACCGAAATGAGCGACGGGCAGATCCGGTTCATCGGCCTCACCTCGATGCTGACAGGACTGTTGCTGCTCTACATCGTACGGCCCTGATCCGGGTTGGCCCCCGGCCTATAATTCACTGTTTGTGCTGCGATTCGCTACGCTTTAGATGCGCGCCTGGCTCCTGCCCGAATACATCGAAGACATCCTGCCCGCCGAGGCGGCCAGGATCGAGCGCCTGCGCCGCGCGATCCTCGATCTTTTCGAGCTGCACGGTTACGAGCTCGTCATGCCGCCGCTGCTCGAGTACCTCGATTCGCTGCTGACCGGCACCGGCCACGACCTCGATCTGCAAACCTTCAAGCTGGTCGATCAGCTTTCGGGCCGCACGCTGGGATTGCGTGCCGACATCACGCCGCAGGTCGCACGCATCGACGCGCATCTGCTCAACCGCAGCGGAGTCACGCGCCTGTGCTACGCCGGCAGCGTGCTCCATACGCTGCCCAATGGCGTGAACCGCACGCGTGAGCCGCTTCAGATCGGCGCCGAGCTCTACGGCCATGCCGGGATCGAAAGCGACGTGGAAATTCAGCGCCTCATGATGCGCGCGCTCGAGCTCGGCGGTCTCAACTCCGCTTACCTCGATATCGGCCACGTGGCGGTGTTCAGGAGTCTCGTTTCACGCGCGCGCGTCGAGTGCGAGCACGAGGCGGATCTGTTCAGGGCGATGCAGGCGAAGGACCTGCCGGCATTGCGCGAGCTCACCAAGGGACTGGCGCGCGCGACGCGCGAGGCCCTCACCGCGTTGCCGGAGCTCTACGGCGGCGCGGAGGTGCTTGCGCAAGCGCGGAGGAGGCTCCCTGCGCACGACGAAATCCGGCGCGCGCTCGCCGAGCTGCAGGCGCTGTCCGAAGCGCTCGCCGATGTCGCGCGCATCCGCTGTTTCGATCTCGCGGAGCTGCGCGGCTATCACTACCACAGCGGTGTCGTCTTCGCGGCGTACGCAGAAGGACAACCGTACGCCATCGGGCGCGGCGGACGCTACGACGAAGTCGGCAGGGCGTTCGGGCGCGCGCGTCCCGCGACCGGCTTCAGCATCGATCTGCGTGAGCTTGCCGCGTCGAGCGGCGAGATGCCGGCGAGCGACTGCGTGAGCGCCCCGTACGCGCCGCAGGACGCGCAGCTTCAGCGGCGTATCGCGGCGTTGCGCGCGCGCGGCACGGCGGTCGTGGTCGAGCTGCCACGCGCCCAAGATGCGCGCAGCGAGCGTGGGTGCGGGCGCCGGCTCGTGCGTCGTGCCGGTAAATGGCTCATCGAGAAGGTCTGAAAATCCTATGTCAAAAAACGTAGTCGTCATCGGCGCCCAGTGGGGTGACGAGGGCAAGGGCAAGATCGTCGACTGGCTCACCGACCGTGCGCAGGGGGTGGTGCGGTTCCAGGGCGGACACAATGCCGGACACACGCTGGTGATCGGCGGCCGCAAGACGGTGCTGCACCTGATTCCGTCCGGGATGCTGCGCGAGAAAGTGGCGTGTTACATCGGTAACGGCGTGGTGCTCTCGCCGCACGCGCTGCTGGAGGAAGTGGATACGCTCGAAGGCGCGGGAATCGAGGTATCTTCGCGGCTGCGCATCAGCGAAGCGTGCCCCCTCATCCTGCCGCACCACGTCGCCGTCGACCGCGCACGCGAAGCCGCCAAGGGCGAAGCGAAGATCGGGACCACCGGCCGCGGCATCGGTCCGGCGTACGAGGACAAGGTCGCGCGCCGCGCGATCCGCCTGCAGGATCTGTTTCACCGCAAGCGCTTCGCATCGAAGCTCGGCGAAGTCCTCGATTATCACAATTTCATGCTGAAGCATTACTACAAGGCCGCGACGATCGACTTCCACGAAACGCTCGACGAAGCGCTCGCGCTCGCCGACCGTATCAAGCCGATGGTCGCAGACGTGCCGCGGCTCCTGTACGAGGCGCAGCAGGCTGGCGACAATCTGCTGTTCGAGGGGGCGCAGGGCACCCTGCTCGACGTCGATCACGGCACCTACCCGTTCGTCACTTCCAGCAATTGCGTGGCGGGCGCGGCAGCGGCGGGCGCGGGCATCGGCCCCGGGGGCCTCCATTACGTGCTCGGTATCACGAAGGCCTACACGACGCGCGTAGGATCCGGGCCGTTTCCGACGGAGCTCGAAGACGAAGTGGGCAAGCATCTTGCGAGCCGTGGCAACGAGTTCGGCGCCACGACCGGACGCCAACGGCGCTGCGGCTGGTTCGATGCGGCGGCGCTGCGACGCTCGATTCAGATCAACGGGATATCGGGGTTGTGCGTGACCAAACTCGACGTGCTGGACGGCATGGAAGAGGTACGGCTCGGCGTCGGCTACCGCTGTCAAGGAACGCAGAGCGATATTCTGCCGTTCGGCGCCGAGATGCTGGCCGAATGCGAGCCGGTGTACGAATCGCAGCCGGGATGGAGCGAAAGCACCGTCGGAATCACCCGGTTCGACGAGCTGCCCCGGGCTGCGCAGGATTACCTCAGGCGCATCGAGGCGATCTGCGGCGTTTCGCTGGACTTGATCTCGACGGGTCCGGACCGCGATCAGACGATCGTGCGGCGACACCCGTTCGAGTAGATGTCTGGTGCCGAGGAAGGGACTCGAACCCCCACAGTGTTGCCACCGCTAGGACCTGAACCTAGTGCGTCTACCAATTCCGCCACCTCGGCGCGGCCCACGATTTTAGCCGAAGGACACGAGGCAGACAAATGAAGCGGCAGGAAAAAGCTGTCCCCGGACGGCGCGTTCGCCGTTCGCCGACGAAGACGGGCCGCCGCGCGCGCGACCCGTACTACGAGCGCGAGCGCAAACGCTACGAAGAGCCGCTGCCCAGCCGTGAGCTGATCCTCGAGGTGCTGCACGAGCAGGGCGTGCCGGTGCCGGAGGACGACCTGGCGGCGCTCGTCGAAGTGAAGAGCGGCGAGCGCAGCGCATTTCAGCGGCGTCTCGGCGCGATGGAGCGCGACGGCGAGGTCATGCGCAACCGCGCCGGCGCCATCTGCGTCACGGCGAAGCTCGACCTCGTGCGCGGTCGGGTGCAGGGCCACCACGACGGCTACGGCTTTCTCGTGCGTGACGACGAGGGCCCGGACCTCTTTCTCGGCGCCGGCGAGATGCAGAAGGTGCTGCACGGCGACCGTGCGATGGCGCGCATCTCGGGCTACGACCGCCGCGGCCGGCCGGAGGGCAAGATCGTCGAAGTGCTAGAGCGCGCCCAGCGGCGCATCGTCGGACGCCTGCGGAGCGAGCACGGGATGCTCTTCGTTGTGCCCGAGGACAAGCGGATCAATCGAGACTTCGCGATTCCGCGCGACGAGACTTCGGGGGCTGCGCCCGGCCAGGTCGTCACGGTCGAGGTGATCGTTCAGCCGGCGAAGCACGTGCAGCCGGTTGCGCGCGTGGTCGAAGTGCTTGGCAATTACGCCGATCCCGGCATGGAAATCGAGATCGCGCTGCGCAAGCACGATCTGCCGCACGTTTTCTCGCGCGCGGTCGAGCGTCAGTGCGAGGTGTTCCCGCCCGGCGTGACCGATGCCGATCGTGAGGGCCGCGTCGACCTGCGCGAGCTGCCGCTCGTCACGATCGATGGCGAAACCGCCAAGGACTTCGACGATGCCGTGTACTGTGAGCCGCTCCAGGCAAAACGCGGAAAAGCGAAGGGCGGCTTCAGGCTGATCGTCGCGATTGCGGACGTGAGCCACTACGTGATGCACGATGATGCCCTCGACCGGGAAGCGCGCGCGCGGGGCAACTCGGTGTACTTCCCGCGGCGGGTGATTCCCATGCTGCCGGAGCGCCTGTCGAACGACCTCTGCTCGCTCGTGCCGGACGTCGAGCGCTTGTGCGTGGCGTGCGACATGGAAATCACGGCGGACGGCGACATCGCCGGTTACAAATTTTTCCCGGCGGTCATGCTCTCGCACGCGCGGCTCACGTATACGGCCGTCGCGCAGATGATCGACGATCCCCGGGGTGAAATCGCTGCGCGCTACCGTGATCTCACGCCGCACATCCAGAACCTGTACCGTGTCTTCAATCTGCTGGTGCACTCGCGGCAACTGCGTGGCGCGATCGACTTCGAGACGGTGGAAACGCAGATCGTCTTCGACGATCATGGCAAGATCGAGCGCATCGTGCCGGTGCGCCGCAACGACGCGCACCGCGTGATCGAGGAGTGCATGCTCGCGGCGAACGTCTGCGCGTCCGACTTCCTGCGCAAGTGCAAGCAGCCGATGTTGTACCGGATACACGAGGGTCCGACCCCGGAGAAGCTGGCGGCCCTGCGCGAGTTCCTCAAGGGTTTCGGCCTCTCGCTCTCGGGCGGCGATACGCCGCATGCGAAGGATTACGCGAAGCTGCTCGCGCGCGTGCAGCAAAGACCGGACGCACAGCTCCTGCAGACGGTGATGCTGCGTTCGCTGCAGCAGGCGGTGTACAGCCCCGACAACGTCGGCCACTTCGGGCTCGCGTACGAGTCGTACACGCATTTCACTTCGCCGATCCGGCGCTATCCGGACCTGCTCGTGCATCGCGCGATCAAGGCAGCGCTCAAACGAAAGCGCTACAACCCGGGTGACTGGCACGCGCTCGGGCTGCATTGCTCGACGACGGAGCGCCGTGCGGACGAGGCGACGCGCGACGTCACGAACTGGCTGAAGTCGTACTACATGCGCGATCGCGTGGGTGAGACGTTCAGCGGCACGATCAGCGCCGTCACCGCGTTCGGCGCGTTCGTCGCGCTCGATGATCTCTACGTCGAGGGCCTCGTGCACATCTCGGAGCTCGGCAGCGATTACTACCGCTTCGACGCGATCAAGCATCAGTTGATGGGCGAGCGCACCAGGAAACGCTACCGGCTGGGCGACCGCGTGCGGGTGAAGCTCGTACGGGTGGACCTCGACACCACCCGCATCGATTTCGTGCTGGCGCAGTAGCGCTTCGAATGGCGGAGTCGCGCATCATTTATGGCTTCCATGCCGTGACGAGCCGGTTGCGGCAGAGCCCTGCCAGCGTGAAAGAGCTCTATCTCGATGCGGGGCGTGAGGACCGACGGGTGCTCGAGCTCGTGAAGACCGCCGAAAGCCGCGGCGCGCGCGTCATGCGCGTGGATGACAAGCGCCTGGACGGCATGACCCACCATGCTCGCCATCAGGGCGTTGCCGCCCGCGTCGAGATCGCGCAGCTCCCGCAGCACATCGACGACGTGCTGGAAGCTCTGAACGAGCCTGCGCTGCTCCTGATCCTGGACGGTGTGACCGATCCGCACAATCTCGGCGCGTGCCTGCGCGTCGCGGATGCGATGGGGGTGCATGCCGTGATCGCGCCCAAGGACCGGGCGGTCGGGATTACCGCCGCCGTTTCGAAAGTCGCGAGCGGCGCGGCTGAAACCGTGCCGTACATCGCGGTCACGAATCTGGCGCGGGCGATGCGGGAGCTGAAGGCGCAGGGCGTCTGGACCATCGGTGCCGACGAACGCGCCGAGCAGGATCTTCATGGCGCGAAGCTGACCGGCCCGCTGGCGTGGGTGCTGGGTGCCGAGGGCGAGGGGATGCGGCGGCTGACGCGCGAAAATTGCGATGAGCTCGTGCGTATCCCGATGCTCGGCACGGTCGAGAGTCTCAACGTCTCGGTCTCGGCGGGGATCTGCCTGGCCGAGACGAGGCGCCAGCGCCGAAGCCCGTAAGGCTTTGTTTCTTATCGAAAGCTCGCGTATAATCCGCGCCTTCGACCTGAGCCGCCCCGGCGGTTTTGGCCGCTTTCGAGCCGCGATGCGGTTTTTCGTCCTTGCCTCACCGTCTTCGCATAGCGGGAGGCCTATCCCATAAGGAGCTTTATCAAATGCGACATTACGAAGTCGTTTTCATCGTCCATCCGGACCAGAGCGAGCAGGTCCCCGCGATGGTCGACCGCTACCGCCAGATGGTGACCGGGCGCGGCGGCCGCATCCATCGACTCGAAGACTGGGGCCGCAGGCAGCTCGCGTATCCGATCGAGAAGATCCACAAGGCGCACTACGTGCTCATGAACATCGAGTGCGACAACGAAACGCTGAACGAGCTCGAGCACGCGTTCAAATTCAACGACGCGGTGCTGAGGCATCTCACGGTGCACATGGATGAAGCGGTCACGACGCCGTCCCCGATGATGAAGGAAGAGAAGTCGCGGTCGATCTCGACGACCGAGGACGCAGCCAAGGCTCAAGCCGGCGCTGCGGCTGCGGCGCAAGCTGGCGCTGCGGCTCCGGCACCCGGCGGCGCGACGCAGGCGACGCCGGCCTGACGGTGAGCGGTAACGCGGTCACGCTCACAGGCGAGATCGTAGGGACCGAGCCGCTGCGCCATACGCCTGCCGGCATTCCGATCATCCAGTTCACGCTTGCGCATCGATCGCAACAGATCGAAGCGGGGTTCAGACGGCAGGTGGAATGCGAGGTGAGATGCGTCGCCCTGGGAGATCCGGCAACCGAGCTCTCGCGTGCGCAGGCGCCGGCGAAGGCGAGCGTGACCGGATTTCTCAGCCGAAAGCACCGCATGAGCGCGCAACTCGTGTTGCACGCGACGAAAATCGACTTACTGAAGGAAAACGAACATGGCAATGATGAGTAGGGCCGCCCGCGCCAGGGCGAAAGCGAAAGCGAAACTCAAGGGCAAGGGCCGCGACAAGCGCGGCGGCGCGCTGTTCCGCCGGCGCAAGTTCTGCCGCTTTACCGCCGAGGGCGTGAAGCAGGTCGATTACAAGGACATCGGCGTGCTGAAGGACTTCATCAACGAGAACGGCAAGATCATCCCGGCGCGCATCACCGGGACCAAGGCGCGCTACCAGCGCCAGCTTTCCGTTGCGATCAAGCGCGCACGCTATCTCGCGCTGCTGCCGTACACCGACGTCCATTAGGAGATCTCGATGCAGGTGATATTGCTGGAGAAAGTCGCGAACCTCGGCGGCCTGGGCGACGTCGTCAAGGTGCGCGAAGGCTACGCTCGCAATTTTCTGATTCCGCAGGGCAAGGCGAAGCGCGCCACGCGCGAGAATCTCGCCGAGTTCGAGCAGCGCCGCACCGAGCTCGAGCGCGCACAGGCCGATCAGCTTTCTGCGGCGCAGGAGAAGGCTTCGCGTCTCGAAGGCCTCACGTTGCAGATCAGCCAGAAAGCCGGCGTGGACGGCAAGCTCTTTGGTTCCGTCACGAACGCCGACGTGGCCGAAACGCTGAAAACGCAGGGTTTCGACGTGCCCAAAGCCGCGATTCGCATGCCGCAGGGCCCGCTCAAGAATGTCGGCGACCACCAGATCAAGGTGGCGCTGCACACCGACGTCGTCGTGACCGTCAGCGTATCGGTGCTCGCCGAGCAGTAAGAAAATCTGCGCCGCGCACGCGGGCTTACGCTCGTGCGCGGAAAGTAGCTGGCGCGGCAGCCACCGCGCTCGCAGCTTAAGTCAACGTCGAATTCGACGAACCGAAAAGGCCGTGCGAGCGGCCTTTTTTTTCGTGTGCTTTTTGGTTAAATAGGTCGATGGCGCAGGTCTTGAGCTCGATCGTTCGCGACGCACAGGTGGAGGCCGCGCGCGTGCCGCCGCAGTCGGTCGAGGCCGAGCAATCAGTGCTCGGCGGGCTGCTTCTCGAGAACGCCGCATGGGATCGCATCGCCGACGTCGTCGGCGAGTCCGATTTCTACCGCGCCGATCACCGCACGATTTTTCGGCACATCGCGCAGCTCATCGAGAGCAACAAGCCGGCCGACGTGCTGACGGTGTCGGAGAGTCTGGAGCTCTCCGGCAAGCTCGCGGAAGTCGGCGGACAGCCTTACGTCGGCTCGCTCGCGCTCAACACGCCCAGCGCCGCCAACATCCGGCGCTACGCCGAGATCGTGCGCGAGCGCTCGATCATGCGCAATCTGGCGGCCGTCGGCACCGAAATCGCCGATTCAGCCTATACGCCGATGGGTCGCGACGCGAGCGTGCTGATCGACGAAGCGGAAGCGAAGATCTTCCAGATCGCCGAAGCGCGCTCCAAAGCCAAGCAGGGTTTCCTGCCGATCGAGCCGCTGCTCACCGAGACGGTAGAGCGTATCGACATGCTCTACAGCCGCGAGAACAAGAACGAGGTGATCGGCGTCCCGACCGGATTCGTGGACCTCGACCGCATGACCTCGGGTCTGCAGCCGGGCGAGCTCATCATCGTCGCGGGCCGCCCCTCGATGGGCAAGACGACGCTGGTCATGAATATGGCCGAGCACGTCGCGATCGTGGAGAAGAAAGCCGTTGGCGTCTTCAGCATGGAGATGTCGGGCCCCCAGCTCGCGATGCGCATGATCGGCTCGGTGGGAAAGCTCGACCAGCACGAGTTGCGTACCGGCACGTTCAAGGAAGACGACTGGGGCCGGGTCACGGATGCGCTCGGCAAGCTCTCCGAAGCACCCATCTATATCGACGACACCGCAGGGCTCAACGTGCTCGAGCTGCGCTCGCGCGCGCGGCGGCTGCATCGGCAGTGTGGGGGCTTGAGCCTGGTGGTCATCGATTATCTGCAGCTCATGTCCGGCACCGGCGGCGGACGCGAGGAAAATCGCGCCACCGAGATCGCGGAGATCTCGCGCTCGCTCAAGAGCCTGGCAAAAGAGCTCAAGGTTCCGGTGGTCGCGCTCTCGCAATTGAACCGCAGCGTCGATTCACGCCAGGACAAGCGTCCGATGATGTCCGATCTTCGTGAATCGGGCGCGATAGAGCAGGACGCGGACGTGATCATGTTCATCTACCGCGACGAGGTCTACAACCCCGACTCGCCGCGCAAGGGCATCGCGGAGATCATCATCGCGAAGCAGCGCAATGGCCCCGTCGGCAAACGCGATCTCACATTCATCGGCAAGTACACGCGTTTCGAGAATTACGCGGGCAGCACGGGCTTCTGACGCCAGCACAGTTAGTGCTTCGTCGCCGGCGGCTATCGGGGTTTTCCCGACATAGATTCCGTATAGCGGTGCGGTAAGTTGCCGCTAGGAGACTGTGCGCGCGAGTCGTTCGGCTTTGCGCGCGCGATGCGAATGAGGAGATGCGCAAGGAAGCCCGCGCGGCGAATCTGATTAACGACGCCTCCCCGGAGGCCGAGCGCTATCGCGCGACCTTTCGCGATGCGGGGCTCGGTATCGCCCATTCCGAACTGGACGGCACGCTCACCGACGTCAATCCGGCATTCTGCGCGATGCTGGGGCAGACGCGCGACGATCTCGTCGCAAGGCGACTGTCGGAACTCCATGCAGCGCACGAGGGTCACGGGCTTACCGGCTCGCGCGCCGAGCGACGCGGGACGCGGCGGGCGCATTCCGGATTCGCGCAGTCGGTATCCATCGAGCGTTATCGCAACCGTAAGGGCAGTACGGTCTGGGTCCAGCGCACGTCCTCGGTCGCGGCCGATTTCACCGGCAAGCGCTTCCTGCTCCACTTTTCGAAGACATCACCGCGCGCCGGCAGAACGAGCAGGAGCAGCGCATCTCCGACCTGCGCTATCGGCGCGCGCTCGAATCGGCCCTGGACTGCATCGTTTCGACGGATCACGTCGGGCGCATCATCGAATTCAATCCGCATCGTCCGCGTCGGTGAGTCTCGCCAGCACGATCATGAATTCGTCCCCGGGCAGCCGCCCCACGCTGTCTTCTCCGCGCACGCATTCCAGCAGCCGCACCGCGACGTGCGCAATGCCGATGTCGCCATGTACAGCGCGAAGACGCGCGGGCGCGACAACTTTCAGTTCTACACCGCGGAAATGAACGAGCGGGCGCTCGCGAGGCTCGAGCTCGAATCGCAGCTGCGCAACGCGCTCGATCAGCAGGAAATCCGGCTGCATTACCGACCGAAGGTCGCGATCGACTCGCGCCGGATCTGCGGGTTTGAAGCCCTGCTGCGGTGGCAACCGCGCGGGAGCCCCCTCGTCGCGCCAGGCGAATTCATCCCGCTGCTCGAAGAGACCGGGCTCATCACGCCCATCGGCGAATGGGTGGTACACGCCGCGTGCGAGCAGCTGGCCGGATGGCGGGCCGCGGGGATGCGGCCGGTGCCGCTCGCGATCAATTTCTCCGCGCGGCAACTGCGGCAGCGCGGCTTCTGCGACGTGCTCGCGCGCGCGTTGCGCGAGCGCAAGTTGCCGCCCGACTCGATCGAGGTCGAAATCCACCGAGAGCTCACTCATGGACAACGCCGACGAGGCGCAGAAGCTCTTGAACGACCTCAAAGGCGTCGGCGTGACACTCGCGATCGACGATTTCGGCACTGGCTATTCGAGCCTCGCCTACCTCAGGCACTTCCCTTCGACACGCTGAAAATCGACCGCTCGTTCGTGCGCGATATCAGCACGGAGGCGGGCGACCGGATGATTGCGCGTACCATCATCGCGCTCGCCGAGAGTCTCGATCTCACCTCGGTTGCGGAAGGCGTCGAAACCGAGGCGCAGCTCGCGTTCCTCGCGGGGAGCCGGTGCCAGCAGGCGCAGGGCTACCTCTTCTCGCGGCCGCTGCCCTCGGATTCGGCGACCGCGCTCCTCGCGCGCGACAAGCCGCTCCTGCCGCCGGCGCGGGTGACGGCGCGACGGTCCCGGCGCTGACGCTTCGTCGGCGCCCGATTCCGCGGCCGCGGGGCGGCGCGCGGCCGTGGAAAAATTGACAGTCCGAGCCGGCGTGCCGATACTGGCGGCATGACCCGGGAGCGCGCGCACGCATGACGAATCTGGCCGTCAATCCGACGATCCTCAAGACGGTTCCACTTTTTTCGCTCCTCTCCGACCATCAGCTTGCCGCGCTCTTCCCGGCGATCCAGCACCGTACCTACCCGAGGCACTCGTTCATGCTGCGTGCCGGCGAGAAGGCCGATGCGCTGTATGTGATCCTCGCCGGCCGGGCGAAGGTCGTCATCGACGACGGCGATGGCCGCGAGGTCACGCTGACGGTCATCGGCCCCACCGAATTCTTCGGCGAAATGAGCTTGATAGACGAAAAGCCGCGGTCGGCGAGCGTCGAAGCGATCGAGCCGTGCGAGGTGCTGTACATCTCGAAAGCGGCCTTCATGAGCTGCCTGAAGGACAATTTCGATGTCGCCATGCTCATCCTGCGCGCCGTCGTCGCGCGGCTGCGCGAGGCCGACAAGAAAATCGCGAGTCTGGCGCTGATGGATGTGCACGGCCGCGTGGCGCGCCTCATCATGGAGCTCGCGCGCGAAACGGACGATGACTGGGTCGTAGACACCGGCTCCGAAGAAATGGCGCGCATGGTCGGCGCCTCACGCGAGATGGTGAGCCGGGTGCTCAAGGAGATGCGCGACAGCGGGCTGATCCGTCGCGAGAAGCGCAAGATCATCGTGCTCGACCGCGAGTCGATGAGCAACCGCGGGGCAAAGGAAGAGTGATCCTGCCGCGCCCCTCCGGCGCGGCATCTGCCTTCAGCCCCACCTTCAGAGTTCGTGACCTGTGTCACGCCCGCCGCGCGCGGTTCTGAGGCGGCCCGGCACATGTGCCGTAGTTCATATGGTATCCGGATGCGGCGTGATATCTCTGGCGCGCTACGTACTTAGAGCACCCGAGCGCATATGCATCACAGAACTCGTACATCGCCATGCCGCGCGCGGCGCAACGCTGCGGCAGCAGGCGCACGCGAGCGCGGCTACGGCGGGCTCGTCGCGCTCATGCTGATCGCCACGGTTGCTACGACGACGGCATTGTTCGCGTATTCGCGGACCGATACGGTCCACGTCGAAAACGAGCGCGTCACGCGCGAGGCGCTTGCCGCCGCGAAGTTGGCCCTCATCGGCTACGCAGTGCAGGGTCGCGGCCCGACCGAACGGCCGGGCGAGCTGCCGTGTCCGGACGCGGACGGCGACGGTATGGCCGAATCGAGCTGCACGACCAACGCCTCGTTGCTCGGCCGCCTGCCATGGAAAACGCTCGGGGTCCCGCAGCTCGTCGACGGCGCGGGCGAACCGTTGTGGTACGCCTTGTCATCGCATTTCCGGCCGGTGTCCGGTCCTCCGTCACCGACTCAGCGCATCAACAGCGACACCCGCGGAACGATCACGGTGCGCGCGGCGGATGGATCCACCGCGCTTACGGACAACGCGGTGGCCGTGCTGTTCGCACCCGGTGCCGCGCTGGGCAGTCAGAACCGCAGCGGCGGCACGACGCTGCTCCATTTCGTGTCGTGCACGCTGAGTGGCATCACGAATCTGCTTTCACGACAGCAGTGCGTGACGAATTATCTGGATGCGGCGCTGAATACGAATAACTCGGCGTCGGCCACGGGTCCGTTCATCGCCGCCGCGACGTCCGACACGTTCAACGACAAGCTTCTCTATCTCGAGACCGCGGAGCTCATTCCGCTCGTCGAGCAGCGGGTCGGCACCGAGATCAAGAATCTCTTGACTGAGTACCGTCTCAAGTCCAACTGTCAATGCTATCCGTGGGCCGACACGTGGCCGTACTCCGGCGGCATCGCCGACGTGAGCCAGAATCGCGGCCGCTTTCCGACCGAGCCGGTGCCGGAGAACTGGGGCTCAGGCTCCATTCCATCCCTCCCGGCATGGCTGGGAGACAACAACTGGCACAACCTCGTGTGGTACAGCGTGTCGCGCCGGGCGAGTGCGGATCCCGGCGGCTGCCGTACGTGCAGCGCGAACGCCACACTGACCGTCGGCGATCTCAAGGTCGCAGCGGTATTCTTCATGCCCGGAACGCCCCCCGACGGACAGGCGCGCGTGCCGCCGATCTCATACAGCTCCGGGCTTACCTCCGCGCAACGGGCGCGTGCCGATAACCTGAACCTGTACCTCGACGACGCACAGAACACCGATAGTGACAACGCGAACTGTCCCGATACCGGAGAGATCGGTGGCGATGCCGGCTGGGGCTTACGCACCGGCGCGGCGACCTGTGACCAGTACGCCGCGCCCACGTCGGCGCGCCGCGATCGCGATCGTATTCACGTCCTGGGGCCGGCGTACCCCGGCACGTGCGAGAAGAACGGCAAGCTCCTCGCGTCGGCCGCACCATGCGGCACGGCGTGGACCGTTACGAACCCGACTTGTATCGCGGCGATGCCGACTCTCGACGCCTGCGGCTGCGCGGCGGCTGCGCGGATCCTGGCACGGCCGCCGTGCAACAATGTGCTCAATCCGGGTCAATGCCAGACGGCGATCGCACAATTGAACGCATGCACACCGTAAGAGCGGCGCCGCCGCTCTATGGGCGCAGCCGCGAGCGGATTGCCGGTTTTACGATCCTCGAGCTCGCTATCACGCTGGCCATCATGGCGGTTCTCGCGGTGGGTGTCCTTGTGCCGTTCATCGCGCAGGTCACGCAGAGGCGCATCGCCGAGACCGAGCGAATCCTGGAGCAGGCCAAGGAAACGCTGATGGGCTTCGCCGCGGCGACGGGTCGGCTGCCGTGCCCGGCGCTCCCCGATACCGATGGCTTCGAGAAATTTGCCGCGGGCGGCACGGTCGCGAACGGGAGCTGCGCCACCTTTTACGGGTTCTTGCCGGCGGCGACACTGGGCTTTACGCCCGTGGACAACCAGGGCTACGCGATCGATGCGTGGACCACGACGCAGAACCGTATCCGCTATGCCGTATCGAATCAAACCGTGAATGGTGTGACGAATCCCTTCACGAAGACCAATGGCATGCGCGATGCGACCGCGACGCAGCTCGCCGGCGCGACCTTTTTGGTCGTCTGCAGCGCCGGGACGGGCGCTGTGCCGGCGACGCCGGCATGTGCCTCCGCGGCGAGCACGCTCACCATCAACGCGCCGGCGGTCATCTGGTCCAATGGTGCGAATGCCGCGACCGGCGGGCGCAGCGCCGACGAGGCGGAGAACCCGCACCCGAACCCGGACACCGGCGCCTTCGCGCAGTACGGCACCGCCGATCGCGTTTTCGTAAGCCGCACGATCAGGAGCGTGTCGGGCGCGGAATTCGATGACATCGTCACATGGCTCTCGGTGGGCAACCTGGTAAGCCGCATGGTTCTTGCGGGACAGCTCCCGTAGCCGGACGGCCGAAAAATCTAACGTTCCGGTAGATTTGCCAGCCCGCATGGCCACTCCTATATTGGCCTGACGCCCGGAGCCGCTGTTCACGACAACACGGGCCGAAACTCAGCGTCTTCCGTGATCTTGCGCTCGCGCGAGCGCCTGCAGGAGGGCCTGTGGATCGTACGCCGCAGTTCGGGACCGGCACCTTCGTCTGGGCTCTTGCGACGCTCTGTCAGCTCTACCGCCGGCCGTTCTCGCCGGGTCTGGCGCTGCAACACATAGCGCCGCCGTATACCCTCGAT
>Ga0196978_1000198_pt1 | contig 31593 bp, 25 predicted proteins | sample S3v_2013CmetaG_FD_155491 | JGI IMG/M metagenome (GOLD analysis project Ga0196978, IMG submission 155491) | Soil microbial communities from Anza Borrego desert, Southern California, United States - S3+v_20-13C | ecosystem: Environmental > Terrestrial > Soil > Desert | place: USA: California... | reverse complement strand
TACGCCTGCTGGAAGAGCCGCACCGCCTACGACGAAGCGCGCTACCTGCAGCAACTCGCCAGGCGAGGCTCACCCCTCGCCTCCGCTGCCGCATGACTTGACACGGAGGCTCAGATGTCCGGAGGCCTCCCGGTCGTGCTCCGCGTCACAGCCGCCATGCCGCGCGGGACACATTCTGTACGGCACCATGAAACTGCGAATCGTTCTTGCGCTCGCCCTTGCTCTGTTCTCGATCAACTGGACGGTCCACGACCTCGGCACGCTGCCCGGCGGCGGTTACAGCACCGCCATGTCGATCAGCAACAGCGGCTACATCGTCGGCTACGCGCAGAACTCCGCCGGACGGCAACGTGCAGTCTGGTTCAAAGGAAAAGGGGCGGTCGAGATCCCGACCGGACCCGCCAGCTTCATCGGCGCGGTCGCGAACAAAGTCAATGACGCCGGCTTCGTCGCCGGTCAGGCGGAAGGCGCCGGTTTCTACACGTGGTACGGCGGATCGGTCGTGTCGTACGGACCGAACACCGGCGCGTATTCGGTCAATCAATACAACGACATCGGCGGATACACTGTCCCCTCCCCGAGCTACAACGCGGCGTATATCTGGTACGGCGCGACCTCACCGTGGTATCTCGGCCATCTCGGCGGCGGCTCGAGCACCACGCGCGACCTGCATGAATACCCGCTTGCGTGCGGTTGGAGCTCGTTTCACCAGTCGTATCCCACCATGAATCACGCCTTCCTCTGGTACGAAGGCTCGATGCTCGACCTCGGCACCCTCGGCGGCGATCGCAGCGGTGCGGACGCGCTGGCCGTGACCTACTGGCCCGACTATTCGTTCGGTTCGGTGTGGGTGGTCGGCCATTCCGAACTGCCCTCGCTCGACTGGCACGCGATGGTCTGGAACGCCGGCGTCATGACCGATCTCGGCGTGCTGCCCGGCCACGATCAGTCGCGTGCGCTCGACATCAATCACAGCAAAACCATCGTCGGCTTCTCGATGAAAACCGGCACGTCGGTGCAACGCGCGGTGATGTGGTCCGGCGGCGTGATGTACGACCTCAATGACTTTCTACCACCCGGATCGGGCTGGGAGCTGAAGTCGGCCACCGGCATCAATGAGCACGGCCAGATCGTCGGCGGCGGCGTGCATTTCGGCGTATCACGCGCGTTTCGCCTGGACCCGTGGTAACCCCGACCGGAGGCCGGAATTAACGACGCGCCGAATCCGCTAAACTGCGCATCATGCGTAAAACCGCCGCCATTCTCGCGCTCGCCACACTGCTGCTCTCCGTCGCCGCCTTCGCTCAGGAAGATGTCAAACCGAGCGGCAAGCTCACGCGCGTCGAGACCAGGACCGTCTGCATGATCAACGAACATGCGATGGGCAAGGATCAGATCGCGATCGAGATCGACGGCCGCACCTATTACGGTTGCTGCGAGATGTGCAAGAAGGCGCTCGCCGCGGATGAGACGAAGCGCTCGGCGGTCGATCCGGTGACCGGGAAGAAAGTCGACAAGGCCACCGCGGTCATCGCCGCGCAGGAAGACGGCCGCGTCTTCTACTTCGAGAATGAAGCGAGCCTCGCGAAGTACAACAAACAGTTCGAGAAGTGATCCTCGCGGTCCTGGTTCTCGCCGCGGCGCCGCAGTTCGAGACTTCGACGATTGCGGCGTCGCGCGCGACCATCCGTCCGCTCGAGACCATCGACTACACCATCACCATCCGCAACACCGGCGACCGCGCGCCGAGTTACCTGCGCGTCGCCAACGCGATTCCCACCAGCGCCATGTTCGCCGGCGCATCGCCTGACTTCAAATTCATCGAAGCGGATCGCGAGCTGAGCTGGCTCGGCACGATCGAGCCGGGTACGGCGAAAGTGCTGACCTTCTCACTCGTGACCCGTCCGGAGAGCTCGGGACTCACGCTCGCGAACCGAACGGCCATCCATTTCGACGGGCACTATCACGGCCTCGATCACGATCTCCCGATTGAAACGCCGCCGCGCACCAACCGCACCACCGAGCTGGTCGTCTTTGGCTATCTCGGCGCAGCGTTGCTCATCTTGCTCATGTTCCGTCGAGGCGCCGTCGTGCTGGTGCTGATCTCGATCGGCTTCTTGCTCTTCTTCGTCGATCTCGCACGCCGCGACTCGCGCATCCGCAACAAGTACGTTGAAACGCAATGCACCGTCGTGGACTCGATGGCGCGCTTCGCGGAGAGCCAGACGGCGAGCGCGACCGCGCCGTCGCGGCGCACCGGAACATGGACGCCGCTCTTCGCGGTGCGGTATCCGACGACCGCCGGCGAAATGGTCTCGGTCGGTTACGCGTCGCCGAGTCATATTCAGATCGGCCGTCGACGGGCTGAGAGCCCGTCGCTCCAGATGGTGACGCGCGGCGCAACCGCTCCTTGCTGGTACGACCCGGAGAATCCGAAGCAGCTCGTGCTCGTTCGCGACTTCGGCGGCGCATACTGGTTCGCGCTCCTTCCTCTGACGACGCTGCTGTTCGCACTACGGTTCCGATCCCCCCGAGGAACTCCGAGGGACTCCGAGGAACCCCGAGGGACTGACTTACGGCGGCCCCGACCGCACTAACCTCTTTCCCGAACTGCTGTCTAACGAGGTCGGATGGAAGCGACCGACAACGATCTGGTGGAACGCGTACGGGCCGGCGATGACGACGCGTTCCGGCTGCTCGTCGAGCGGCACTCGCGCTCGATCTACCGGTCCGCCTACCGGATCACCGGCAACGCCGCGGACGCTGATGACGTCGTGCAGGAAACGTTTCTCCGTTCGTATCGCGCCATGGGCAGCTTCGACGCGCGCGCGTCCTTCACCACCTGGCTGCACCGCATCGCCATCAACTGCTCGCTCGACCTGATCGACTCGCGCAAACGCCGCGAGCATCGCTTCAACGACGTCCAAGACCTCTCCGTCCTCGCTTCGACCGACGCCTCGCCCGATCGCCTGGCACTCGGTTCGGAAATGCAAACCGCCATCGCAGCTGCCATGGCCCAGCTCACCGGCAACGAGCGCACCGCGTTCGTCCTCCGCCACTTCGAAGGGATGCCACTCGAGGAGATCGGACAGATCCTCGGCACGCGGCTGAACGCAACCAAGAACACCGTCTTTCGCGCGGTCAGAAAACTGAGGCAGCAATTGCAGCCATTCACGGGATCACTCATATGAACACGCACCTCTCCCACGACGAGCTCGTACTCGCGTATTACGACGAGCCCGGCCTCGGCACGCGCCGCGAGCACCTCGCCGCGTGCGCCGAATGCCGCGCCGAGCTGGCGCGCCTCGCGCTGGTGCTCGACCAGGTCACCCCCATCGATGCGCCGGAACCCGATGACGGTTACGAAGCGCGCGTCTGGGATCGCGTCTCCTGGCGCCTGCGGGGCGAACGCAAACGCGTCGCGAGCACCCTGTCGCCGACACTGACGCGATGGATCGCCATCGCGGCGATGGTCGTCATCGCATTCACCGGCGGCCTGCTCATGAACCGCCGCAACAACCAGCCGGTGCAGATCGCGAACGTGCAGCAGCCGTCGAAGATCGTCGAGGCCGCGGCAGCGTCGACGCAGCAACAGCGCGATCGCATCCTGCTCGTCGTCGTCAGCGATCACTTCGATGAATCGGAGCGGATGCTGCTCGAGATCACCAACCTCACGCCGAAGGACGGCGTGGATGTGAGCACCGAACAGAAACGTGCCGAGGAGTTGCTGGTGAGCAATCGGTTGTACAGGCGTACCGCGCTCGACCGCGGAGAGGATCGCGTGGCCACGCTCCTCGACGAGCTCGAGCCGGTGCTGATGCAGATCGCGCATGGACCGACGCAGATGACTCCGGAAGAGCTGCGCCGCGTCCAGAAGCGTGTCGAAACGAAAGAGCTCGTATTCAAGCTCCGAGTCCTGCGCGCCGACGTCCGCGCGACCTCGGCGCCACACCTCCAGGAACCCAACATCTAAATCGGGGAACGACATGAACACGAAGAAACGAATGGCGGCTTTCGCGGTCGCGGCAGTTCTGAGCAGCCCCATCGCGTCGACGGCACTTGCGTACGAGGACGCGTACGAAGCGTACGGCGACCGCGAGGACGAGCGCGCGGAGCGCGAGAGCGACTTGTACGACGACGGCAGCGACGCCATCGACGACGAGCAGTGGGACCGCGCGGTGAAGATCTTCTCGAAAGTCGCGGAGATGAAAGGCACTCGCGCCGACGGCGCCGTCTACTGGAGCGCATACGCTCTCAAGAAACTCGGCCGTCGTGCCGAGGCGCTGAAGACGGTGGATGCGCTGAAGAAGGCGTATCCGTCGAGCAAGTGGCTCGATGACGCGAAGGCGCTCGAGCTGGAGCTGCGCCAGCAGAGCGGCGAGCGCGTCGCGCCGGAGCGCGTCGACGACGAAGACCTGAAGATGATCGCCATCAACTCGCTGATGCACAGCGATCCGGAGAAGGCCTTCCCACTGCTCGAGAAGATCGTGCGCGGCAAATCGGACAAGAAGATCCGCGAACGCGCGCTGTTCATCCTCAGCCAGTCCAGCTCTCCGCGCGCGCAGACGCTGCTCGGTGAGATTGCACGCGGCAACGCCAATCCCGACATGCAACGCGACGCCGTCAAATACCTCGGCTTGTCGGGCAATGCTCAGGCGCGCCAACTGCTGGCCGAGATGTACACGACAGCGTCGAAGGCGACGAAGAAAGAGATCCTGCACGCGTTCATGCTCTCGGGCGACAAGACGCGCGTCATCAACGCCGCGCGCGACGAGAAGGATCCCGACCTGCGCGGCGCCGCCATTCACACGCTCGGCATCATGGGCGGGCGCGCGGAGCTCGCGGCGATGTATGCGACGGAGACGAATCGCGGCGTGCGCGAGGAGATCATCCAGGCGCTCTTCATCAGCGGCGCCACCGACAAGCTCGGCGAGCTCGCACGCGGCGAGAAGGATGCGGAGCTGCGGATGGAAGCGATCCAGAAGCTCGGCCTGATGGGCAAGAAGACGGCGCCGACGCTGCTCGCGATCTACGCGAACGAAACGAACACGGACGTGAAAGAGGCGGTCATCCAGGGCCTCTTCCTCCAGGGCAACGCGCGCGCGCTCATCGATCTGTCGAAGAAAGAGACCAACCGCGAGCTGCGCCGCGAGGCGCTGCAGAAGCTGTCGATCATGAATGACGACGACGCGCTCGCGTACATGCTGTCGATTCTGAACGAGGGGGACTGAGCCATGGCACGCGCGCGCGTTCTGTTGCTCTGTCTCTTCGCGCTTTCCCTCTCCGCGCAGCAAATCGACAACGCGACCGTGAAAAGCACCGACGCCTCGCGCGGCGTCGGTGCCACGATCACGGCGATCGGCAGCACCAATCCGACGTGGTTCGCATGGTCGGTGCCGATCAAAGGCCGCTCGATCTGCTGCTGGAACGACGGCTGGAAGGGCGGCGGCCGCAACGGCTGCTGCGGCCGCTGCAAGCTCGAAGGCAACAACGGCTTTTCGATCAACGACGACGAAGACGACATCGGCGTGTCGCAGATGAGCGAGATGCTGATCGTCGCGCGCGTGGAACAGGGTCGCGTGCGGCGCGTACGCCTCTTCAACACGACGTGCGGCCTCGACGGGCAGGGTAAGACCATCCAGTTGCTCACGAACGTGTCGCCGGAGAGCAGTGTCGACTTTTTCCTTTCGCAGATTCGGAACGCGGATCGCGAAGGCGAGATGCTCGCGGCGCTGTCGATGCACGAACATCCCCGCGTCATCCCGTCCCTGATCCAGCTCGCGCGACACGACCCGGAGACTGAAGTGCGCCGCCACGCCCTGTTCTGGCTCGGCCAGCGAGCCGGAGTGAAAGTGGCCGGGGAACTGCGCCGCGCCGTCGACGAAGACCCGGACGAAGACGTGAAGGAACACGCCGTCTTCGCCATCTCACAACTGCCGCGCGAACGCTCGGTGCCGCTGCTGATCGACCTGGTGAAAACGCACAAGAGCCGCAAAGTGCGCGAACGGGCCCTCTTCTGGCTGGCCCAGACAGGGGATCAACGGGCCGTCGACCTGATCGAATCGATTCTGATCCGCGAGTAACCGCGAACCCCTCATCCGCCTTCGGCACCTTCTCCCCTCGCGGAGGGGAGAAGGCTACATGACAGCGTGTGGCCGGAGGCCGGGTGAGGGCCGTCTACAATGGTGTCCACCAGGACCACTCTCGCGCATGCCCCTCGCCGCCCCCGCTCTCTTCCTTTCATTGATGGCGCTGCTCGCCGCCCACCCTACGGCGGTGGCCGAGCCGACACCCGGCTACATCGTCGGCCTGTCCGAAACCCTTTCGCCGGCAGAGGTGGAATCCGTAGCCGCGGCGCTGGAGTGCGAGTACGGCATGAGTGCCGTGCGGCTGTACACGGCCGCGCTCAATGGCCTCTACGTCCACGCGACGGACGACGTCGCGGCGAAGCTCGCTGCCGACGCACGCGTCGAGTACGTCGAACCGAACGCGCCAATCGTTCTTACCGCGGACTCGAAGATCACGGAGGCGGTGAGTGCGGACCCCGCGAACTACGCGCCCGGCTGGTCGCTGCACCGCATCACGCACCGCGAGCGGATCGCGCCCGACGCTGAAGGAACGTACCCATTCGCGGGCGGCGGCGACGGCATCCTCGCCTACGTCTTCGACACCGGCGTGCGGGCTGACCACCCCGACCTCCAGGGGCGCGTCGAAGCGGGTTACGACATCTTCTACCCGGGCAGCCCGTCACTCGCGCACGCCCCCTGTCCTGTCGACTCCGGGGTCACCGCCGCGGCGCTCGATGCCTGCCCCCCCGGCGACCCATGCCTCGCCGGTGGCCACGGCACGACGGCCGCGTCGCTGATGGCCGGGAGCACGTTCGGTGTCGCGCCGGGCGTCACCATCGTCCCGGTCCGTGTCATCGACTGTACGGGCAATGGCCAGATGGTGAACCTGATCGAAGGGCTCGAGTGGGTTCTCCGCGAGCACCTGCCGGCCCCGGACGCGCCGGGCTTCAACGGCGCCGTCATCAACATGAGCATCCATATCCGCAGTGAGGCCGATGTCCCTCAGGTGCGCAGCCTGAAGGCGGCTCTGGCGCGAGTCGTCGCGCGTGGCGCGGTGGTGTTCACCGGCGCCGGAAACACGCCTGTGGATGCGTGTAGCGGATATCCCTCCGGTTTCGCATACGGCAACGGGCAGTCGGGCCCTCACGTGATTTCCATCAGCGGCGTCAATCACACCGATGCCCGGGACTGCACGAGCGTGCTGGTGCCGCCCGTCGATCCGTGTTCGGGGCCGGAGCAGTACGCCTTTGGCCGCTGCGTCGACCTCTTCGCTCCCGCCGTCGACATGCGTGGCGCGGGCCTGCGCGAGGGCGGCGACGGCATCGGACCGATGCGCCTGACCTCGCGCGAGGGAACGTCCTGGGCCTCGCCGCAAGGTGCCGGCGCCGCCGCGCGCCTGCTCGCCGAGCGCGCGGGCACCTCCAATCCGCTCTACAGGAGCGACGCGCCTCACGAGACCTCGGACAACGTCTGGCGGGCCTTGCGCGACAACGCCACCCGGGATGTCGTCCAGTCACCGGGCGCCGAGTCCGCCAACCGCCTGCTCTACATCGGGGCGATCGAGATCACGACGCAACCGCGGTCCGTCGTGACACAGAGTGCCGAGGGGACGACGCCGCTCACGATCGCCCTGGCAAATCCGCCGGACGGCACGACTTACAGTTGGCGGCGAGGAACGTTCGCGGACTTCATGATCGTTCGGGAATCCGCCGATCCAACCTTCGACGCTCCCGCAAGCGAGACGGCCAGCTACTGGGTCCGCGCGTCGTACCCCCACACGCCACGCCCGGTGACGACCGACAGCGTGCTCGTCACGGTGACGCATTGCCCGCTCGCCGACGCGCTGCCGGTCATCACCGCCACATCCGCCGGCGGCAACCGCTGGCGCCTGCAGGTCCCGGCCGATCCCGATGCGACGCAGTATCAGTGGTTCACCGGCGCTCCCGGTGACGTCAGTCAGCCGCTCGCAACGACCTCCTCTCCGGAGATCGACGTCCTCCCGCTCTCGACGACGGACTACTGGGTACGCGTGACCTATCCCGGCTGCAACATCACCATCGACAGCGGCAACTACGCGACAGCCACCAGTTGTCCCTCTCCGCGGATCGTGGAAGTTCCGGAAGGTCGAATCCCACTCGGCACGCAACCCGGCTCACCGCACCGGCTATACACGCTCGACGTCGTGGCGGAAGGTACGAACGTCGTCTATCAGTGGTACCGCGTCATCGACGGAGCAGCGGTGGAGATCCCTGGTGCGATTCGAACTTCGCTGACCCTCGATCCTGCCGGTGGCGAGCAGACCGTTTTCGTCCGCGTCACGTCTCTGTGCGGCTCGGAACCGTTCGTCGACAGTGCTCCCGCTACTGTGTCGTGGTTGAGCTGCGATCTCGCCTACGCCATGGCTCGACATCCGAACCACAGGCCTGAAGAGAGCAACACGCAGATGACGATCACCAGCCTGAGCCCGGCCATCGTCTATGTCCCCATGGGCCGCTCGGTTGCACTCACCGCGCGGCCGCTGACCGCGGCGAACCGCCAGACCGATGCCACCCTCACCTGGATGGAAGAGAACCAGGCCGTGGCCAGCGGCGGCACCTACTACGTGCGCAACGTCGTCAACGCGACGTCACCCCGGTTGCTCAGATTGCGCATGGCGCAGAGAGGATCTCCCGATTGCGAGAAATTGGGATTCGTCAAAATCGCCGCCTGCGGTCCGGAGGTCCGGCCGCTCATCACCCGTTTTCCGCTGAGCGACGGCACCGGCGTCGCACGTCTGGAGGTGCGGGACGCGAGCAGCGTGATCGTGGAGTGGAGAACGGGCGAGCACGACGACAGCACGCCCGCCTTCGTCGACCGGCTCCAACCCGGCGACCACGACAGCACGAGGCAGTTCGCGCCGGGAACGAGGTATTGGGCGCGCGTGATCGCGGCTGACGACTGTAACCTCGACTGGGGCGAGATCACCGAGGACACGGAGGTGTACACGGCGCAGGCGTGCAGCCCGAGTGCGGTCGTGATACGCGATCCGGCCACCGGCGAGGCCGTGAACGTTCGGAACGGTCACACGATCAACGTGCCTCCCGGCGGCGCCGTCGCGCTCAGCACCACCACTTCGGACGTCCACTGGAGCGACGGTTCCAGCGCGCAGTTCGGAGGTGCGTATTACGCGCAGGACATCACCAGCGAGCGCTTGGTCACGCTCGCGTCGCCGGCGGGGTGCTTCTCCGGTTCCGTCACGCTTCACCTCGAGACCGGCTGCAAGACTCTCATCCGGACGCCTCCCGTCTCGACGATCGGCCCCAACGGCGGAAAAGCGATGCTGTCGGTATCGGTCGACCCAGCGTATGAGCAGCCCACCATCGAATGGTGGGAAGGAACGCACGACACTTCCGGTGAGCCGGTTGCACGAGACGTCACCTCGTTCGAGGGTGACACGGGCAAAACCTACTGGGTGCGCGTCATCGCCAGGTGCGGGAACCGCCTGCTCGTTCAGGACAGCGCCCTTGCCAGGGTTGGCTGCGGCAACTGCCGCCGCCGGTCGGTTCGGCATGGGTCGCCGCGGTGAGCGAGCTCGCGGCGCACGGCCGACTCGCGCCGGCGGCTTCTCGGCTGGGGATGCCAGCTCCGTGTACTGTTCCCGCGAGATGACGGGCGAAGCCGGCGGCTTCGTCCGTCATCGCAAAGAGGTCACTCGACCGTGAACCGGTCCGAACGCAAACCTCAAGCCGTACTTTGACGCCATGAAAGACGCCTACCTCGGCCGACGCAAGTGGTGACCGAGTGCATCTGACGCGCCTTCAGCGCGTAGCTGAGCGCCAGCCTCGCGAATCGCGACATCGCGCTCCCGCATCGCGTCCAGCATCCGCAGCTTCTCCGCGACCGGCAGCGCCGGGAGCTCGCGGCGCTCGGCGCGTTTGCTGTGGAGGACCTTCTGCAACGTCGATGTCATGGTGTGTCCGTTAGAAATTGTCGTTCGAATCTCGCCCACGCTTCAAGAAGGCCATGCCGCTGCAGGATGTCCTGAAATCGCTCAGCGTTGACGCGCGCTCCACATCGGCCACCACCGCCTCGGCCATCGCCTCTTCAACCAGCGGCCCGGTCGGCGGCAGGAACTGTACGGGCCATTCGCGAATGACGACGCACTCGCCTTGCATCGGCCACCCGCCACCCGCGTTCGCGCAGATAGTTGAAGATCGGCGTCAGATCGGCCAGCAGTTGCCCGGACTCGATCGGAACGCGACGAATACTTCGATGTCGAGCGTTGCCATCGGCTCCAGATAGAACGTTCCGCCCACTGCGCCGCCGATCGCATCGCGATCGATGACGCCATCCGCTTCCCATCAGCGCATCGCCAGCGTCCGACGCTCCCCGCATCCGCCTTCGGCACCTTCTCCCCTCGCCGAGGGGAGAAGGCTACTGATTATCAAGCGCGATTCGAAACTCTGCGCCGCCGCCCTCGCGGTTTGCGAGGGAGAACGCGAAGCCGTGGTTCGCGAGGATTTCCTGCACGATGGTCAGGCCGAGGCCGCGGCCGTCGCGTTTGGTGGTGAAGAAGGGGGTGAAGAGCTCCGTGCGCACCGACTCGGCGATGCCCGGGCCGCTGTCGGCGATGGTCAGAACACCGTCGCGCAATGTCGCTTCGATCGTGCCGTCGCGGCCGACCGCTTCGATCGCGTTGCGCAGGATGTTCAACACGACCTGCTCGATCTGGTGCACGTCGAGCTCGTACGCATCGCGGTCGTCGAGTGAAAGCGTGAGCAGGATGCGACGGTCTTCGAGCTCGGGGCGCAGCACCGCGGCCACGCGCTCGACCAGTTCATCGACGCGCGACGCCGTGCGATGCGGCGGCGGGATGCGCACAACGTCCGCGAACGCGGCCATGAAACGGTTCAGGGCATCGATGCGCGCGGACGCGATCTTCAGCGCGTTCGAGAAATCTTCACGATCGGCCTCGCCCACCTGCGGCGCGTAACGCAACGAAGACTCGAGCAGCGAGCGCACGGCGCCGACCGAGTTGTTCACCTCATGCGACATCATCCGGATCAGCTTCTCGTACGCCGCTTTCTCCGACAATCGCAGCTCCTCCGTCATCTCCTCCATGACGTAGAACGTCTTGACAAAACCGCGGTCGCGAAACTCCGCGCGCGATACCTTCAATCGCCGCGCGCCGTGATACGCGATGAGCCGCGACTGGCCCGGCCCGAGCGACGGCAGCGGCTCATTGCCGAGGAGACGTTCCGCCGCGGGATTCCTGCGCTCGACGTTGCCTTCAAAATCGCAGATCACGATCGCCGCCGGCGACGCGTCCACGATCTTCTGCAGCAGCTGCCCCTGCTCCTCCGCCGCCAGCCGCTCCTCGCGCAGGCGATCGATCATCCGGTTGTAGACGTCGATGAGCACGTCCATCTCGGGTTGCCCGACCGGCACGAACCGCGAAGTGAAGTCGCGCTCTGCGATCAGCTCCGCACCGGTCTGGATCAGGTCGAGCGGCACGAACAGCGCCGACACCAGCCGCACGCTGATGATCACCGAGACGATGAACGCCGCCTCCACCGCGAACAGCAACGCCGGCTTCTCGATGAGGATGAACGTCGCCGCCGCCGCGAGCACGGCGTGCAGCGCGAGGAGGTAGAGCCTTATCTTGGCGCGCAGACGCATGAGAGTCTCAGAGTCGCAGAGGGTCGAAGCCGCCGGCCGCGCCTTGTGGCCTTAAACCCTCTGAGACTCTGAGACTCTGAGATTCCGTTCTACTCCGTCGCAATCTCATACTTCTCCAACCTCCTGTACAGCGCCGCGCGCGAGATGCCGAGGGCCTCCGCCACGCGCGAGACGTTGCCTTCGTAGTGCTTCATGCACTTCACGATCATCCGCTTCTCCATCTCGTCGAGTGTGATCGTGCCCGCATCCGGAAGCGCGACATCACGCGCTTCGCCCGAGCCGGCGTCGCGCACCGCAAAGAAATCGTCGACGTCGAGCTCGCGTCCTCCGCGGATGAGCACCGCGCGATCGATGGTCTGCCGGAGCTGCCGGATGTTGCCCGGCCAGTTCTGCGACTTGAGCCATTCGATGGCGCGTGCCGACAGCGACGCCACCTCCGTGCGATAGACCTCGTTCGCAAGGCGCAGAAAGTGATTCGCGAGCCTGGGAATGTCGCCGCGCCGGTCGCGCAACGGCGGCAGATGAATATTGATCAGGTTCAGTCGATACAGCAGGTCTTCGCGGAACTCCCCGCGCTGCACCATCTCGTGCAGGGTGCGATTCGTGGCCGCGATCACGCGCACGTCCACCGTACGCGGCCGGCTCGATCCCAGCACTTCAAACGTCCGGTCCTGCAGCACGCGCAGCAGTTTCACCTGCGATGACGGATCGAGCTCGCCGATCTCGTCGAGAAAAATCGAACCGCCGTCGGCCAGCTCGAACCGTCCACGCCGATCCTGCCTGGCATCGGTGAACGCACCGCGCACGTGGCCGAACATTTCACTTTCGAACAGCGTCGCGGAGATGCCGCCGAGGTTGACCTTGATGAACGGACCGCCGCGGCGGCGGCTGTTGCGATGCAGCGCCTCCGCGATCAGCTCCTTCCCCGTCCCGCTCTCCCCCGTGATCAGCACCGACGCCTCGGTCGGCGCCACGCGGCCGATCATGTCCAGCACGCGCACGATCTTCGGATCGGTGCCGATGATGTTCGAGAAGTCGTAGCGCTCGTCGAGCTCGGGCCGCGTGAGCGAATCGTCGACGCGGCGCGCGTCGACGAGCTTGAGCGCGGTCTCGATCGACTGCAGCACCGTCGCATTCGCCCAGGGCTTGGTGATGAAGTCGGCGGCGCCACGTTTCATCCCTTCGACGGCGAGCTGGATCGAGCCCCACGCCGTCATCAGGATCACCGGCATCGACGGCTCCTCGGCACGCACGCGCGCGAGCAGATCGAGCCCTTCCTCGCCCGAAGTCTCGCGGCTGAAGTTCATGTCCTGAATCACCAGCCGTGGCTTCTCGCGCCGCATCGCCGCGAGCGCCTCCATCGGCTCGTGCGCGGAGACGGTCGGATAACCGTGCTGCTTGAGCAGCAGCGCAAGCGAGGCCGTGATGGAGGCGTCGTCGTCGACGATGAGGATGGTCATGGCCGGGTGCCGGCTCTCCTCATCCGGCCTTCGGCCACCTTCTCCCCTCGTACGCGAGGGGAGAAGGCTACACAACGCGGTCGCGGATGAGGGGTCCCACTCATATTTACTCGTAACGCAGCGCGTCCGCGGGTTGCAGACGCGAGGCGAGCCAGCTCGGGTACAGTCCGCAAAGTACCGTGAGCGCGTAAATCGTCGCAAGCGCCGTAATGAACCCGATCGTGAATGCCGAAGGCGTGACGATGCGGAACGCGCCGAGGATCGGGAGCTGCAGGATCACCAGACTGCCGGTGATCACGGCCACGGTGGCGAGCAGCGCCACTTCACCGAGGATCTGGCGATTGACGTTGGGGCCCGATGCGCCCATCGCGCGGCGCAGACCGATCTCGCGCGTGCGGCGCGTGACGCTCTGCCACAGCACGCCGGTCAGGCCAAGCGCGACCATCGCGATGAGAAACGCGCCGACGATGCCACCGGCCACCACCGGCGACAGTTTCGTGCGCAGCATGTTGGTGCGCATCCGTTCCATGTACCGCACGCGGAACGAGACGTCCGGCACGATCTGTTCGAGGCGCTTCGCGAGCGTCTCTTCGAAATCAGGCGGCGTGTTCGGATGCACGCGCACGAGCAGGTGGCTGCCGAGGCGGCCGTACTTCGCATTCGGGGCGATGCGGCGGAAGACCATGTTGTCGCGGGCCGATACTTCTCCATCCTTTCGATACGCCTCGACGACGCCGACGACCTGCAGCATGGTCGTCTCGTCCTCTTCGATCTTCTGACCGATCGGGTCCGCGTCGCCGTAAATCGCCTCGGCCGCATCCGCCGCGAGCACGATCGGCAGGTGCGTCGACGCGTCATCCTCCGCGCCGAACCAGCGTCCGCGGATCACTTTCATCTGCATCACGTCCGCGAACCCGTCCGTGACGTCGTCGTACTTCAGCGTCACGTCGCGGCCGTTGATGCGGCGCGTCCCTTCGGACGTCGAGAACGAAAACGCGGGCGTGTTGGAGACGGCGGCCGCCGCGACTTCCTTGAACGACTTTGCCTCGCTGATCATGCGGAACACCGCCGCGTGCAGCGCGGGATCGGCTTTCTCCCCGGCGTCGATGTCGAACTCCATGCTCACGTCCCACACGTTCTTCCACTCCAGCCCGAGCGGTTTGTTCCAACGCGTGCCGAACGAGATGGCGGCGGTGAGGACCGCGAAGAGCACCAGGAACGAGAAGAAAATCTCCACCACGATCAACGCGTTCGCGCGCTTGCGGCTCCAGACCAGCTTGAGCAGATGTTTGATCACTGTGCGCCTCCCTTGAGTGCGTTCACCGGATGCATGCGCGACATCCTCCAGGCCGGATAGACGCCGGAGACGATGCCGAAGAAGGCGGCCAGCAGCATGCCGTAGCCGAAGATGCGCGCGTTCACTTCGAAGATCGCGTAGGGGATGAACTGCGCGTTCGAGATGATCGACAACACCCACGTCGCCACCGCGAACGCAATGGCGCCGCCGATGACCGTCAGCACGACGTTCTCCATCACGAACTGCCCGACCAGCGATCGCGACGAAGCGCCGAAGGCTTTGCGGACGCCGATCTCGGAAGCCCGTTCCATGATGCGGCTGAGATTGATGCTGACCAGATTCACGGTCGGCAACGTGATGAAGAGCAGCGCGACCGCGAGCAGGACGATGCGCAGCATCATCGGACGATCGGTGTCGACCTGATTGCCGATGATGTTGCGCGCCGCCGCTTCGAACAACGTGTCCAGACCAGCCACGACGCGGCTTTCCGGACTGGGGTCGTCGAACTCGAACTTCGTCAGGCGCTGCGCGAACTCGCGACGCAACGCCGGGAAATCGGCTTTGCTGCGCGCCATGACGACCGCGTTGAAGTTCCCGATCATCGACTTCTGGTATTCGGACCCCTTGGCGGTGCGGAGCGGCGCCCAGATCTCGGAGAACCCGACGCGGCGCGTGATCGGCACGGCCGGCACCACGCCGACGACGCGGAAGCGCTGGCCGTCGATGACGAACGTTTTGCCGAGCGCCGGCACGTTGCGTCCGTAAAGGCGCTCGCGCATGTCGTCGGTGATCACCGCCACGTGATTCGCGTTCTGGTTGTCGGCCTCGGTGAACGGACCGCCCTCGAGGAATTTGAAATCGAGGATCTGCCAGTACGCACCGTCCGTCCGGCGCAGGTGCGTCTCGATCTTCTGGCGGTCGTGGTACATCACCATCGGCGGCGCCCCCGTGAAGAACGAGGTCGCCTCGGCGTCGGCCAGGCCGCGCACGTATTTCTCGAGAAAGCCGTATCCGGGCGGACTGGTCGTGCCGCCCGTCGGGCCGTAGATGCCGATGACATACACGCCGAGGACGCGATCGAAGCGCGACTCGGGTTGCATCGCCGCGAACGAGTTGTCGAGCATCGCCGTGGCAACCATCAGCACGGCCAGCGTGAGCGTGATCCCGAACAGCGAGATGAACGTGAAGAACTTTCTTCTGCGCAGGACCTTGAAGGCGACTTTCAGGTAATTGCGAAGCATCACGCCACCTGCCTGCCGTCGAAGAGACGCACGATGCGATCGGTGCGGCGCGCGAAACGGTCGTCGTGCGTGACCATCACGATCGTCGTGCCGTCCTTCTTGTTGAGGTCGTGGAGAATGTCCATGATCTCGTCGCCCATCGCGGAGTCGAGGTTGCCGGTGGGCTCGTCGGCGAGGAGGATGCGCGGCTTTCCGACGATCGCGCGGGCGATGGCCACGCGCTGCTGCTGGCCGCCGGACAATTGCGTCGGGAAGTGGTGGACGCGCGAGGCGAGACCGACGCGATCGAGCGCCAACTGCGCCGCTTTGCGCCGCGGCGTGCCGTTCTTCGCGCGATACAGGAGGGGGATCTCGACGTTGTCGATCACCTTCAGATCGGGGACGAGGTGGAAGCTCTGAAAGACGAAGCCGAGCTTCTCGTTGCGGAAGCGCGCCAGTTCCTTGTCGCGCCACGTGGCCACCTTCGCGCCGTCGAGCGCGAGCGCGCCGCTGCTGGGCGCGTCAAGAAGGCCGATCAGATTGAGCAGCGTGCTCTTGCCGCAACCCGACGGCCCCATGATGGAGACGAACTCCCCCGGCGCGATGTCGAGGTTGATGTTCTCGAGCGCGAGTGTTTCCACCCGCTCCGTGCGGTAGACCTTGTTGACATTTTCCAGACGAATCATTTCGTTCCTCCGCTAATGTCCCCTCACCTGGGTGAGGGGGTTCATTTCACTCGTACTTTTTCAACGTCTTCGTATTCGGTGACATCCGAGATCACCAGCTCGTCGCCCGCGCGCGCGCCTTCCAGGATCTCGATGGTGTCGGTGCCGGCCAGGCCGAAGCGCATCGGCACGCGCAGCGCTTCGCCGCCGTGGATCACGAACGCGTGAGTGGCGCTGCGGCGCGCGAGCGCGCCGCGCTGCACGACCAGTGTGTCGCTGCGCGAGCCGGTGATCACGGCGACATCGACGCGCAGGTTGTTGCGCAGGCGCGGATGCGCCGGCTGATCGAGCGTGATGTAAAACTTCACGATCCCGTTGACGATGCGCGGATCGACGCTCTCGATGGTGCCGTCGATGCGAGCGCCGTCGAGCAGCACGTTCGCGCGCATGCCGGCCGCGAGCCGTGCCGCGTGCACGTCGGAGATCGTCGCCTCGACGCGATAGGTCGAGAGATCGGCGATGCGCGCGAGGATGTCGCCGCGGCGCACGGTCGCGCCGACTTCGTGCACGATCGAGGTGAGGATGCCGTCTCGATCGGCGCGCAGCATGGCCAGCTCGAGTTGGCGCCGCGATTCCTCGCGCTCGCGCCGCGCCATGGCCACGTCGGCGCTCGAGGCGGCCAACTGCACGTCGCGCGAACGGATCGCGCGCGCCAGTGCTTCGCTGAGCTGCCGCAACTCGATGTCGGTCTTCTTCGCCTGCGCCGCCGCCGAGAGCGAGTCCTGCTCCGCGATCAGCCCTTCCGCGCGCAGGCGCGCTTTCTGATCGGCCGAGTAATGGACGATCTGCGCGTCGAGTTTCTTCTGCTCGATCTGCGCGCGCAGCGTGGCAATGGTCTCGTCGAGGCGCAGCCGCAATTCCGCCTCGGCGCTCTGTTTCTGTGCAACGCGATCGTCGAGCCGCGCCGTTTCGAGTTGCGATTCCGAGGTGTCGAGCGTGAGGAGCTCGTCGCCTTTGCGCACGCGATCACCCGCGCGGCGGCCGACGCGCAGCACGCGCGCCTCGACCGGACTGGAGACCACCTGCTCGACCAGAGGAACGACGGTGCCGTTGGCTTCGAGCGTCGCGAAGATCGAGCCGCGCTCGACACGCGCCGTGCGAATGGCGCGGCGGTCGAACGAAGGCCGCAGAAACTCGATCGCGGCGACAAAGAAGAAGATCACCGCGGTCATCGCGACGACGGCCACGAGGACCTTCTTCACGACGCGGTTCCGGCGATCTTCGGGGGCGATTTCACGATCCATACGGGGCGGGCTTATCGCGAAGCGCGCGCCAACGTTTTGGAACGTGTTTTCAGTGGTTTACGTCAGAACCAGTGTGCGTTATCGAACTCGGTGTCCGCTTTCGAACAGTCGCAAGCTCCGCGAGATCATCGTCCGCCTCGCCCCACAGGCGTTTCGCTTCATCCATCTCGCGGTCAGCGGTCACCTGATCGCCGCGATGCTGCGCCACGGCCGCCAGGGCGAAGTGCGTCCCGCCGTATGCGGGGTCGTGCTCGAACATCTGCTTTGCCATGAATTCCGCGAACTTCCAATCGCCTGCTTCGCGTGCCTGTCGCGCAATCAGCTCGAGACGGAACAGCGCCTGCGCCCAGCCGTCCGGATCGCGCAAGCCGCGATACGTGGCCTGAACACGCTCGAGGAGAGCGGTCCCCTTCTCGCGATCTCCCTTGCGGACGAGGATCGAGCCACGCAGCGCGTCGATGCTCACCTGCAACATCTTCTTATCCTTCGGCGATTCGGCGGCGAATGCGTCGCGGATCTTCTGCGCGGCCGCGAGATGGCGTTCGGCTGCGGCAAGGTCGCCCTGCGCCAGCACAGCCTCGCCGAGAAGCGCGTAGCCGATTCCCTGCGCCGATGGGTATTCGCTGCTCGTCAGCGTCCTCGCTGCGACCGCGGCATCCTCGTTCCGGCCGCGACTCAGCAGAAACGCCGGCAGATCCATCTTCGCGATCGCCGCACCTTCCTTCACCGGACGGATCGAGAACGATTCGCGCCAGAGCTCTTCTGCCTTGCGCAGCTTTCCCATGTGCCGGTAGCTGCCGGCCAGCAGGTCGAGGTTGTGCGCGTGATGCCAGTCGACCTCGCGCGCGACGTTCTCGCGCGCGAAGTATTCTCGTTCGAGCCGGTCGGCGCGCTCGAACGCCGCGATTGCGTCTTTGATGCGTCCCACGCGGCGCAGGTCGTGGCCGTACATGTGATGCGCATGCGCAACCGCGTCGGCAGCGGCGGCGTAAACCGCTCCGTGCGCAAGTGCCTCGTCGATCCTGGCGAGAAATTCGTACGAATGGATGAGGTAGTGATGCGCGCCGAAATGGCCCGGGCGCACTTGCAATGCGCGTTCGTAGAATGCGATCGACGCCGCGCCACCCCGTTGCCCGCGCCCGAGCGCGTTCGCTTCCTCGGCGTTGCCTCGCCACAGCCAGAGCTCGGGGTCGTCGAGATCGGCCGCCAGCGCGTCATCGATGGCTTTCTTATACGCGAGGTGCTTTTCTTTGTTGTCCACGTCGGCGACGGCGGTCAACTGAGCGGTAAAAATCGCGATGCGCCTTTGCTCGCGAGACGACACCTCGCTCTGCAGTGCACGCGCCTTCTCCAGCTCGCGCTTCGCGGCTTCGCGATCGTCCAGGTGGACGTATGTGCGCGCCAGACCGAGGTGCGCGATCGCCAGCTTCGGGTCGTGCCGCAGCGCTTCATTGAACGAGCGCGCCGCCTCGACGAACACGAACGAGTGCAGGTACGCCAGCCCCTGGTTGTAGAACGCTCGCGCTTCCTTCGAGCTGGTCGTGACCGGCTCATCGACCAAGCCGATTCCGCTGCGCAGCGAAATCGGCCGATGCAGCAGTTCGCGCGGGACCCAGCCGATCTCGCTTCCGTGACATGCTCCCGCGTGTTCCTGCGGCATGGCGGACGTCGTGGACAGCAGAACGATTGCGACCGCCATCAACAGACGCATGGGTTGGCTCCTCGCTGGAACTGAAGCGACCACTGTACAGCCTTATGGAGTGCGGTGGCGCGAGCCACCGCTTTCAAACACGGCAGCGAAGCTGCCGCACTCCAAAGCGCCGCAATTGCCGCGCGCTCATCCCGACCCGCCCTGCCACCGCCTCCATCGTCAATCCGGGATCGTGCAGCAGCGTGCGCGCGAGCTCGAGGCGCACGCGCGTCGTGAAGTCGAGCACCGAGATGCCGGTCGCGCGACGAAACGTCCGCGTGAGCGTACGCGGACTCATGCCCGCGATGTCCGCGATTGCTTCGAGCGTTGCGCGCTCATTGGGATTGCGCACGATCCAGTCCTGCACGCGGTGCACGCCAGGATGGAGATGCGTGCGGTAGTCGAGATACACGCTGTGCTGCTGTTGCGCGCCATCGCGGCGGAGATACACCACCATCTCGCGCGCGACTTCCGCCGCGACGATCGGGCCATCGGCCTGCTCGATGAGCGCAAGCGCCATGTCGATGCCCGACGCGATGCCGGCGCTCGTGGTCACATTGCCGTCGGTCACGAACAGCCGATCCTCGAGCACGCGCGCACGCGGAAAGCGTCGCGCGAGCTCACCCGTGCGCGACCAGTGCGTCGTGCAACGGCGGCCGTCGAGCAGTCCGGCCTCGCCGATCGCAAACGCGCCCGTACACACCGACGCGATGTGGGCGCCGCGACGTGCCGCCTCCGCGATCCAGCGCGTGACCTTGCGCTCGATCTTCTGCGCGGCCGCGTACGGCATTCCCGGCACGATCACCAGCGCGTCGCCCGCGCGATCGGGCAACGGCTCGAGATCGGAGAGCACGATGCCCTGATGCGACGCGATGCGCGGCCGCGTCGCGCACGCGCGGATGCGGTACCGCGGACGCGCCGCATTCGCCTCGGAGAACGCCTGCAGCGGTCCCGCGAGGTCGAGCATCTCGACCTCGGGCAGCACGACGAAGATCACGTCGCGGATACGAGCAACCCTTCTTTCACGTCGCTCACTTTCATGATGCGCGCGAAACGTTTGTTGAGCACCACCTCGGTGCGCTCGACGATCGCATCCGTCGACAAGCTGCCGATCGGGAACGTCGCCGTCGCCTCGGTCACGAAATCAACGTCGTAGCCGAGATCGGCGGCGACGCGCGTCGTGGTCTCGCAGCATTGCTCGGTGGAGATGCCGCTGACGACAACGTGGCGGACGCCGAGCGCGTCGAGACGTTGCTGCAGATCGGTGCTGGTGAAGGCGTTGCGGGTGTTCTTCACGATCAGCGGATCGCTCTCGCGCCGATCGAGGAAATCCATCAGCCGCACCTCGGGATCGCCGACGCGGAAGCCGGGATCGCTGTCGTTGTGCAGCACGAAGATGATCGGCAGCGACGCCTCACGAAACGTGCGGATCAACTCGGTGACGTTCTCCTCGAATGCGGGATTGTTGCGCGTGGCCCAGCGCGCCGGGTCGTACTTGAACGAATCCTGAATATCGATGACCAGTAGTGCTCTTCTCATGCGCTCAATGTAGCGCCGCGACGGCCCGCGCGTCAGCCAATGACCGGACAAATCGGGCCATGCATTCCAATGAGCCTATGGTGGTACTTCTGATCCGTCAAAAGGAGAGATCACCATGTGGCGAAAATCCTCGTGTCGCTGAATCTTCTCGCGTCGCCGGCGTTCGGCATCACCATCGGTGAATTGCAGACGGCAGGATTCACCTCGTTCACCACGAATCCCCAGACGATGATCAATACGTCGCGGTTAGCCGTCGAAGCGGGAACGGTGCAATCGGTCACGCTCACGTGGTCGGGCGCGCCCGCCGCAGGATGCAACAACGCGCTCAAAGTGAAGTTCTTAAGCCGAATGCTGGGCAACGAGATCCGCGTCACGGCGGATCGCGGGCCGTTCGACGTGCAGAACGGCACCAACACCTACCCCATCCCGACCGTGGACGTGGCGATCGGTGACTGGATCGGCGTCACGAAACTCACCGACGGGTGTGGCGGCATGAGGCAGGCATTCAATGACACCGGTGTCACGGCACAGTCGTTCTCAGATCCGCCGACGATGGCCGGATATGGTCGCTGGTTCGCAGCATTCTCGTGCCTGCTGCTCGCGGTTCATGAAATACACGAGCTCGTACATGCCGTGACCGGACGCATTCTCTGCGACGAGTGGCCCACGCGAGACTTCAACGCGTGGCGTTTGGGCGGGTGATTGCGCCTCGTGGTGGCCAACGGCTGCCGGCCCGTTATTCAGCTATGCGCTGATGTTTCTCGGGAAGTGCGCTCGCGCTCCGAAGCGCAGCATATGGGTGGATTGGCGTCGCGATCCTCTTCGCGGCCAACCCGTTCGCGCGCATCTTCACGGCTGCGATGGGTGGCGGCGACGAAATGGTCGTTGCTCAGCGCATCGCAAATCTGCAGGAACGGACATTCGGACTCCGTGTTTTCGTCCTGATGGTGGTTCTCGTCATTTGCGGCACCGCAATCGTCGTCGGATGGCGCGCGATGCGAGGCGTCGCTGATCGGGAACGGCCTGTTGAAAGCTGGCGTGCTTGCCGCTCCCACGCTTGCTGGAGCTCGCTGCTGGTCGTACTCGTCTCGGGCATCGCCGCTCTTCTGGCCGGCGTCACCTTCGGCTGGCTTCGGCTTCAGATCGGACCGGGCTTCATTTCGAAATCATCGAACTCGAACCCCGGTCCGACGGTGCAGCCGACCAGCGCGTAGGCACCGAGCGGGCGCGCGGCCTGCCAGTCGTTTGCGCGGACGACGTGTACGCGATGATCGGCGTCGAGGCGCGTGACGGTGTCGCGCGTGAGCAGCTCGAGCGCATCACCTTCGTAGAAATGCCACACCTCGTCGGACCACACGCGGTGCCACGCGCTGAACGTGCCTTCGACGAGCAGAAAGTAGATCGTCGTGAGCGCGGCGCGATCCGCGCCGTCCGCATGTCGCGTCACGCGCTCCTCCGACTTGAAAATCTGCCGGTACCACCCGCCCTCGGGATGCGGCTCCAGCGCGAGCGTTTCGATGAGTTGCTGTGCGCGATGATGCATTGCGTGGTGTAGACGATAACCGACCGGTGTAGCCCTCGCCCCGCCTGCGGGGAGAGGGTGGCCGAAGGCCGGGTGAGGGGCGCCGTCGAGAGACCCCTCATCCGCCTTCGGCACCTTCTCCCCTCGCCGAGGGGAGAAGGCTACTTGTGTGGCGCGCGGTGCTACATTGTGCGCCACACCAAGGAGGCCACCATGTCCGTCCTCGATCAAGCCACTCCCGCCCGCCACCCTGACGTGCGCAATTACATCGCCGGAACGTTCGTCGAGGCGCGCGACCGCGAGCTGCTCGACGTCACCGACCCGTCCGATGGCACGCTCCTCTCGCGCGTTCCGCTGTCCGGACGCGCGGAGGTCGAAGCCGCTGTGGCGGCCGCGGAGAAAGCGGCGCCCGGGTGGGCCGGCACGCCGATCAAGGAGCGCGCGCAGGTCTTCTATCGCTACAAAGCGCTGCTCGAGAAGAACATCGACGAGCTGGCGGAGCTCGTGACCGCGGAGAACGGCAAGGTGCGGAGCGAGGCCGCGGCGGAAGTGTTGAAGTCGGCGGAGCTCTGTGAGTTCGCATGCTCGCTGCCGCAGATCGTGCCGGGGGAAGTGCTCGAGGTTTCGCGCGGCGTCGAATGCCGCGTGGAGCGCTATCCGGTCGGCGTGGTCGCGTCGATCACTCCGTTCAACTTCCCGAACATGGTTCCCAACTGGACCATCCCGAACGCGATCGCGCTCGGTAACTGCATGATCCTCAAACCATCGGAGCAGGTGCCGCTCAGCGCCGGCCGCATCGCCGAGTTGCTGCGCGAAGCCGGTCTGCCCGACGGCGTGCTGAACATCGTGCACGGCGGACAGGAAACGGTCGAAGCGATCTGCGACACACCGGGCATCGAAGCGATCAGCTTCGTCGGTTCGACGCACGTGGCAAAGATCGTTTATCGCCGCGGCTCCGCGAACCTCAAGCGCGTCCTCGCCCTCGGCGGCGCGAAGAACCATCTGATCGTGATGCCGGACGCCGAGCCGGAGATGACCTCGACGAACGTCGTGGCATCGATGTCGGGTTGCGCGGGACAGCGTTGCATGGCCGCCTCGGTGATGATGGCCGTCGGCAAGACGGATCACATCGTCGAGCGGATGAAGACCATCGTCGGCGCGATGGTGCCCGGGGTGCATCTCGGACCGGTGATCTCGCGCGCGGCGAAGGAACGCATCGAGCGCTACATCACGGAAGCGGTGGAAGGCGGCGCGAAAGTGCTCGTCGACGGCCGCGGCTACACCGTGCCGGGCAAAGAAGGCGGCTACTACGTCGGCCCGACGCTCATCGACTACGTCACGCCCGACATGCGCATCGCGCAGGAGGAAGTGTTCGGGCCGGTGATGGTGATCGTGCGCGCGAAGGACGTCGAGGAAGCGCTCGACGTGCAGAAGAAGTCACGCTATGGCAATGCGGCGTCGGTGTTCACGGAAAGCGGCGGCGTCGCGCGTTACGTGATGGAGAAAGCGAGCGCCGGCATGGTCGGCGTCAACGTCGGCGTCCCCGTGCCGCGCGAGCCGTTCGGGTTCGGCGGCTGGAACGAATCGAAGTTCGGCACGGGCGATATCACGGGCCGAGGGTCGATCGAGTTCTGGACGAAGGCGAAGAAGATGACCACGAAGTGGAACAAGGAAGCCGGCGTGAACTGGATGTCGTGACGAGTACCTCGGGAGTACCTCGGAGTACCTCGGGGTTCCTCGGAGTACCTCGGAGTACCTCGGAGTACCTCGGAGGACCTCGGAGGACCTCGGAGGACCTCGGAGTACCTCGGGTACCTCGGGTTCCTCGGGGTTCCTCGGAGTACCTCGGGTTCCTCGGGGGAGATTCATCCACTCCGAGGAACTCCGAGGTACCCGAGGTACTCCGAGGTACTGATTACTGCGCCTTCCGCCGCTCGTACTTCGCCTCGATATCCAGCAGCCGCTCGTCGAGATCCTTCCGCGAGAACCAACGCCCACCCACCATCACGCCCTCGATCTTCGACACGTTCGCGATGTCGGCCAGCGGGTTCGCGTTCAGCAGCACGAGATCGGCGCGCTTGCCCTTCTCGATCGTGCCGAACGAGTCCTGCTTCGCGAAATACTCACCGACGTTCGCAGTGCCGCTCTTGAGGATGTCGTACGGCGACATGCCCGCGTCGCGCATGAACTGCAACTCGCGATGCAGCGAGAAGCCGGGGACGCTGAACTGCTGCGGCGCGTCGGTGCCCATCAGGATCTTCACGCCGCCCTGGTGCAGCGCGCGGAGGATGCGCGTGCGGTTCGCGAGAATGTTCTTCGCGTCGGCCGCGGGAATCTGCCGCGTGCGCGCCTCGTACATCTTCGCCCAGGTATTCACCGCGCTCTCCGGAACGTACTTCAACTCCGGATACGCCTTCAGCGTCTCGAGCGGCGTGCCGTTGAAGAGCACCGCCCACAACGCCGACGTCGGCACGATCCACACGCCGGCCTCCTTCGACTTCTTCACGATCGCGGCGAGCTTCTTCTCGTCGACCGGACCCTTCTCCGCTTCCAGGTATTCGGTGTACCCGTCGATGTGATCGAAGGTCTCGTGGCCCATCTCGATGGCGTGCAGCAGGCCGACCGACTCGGGCACGTGGCCGGCGAAGCGGATGCCTTCTTCCTTCGCCGTCTTCGCCATCGCATCGTACTCCTCGCGGGTCAGGCCGGGATGGATCTTCAGCAGATCCCATCCTTCCTTCTTCTGCAGGCGCACCTTGTCGATCGCTTCCTGCGGCGAGTTGATCGACTGCCCGTTGAACGAGGGACCGGCCACGTACAGATTCGGCGAAAGGATCTCGCCCTTGGCCGCCCACTCGCGCAGTTGCAACTGGCCGTCATGACCGAGCATGCCGCGCACGGTGGTGACGCCGTTCGCGAGATACATCGCCAGCACGTCCGACAGCAATTTGTTCGGCGCGTTCGGCGGCGGGATGTGACCGTGCATCTCCGCCAGACCGGGGATCAGGTACTTGCCGCTTCCGTCGACGATCGTCGTCCCTTCCGGCAGCTTCACCATCGCGTCGCCGCTGAGGATCGACTCGATGCGGCCGTTGTTGACGACGACGGTCTGTTTCGCGACGACTTTGTTCGACGTCATCGGGATGAGGTTCACGTTGCGGAACACCACCGTCTGCGCGAGCGTGGGCAGGGCGAAAGCGAGGGCGAGCACGAATCTGATTGAGCGCATGCGGATCGCTAAACTCCTCGGCCGCGCTCGATATTCGCGCCTGGGGCGGCGCGCGTGGCTCTCGGTGCTCTCTGTGTCCTCTGTGGTTGTAGAGCTTCACCACAGAGAGCACAGAGGACACAGAGAGATGTGGGCTCCAGGCGTACAATCGCCGTTCATTCGGAAGTGTTGGTGTGAGGAGAGAGTGCTGATGGCAACCATGGATGTGCCCGCCGGCGTGGTCGCTTCCCGTCCCGATTTCGTCGAGCTCGACGTGGACGTCTCGCACAGCCCGCTCTGGAACAAGGACCTCGCGCCGACGCCGCTCTCGCGCCGGACCTGGTCAACGTACAACATCGCCGCGCTCTGGATCGGCATGTCGGTCGTCATCACCACCTACACGCTCGCCTCGGGTCTGATGTCGTCGGGCATGACCTGGGCGCAGGCGCTGACCACGATCCTGCTCGGCAACGTGATCGTGCTCATCCCGATGATCCTCAACGCACATGCCGGGACGAAGTACGGCGTCTCCTTTCCCGTGCTCGCCCGGGCGAGCTTCGGCGTGAAAGGCGCGAACATCCCGGCCATGCTGCGCGCGATCGTCGCGTGCGGCTGGTTCGGCATTCAGACCTGGATCGGCGGGCTGGCGATCGACGCGCTCATGACCGCGCTCTGGTCGGGCTGGACGAATCTGCCGGGCGGCAAAGCGATCGGCTTCGCGGTGTTCTGGCTCATCCAGGTGGCGATCATCATCAAGGGCACGGAAGGCATCAAGGTGCTCGAGAGCTGGTCGGCGCCGTTGCTGCTGGTCGGCGGATTGGCGTTGCTGATCTGGGCCATGCGCAACGGCGGCGGACTCGGAACCGTGCTCAGTCAATCGTCGAAACTGCAGGCCGGCAACACGCCGTTCTGGGTCCTCTTCCCCGCGGCGCTGACCGCGAACGTCGGCTACTGGGCGACGCTCTCGCTGAACATCCCCGACTTCACGCGTTACGCGAAGAGCCAGCGCTCGCAGATGACCGGACAGGCGCTCGGTCTGCCGACGACGATGACCGCGTTCGCATTCATCGGTGTCGCCGTGACGGCCGCAACGATCGTCGTCTTCGGCAAAGCGATCTGGGATCCGATCCAGCTCATCGCCATGATCGGCTCGCCGGCGGTGATCATCTTCGGCGCGCTGGTCGTGCTTGCGGCGCAGCTCACGACGAACATGGCCGCGAACGTGGTCTCGCCGGCGAATGATTTTTCGAACCTTGCGCCGCGGAAGATCTCGTACGTCACAGGCGGCCTGATCACGGCCGTCATCGGCATCGTGATGATGCCGTGGAAGCTCTACAACGACGCTGCCGCCTACATCTTCACCTGGCTCCTCGGCTACTCCAGCCTCATGGGCGCGCTCGGCGGCATCCTCATCGCCGACTACTGGATCGTGCGAAAGCAGAAGCTCAACCTGCGCGATCTGTTCGAGCTGAAAGGTGAGTACACCTACTCGAACGGCACCAACTGGCGCGCGGTGGCGGCGCTGGTGATCTCGATCCTGCCTGTCGTCCCGGGATTCATCCGCGCGGCGCTGACGCCCGGCGGGCAGGTGCCGAATCCCGGCTTCTTCGATCACATCTACACGTATGCGTGGTTCGTGACGTTCATCCTCAGCTCCGTCGTCTATCTCGCCGTCATGAAACGAAAGGCATAGCCATGGCTGATCTCAGCACCACCTTCACCGGACTCAAATTCGAGAACCCTTTTCTGCTGGCGTCGGCGCCGCCGACGGAGTCGGACGCGAACATCATGCGTGCCTTCGAAGCCGGCTGGGGCGGCGTGGTCATCAAGACCGTCGGCCTGCATCCGGTGACGAACGTGAAGGGACCGAAGACGAAGTTCCTGCGCGCGCAGAACAGCGGCACCGGCCTATCCATGAAGCCTCGGCCCGACAGCACGCTGATCGCGTCGTGGAACTGGGAGCTGATCTCCGACAAGCCTCTGGACTGGTGGATCGGCAAACTGTCGCGCATCAAGAAAGCGCATCCGACGAAGATGCTGATCGGCTCGATCATGGCCGGCTCCGGCAACGACAAGGAACTGCACAACTGGCAGACGCTCGCGAAGGCGATGCAGGACGAAGGGTGCGACGGTCTGGAGCTGAATTTCTCCTGCCCGCACATGGACCGCATCGACATGGGCTCGAACGTCGGAAAGGACAAGGTGCTCTGCTCGGTCGTGACGCAGGCGGTGAAGGAAGTGGCGAAGATTCCGGTGTGGGTGAAGCTCACGCCTGCCACCGCGAACATCGTCGAAGAAGCCGGCGCCACCTTCCTCGGCGGCGCTGACGCGGTGTCGTCGTCGAACACGTTCCCGTCGATTCCGCTCGTCGATCCGAACACGCTCGATTTCGAGATGAACGTCGAAGGCTTCTGCTCTTCCGGCGGCCTGGGCGGCCCGGCCATCCTGCCGCTGTCGCTCGCGAAGATGGCGCAGCTCACCAAGGCCTTCCCCGATGGCGCGTTCTCGGGCATCGGCGGCATCTCCACGTTCGATCACGCGCTCAACTATTTCCTCCTGGGATGCGGAACGGTACAGGTCTGCACCGCGGCGATGCTCGATCACGCGGTGGGACCGAACGTGATCAAGCAGCTCATCGCGGGCATGACCGAGTTCCTCGACCGCAACGCGGAACGTGGTTGGAAATCACTGTCCGACTTCCGCGGCCTCCGCCGCGATCACATCGTCGCGCACTCGCAGATCAAGCGTCCCGATACGGCCGACTATCACGGCGGCTACGCGGACGAACAGCACGAGGGCTACGCGACACCGGTGACGCCGTAGCGATCTGCAGCGACGGGCTCTGAGCCCGTCGGGCATGACGCGTTCGCCGGGCGCAGAGCCCATCGCGCCGGTGCAACGCGTCTTGATTCAGGAATGCCGTGGCGTCCTCACTTGCGGCTCGACGGCTCTCCTTCCATCGGTCCTCCCTCTGCCGCAAGTTCTGCTACGGTCGAGACCGTCCGGTCCATTTCAAAATTAACTCCACTGACGATCCGGCGGCTCGCACTGCGAGTCCGCCCCGATCACAAAGGGAAGATCATGATCCGAGAGCACGGTCGGTCTCACGCATCGCTTCGTCTGTTCTTTACGCTTCTGCTCGCCATCGCGTCCTTCGCGGCGATCCCGGCGTTTGGCTACAACTACATCGTCACCACCACCAATGACGAAGCGGATCCGGGCGGCTGTTTCGGCGGAATCGCGGTCTCGACCGACCCGGATTGCTCTCTGCGCGAAGCAGTTATCGCTGCGAACGCGCACTCGAATGCGTTGAACGACGCGCAGGCCTCGAACGACAACATCCAGTTGACGGGCGGCCAGACGTACACGCTCACGATCGCCGGACAAGGTGAAAACCTATCGGCGACCGGCGATCTCGACATCACCGAGAGCGTCACCATCATGACACCCAGCGGCATCGCGATCATCCAGGCCGGCACGTGCGCGGCCACCGCCGTCGGCTGCGTTGCGCCGAACGCCGGCGTCGATCGCGTACTGCACTTCAACCCCGCCGCCACGACCACTCTCAACATCTTTTTGAACCGAATCACCATTCGTCACGGGAACGTAACCGGCAGCGGCGGCGGCATGCTCTTCGAGGGCACCACGACCGACTCGCCTCCTCCCGGGCACATCCCCGTCATCACGGCGCACGACGTCAGCTTCACCGACAACACCGCGACCGTCGCGGGCGGCGGCATCTGGGCGAGGAACGTCCGCTTCTTCCAGGTCCTCCTGAGCGCACAGGGGATCTCGCGCAACGTGGTCACGGGCGGCGACGGCGGCGGCGCGTATTTCGACAACTGCCAGGTCTCGCCGGGCGGGCCGATCTCGAACAACGAAGCATCGGGCAACGGCGGCGGCGTCTACGTCATCAACAATCTCGCCTCCGCGAAAACGGTGAACTTCGGCGGCATGTTCTCCGCGAATAAAGCAGACCGCGACAACAACGGCATCGGAGACGGCGGCGCGGTCTACATCGGCGCCGGCGGCGAAGCAGGCATCTTCCTGGGCGGCCTGCTCAGCAACACCGCGGCGAACGGCGGCGGAATCGCCAACTTCGGCACCGCTCACGTGCCGAGCGGCCTGATCTCGGGGAATCAGGCGAAGGTGCACGGCGGCGGCATCTACAACTCCGGCACGCTCGACCTCACCAGCGCCATCCTGCAGCTCAATGCCGCGGACAGCGACAACAACACCACCGGCAATGGCGGCGGGTTCTACAACGCGGCAGGCACCGCCACCATCACGCCAGCCGTCGTCGCCAACAGCAGTCAGCCGCCGCTCGTACTGACGTTCAACGGCAACACCGCCCAGAACGGAGGAGGCTTCGCCAGCGCCGGCGGCACGACCAACATCACCACGCTGCAGGCACTGCAGAACACGGCCGACGCGAACGGCGGCGCGTTCTTCATCAGCGGCGGCACGCTGAACATGTGCGAGGTCTACATCTCGAACAACACCGCGGTCTCCGGCTCGGCGATCCACAAAGCGGCCGGGACGCTGGACGTGAATCTCTCCTGGATCTCGGGCAACAACGGCTCGCCGGGCGTGTTCAGCGCCGGCACCGCGCCCGACCTCCAGAACAACTGGTGGGGCTGCGACAACTTTCCGAATGCGGGATCGTGCGAGACCACCAGCGGCGTCCTTGCCGCGAACTACACGCCTCGTCTCGACCTGAGAGCTCTTCCGCCGGCCACCACGATCCTGCCGTCATCATCGTCCGCCGTCACCGCCGATTTCACGCGCAACAGCGCCGGCGCGGCCGTGACGACATGCAGCGGCGAGGCGGCGCCGGTCGTCTTCAAAAACCGGCAGGTGTTGTTCAGCACTCTGCCGGCAGTCATCGGCACGATCGACGTCACCAGCGGCACGCTGGTCAACGGACAACTGACGACGAACTTCACTTCGAACGGAACGCCGGGCACGCAGAACATTCAGCTCAGCTCCGCGGGCGGGATCGAGACCGCATCGATCGTCGTCTCCGCAGGCGCCACCCAGGTCGACCTGCAGGTCGACAAAGGCGTGAACGTTCCTTCCCCGACGGTCGGGCAGAACATCGTGTTCACGGTCACGCTCACGAATCTCTCCGCAAACACCGCCACGAACATCGTCGTGCGCGACATCCTCCCCGACGGCCTGACGTTCGTCTCCGCCAACCTCGGCGCCTACGACAGCGTGACCGGCACCTGGAGCATCGCCTCGCTGAACGGCGGCGCGAACATCGCGCTCACGATCACGGCCACGGTCGAGAACACGGGACCGTTCACCAATACCGCCGAGGTGATCGCGAGCGACCAGCAGGACACGAACACGGGCAACGACACCGACAGTGTCACCGTCACGCCGCTGAAAGCGGACATCTCGCTGGCGATCAATCCGACAAACGCCGGCCACATCGCGATCGGCAACAACGTCACCTTCACCATCACGGTGACGAACGCGAATTCTCCCGACTCGACGGCCGCCGCCGACGTCGACGTGCAGACCGTCCTCGCCAGCGGCGTCGCATACGTCAGCGATACGCCCAGCCAGGGCACTTACAACTCCGGGACCGGCGTCTGGGACGTCGGCTCGGTTCCGATCAATGGAACCGCGACGCTGACGCTGACGCTCACCCCGACCGACACCGTCACGATCGCGAAGAACGTCGACGTACAGGTCATCTCGTCGAGCCAGGGCGATCCCGATTCCGTACCGAATGACGGTGCCGGCGACGAGCGCGTCATCGGTTTCTTCAACAGCACGACGCAGCAGGCCGACCTGGCCATCACCAAGACCGCGAACGCCGGTCCGCACACGGTCGGCGGGAGCGTGACGTTCACGATCACGGTCAGCAACGCCACCAGTAGCAGCCAGCACACGGCCACGAACGTGACCGTCACGGACGTGCTGCCCGCAGGGCTGACCTTCGTCTCCGCCA
>Ga0196978_1000197_pt1 | contig 31678 bp, 26 predicted proteins | sample S3v_2013CmetaG_FD_155491 | JGI IMG/M metagenome (GOLD analysis project Ga0196978, IMG submission 155491) | Soil microbial communities from Anza Borrego desert, Southern California, United States - S3+v_20-13C | ecosystem: Environmental > Terrestrial > Soil > Desert | place: USA: California... | reverse complement strand
CGCCGCTCGGCCGCCTCGCACCTCGCCGTGCAAACCGTAGAAGGCTACGCCATGGTGCACCACGACGAGATCATCCGAATGGAAGCGGAATCGAACTACACGCACATCCACTGCCAGAAAAAAAAATACACCGTGGCGAAATCGCTCGGCAGCTTCGAAGAGCAATTGAACGCGGCGGGCTTCCTGCGCGTACACAGCTCCTACATCGTCAATATGAAGCACGTGCGCCACTACCAGCGCGGCGACGGCGGCTACCTGGTGATGAGCGACGGTGCCTCGGTGGAGGTTTCGCGCAGCCGGAAGAAAGAGCTGCTGCGCGTGCTGCTGGGAGAAGAATAACGAGGGAAATTCCGAAAAATAAAAATTCCAAATCCCAAGCGAAATCGTCTGGGATTTGGAATTTTATTTTTTGGAATTTTTACTCGATCACTACGCGCTTGCTCTGCGCTTTACCGTTGGCGACGACGCGCAGCAGGTACACGCCGGGCGCCAGCTTCTGCTCAGGCGAGTAGCTGTGCGTGAGGCCTGTGACGCTGAACGCGTCCACGCGCTCGCCCAGCATGTTGAAGAGCTCGGCCTGCGCGTTGTCGGCCGCTTCTTCGAGCTGCACCGTGAAGACGCCGTTGCCGGGGTTCGGGAACACGTTGAAGCCGGTCACGATCTCTTCTTCGATCACGCTTCCGTCCTCGCCGAAACGGCAGTCGCTGCACTGAACGCCGTACTGGTAGATCACTTTGCTCTTGCTCGTTTGCGGGCAGCCGGGCGCGGAGACGGTGCGGATGATGCGGTACTTCTCACCGTTGACGAATTGCGCGGCGGGCGAAGTCACGTTGTTCAGCGTCTGGTCATTGTAAGAACCGTTCGCCGCACCATTATAAGGCGCGAAGGCCAGGTTCGGGTTCCGGTTCGAATGCCACCATTCTACGTTCCAGGCGGTGTTGTACAGTCCCGTGCCGCTGATCGCTGCGTAAGGCGAGCTCGTATTCGTTTCCTGCACGTACCAGCTTTCGGTCGTTCCCGTGTGGCTCGGCAGCGCAACCGCCCTGCTGGCCGTCACGCTGAAGTAGCCCGTGCTGGGCGTGTTCTGCGTGGGCGACACGGTGAAATCAGGTTCGGTGTTCACGTTCGTCACGACCACGCTGACGGAAGTCGAGCAGCCGTAGGCATTCGTCACGGTCAACCCGAGCCCGCCCTGATAGCTTGCCGGCGTATTCACGCAATTGGTGGTGCCGAGAATGGTGGGCGCGCCGTTGAGCGAATATGTCCAGTGGCTCACGTATTCCGTATTCACCAATCCCTGCGCGCAGAAATAACCCTGCGTGGTGCCGCAGGTGAGCGTGTTCCCGCTGATCGTCGGGCTCGGGTATTCCGAATAGTACATCAGCGATGAAGTGGTCACCCAGCCGTTGGTCGGGGAAAGAATGTTCAGCTGGATGAGGTAATACTGGCCGCACACCATGCCGTAGTTCCAGCCCGCTACCCACTCCGTAGAGTTCGGCGCGCCGGACACCGTGCCGGAGGACATCACCGAAGAGCCGGGGTTGCCCCACTGGTCGCTGTTGAGGATGCTGTAGGAATACGCGGTAGGCGTGGGATCGCTTTTCAGCAGTTTCGTCCAGGAGATGCCGAACGAGATGTACTGCCCGCAGCAAACGCCTGCAGGTGCGGTCAGCACCGGCACCTGTGCCGAGGCCGAGAGCCCGAAGAAGCTCATCAGTAATGCAAAAAGTAGCTTTTTCATAGTGGTAGGTTTTTATGTTTGAGCTTAAAACTACTTCCGCCGCCTCCCGGTAATCAAGGAGAATTGCGTAATCCGCAGGATTCGTTTTTAACCGGCAGGTATGCGGAGTAATTGACAGGAAGAGTTCTGCGTCTTTCCTTATATTCGTTAGCAACCAAATTTTTTTTCCCATGCGCCTTTCTATCCCGGGCATTCTCGCGATCACGTTCCCGCTTTGCGCAAGCGCGCAGGAAAAATTCGGGCAGGCCGAGCCTTCGGAGCTGATCAGCATTTCCGTTTCCACCGGCAACGCCGGGCAGCTTCACGACATGCTGGAAAATTATTTTTACGTCAGCGGAAATTTCGGCATGGACGATTCGAACGTGAGCGAGGACAAGGAGCGCAGCTGGCGCGCGGACATCGGCGGCTTCGCGCTGCCGTTCCTGCTGGTGGAAGCGGGCTACGGGCAATATGCGCGGAACTACAACCTGCTGAACAACCCGGTGTTCACCTACACGCCTGCGCAGCCGAGCGGGCCCGAGCGCTGGTGGGAGAACAAGGTCACGCAATCGTATAAGGAATATGCGCTCGGCGTTTCGTTCTGCAAGCGCTGGACGCGGGCCTGGGCTTTCGGCGGGCCGCGCGTGACGCGTTACGCGGTGTCGGATTACGTGATGAACGGGCATTTGCGCGATTACGATCTCTCCGGCGCGCTGGTGAGGGAAACGTATACGACGAATACGATCGGCGGCGGGAAGCTTTGGGATTTCGGCGTGCAGGCGGGCGGCGGCTTCCGCGTGTACCGTTCCGCCTCGCTGTTCTGCCGCGTCTCCGCCGGATTTTTACAGGGAAAGTTCGGAGACACTTACCGCTCGGAAAGCTACGACGTTTATCCTACCGCGACCGAAACGTTCAGCTGGGAAACTCCGAAGACGATGAAGATCTCGCATTTCTCCGGCGTCGAGCTGGGCGCGGGCATCAACGTCATGCTTTGGCCGATCGAGCCGAAAGGAAAAGCGGATTGTCCCGCGCCGCCGAGCTCCGCGCACTGAGGAGCGGGGAAGCTGTTCAGGCGATTTGGTTAAATTTGTTTCTCACGCATACGCATTCACTCCAGCGCCATGCCGAAGATCCATTACCGGTACAACTCGAAAACGCTGACCTACGAGCCCGCGGAAACACCGCTGCGCGTGAAAATATTTCGCGTGGTGTCGTTCCTCGGCACGGCTTCGGTGATCGGCGCGGTTTCGGTCTTCATCGCTTTCCGCTACGGCTCGCCGAAAGAGAAGCAGATGCAGCGCGAGATGGAGCAGATGCGCCTGCAGTACGAATTGCTGAACAAGCGCCTCGACGACATGTCGGCCGTGCTGGAGGACATGGAGCAGCGCGACGACAACATCTACCGCACCATTTTCGAAGCGGAACCGATCCCCGATGAGATCCGCAAAGCGGGTTTCGGCGGCGCCGAACGCTATAAAGATCTCGAGCATTTCACGCATGCCGACGTGATGGTGCAGGTGAACCAGCGCGTGGATCAGCTCTCGAAGCAGATGTACATCCAGTCGAAATCGTACGACGAGGTGATCAAGCTCGCGCGCAACAAGGCGGCCATGCTCACGGCCATTCCCGCCATCATGCCGATCTCGAACAAAGACCTGCGCCACGCGCCCTCCGGCTTCGGCTGGCGCACGCATCCCATTTACAAAACGCAGGAGTTCCATCCCGGCATGGACTTCGCCGCCCCGCAGGGCACGGAGATCTACGCCACCGGCGACGGCGTGATCGAAAAAGCCGACGATCGCGCGCAAGGCTACGGCCAGCACGTGGTGATCAATCACGGCTTCGGCTACCGCACGCTGTACGGGCACATGAGCAAGATGGCCGTGAAAGAAGGACAGAAAGTAAAACGCGGCCAGCTGATCGGCTACGTGGGCAGCACCGGCTTGTCGACCGCACCGCACGTGCACTACGAAGTGTTCAAGAACGGCGAGCGCATGAATCCCATCAACTATTATTACAACGATCTCACCCCCGAAGAATACCAGCGCCTGATCGAGATGTCGGCGCAATCGTCGCAGTCGTTCGATTGATCACTCCTGGGCGCATCCTTGCTTGTCACCCTGAGCGCAGCCGAAAGGTGACAACGTACTTCATGCAATCGTATTAGTACTTACTCGTCCCCCTTCGACTGCGCGCAGGGTGACAAGTATTCTTTAACTTCGCTCTATGCCTTTCAAAGAGCCGGAAGCCGTCAAGCTGTACTACTCCATCGGGGAAGTGGCGAAGCTGTTCAACGTGAACGCTTCGCTGATCCGGTTCTGGGAAAAAGAATTCGATATTCTTCGCCCGCACAAGAACAAAAAAGGCAACCGCCTGTTCACACAGGACGACGTGGACAACCTGCGGATCATCTACCACCTCGTGAAAGAGCGCGGCTACACGCTGCAGGGCGCAAAGGACAAGCTGAAGCAAAATAAGTCGGACACGATCAACACCGTGGAGATGGTGCGCACGCTGGAGAAAATAAAATTCTTTCTCCTGGAGCTGAAAAAAGAGATCTGATCTTGCCGCGCGCAAATCCGAAATCGCAAATCCGAAAATCCGAAATTAGAATGGCTCTTCCTCCCGCACGCCGCCCGCAACCAACCCGCCGCACGCCGCCGCCCGGCCGCCGCCCCGCGTCTGCCGCACCCGACGCGCCGCCGAATCCCTTTTTCATCTTCCTCACGCAGCGCCGCAACACGCTCATCATCGCCGCGCTCAACCTGCTCGTCTTCGCCCTCGCCATGGCCGACCGCTACGGCCCCCTCAGCGCAACGACCGAAAAAGTGCAGCGCGTGGATACTTTCGCGCAGGAATTCATCACCGACAAATCCCAATTCCCGATCGCCGAAGAGCATTATTTCGTCAGCAGCAAATTGATCGGGCAAGACCTCACCGTTCACCGCACCATGAGCGGCTCGCCGCTGAAATACACCGTCGCGGGCGAGCCTGCGGAGCAAACGCACGAGCCTTTTCATCACCGCTACTCCTACATCGAGCTGCAATACCTCTGCGGCGCGATCGGCCTGCTGCTGCTGGGCCTGCGAAAAATGAAATCGGAAGTTTCGCTGTTCGCGAATGCGATGGGGATCGTGTTCTTTATGACGAGCGTGTTCGTGCTGCTGTTTAATTGAGCTATTCGGCAGCAGGCCTGCCGGCAGCCGTAAAAAAATCGCGCAGCAGCCGCCCTGTTTTTGATGAATCGTTTTTCGCTGTCCGGCGCAGCTCCTTTTCGTAATAGGTAAAACAAGCCAGGACCGGATCTTCTGCGGTCAAAAGCAGTTGCACAAATTCACTGCCTTTACAAAACACATATTTTTCCTTTTCAACCGACCAGTTCCAGCGCGCATCGAAAACCGGACTTTGAAATACCCGTTCCAGGCTTTCCGCGTCCGATTGATGATCATCCACCTGCAACAAGTAAGAATAGCTCATCCGGATCGTGTCTGAATTGATCGTGCACAGCATGCTCTCGATGTTGTCCTGCGAAGAAAAATAGGAGAGCCCGCAAGACCATTCCCAGGCGGGAACGTGCAGCGCCAGTTTCCAGCGACCGTTCACATATTTATGCACAGCAAGTGAGCCGCTGCCGTAGCAGGTTCCCCAGCCGCGGTCGTAATAATAGATGATCTTTTCGCGAGGCAGAATGGTGAATGAATCGATCGGGATACCGCGGCTGGATTGCGGAAGCACCGCTTCCAGCAGCCAGTTGTTCGCATTTTTTCGAAACAAATAACCAAATGTAATGTGCCTTTTCCCGTGCATAGTAAGCAATGCTTCGTTCACACCGTCCTCATCGAAGTCGACTTCCTGTACTAAATAATGTATCGAATCAGCACCAACCGATCCCATGTGTCCCTGCATCCGGCAAGGCAAACGTTTTGCGTCTATCTGCCCTTTTCTTGTTTTCAGAAACGACTGCACCCAAACGTTCGGAAAATAAATCGGGTGTTTTACCGATACCGGCTCAAGAAAAGCCTCCAGCTTTTCATCCAACCGGACAGAGCGGCTGGTAAAGGAGCAATTGCCGGGCACAATATTCCAGTTCGTATTGGAAATCGCATCCTTCATGAATGTGTCTTTGCCGACCACATACCCGCCGGCAAACTCCAGCACGGTCAGCGTATCGAAAACATAATTGGCAAAGCGCCACACCGGCCCGCAAGGCTCGGATGCAGGAGGGCATTCATAACAGGCAACCGTATTTGCCTCCGGAAGACTGCCTGTTGTTTTCCTCTCCGCTTCGGCACACGCGCAGAAAAAGATCAGCGCAAAAAGAAAAAAGAAAATCCTGCTCACCCTCCAAAATTAGCGGCAGCGAATGACAAGCAAATCGCATTTCAATAAGTGTCCTGAATTTTCGAGCAGCGCTACACCCTCACCCCCACCACGCACACATCATCCACCTGCTCCAGCTCGCCGCGCCAGGCCTCGAAGGTGCGCTCCAGGATCTCCCGCTGCTCGGATAAAGGTTTGTGCGCGACGCTCCGGATCAACTCCTTCAGCCGCTTCGTCTTGAATTTTTTCCCTTCGGGCCCGCCGAACTGGTCGCTGTATCCGTCGGTGAAAAGGTAGAACGTGTCGCCGGGGCTCAGCTGCAGCACGTGGTTGCGGAATTCTTTTTTCTCCGTGTATGCGCCGCCGAGGGAGCAACGGGAAGCTTCGTACTCTTTCAGTTCGCCGTTCTGCACCACGAGCAGCGGACGGAAAGCGCCGGCATACTGCAGCGTGCGCGTCAGCGGCGACCAGGCGCAGAGCGCGATGTCCATGCCGTCTTTATTATCCGTGTCGCCGGTCTGCTTCAGGTGGCGCTTCAAACCTTCATCGATAAAATTCAGCGCGCTGGTGCAGTCGTTCACTTCGGGACTGCGCGCAGCCTGGTTCAGGTAATCGGTGCCGACGAGGCTCATGAACGCGCCGGGCACGCCGTGTCCCGTACAATCCGCGACGGCAATGACGTTAAGGCCTTCGGTGCTCGTCTGCGCCACCCAGTAAAAATCGCCGCTCACGATGTCTTTCGGCTTGTAGAGCAAAAAGCTGTCGGGGAACAGCGCGCGGACCTGCGCGGGCTCGGGCAGCACCGAGCGCTGGATGCGCTGCGCGTAGCGGATGCTGTCGGTGATATCCTTGTTCTTCGATTCGATCTCGTCGTACGCGGCTTGCAGGCGGCCTTTCGAGCGCTGGTTCTCGAGGTAGCGCAGGATGACGAACACGAGCACCAGCACGAGCACCAGGGCCACGCCGCCGATGAGGAAGGTGCGCGTTCTTCCCCGCGCGTCGTCGGCCGCACGCAACAGGTCGGTCTCGCGCTGCTTCTGCTCCAGCTCCTGGATCGTGCGCGTCTGCACCTCGCTGTCGTATTTCGCGCGCAGCTCGCCGATCTTCTGCGCCTTCTCCTGGTTGTACATCGAGTCGTGCACGTCGAACAGCAGCGTATCGTAATAATAGGCTTTCATGAAATTGCCCAGTCCCGCCTCCGCTTTCGCCAGGTGAGAGATGCTTTCTTCCTGCACGCCCAGCGAGCCGATCTCCACCGCCACGCGCTGCGCCTCTTCGAGCAGCGGAACGGCTTCGCCGTATTTTTTCTGCTGAACGTAGGTGCTGCCCAGCGCCGCCAGCGTGGAGGCGATGCCGCGCTTGTCGTTGATCTCGCGCCGGATCGCCAGGGCCTTGCGCAGGTGATCCACCGCGATGGAATACTGCCGCATGTCGCGGTAGATGAGGCCCATGTTGTTCAGGTTGATCGCGATGCCTTTCCGGTCGCCCGATTCCTCTTTCTGCCGCAGCGCGATCTCATAATAGTACAGCGCGGAATCCAGCATCTTCATGTTGTAAAATGCTACGCCGATGTTGCTGTTCGAGCTGCCCAGCTCGCGCTTGCTGGCGCCCGATTTTTCTTTCATCTGCAGCGAGAGGCGGTAATAGTTCAGCGCTTCTTTGTATTCCGACTGGTTGAGGTAAACGTTGCCGAGATTGTTGTACGCGAAGGAGCGCGCGCGATCGTCTTTCCTGCGTTCGGCGATGTTCAGCGCTTTCAAATGCGCCTTCTGCGCCTCGTCGAAATAACCCTGCTCGGTGTGCACCAGGCCGAGCGTGGTGTAGGCGTTGCCCAGCGTAGCCGAATCTTTGATCGCTTCTTTGATGGCGAGCGCCTGCCGCGTGTATTTCAGCGCCGCTTCGTACGAACCGATGTCGTGGTAGCCGCGGCCTACGTTATGCAGGGCTTTGCTCAGCAGTATCGAATCGCCGAGCGCTTCGCATTCGCTCAGCAGCTGCAAATATTCCGTGATCGCCTCGCGCGTCTTGCCCGCCGCCGAAAGCGCGCCGGCGTAGCTCTGCTGCACTTCGATGCGATCGCGCTGCGGGGCATTGGGCTTCAGCTCGATCCTGGCCCTTTTTGCGTAATGCAGCGCGGAGTCGGATTTGTTGCCGAAGTAATACGTGCTGATTTGCGCGTACACTTTCGCCTTGTCCTGCCCCGGCTTGTCCAGCAGCGCGCGGAGGCTGTCGAGCTTCGCCTGCGCGGGGAGCAGCAGGGAGCTGAAAAGCGCCAATAAAAACGTGATGTGACGCAGCTTGGACATCGCAAAAAAACAGCCCCGACATGAAGAAACTCAGTTTCCGGATGCCGGGGCCGCAGGAAGTTTTCGTATGGTGATTACTCTTTGTAGAGAATGTAGTGCTTCACCAGCTCGAACGCCGGCCCGCCTTCCGTACCCTGCTTCAGCTCGAATTTTTCGCTGACCCTTTTAAAGCCGGGCAGCTCGATGCGCGCTTCGTAGTTCCTCGCGCCGTCGAGCTCCACTTCATAGTTGCCCGAAGCGCTGCTCGTCGCCGAGCCCACTTTGGCGCCGCTTTCGTCGTAGATCACCACGTCGGCCACTACCGCTTTCCCGTTGCCGTCGAACACGGTGCCGCGCAGCACGGATTTGGGAATGGGCATTTTTTCTTTCGGCTTCACCAGCTCGCTGATGTCCACGATCCAGATGTCGCGGTCGCCGAGCGTGCCTTCGCGGTCGCTGGCGATGTACGCTGTTTTCCCGTCGGGCGCGATGTGGAAAGACGTTTCGTTGTTGATCGTGTTGACCGGGTAGCCCATGTTCACGGGCTTGCTCCATTTGCTGCCGTCCCAGGTAGACTTGAACACGTCGTAGCCGCCCATGCTGCCGGGACCGTTCGAGCAGAAGTACATCGTTTTTCCATCGGGCGCGAAAGACACGCCGCCTTCGTCGTACTCGCTGTTAATGTCAGCGCCGGCGTTGTTGGGCTTGGCCCAGTCGCTCTTGCCTACTTTATCCGCGATCCAGATGTCGCCGCGGCCGTAACCTTTCTGGTTGTTGTACGGCAGATCCTGCCCGCGCTCGCTGATGAGATAGAATTTGCTGCCGTCCGGGGCCAGCACGCCGCCGTCCTCGAAATAGCTCGTGTTGATGATCTTGCCCATGTTGCGCGGGCCGCCCCATTTGCCCGAGGAGCTGCGCTTGGAAACAACGATGTCGCCGCCTGAGCTGCCCGATTCGGGATCGTTCTGGTAGATGAAGAGCTGCTTGCCGTCGGGAGAGATGCTGCACACCGCGTCGTAGCCGGGCGTGTTCACCGAGCCTTTGATCAGCTCCGCTTCGTTCCACGATTGCTTCTCCGCATTCCAGGCGGCCATGTAAATGTCTTCGAAATATTTGCTGTCGCCTTCCTTGTCGATCTGCGACGTTTTCCCTTCGGGGCGGCGCGAGCTGAAGATCATCATGCTGCCGTCGGGCAGCAGGTTCGGGCGCTTGTCGTCGTAAGGGCTGTTCACCGTGGGGCCGACGTTGGTGACGGTGACCTTGAGCGGTTTCGCCATCAGCGCTTTTGCGTTGTTGCACTGCGAGAGGTAATACTCGGCTTCCTTCAGCTTGCTCTCGGCCGTGGTGATGGACTTGTAGCTGTTGAGCGCTTCGATGGCTTTGTCCGTCATGCCTTTCACCTGGTAGGTGCGGCCGAGCATCAGGTTGAGGTCGGGGTGCGCGGTGGAGGAAAGTCCTTTGGCTTTCTCCAGGCTTTCCAGGGCCTCGTCGTATTGCTCCATGGCGAAATAGCATTCGCCGACGTGGTAGGCTAAGACCGGATCGTTGGGCTTGTTGGCCTGCACTTCCTTGTAAAGGTTCAGCGCTTTGACGTAATCGCCGCCGTTGTAGGCCTGGCTCGCGTTGAAAAGCTTGACCTGGTCGCCGCTTTTATCCAGGATGCTCGGCTGCGCGAAAGCCTGCAGGGAGAAGAAAAAAACAGCTGCGCAGAGAAGAATGTTCTTCATAAGATGTAAGGCTGATCTATGAGGATAACAAATATAATGAACGCGCGGGAACTGGCGAAAAAAGGGCGTTTTTTGGGGGAAAGGGAAGCACGTTCGCGCGAAAGAGCCGGTGCGTGAGCATGATCGTTCAAAGCGACAAGCCTTTGATCTTTTCCAAAAACAGCTCGAGCCCCTTTCTCTTCTCCTTATCCAGCGGGTAGCTGATCGCCTCTTTCAAATAACGCGCCGCGTCGAAATTTTTCGTTCCCGTTTTTTCCTGCTGCAGCATCTCGTCGATGTGCGTCACGCCGTAAGAAAGCGCTTTGTCGAATTGTTCGAGAAAATCGTTGTGGAGCAAAACCGTGCTCACCCAGGCGGCGAAAACGAAAGGGAGGCCCGTGAGCGCGATCCATTCTTCCGCGAGATCGAATTCGTACGCGAACTTTCCGTTCATCGCAAAAGTGCGGTCGCCGATCACTACGCCCGCGGAAGCCCCGGCGATGCGCTGCTCGAACCCTTCGGCTGCATGCTGCCAATGCGGACTGATCTTCCAGCGCTCTTTCGCCAGCACGCGCGCCAGCATGACCGAGGTGCGCGATTGATGATCGAGCCAGACGGTTTCGATCTTTTCGAGCGGGACCTCGCTGTACAGCTTCACGCTCTGCACGGGGCCTGCCGCGCCGATGCAGTAATTGGAAATGATGGAATAGCTTTTCAGCAGCGGCAGCACCGCCACCGGCACCAGCCCGATCTCCGCTTCACCTTCCAGCAATTTGCGCGCGCATTCCGAAGGCACGTCCAGCGAAAGCGAAACACCCGGAACACCGCAGGTTTTTATGCCGTGCAGGAAAGGCTTGGTGTTCAAATAAGAGACCGCGGAAATGCGCATCGATTTCGGATTTGCGATTTCGAATTTCGGATTTATTCTTATTCCAAATCCGAAATCCGAACTCGCAAATCCGAAATAGCTAGGGTTGTGCGGCAGGTGGTGCGGAGGCGCGCGCATCCTCCTCCATCGCTTCCAGCGAAGCCAGCGTGGCGGCCGTGACGGAAAGAATGGGGCCGATGCTGATGCCGACGAAAGGAATGAGCAAAAGCAAATTGAACACGATGCCGTTGCCGATCGCGATGCCTTTGTGCTTCCGGATGAAGCGCGTGCTCTGGCTGATCTTCATGCGGTGCCGCTCGCAGGTGTAATCCATCATGCTGAAGCCGAGAAAATACGAAGCGAGAATATAAAGGAAAGGCGCCAGCAAGATCCCGAACAGCCAGCCGACGCCGGGCAGCCAGGCGATGAGCGTGCAAAGCAAAATAACGCCGAGCTCGATGAACAGATTACGCAGCGCGATGAGAATGCCCCGCAGGATATCTTTCAGCAGCTGCCCAAAGTCGAAAGGAAACGTTTTCATGCTTTTCACTTCCTCGATGCGCTCGGAGAGATAAGCCAGCACCGGGGAAAGAATGATCAGCAGGATATATTTGTAAATGATGTTGTAGATGAAAAAGAAGATCAGCCCGAAGGTGAAGCCGAACACCCAGCCCGCCGCATCCTTCACCCAGCCGCCCCACCAGCCCGCGCCCGGCAGGTCGTTGAGCCCCAGCCAGTCCATCACCTGGTCCATCATCCAATCCTTTAGCGCCACGTACGACAGCACGCCGAGAAAGAAGATGGCGATCGCGATCAGTACCGGGTAAATGAAATAGAACCAGAGGTTGTGACGGAAAAGGAAAACCAATGCGTCCGCATGCGAGCTGAAGCCGCGTCCGAGATCTTTGAAGAAGGCCATAGCGGTGGTTTTTGCAAAGAAACGAAAGTTGCGGGTACTTCTCGACTTCGCTCGAATTGACTTGACTTCGTTTACGTTGGTCCACCGGCAATTCGAGCGAAGCCGGGAAGTACTAAAAACAAGCAGCCCGGCAGTACGTACCGCCGGGCTGCATTTTTGAAAAAATAATTTTTTACTCGATCACAACGCGCGTATTTTCCGTCTGATCACCCACGGTCACCTGCAGCAGGTACATGCCTTTGGCGAAACCGCTCAGGTCGAGGGGCAGGTTCTGGTTGCCGCTGAGCTCGCCGTAGTTGCGATCGGCGATCACTTTGCCGGTGACGTCGCGCACCACCATACGCACTTCTTCCTGTCCTGCGATGTTCAGGCTCACCGTGCTCGTGCCGTTGCTCGGGTTCGGGTACACGTTCACGAGCGCGTCGGGCTGCGGGAGGGGCGTGATGCCGGTGATCGAAGTGCCGGCGATGTAGCCGTTCGAAACCGCTTCGGCGATCGTGGTCTTCGAGCCGTTGTCGATGTCGCCGGCGGGATCGATGAGCATGCCGATGATGTGGATCTCGTTCTCGTCCCAGCCTGCGGGCAGCACGAAGGTGAAGTTGAACGTGAATACGTTGCCTACGTTCACCACCGAGGGGAACGCGCTGGCGTAGCCGTTGAAAGAGGGCGAGATCTGGCGCGCCACGAAATCATACACCATCTGCGCGGCGGGAACCGGGTTGGGCAGGGTTTCATAACCGCCCATCACGCCGTTGCTTCCGCCGGCATAGTAGTTCGTCTGGGCATAGCCGCTGCCCGTGCCGGTCACGTTGTCTTCCGTGAGCACGCAGGCCACTTTGTAGTTGTTGTTCGCGGCCATGGCGAAGTTGTAGGTCAGCGATACGTCGAGCGTGCGCGTGGTGGCGTTCCAGTTCGCGCCGTTCTGGATGGCGGCGTGCGGAGCGACGGTGACGCGCTGCAGGAAGTCCGGCTCGATCGCGGAAGGATCGATCTCGGGCAGGCGGTCGATGAGCGCGGAAGGATAACCCGCGATCAGCCCGCCGATAGCCGCATCGTAAGCGGCGTGCACCATCGGGTCGTTGTTGTGCACGGCGACGCCGGCGAAGAAATCGCTGTACTTGTTCTCCATCATGTCCATGAACACAGCGCCGCGCGGGCACCAGCCGCACCAGGTGCCGGTAGCTTCTTCTACTACGACCACTTTGTCGGCGGCAGGCACGACCGGGTTGATCGTGATCACTTTCACGTCGTCGGAAGCGTCACCGTCAGCGCCCATGCCGTTCACGTTCGAAACCGTGGCGGTCATCGGCATCGAGCCGGCCACCAGGGTCACAGGCGTAGTTACCGTCACCGTGTACGTCGCGAGCGAAGCGATGTTCACGCTGCTGACGGTTTGGTTCTGCGTGCCGCTGTTGTAGTTCAGCGAAAGGTCGAAAGACGTGATGGGCGAGGTGCCCAGGTTGCGGATCACCACTTGCGGCGTCACTTGCTGCGTGGCGAGCGCGGTCGCGTTGGCGATGTTGATCGCGGCGCCGTTGAGCGCGGGCAGCGTGTACGCGGTGTACACGAAAGCTACGTCATCCACCCAGAAGCCCGACTGGTTGTTCCCGCCCTGCGCCGTAAGGTTCGAGGGGAAAATGTCGATCGAGGCGATCTGGTTCTGCGTGTTGGCGAAGCTGCCCTGGAACACGTTGTTGATCGAGAGCGCCCAGGTGTTCGTGTTCAGGTTGATGTCGAAGCGGATGTTGAACCACTGGTTCGTCGGGTACGTGGTGGTGAGGAACGTGCCGTCGGTGTTGGAGAGCTTCAGCGCGCCGGTCTGCGTCATGTAGCATTCGATGGCCCAGACCTGGCCGATGACGGAGTTCGCCTGGAAGTTGAAGTAGGCGCCCTTGTTGGTTTCCACGAACATGTCCATCTCGTAGAGGAACGTGCCCGTGTTGTATTGCCCGCCGAAAGGCAGCACCACGTCCTGCGGTCCGCCGGTCGACGACGTCGAGGAGAAATAAACGGATTGGGTTCCGCTCGAAGAGTTGTTGTTGACCACCTGCACGTCTTCCGGTCCGCCGGTAGTGCCGCTCCAGGTCGTCCAGTTCGGCGACACGCTGCCGATGTAATTGCCGACGCTGTAGCTTTCGAAGTCGTCGGTGAAAGCGGTTTGCGCGTTGGCTGCCGTCGTGCCCAGCAGCAGCGCGGTAAAGCAAGCCGCGAGTGTAGATTTGGTCATGGTTGGATTTTTTGTTTCAGTACCAAATATACGAAAGCCGGGGTAACGGGGGATTGGACGATTGGAATGGAATGCTGAACAGAATGAGGTGTAAATCGAAGTTCCATTATTGATGCGCTGTGCGCGCATCACCGCGATCGCTCGTTCAGCACGCGGTCGAAGGCGATGCGAAACCAGGCCGTATAGTTTTCCGGCTGCGTTTGCAATTCTTTTCGGATCGCTGGCGGTGCGATCCATTTCCATTCGGAAACCTCTGCAGGATCGGGCTGCGGAGCCATGTCGCATTCGCCGAAGAGGACGTGATCGAATTCGTGCTCGGTGAGACCTTTGTCGAGAACGGCTTTGTAGATGAAGGTGAAGGCGGGGCGCAGCTCGCAGGCCATTCCCATTTCTTCCTGCAAACGTCGCGCGGCGGCGGCGGGGACGGTTTCGCCGGGGCGCGGGTGGCTGCAGCAGGCGTTCGTCCAGAGTCCGCCCGAGTGGTATTTTTCTCCGGCGCGGCGCTGCAAAAGCCACTCGCCTTTCGAATTAAAAATGAAAACGGAGAACGCGCGATGCAGCACGCCCTTCAGGTGCGCTTCCTGTTTTTCCATCAGGCCGATTTCATGATCCCGATCGTCGACGAGGATCACTTTTTCAGGCGTTTGCATCGTGTCGTGAATTGCAGCGAAGGTACGAATTGCCAAGGCGGCGTTCGGAAGAAAAAGGCAGGTTTCAATTCTCAAATCTGAACCGTGCGTTTTCCTACCTTTACCCTTTCTTTTCCAAAACCCATGAGTTTAAACAGCCTCACGGCCATCTCCCCCGTCGACGGGCGCTACCGGGCGCAGACCCAGGAGCTCGAAGCTTTTTTCTCCGAAGCGGCGCTCATTCGCTACCGCCTGCAGGTCGAGACGGAATATTTCATCGCGCTTTGCCGGATCCCGCTGCCGCAGCTTGCGGATTTTCCGCACAACGGGTACGAGAAATTGCGCGAGCGCCTCGTCAGCCGCTTCACGCTCGAGGATGCGGAAGCCGTGAAGACGATCGAGAAGACGACCAACCACGACGTGAAAGCCGTGGAATATTTCATGAAGGAACGCTTCGACGAGCTCGGCCTTTCGCAATGGCGCGAGTTCATTCACTTCGGGCTCACTTCGCAGGACGTGAACAACACGGCTACGCCGCTGCTGCTGAAAGAAGCCTGGGACAAAGTAATGCTGCCGCTGTACGCGAAGACGATCGAGAAGCTGGAAGGTTTTGCGGTCGAATGGAAAGACGTCACCATGCTCGCGCGCACGCACGGCCAGCCCGCCTCGCCCACGCGCCTCGGCAAAGAGATCCACGTGTTCGTGGAGCGTTTGCAGGTGCAGCTGGAGCAATTGAAGCGCATTCCTTTCTCCGCGAAATTCGGCGGCGCGACGGGAAATCTCAACGCGCACCACGTCGCGTACCCGCAAACCGACTGGAGAAGCTTCGGCAACAGTTTTGTTTCCTCGCTGGGGCTGCAGCGCTCGCAGTTCACCACGCAGATCGAGCATTACGACAACATGGCCGCCTTCTTCGACGGCATGAAACGCCTGAACACCATTCTCATCGATCTCGACCGCGACATGTGGGCGTACATTTCGATGAATTATTTCCGCCAGAAGATCAAAGCGGGAGAAGTCGGCTCATCGGCGATGCCGCACAAAGTGAACCCGATCGATTTCGAGAATTCCGAAGGCAATCTCGGTCTCGCGAACGCATTGTTCGAGCATCTTTCCGCGAAGCTGCCCGTCTCCCGCCTGCAGCGCGACCTCACCGATTCCACCGTGCTGCGCAACATCGGCGTGCCCCTGGCGCACACGCTTATCGCGCTCAAATCGCTGCACAAAGGCCTGGACAAGCTGCTGCTGAACAAAGACGTGATCGCGAAAGATCTCGAAGACAACTGGGCGGTCGTTGCCGAAGCGATCCAAACGATCCTGCGCCGCGAAGGTTATCCGAATCCGTATGAAGCGTTGAAAGGATTGACGCGCACGAATGAGGCGATCACGGAGAAGACGATGCGCGATTTTATCGAGACGCTGGATGTGCCGGAAAATGTCAAAGCGGAGCTGAAGAGGATCACGCCGCATAATTATACAGGGATTTAAAATGAACCGCGAAGGCACGGAGAAACACGGAGACTCCATTCTTCCCTGTGGCCCCCTGTGTCCTCCCTGTCTCCATGGTAAAAAAGCGCGTTGCTGATGTTCGTCTCCGGCTTCACCATCGTCCGCAACGCCATCCAATTCGATTACCCGGTCGTCGAAGCCGTTCGCTCCATTCTTCCGCTGTGCGATGAAGTCGTTGTCGCTGTCGGAAATTCCGAAGACGATACTTTAAGCCTCGTCAAATCCATCGGCTCCGAAAAGATCCGCATCATCGAAACCGTGTGGGATGATTCGTTGCGCGAGGGCGGGCGCGTGCTGGCGCTGGAGACGGATAAAGCGTTCGCGGCGATCTCCGGGAAAGCGGATTGGGCGTTTTACATCCAGGCCGATGAAGTGATCCACGAGCAGTACCATCCCGCCATCCGCGAAGGCATGCAGCGCTGGAAGGACGAGAAAAATGTGGACGGACTGCTGTTCGAGTACCTGCACTTTTACGGCTCGTATGATTTCGTCGGCGATTCGCGGCGCTGGTACAGGAACGAGATCCGCATCGTGCGCAACGACAAGAACATTCATTCGTACCGGGATGCGCAAGGCTTTCGAAAAGCGGACGGATCGAAGCTGCGCGTGAAAAAAATTCCTGCGAAAGTTTTTCATTACGGCTGGGTGAAGCCGCCCGAGAAGCAGCAGGCGAAGCAGGAATCGTTCCACCGCATGTGGCACGACGATGAGTGGATGAAAAAGAACGTGCCGCAAGCTTCCGCTTTCGATTATTCGCAGATCGATTCGCTCGCCCGCTTCGAAGGCACGCACCCGGAAGTGATGCAGGAACGCATCCGCCGCAGGAACTGGTCATTCGATTTCGATCCCACGCAGAAAAAGCTCTCGCTCAAATCCCGCCTTTCCATGCAGTTCGAAAAAGCGACCGGCTACCGGATCGGCGAATACAAAAATTACATTCTCATTTGAATGCCCTACGCCCTCGTCGCCCGCTCGGAGCAGCAGCTTGTTTTCCGGCAGAATAAGAGCTACGGGAATTTCTCGCTGCTCTTCGTGATCGTCTCCGCTGCTTTTTTCTGCATCGGGCTTGCAGGGACTTTTCTCACGGACAGCGGCACTTTTCATCGCAGCTTTTTCATCGTTTTCGCCGTGGTCGCCGGCGTGCTGCTGCCGATGGGCTTCATCATTCCCCGCTTGCGCGCCCGCTTCGAGCCGGATGCGATCATTTTCGACAATGAAAACGGCCGCGTGGAGATCGTCCAGGACAAGGCCGGCACGCAGCGCGCTTTCATCCGCTACGAAGAGATCGCGCGCTTCGGCATCCGTGAAGAAAAGCAAAGCGCTTCCGGCAGTACGACCGTATCGTCGCGCTCATCTTACCGTTTCGTCGTGCACTTCCTGAAAAAAAACGGCGGAACCTGGGACCTGCTCGACACGATGGATCAAAGCGCCGCGCAGCGGCTGTTCGAAACGCTGCGCGAAAGCGTGAAGCTGGAAAAGCCGTCAAGGCCTGCGCGCACGGAGCTCAGCGAAAAGCTGCAGCCGGGCGAGCCCGGCGGGGAAAGCAGCCTGCGCTGGAGCAATCCCGCTTTCGGGCCGCTCGTTGTTTTTCTTTGCATCGCGGGGCTGATCGGTTTCGTGCTGTCGTTTTTCTGGAGCACCGTCACCGGCATGTTCGGTGATAAACCTGACGTGTTCTTCATGGTCGTGCTCGGCTTTATCGGTTTCGTATTCGTGCTGGTGATCGCCGGGAACCTGTGGAAGCTCATCAGGGATGCGCGCACGCGTTACGGCATCGCGGTCGGGCCCCGCGGCTTCCGCTATTTTGAAGAAAGCCCCTCGGGGAAGCTGCGCAAGGAGCGCGCTTACAAGCTGGAAGAAATTCGCGGCGTGGTGTTTCACTTCCTGCACAACAAGCGCGATTCTTCTGTTTATATTCTTCGCGAAGAAGAATTCGAGATGCACCGCAAAATGCAGGAAGGCGCTGTTTCCTTCAGCGATGCGCTCAAGATGCTCCGCGCTTCGCTCAACGAGCTGCGACTGCCCCTGGGCGCGTTCAATTGCACCGAGCGCCTGCAGATCGAAAACTGGATCCGGGAAAAGATCGCGAAGCGCACCGGGAAGAACGACGGCACGCTCTGACTACAGCGAGCGGAAATACGTGATCAGGTCCGTCGACGGAATATTTTTCTCCACGCCCAGCTCGCGCATCATCGTTACCAATTGCCCGCGGTGAAAGGTGCTGTGGTTCATGCAATGCATGACGATCTCCCCGTTCTTCGAGCGGAAAGCATCGCCTTTCAGATTTTTGTACGCGCATTCCTGCCCGAAGAAAGCTTCGTCCTGCGCCTGCACGAAAGCGGAAAACTTCCTCGAGCCTTCGACGAGCTCGCTCAGCACCGCCTCCCGCGCATCCGGAAAATCCGGGAAGCTCGTCCGCGAAAATCCCTGCATGCGCTCCAGCCACACCAGCTCCGCGCCGCGGATGTGGTTCACCGTATCGCGCAAGGAAGGAAAGCTGCTTTTCAGCTCGCGCGAAAATAACGAGGGATCGATCTGCATCATCAGCTCGGCCAGGAGCGTGTTGGCCCAGTGGTTGTAGACGGTGTATTGGGAGAGTTGCATTGGAAGTGTTGTTGTTATGTATCGTTTCTCTCGGCTGCGCTCGAGCTGACACGTATTATCGTACCAGTTATTGTACCTGAACTACGTGTCAGCTCGAGCGCAGCCGAGAGCATGTAGAACTAATCCCAGCCCGCCGCCAGCACATCCACCACGTGCATCGTGCGCATGCTTTTTCCCTGCTTGCGCAGGTAGCCGTCCAGGTGCATCAGGCAAGACAGGTCGCTGGAGATGATGTAATCGGCGCCGGCTTCTTCGGCGTGCTTTATTTTTTGCTCGGCCATGCCCACGGCGATGTTCTCGTATTTCACCGAGAAAGTGCCGCCGAAGCCGCAGCAGGTTTCCGTGTCGTTCATCTCGCGCAGCTCCAGTCCGCGCACTTTTCCCAGCAGCACGCGCGGCTCGCGCTTGATGCCGCAGGCGCGCAGGCCGGTGCAGGTGTCGTGGAAAACGCCCACGCCTTTCAGCGTCGCGCCGAGATCGGTGATCTTTAAAATGTTCACCAGGAAATCGCTGAACTCGTACATGTTCTTCTGCACCTGCCTGCATTGATTTTGCAAGGTGGAATCGCGCAGCACTTCGCCGTAATCGTTGCGCACGAAGCCGACGCAGGAGGTGGACGGCGAGACGATGTAGCGATCGGTTTGAAATTCCTTGACGAATTTCTCGCTCACTTCTTTGCAATGCTCCCAGTAGCCCGCATTGAACGCAGGCTGCCCGCAACAAGTTTGCTCCGGGTTGTAATTCACCCCGCAACCCACGCGCTCCAGCACCTTCACCATATTCATCGCCGTCTCCGGGAAGAGCTGGTCGACGAAGCAGGGGATGAAAAGATCGACGATCATTGATTGAAAAGAATTTTTGTTTTTGTACTCGTTACCTCTCGACTGCGCTCGAGGTGACACGTAATTCAGGAACGCGTATCGGATACCCGTATAAAAGCCGTATACGTGCCCCCTCGAGCGCAGTCGAGAGGAATTCACTATCTCACCATCTCCGACTTCGGCACGCGCAGCAGCAGCAGGAAGCCGATGATGAAAAACGCCGTCAGCGCCAGCACCGAGGTCCGGATATCGGCCAATCCTTCGATAAGACCGAAAGAGAAAGTGCCGATGGCCAGGCCGATCTTTTCGCTCACGTCGAAGAAGCTGAAGTACGAGGCATGATCTTCCGTCTCCGGCAACATCTTCGAATAGGTCGAGCGCGATAGCGCCTGTATGCCGCCCATCACCAGGCCCACGCAGGCCGCCGCGATGTAGAACTGCCAGGGCACGTGCACGAAGAAGAAAACGCCGGTGCAGATCAGTATCCAGAAAAAGATCGCGATGCCGGCCGCGCGCAGGTTGCCGTACAGCGAAGAAAGCTTCGAGAAAAGGAACGAACCGCCGATGCCGACGAATTGGATGAGCAGGATGCTGACGATGAGATCCTGCGTTTTGATGCCCTGCACTTCCTTGTTCGCGAAGGGCGTGGCCATGATCATCACCGTTTGCACGGCCATGTTGTACATGAAATAGCTCGCGAGAAAACGGCGCAGCTGCTTCCGGCTCCTGATGTCCTTCCACACTTTGCCCAGCTCCTGATACCCTTTGGCAAGAAAATTTCCCTGCGGCTTGTGCCCGTAAACGTTGTTCGGCAGGCGCGCGAACGTGATCATCGCGAAACCGATCCACCACACGCCCACCAGCGGAAAGGCCATGTTGAACGGCATGATCTTGAGGAACTGGGCCAGCACGAGAACGATGATCAGCAGCAGCGCGCTGCCGAGATAACCCATCGCAAAACCTTTCGCGCTGATGCGATCGTGATCCGCAGGCTCGGCAATTTCAGGCAGGTACGCGTTGTAGTAAACGAGGCTGCCCCAATAGCCCACGCTGGCGAAGAACAAGGGCAGCATGGTCAGACCGAGGTTTTTCGGGTCGAAAAAATACAGCAGGCTGCTGGAGATCGCGCCTAAAAAACAGAAGAACTGCAGGAAGCGTTTTTTATTCCCCGTGTAATCCGCGATGCCGGAAAGCAGCGGGGCGATCAGCGCAACGGTGACGTATGACAATGAAACGACGTACGCATAAAATTCCGTGTTCTTGAACGTATGCCCCAGCACGGTCACCTGGTCGAAAACGGTGATGCCGTTCTCCTTGATGCTCGTCTGCGATTCATAGTAGATCGGGAATACCGCGGAGCTCATCACCAGCGGATAAACCGAGTTCGCCCAATCGTAAAACGTCCACGCCCGGATGACGCGTTTGTCGCCTTTCTGAAGCATACGCGGCTAAAGTAGGGGGATTCCGCTGATCCTTGAAGGACAATGTTGATAAAATGAGAGAGCTGTTGAAAGGATCGTGTGCCCGGAAAGATCGCAGGAGTTGGCAGCGGACGGCGACCGTTGGCAGTCATGCAACCGCCGTCTGCCGCTGCAACGCGGCAAGCAGAAAACTATTTTTTCAGAAACGCGCTTGCAGCGTCACCCAATAGTTCCTCGGATCGGAAGGCAGGATGCCCGGGCCGGGGTAGCCGTCGGCGCGGCGGGTGAAATACATTTCGTTCAGCACGTTGTTCACGCCCGCGGAAAGCGTGAGCAGCTTCCAGCCCCAGCGCGCGGAAACGTCCATCACCGAGTACGCAGGGATCAGCCCGTAGATCGCGCTGGGCGTGGACACGGCATTCGTGGCGTCGGTGAATTGCTCCGAAGTGTAGGCATGCTGCGCGGTGAAGCTGAATTCTTTGAAGCGGTACGTGAGGCCGGAGCGGAAAATGCTTTGCGGAACGAGCTCCACTTTTTTTCCGTCGAAGCCGTTCTGCTCGCTGCTCACGTATTGCGCGTCGATGTACGAGGCGTTGACGAAAGTGCTGAGGCGGTGCTTGCTCTCCTTGCAGAAGAGGCGCATCCAGTCGAGCTCCGCCACGGCCTCCACGCCGATGTTGCGGCTGTCGGAAATGTTCGTGCGGAAACGGTACAGCGTGTAGTTCACCGAATCCTGCAGCACCACCGTGCCGATGCGGTCGTTGTAGCGCAGGTAGAACACGCTCGCGTCGGCGTACAGCAGGTCTTTCAGCACGTAGCGGATGCCTGCGTCGGCCGTGTAGCCGCTCTCGTCGCGCAGGTTGGGGTCGACGCGGAAGTTCGGGTTCACCACGCGCATGTCGTTAAAGTTGATCGAGCGGTAGTTCTGGCTGATGTTCGCGTACAGCTCGAGCTTTTCGCTGGGCTTCCATTGCGCGCCGATGCCGCCGAGCAGGAAACGCCGGACGCTCACGCGGTTCTCTTCAACCGTTTCGCTGTACAAAACATTCCCGGCGAGATCACGGTATTCTTCACGGTAATAGCCTTCGGAAGCGGTGCGGATGTGCTCGTAGCGCAGGCCGGGCGTAAGGCTCAGCTTCGGCGTGAGCTGGAAAATATTTTCGGCGAAGAGCGCGACGTTGCGGCTCGGGAACAAATACGCCGAATGCTCCAGCGCTTCCGGGTGCAGGTACGCGAAGTTCGGCTGATCGGTTTTATCGGCGAGACCTTGCTTGCGATCGGTGTGGCCGAAATACGCGCGTGCGCCGGCGAGGAAGACGGCGTTCTTTTTCCCGGTCATGTAACGCTGCAGGAAACGCAACTCGCTGCCGGCATTTTTATAGCGGTCGCTGAGCAGGTCGCGGAAAGAAGTCGTGTCGTCGGCGCGGTCGGGGCGGCCGAGGAAACCCAGGGCTTCTCTCCCGGCAAGCAAGCCGAAGCTGCGCCAGTTCAGGCGCGCGCGGTCGCTGATGCGGTAATCGAGCGTGAGCGCGGCGAGGTTCCAGTCTACCCTGAACCAGTTGCGGCTGCGGTAGCTCTGCGAAGGATCGAACGTGAACTGCCGGTCCGTCATGCCGCCGGGCTGCTTCGCGAGATAGCTTTGATGCGTGTACTCCGCGCGCACGTCGAGGTGCTTTCCCGAGCTGTACTGCAGCATCGCGTGCCCGCTGTGCAGGTCGAACTGCGAATTCGGGCGCCAGCCGTCCGCGCGTTTGTACTGGTAATACGTGAAGTATTTGAACTTGCCCAGCGTGCCGGAAAAGCTGTTGAACGAATTGAAAAATCCGAACGAGCCCGCGCTCTGCCGCGTGAGCACGCGCAGCTTCACGGTATCCGGCTCGCGGAAGCGAAAGTTGATCATGCCGCCGAACTGCGTGCCGTACTGCAGGCTGGCCGCGCCGCGCAGGATCTCGATACGCTCCACCGCTTCGGAAGGCGGCGTATAATAGCTTTCGGGATAGCCGAGCGCGTCGGCGCTGATGTCGTAGCCGTTCTGCCGCGTGTTGAAGTTGGAGACGCGGTTCGGGTTCAGGCCGCGCCCGCCGATGCCCAGTTGCACGCCCGAGCCGTCGTTCTCGAAAATGTTCAGCCCGGCGATTTTAGAAAATACCTGCCGCGCGCTGTTCGCCGCCAGGTTCGCGTCGAGGTCGCTGAGCAGGAGCACTTCGCTTTTTTTCCCGGCGTAGATGCCGGTGCCGTCCACGTTGCTCATGCGCGAGATGCCGAACGGGTTGTCCTTCGGCGCGGTCACGACGACGGGACCCATTTCCTGCACGCGCGGCTCGAGGAAAATCGTGAACGAAGTATCGCTGCGCAGGAAGAAGCTCAGCTTCGCCGTGCGGTAATTTTCGTGCTCTGCAAAAACATTCAGCTCGCGTGCGGCGCCGGCGTGCAGGATCGTGAGGCAGCCGCTGCTGTCCGTTGTGCGCAGCAGGCCGGTCTTTCCCATCCTGATCTTTGCGGCGGCAAGCGGCGCGCTCGTCAGCTGATCTTTTACGCAAACGGAAAAACTGATCTGCGCCCCCGCCTGCGCGGCGAACAGCCACAGCGCAACGCAAACGCCCCAGGTCTTCCGCTCAATTCTTCCGCTCATAGGGCAAGATCCAGTTCTTCACTTTCAAAGGATTGTTCGTCTGCGACGCGAGGTCGACCTGCGGATCGATGAAGAGGCGGCTGCCGCGGCCGTTCAGGGTCACATAACATTCTGCGCGGATGATCGGGTCTTTCACGCCTTTGCGCTCGAATTCTTTTTTCAGGAAGTGCGCGTAATCCACCATCATGTCGGGCTGCGTGGCGAGCATTTTTTCCTGCATGAAGGTGAGGTAGGCGGAATTGTTCACTTCGCTTTCCCGCCCGCTCGCGCGATCTTTCACATAGAAGAAGGCCGTGCCCGCTTTTTCCATCAGCATCACGCGCCAGGAGAAACGGTAGCCTTGCTCCGTCCAGAATAAATCACCCGGGTAAACGAGGTAGCGGAAAGGCAGCAGCACCTGGAAGAGAAAATGGACAGCGAGCAGGCCGATGAGCAGCTTGCGGAACGGCAGGCGCGGCTCGCACAATTCGACGACCGGCATTTTTCCTTTTCCGAAAATCCCCTGCAGGAACCCGAGCATCCGCAGGTGAGCATTTTCCGGGAAAAAGATGACCGTGATCGTGATCATGATCCAGGGGAACATGCCGATGTTGAAGAAGAGCGCGGTGAACAAATGGAAGATCACCACGAGCACGTACGCGAGCTTCACCGTTCTGCGGCCGAAGAGCAAAAAGCCGATGGCGAGATCGTACACGCAGCCGAACCAGCTGAACAAATAAGCGACCCACTCCTGCTCCACCAGCGGGCCGATGAGCGGCAAATGGTTGAACGCAGGCAGCCAGATCTTCAGCGGCTGCGCCTCGAGCAGCCAGTCCGCATTCAGCTTCGCCACGCCGGCGAAAAAGTAAACGCAAAGCAGCTGCAGCTTGATCGGCAGCACCAAATAATTCGGCACCCGGCTGCGCGCGAGCTGCGGACGAAAACGTACGTCAAGCGAAAAATAACGGTGCGCGGGCAGGAAGATCAGCAGGAAGCTGATCACGCTGACGAAATAGTAATGGTTGAGATAATTCGTCTTGTCGATCAGCTCGACGTAAGTGAACAGCAGGAAAAACGAGATCGCCGCGAAACGGTAAAGCAAACCGAACGTGATCAGCAGCGAGGCAAGCAGCAGCAGGCCGAACACGAGGTACATCCATTCGCCGGGCAAAGGCTTCACCCATTCGAAGCCGAAATACGGGAAGAACATTTTGGGGTTGATGTACAGCTGATCCACCCAGCCCTTCAGCATGAAGCGCAGCATGGAGCCGAACATCAGCAAGCCGAACGCGATGCGGAACACCACCAGCGGGGCGATGTGCACCGGTCGGCCCAGTGAGGCGCGTATGGAATCAATCCCCATCCGTATCCTGGTAAGTGATCACCACGCCGAGCGCGGAAGGCATGTCGGTCTTCAGCAGCACGGTCAGCTTTTGCAGCGCGACGTAAGCCGTATCCACCAGCGCGGGATTGCTCACCACCTGCACCGATAGAGGGTCACTGACGGCCTGCAGCTTCGTGCGCGCGGAAATGAACTGGTTTTTGATCGCCGTGTTCAGCGAGCCGGAAGTATGCTGCGCGCCGAGGTGATCGAGGTGATCGTCGAGGCCTTTGCCGTTGGCGCCGCTGCGGCTGCGGCCGAGGTAGAAGCTCTCGATGTTGTCGAGGCAGGCGAGCGCGAGTGGAACGGATTGCCCGCTGTAGTAGTTCTCGCATTTTTCCGGGAAGGGCACGCCCATCGAGAATTTTCCCAGCGGGATGCCGACGCGCGCGTTCTTGATCTGCTCGAGATCGTAGCAGAGCTGGTTCACCATGTAGCCCATCGAGCTGCCGATGTCGTTGCCCGTCGAAGCGATGAAGGTGCCGCGGTAGCCGCCCGTCCAGCCGTTCAGCACGTCGCTGAAGTGCGAGGCGAGGTGCGAGACGAGATCGTTGAGGTAAGCGCGGCGGTTAGCGGAAGAAGCGAACAAGCTTACGATCGTGTTGTCGCTCATATTTTTTCCGTGCAGCAGGAAATCCAGCGCGGGAAATCCTTTCGCGTCGAGGTTGGCGGCGGTGAACAGATCGTAGCTGCCGGAAGCGATGTTGGCGTGGATCTGCGCGGTGTCGGTGGGGAAAGTGTTGCAGTTTGCGCGGATGAGCTCCGTTTCCGATGGGCCGAACTCGAACGCGCACACTTGCTCGTACGCGAGGTACGCCGCCTGGAAATCATTGCGCAGCGCAAGCAGGCCGGTGAGATCGGGATTCTGCGTGAACGCGGTTGCGTTTTGCTGCAGCGTGCTCATGCGCGATTGCATGGCTTGCAGGTTCGGCAGGATCACGGAGTCGGCGCAGTTGCCCAGCATCGCGGCGCGGTCGAAAGAATCCGTGGGCTCGGTGGGATCGGGCTTGTCTTTCTTGCAGGAAGCGGCCAATCCCAGCAGCGCGAGGGCGAGCGGCAGGGCGATGCGGGTGAGCAGTTGTGAAGGGTTCTTCGTCATTTTTCTCTTCTTCTTTAAACCAGCCGGCTCCGCATGCTTGGTGAGCAGCGAAGCCGGGCAATCCAATTATCAACCAAATTTTTCTCAGAGCGTCGTCTTCACGCTGTCGAGACCGCAGATGCTGCTCAGCAGGTCGCGGGCCTGGTCGAGGTTGGCGATGGTGACGTTGTAGAGGTTGTTGCCGATGTACGCTTTCACCTGCGCGAGCTGCGTATCGTCGATCCGGCGCGTGGGATTGTACTTCAGCGCTTCGATGAAGCCCAGGCACTCGGAGAGCGCGTGGTTGCGCTGCGCGTCATCGGCGATGTTCGTTTTCGCCACATTGATGTAGCTGATGGCGGTGGCGGCGGCGACTTTTTCCCAGGTGTCGCGGATGATGGCGACCTGCGCGTTCTTCGTAGTGTGATCGTTGTTGTTGATGGCGGCGCGGCCTTTCAGGAAGGCGTTCATCAGCGCGGCGTTGGTGTGCAGCAGGGTGTTGCGTGAGTTGCAGTATTTGCCCCAGTAGCGCGCGGCCGCGGTGTTCGTCGGGAAATCGACCGGCACGCCGAGGTAGCCGAACGCTTCGTCCCAGTGGTGCTGCATCGCCGTGCCTTCGCCGGGAACGACCGTGATGTTGTCCACGCCCGTGCCGATCTGCGATTCGCTCAGGTAATGCGAAGTGGCCTGGTAGTACATCATCGCGCCCATCAGGCCTTTCTCGATGATCTGCGTCCACTCTTTGCCGTTGGCGTCGAGCAAATATTTTTTGTTCGGATCCGAGGTGCTGACCACGACGCCGGCCACGCCGTTGCTGCCGGGAACAGTGGAAGTGCTGGCGAGCGCGAGGCTGTCCATGTACAGCTCGAACATGCCCTGCTCCAGCGGGTACACTTTGTTCTTGATCTGCTTGCCGCTGTTGTTGAGCGCGGGATCGGAGAAGGGGCTCCCGGAATTGCTGTACATGTTCTTCATCGTCGTGGCGGAGAGAACGGTGCTCGGCGTGTTGCCGGTCTTCATGTACGTCACCAGCTCCGCCGTCATGTCCAGGCGCGCGGTCTGCCCGCTGTAGTTGACGTTGTCGAAGTTGTACGTAGCCGGAACCGTGTAGCCGGGCGTGCCCGGGGCAGGTTCGACAGTGTCTTTCTCGCAGCTCGCGAGGAAAGTGAGGGCCGATGCGGCCAGCAGGAGTATTTTAGCGTTTTTCATAAAGCAGTTAGGGTCGTTCTTATTGACGTGACAAAAGTCTTCCAGGCGTGCTTTCCCGGCAATACCGCGAACGGGGTATTTTGAATTTCGGCGGCTCACTTAAACAGGGTATCGGCAGCTATAAGACGCTGGAAATGAGAATTTCCATATCCTCAGAAAAATTCTTCGCTGAAGCCGATCAGGTGAACTTTGCCGGTCGTGCGCGTGAGCGCGGTGTACAGCCAGCGCAGGAATTCGGTATTGATCATTTCGGGCTTCAGGTAGCCCTGCTCCACGAACACCGAGCGCCACTGCCCGCCTTGCGCTTTGTGGCAGGTGACGGCGTAGGCGAATTTCACCTGCAGCGCGTTGAAGAAACGGTCTTCTTTCATTTTTAAATACCGGTCGCGCTTGTTGGTGAGCTGCTGGTAATCGGCCATTACGCCTTCGAAGAGGCGCTGGTTCTGCTCGGGCGTGAGCGCGGCGGCTTCGCTGTGCAGCGTGTCGAGCAGGATGCAGGCTTCGAGCTCGGGCTCCCCCGGGTAATCCATTAAGCGCAGCTCCACGTCGGCGAAGCGGAAGCCGTGCATCTCCCGGTATTTGCGGATGCGCAGGATCTCAGCGGTGTCGCCGTTGGCGATGAAGCCGGCGGGCGAGCCTTCCGGCAGCCAGAAATAATTGTTCTTGACGATCATCAATTGATCGCCCGCCGCAATTTCCTCCTCGCGCCAGAGGATGCGCGTGCGGATCTGCTGGTTGTAGATGTTCGCGCGCTTGTTCGAGCGGCAGATGATGATCGTGTCTCCGGGGCCGTGCTCGCTGTAGGAATTTTCCAGCGCTTCGAGCAGATCGCCGCCCTCGAGGCGGATGATGTCTTCGTACCCCTCCAGCTCGAACGAAGGTTTCACCACGCCCGCTTTCCCGCCCGCAGCAAGGCTTTCGGCGATGCTGATGCGAAGGCGCGTGGCGTTGAGCAGCACGCCGGAGTCGAGCACCTGCCGCATCACGTCCTTCAGCTCCACGCTGTCGATGCTCATGCCGAAATTTTTCTTCAGGTGATCGAGGTCGAGCGCCGGACTTTGCATCATGCCCACGGGCGGCAGCTGCGCGGAATCGCCGATGAGCAGCAGGCGGCAGCGCTGGCCGGAGTAGACATATTCGAGCAGGTCTTCGAGCAGGCTGTGCGGGAACAAGCGCTGATCGCCCCCGCCCTCCCCGATCATCGATGCTTCGTCGACGATGAAGACGGTGTTCTTGTGCAAATTCTGCTGCAGCATGAACGAGCCGCTGCCGTCGGCTTCCGTGCGCGGGCGGTAAATTTTTTTGTGAATGGTCAGCGCCGGCGCTCCCGAATATGCCGAGAGCACTTTCGCCGCGCGGCCCGTGGGCGCCAGCAGCACGAACTTCCAGCGATAGGCCGGCAGGCTTTTCACCAGCGCGCTCACGATCGTGGTTTTCCCCGTGCCCGCATAACCTTTCAGCACGAAGAGCGTGTCCTCCTCTTCCGCGAGAAATTTTCCCAGCCGTTCGATCAGCTCCTGCTGCCCGGGCGTGGGCTCGAAAGGGAAGTGTTGACGGATGAGCGAAGGGAGATCCACGGGGCAAAGATCGTATTCCAAAACTTCTGTACGCGCAATCGACGTACAGATTCCAGGCATGCAGATATGCAGATGCGCACAAACGGTATGCAGATCATGATTGCAGCTTCCGCGCAGCGGTTACCTGGTCCAATTATTCGTAGCTTTGCGGTATGCCCGAAACCGCTGAAAAGACCGGCATTCCATTGAGCGTCAAGGACGAGCGATTCGATGCGGCGCGCTGCGCGGATTATTGTCTTTCGCTGCAGGTGGAGGCTTCGGCGCTGACGGTGGCGGTGTTCGACAATATTCACGGGATTTACCTGGCGCTGGAGACGCACAGCTTCCGCAACTCGAACGATCTATCGGCGCTGCTGCCGCGGCTGGAGAAATTGTGCGACGGGCACGAGTGGCTGGGCAACCGCTTCAAGCGCACGGATGCGATGATCGTCACCGAGCGCTCCACGCTGGTGCCTTCGGCGCTCTTCGATCCGGAGAAAGCGGCGGAGTATTTGCAGTTCAACCACCACGCGAACAGCGAAGACGCGAAACACGAGGAGATCCGCATCGATCATCTGCGCAACCTCGACGCGCGCAACCTCTGGCTTTTGCCGGAAGGGCTGGAGCGCACGCTGAAAAAGTTATTTCCCGGCCTGCGCCTCTGCCATTATTCCACGCCGCTGATCGAAAGCCTGCTGGTTGCGAACAAGAACGAGCAGAAGAAAAAAGTGTTCGCGCACGTGCAGCAGGAACGTTTTGAGATACTCGTGCTGGAGGGGCGCAAGCTGCATCTCTACAACACCTTCAAATACCGCGGGGGAGAAGATTTTCTTTTTTACCTGCTCTTCGTCTGCGAGCAATTGAAGCTGAGCCCGGAAACGCTGGAATTAATTCTCCTGGGCGAGCTGACGGGCGATTCCACGGTGGCGGGACTTTCCAAAAAATACGTGCGCCACGTTTCCTTCGGGGAGCGGCCGGTGCAGGCGGCTTTCGGGAAGGCGTTCGACGTGCTGCCGCCGCATTTTCATTACAATCTTTTTAGCCTGCACTATTTTTCATGATCCGAATTATCAGCGGTATCCATAAAGGCCGTCGCATCCGCGCGCCTCACAATCTTCCCGTCCGCCCCACCACCGATTTCGCGAAAGAGAGCCTGTTCAATATTCTCGTCAATCATTTCGACCTGGAAGAGGTGAAAGCGCTCGACCTGTTCAGCGGCACCGGCGCCATCGCCTACGAGCTGGCCTCGCGCGGCTGTCCCGACGTGACCGCGGTGGACTCCGACATCCGCTGCTGGAAATTCATCCGTGAAACGATCGAAGCGCTCGACCTGGGGGAGCAGATGCGCGTGCTGAAAGCGAACGCGTACACGTTTTTAAAAGAGACGACCGAGAAATACGATCTCATCTTCGCCGATCCGCCCTTCAGCGAGAAGCGCACGCACGAAATTCCCGCGCTGGTGTTCGAGCGAAAGCTGCTGAAGCCGGGCGGGCGCCTGGTGGTGGAACATCCCGCCAAACCGGGGCTCCCGGCGACGGAGGGCTTTTTGGAAAAGCGCACGTACGGGAATGTGAATTTCAGTATTTTCGGAGCTTAACCACGCACGAGCCACCCGCGTTCGAAATTCAAAAATTCAAGATCCAAATCCCGGTGGACTGAGTCGCGCGGATCTTGAATTTTGAGTTCAAAATTCTGAATCATGAAAAAGATCGCTGTTTTCCCCGGGTCCTTCGATCCCATTACCCGCGGCCACGAATCGCTGGTGCGGCGCGCGCTGCCTTTGTTCGACGAGATCGTGGTAAGCATCGGCGTGAACGCGAACAAGAATTATTTCTTCCCGCTGGAAAAACGCAAGCTCTGGATCGAGCAGACTTTTGCCGATTGCCCGACCGTGCGCACGGAAACGTTCACGGGCCTGACGGTTGATTTCTGCCGCAAGCTGAACGCGCGCTTCATCCTGCGCGGCCTGCGCACCACCACCGACCTGGAGTTCGAAAAGGCCATCGCGCAGATGAACAAGGGCATGGCCGAAGAGATCGAAACGATCTTTATCCTGCCTTTGCCGGAACTCTCCGCAATAAATTCGACGATTATTCGTGATATAGTGAGGAACAACGGCGATGCCTCGAAATTCGTCCCCGCCGCGATCAAGCTGACCCAGTGAAAAAAGGCCGCTCAGAAACGTGGTACGTAAATTGAAAGACCAGTTGAACTGCCGCCTGACCGACACGATGAACCCTCTCCTGCTTCGACCTTTCTTTTTTTTCGCGCTGCTGCTGTGCGGTTCGCTTTCGGCCCAAACTCCCGAGTATACGCCGGCGGATCAGTGCGTGATCGAGGGCCTCGCGCAGGGGCGCGCGGGGGCGCGGGTGGGCGCGTACCTGACGAAGGATTACATCACGGGCGCGCAGCAATTGCTGGCCGAGACGACGGTGAACGACAGCGGCAGCTTCCGCCTGGTCTTCGAATTGGAAAGCACGGGCATGATCACCCTCCGCTGCAACAAGCTGAAAGGCTATCTCTACGCCGAGCCCGGCCGCACGCACCGCGTCGGTTTCCCGCACCGCGATTCGCTGAAGATGGTCAATCCCGACATGGAATACGAAACGGAGCTGCGCATCTACTCGACCGACAGCACGGAAGTGAATTTGCTCGTGATCGATTACAACCAGCGTTTCGACGCGTTCTGGAAAAAGAACTACCAGCATTTTCTCTATAAAGCGTCGATCAGCAAGCTCGATTCGTTCCATGCGGAGATGCGTAAGCATTATGCGCGCGTGCAAAATCCCTTTTTCCTGAACTGGATGGATTTCG